>Ga0163150_10000075_pt1 | contig 176171 bp, 134 predicted proteins | sample OliLakLV19P2IB_FD_148628 | JGI IMG/M metagenome (GOLD analysis project Ga0163150, IMG submission 148628) | Freshwater microbial mat bacterial communities from Lake Vanda, McMurdo Dry Valleys, Antarctica - Oligotrophic Lake LV.19.P2.IB | ecosystem: Environmental > Aquatic > Freshwater > Lake >... | reverse complement strand
GCATCCAGGTCGACCACAGCGATCTCGCCCGCGATGGCGAACCGCTCGGCGATGGGCCTCGGATCCCCCGCGTCCAGTGCGTGTTCCTTGCCGCCGATGAGTTGCACGGCCTGCCCGCCCATGAGATCGATCGAAGGAATGATCATGCTCGAACCTCCACGCCGCGTTGGGCGAGATACCTCTTGACCGTCTCGATGGTGCATGTGCCGTCATGGAAGATGCCCGCCGCGAGCGCGGCATCAGCGCCCGCTTCGAACGCTTCGAAGAGATGGGACGGACCCGCGGCGCCGCCCGAAGCAACGACGGGCACACACACAGACGTCGCGACGGCACGAATCAGGTCAAGGTCATAGCCGCTGCGGGTGCCATCCCGATCCCAGCTCGTCAGAAGAATCTCTCCGGCTCCAAGCGCGGCGCCCCGGCGAGCCCACTCGACGGCATCCAGCGAGGTTCGGTCGGCCCCCGACCGCACGACCACGCGCCATTCGGGAACGGCGCCACTCGGACGCATCGCGTCGATCGCCAGGACGATGCACTGCGCGCCGAAGCGCTCGGCACACACGGTGAGCAGTTCGGGCGAGCGCACCGCGGCCGTGTTGATACCGACTTTGTCCGCACCGACGTTGAGCAGAGCCGCGGCGTCATCGGCGCTTCGAACGCCGCCGCCGACAGTGAGCGGAATGGAGAGCATTCTGCGGACCCGTGCGACGGTGTCTACGGCCGAGCCGCGCCTCTCGGGGGTGGCCGAGATGTCGAGCAGCGTGAGTTCGTCGGCGCCCTCGGACTCATAGCGGGCAGCGAGTTCGGCGGGATCGCCCGAGTCTCGCAGCCCCTGAAAACGCACGCCCTTCACGACGCGGCCATCGCGCACATCCAGGCAGGGAATGATCCGGCGGCTCAGCATGGCAACGCCTCCCCGCACACCGCCGTCACCACCCATCGCTTGAGCAGACGCAGTCCCGCTGCGCCCGAGAGTTCCGGATGAAACTGGCAGGCCAGCACTGGTCCGCGCTCGATGGCGGCGGCGAACGGCCCGCCGTACTCGCCAATCGCTCCGCCCCATCCCTGGGGGATCGCGCCCAGCCGGAACGAGTTGGCGAAGTACACGCTGGCGGGCTCGATCATCAGCGACGACTCATTCGGAGCAATCCGGTTCCACCCCATCTGCGGCACTCGAAGCCCGGGCGCAAATCGACACACTCGCCCCCGGATCACGCCCAAGCCAGGCACACCGGGAGACTCTTCGCTGTGATCGCAGAGCATCTGCATACCTAAACAAATCGCCAGGAGCGGCCGGTCGCGCCTTGTGCGTTCAAGAATGGCAACATCGAGGCCCCGCTCGCGCAGCAATGTCATCGCAGGGCCGAAGTTGCCCACGCCCGGCAGGACCACTCCGGTAGCAGCGACGATCTCATCGGGTCGGTCGCTCAGCCGTGTCGGAACCCCGAGACGAGCAAATGCGGCCGCCACAGATGCCAGGTTGGCGCACCCAGTGCGCGCAATGACGATCTCAGGCGGAGTGGCGCTCACAGAACCCCCTTGGTGCTCGGCACGACCGACTCGTCGGTCTGCGCGAGTGCCGCGCGCAGGGCGAGTGCAAGCGACTTGAATGCAGCCTCGGCCCGATGATGGTCGTTGTTGCCTCGGAGCACGTCCACATGGATCGCGGCCCGCAAAGCAGTTGCGAACGAGGCGATGAAGTGTCCGATGTTCTCGCAGGCCAGTCCGCCGATCGCGTCGCGCGTCAGGCCCAGTTCGACCACGGCGCACGGGCGACCCGAGATGTCTACAACGGCCCGAGCGAGAGACTCATCAAGTGGGGCATACGCACTTCCAAAGCGGGCGAAGCCGCGGCGCTCGCCCAGTGCCTTGTCGATCGCGGCGCCCAGCGCGAGCGCGCAGTCCTCGGCCGTGTGATGGTCGTCCACAACAAGGTCTCCGCGGCACACGAGCGTGATGTCCACGCGGGCGTGGCGGCCGAGTGCCGTGAGCAGGTGGTCGAGGAATCCGATGCCGGTGCGGATGTTGGCGTTCCCGTCGCCGTCGATGTTGATGGAGACCGTGATGTCCGTCTCGTTGGTCTTGCGCTGAAGTTCGGCGGTGCGAGGATTCATGGAAGCAACGTCTCCAGTTGGGCGAGAGAGGTGAGGACGATCGCGGCGCCGGCCGAGGTCAGGGTGATGGCGGCATCGCCGGTGTCGCCGGGTGCGGGTATCCCCAGCGGCACCACCGCCGCGCCGCGCGCCGCAACGATGTCGTCGGGGGTGTCGCCAATGAGCCACGCGGAGCGCACGTCAAGCAGGTCAAGGGCGAGGCGAACAGGCGCGGGACTTGGCTTGGCGGCGGCGTCTTCCATGCACACGAGGACCTGGAAGAGGTCCGCGATCCCGAAGCGCCGAAGGAATCGCTCGCAGTCGGTCCGTGGCCGTCCGGTGACAATTCCCAGCCGTAACCCGCTTCGCGCTGCGAGCCGGGCCAGAATCGCCCGATCCGGAATCAGCGTTTCGGACTCTCGCAGCCCGAGCTGATCCGACGTTCCCTGGTAGATGGACTCGAATCGCGCCGTGATATCTGCGAGAGAGATGCTCACGCCGCGCGCCGCCACAAGTCGGTGGGTGAGAACCCAGTCGTTGTTCGCATCGCCCAATGACTTCGCCCGACTGATCTCGGCGGCGGTCAGGGCAACACCGAAGGACTTGGCGGTGAGCACGATCGCCCGCCTGTACGACGCGGACACGTCCGCCAGCACGCCGTCCATGTCCAGCAGTACGGCCTCTGGTCGAAGCGCCGCCCCCAGCCCCCGAGTGAGCCGTTCAAATGCGGCCTTCTCGCCCGGGCACGTGATCCGCAGACAACAGTCCAGCCCCTTGCCCGCAGCAAACATGCGAACACCGATCCCCAGCCCCGCCAGCGCGTACCAGACCCACTCGCTTCGTTCGGAGCTGTCAAACTCTGCAAGGACGAAGTTGGCCTGCGAGGGCTTCGGGCGCGCACCGAGCCGACGGAGTGTCTCTGCGAGTATGCCCCGCTCTTCGCGCACCCGAGAGACGACACGCGACAGATTTGCAGGCGCTTGCTCCAGTGCGGATGCTGCCACCGCAAGGCTCAGCGATGACACCGGAAAAGGCGACCCCATGGCCCGCATAGCTTGCATGACGCGGCGCGGCCCGATCGCATATCCGACGCGCAAGCCCGCCAGTCCAAATGCCTTTGAGAACGTCCGGACCACGACGGCATTCGGCAGGGCAAGGGCCGCCCGCGTGAGGTCTTCGTCGGCGAACTCCGTGTAGGCCAGGTCCACAAGAAGGAGCGCTTCAGGCGCCGCCGCCGACAGCACTTCCAGATCAACACGCGAGGCAACCGCGCCGGTCGGGTTGTTGGGCGAGACGACCGCGATCATGGCAGTGCGGTCGTCGATGACTCCGAGAACGGCCTGGATCGGATACTCGCCCTCGGGCCACGGCACACGGGCAACTTCCGCCCCCGCCAAGCGTGCGTTCCGCTCGATCATCTCAAACGTCGGTACCGGCACAACGATCGTGCGGCCGGGCTCCAGGCACGCCCGGCAGGCACGGTCGATCGCGTCGTCCCCACCGGCCGTCACGAGCACACACGCAGGGTCCACTTGCATTCGCGCGGCCAGTGTCCGTTCGAGTGGGGCGGTGCTCGGATATCTGCGGGCAAGATCCGGGCCGAGCCGGGCAAGCTGATCGAGCTCCGGCTCCGGCCCTTCCAATCCCCACCGCGGGCCTTCGTTCGCATCGAGGAACAGGTCGATCGGCCGTCCCGACACGGGTGGCGAATAGGCAATCACGTCGGTCGCACGGCGGCTGAGCCGTACCGATCCGCGCGTGCCGGTCACGGGCGCGATGTCCCGGGTGTTGGTCATGGGATGATCTGCGTAAGTTGGCTCACGACGATGTCTGTGCCGCCTCGGGCCTTGATCTCCGGGATGAGCAGCGGCAACTGCTTCCGCGGCACCGCCGCCTTGACCGCGAAACCGGTTGCACCGTGCAAGGGCGAGATCGTCGGCTCGCGCATGCACGGTAGGACCGAGACCACGGCCTCAAGCGATCCAGGGCCGACGTTCACTTCGAGCATGACGCGCTCGCGCGCTTCGAGCACCGAGCGAAGGAGCATCACGAGTCGGTCGATCGCCGAGCGTGTGGGAGGGTCTTCGTATCCCCGGCGGCTCGCGTACAGCCGTGTCGACGACGACATGATTTCGGCGAAAACGACCAGTCCGTTCGCCCTGAGCGTGTCGCCTGAGGCGGCGATGTCGACGACGCAGTCTGCGTCCTCCGGCGGGAACACCTCAGTTGCGCCATAGGACCGGACGAATCGTGCCTCGATGTTCGCCGTGACCATCCATGCTCGCGTGATGGCCTCGTATTCCGAAGCGATCACCAGCGGGCGGCGCGGCAGCCGTCCATCGGTCAGCAGCCCGGCTGGGGCCGCCGCCACCAGTCGCACCGCATCCAGCCCCGTGTCGAGAACTTCAACCAGGTCGGCGTCCAACTCCCGCACCCAGTCTGCACCGGCGAATCCCACGTCACGGGTGCCCGATGCGAGCATCTCAACCACATTCTGCGGCTTGAGAATCTTCGCCGCGATCCCCGGAATGGATACGGACGGTCGATACCCGCGACTCCCCGCACGCACCTGAATGCCCGCGTCAGCGAGCAGCGTGAAGACGCTCTCCTGCATCCTGCCCTTGGGCAGCGCGAGTTCGAGTGGGCCGTTGCCCGGGGCTTGCTTGGCAGATTCGATCGGCATGGTGGCTCCCATGCCGGACCCGGCCACCGCCGAGCGCTCCAAAAAGCACACGACGCCGGCACTGGGGCCGGCGTCGATGGATTGGCTGGAACTATCCGCAGCGCACCATCAGCCGGCCATGCTGTGAGCATGGTGATGGCGATGATGGATGCGGGTGAGCGAGGTCATTGGCGTGGAGGATAGCAGCGCGATCGCGTTTGGCAACACCGTCCTCGACTGAGGGCGGCGTTGTTGTTGTCCGAGTCCGTGACGTTGCGCTATGTTCGCGCGATCACGACGTCCAGTTGCCAAGGAGAATGTTGAGGTCCGCGGTGTCGACCGCCGAGTCGCCGTTCAGATCAGCGATGCTCCCACCTTTGCGAGCACCCCATTCGCCGAGCAAGATCGAGAGGTCCTTGCCGTCGATCTTTCCATCGTCATTCAGGCTGCCGGCAACCTTCTGCACCTTCCAGATCTTGCCGGTGCCGGGTCCCGTGAGCATGAGCGCGGGCTGAAAGATTCCGAGATCAACGACGAGCATCGCGTCACCGTGAAAGACGACGTCAAGCGGCGCGACGATGATCGCGGGATTGAAGATCTCGTCCGGCGTGCTGCCCATGTTCGCGATGAACTCATGCACCTCACCGGAGTTTCGATCGATGCGATGCACGCGATGGCCGGTGTGCTCGTCGACGGCACCGGTGGCCGGGTTGAACGAGCCGTTCTCGGCAAGGAAAAGGTCGCCCATGAATCCGAAGGTTTCGCTTTCCGAGAAATCGAACTTCGTGAGCGACGGGTGATTGGCGACCTCAGTGAACGCCGGCTCGACCGCGAGTCCTGTCGTGTCGAGCACCGGCTGCGGGCATTGAATCGGCAGGATCGCCGGTGCAGCGCAGAAGATCGGTTCGGTCACGCTCGCGACGCCGCCCGTGGCCTCATCGTGGAAGAAGTCGGGCCAACCGAAGAATTCGACCGCGCCGCCAACCGTCATGACGAACACGTCGTCGTAGTCCTCGGCGATCGAACGCGATCCGACCGGCTTCAGCGTGCCGTCGATCATCGCCGAGCGGATGTCTGAACCGTTGTTGCTCACGAAGAGCGTCGTCGCATCCGAAGGATCGAAACCGATGCCGTACGGATTGCGGAGTCCCCACGCTTCGAGCGTGAGCGAGGCCATGACATCGGACGCGTCGGGGTCGAACGAATACACCGAGCCTCCGCCCGCGATGATTCCTTCCTGCGGCGTCGATGGTGTCGCGGCGGGCAGTATCGTGCCGGGCGCAACGGGGCCGCTTCCGAACGGTCGATACGGCGCGGTGATCAGCGTTGCGGTGGGATCGAGCGGGAAGGGCTCAACCGTTTGAAAGCTCGTCCCGTTCAACGTGATCGCGACGGGCGGAAAATCATGAAACGCCGGGTAGAGCTCGAGCCAGCCTTCGACGATCCAGTTGTCGGCACCGACCACCGACGAGTTCGTCACGGACCCCTGCGAGAAGTACCCGCGGCCGTCCGTGCCAAAGACAATCTGATTGCTGTGGTGATCACCGGACGACGGGAGGCCCGTGATCACCGTCGTGAACGTGCCTGCGGGATTGCTCGGTTGGAACTTCGAAATGGCGCCGACCGCCCAGCCGTTGGCGCCGACTTGGCGGTGCGAAAGCCACAGCCATCCGTCGCGGAACGCCAAATCGTTCAGGGGTCCCATCAAGGTCCCTTGCGGAAGGTCGGTGACGCTGAGAATGGTGGTGACGGTGAGGTCGTTCGCAACGGCCTTCACCTTCGGCGGGTTCGTCGGGAGATGACCTGCTTCGGCCACCCACATCATCGTGCCGTCGGTGACGAGGCTGGTCGGGTAGTCGAAGCCTCCCACAAGCGGAACAAGTGTGTAGCCGGGCGCGACGAAGAGATGATCGTCGGTGCCGGCGTAGGCGATTGGGCCCATGGTGACGGCGACCGCGACGGTTCCTGCGCGCAGCAGCGCGCCCCGAACGTTTCGAGTTTGCTGATTCATTTTCCGCGTCCCTTTCCAGTGAGCAATGAGCCATCGCGACGGCGACACGCACCACTGCATCGGCAAACGCAGACGTTACGAGGCGGACGTGAGTCGCGCTATGGGGCGGATCCGTGCAACGATCGCGTTCGCACCCCGAGTGAGCCTGTCGTGATCGAGTCGCCGCTGCACGAACGCAGAGACCACTGATGCGCCTCATAGTCCCTCATAGCCGGTGCGGAAACATTCGGGAAACAAACGGAACACACACGTTGCGGAACATACAGACCACAGGCGTTCGATCACGTATGGGACGAGGACGGCATGAGCGAGCAGTTTCATTCAGCGCCTCGTCGCCGCCGCCGTGCAGGTCCGACTGGCCAGTGCGCGGCGGGCGTCCTCGGCGGGGGCCGAGCTTGGGGGGCCGAGCTTGTGTGTCCTCCAAGAGGCGGCGAAACTGTCGCTGCAAACTTTTGGCATGGCATGATCAACGGCCAAAGGAGTGAAGCGCAGATGACGCAAGAGCGCCGGAGTGATCGGCGCGCGCTGATCATGTTCGATTTGCGTTAAGACCGCTGTGTACGAACTGTTACGACGCTGTTCGCCGCGCGGCTCGGGGCGCCGCTGCTATCTTCGGCTGCGATGGCCCGCGCAGCGGCAGTTGCGCATCGTTCGGCATTGTTCTCGAAGGAGCTTTCATGGCGTCGTTTTCGGTTGAGGTGGGCGAGTCGGAGGAGGCCACGGTGGTTCGCTTCATCGGATTGGCGGACCTTGGTGCAGAGAGCACAATCGAGCGCGAAGTGACGCGCCTGACTTCGGGTCATCATCAAAGGCTGATTGTGATCGATTTCGCGCAGCTCGACATGATCGCCAGCCTTGCCTTGGGACAACTCGTTCGCCTGCATCACGGACTGCGCCGTTGGGGCGGACGAGTGCGCCTCGCGAATCCGACCGCCGAAGTGCGCGAGGTTCTAGAGCGATGCCGGCTCACTGGCATGCTGCAAGTCTTCCCGAGCGTGCAGGAAGCAATTGACGCGCCGGTCGACTAGCGCTCGTGCGGTCGAGCCGACGATGATGGATTTCGGTCGCGCGACGGCATGCGCTTCTCACGGTGCGGGCCGCGCCCAGGATCGAGCACCTCGCTCCCTCAGCCCGACGGGCTGCAATTTTCTAGCCGGGGGTCAAAGCGAGTTCGCGAGCGTCGACCCTGGGCGCCCGGCTCCATGCAAAGTCTTAAAGACACGCGCCGTCGAATGTGATCGCCGCCGGATGACCGGATGCGCCGGTGAGCGCTTCGATTCTCGATGCAGTGCGTGCTACGTGACGAGCGGTTGCGGCCGGTGCTGTTGGCGCCGAATTGCCATCGCGGTCCGCAGCCGCCACGACGATCCGGACTTGCTACCCTGAGTTCATGTGGTGGTACGCACCCACAGCAGCGTTCGCGCTCGTTCTGTTCGTCGTGTCGTGGTGGATTGGTCGTGTGCGGAGGGGCGGACCCGGCGACAGGATTCTGCCGCCGTAGCTTGTCGCGGTGTGTTGGTGCCTTGTTGTGGGCGGCATTCCGCTCGTGCTGTTTCGCGCGTTGCCAGATCCGAAGGCCATCTCGCTTGCAACACTGCTCTCGTTGTCCATCGGGCTGGCCACCCCGATATCGGCGCTGCTGATCGCTTTGTGGAGTGTCGCGCGTAGGCGGTATGGTGCGGACCGCTGCGGCCAGTGCGGACACCAGCTCATTCAACGCCAGATCGCATGTCCCGAGTGCGGCGATGCGCGGCGGAGCTCGACGGTCCGGACGTACGGGGAGCGGCTGGAAAGTCTCGGGCGCGAACGGCCGCTGCTTGTCGGCAGCGTCCTCGCTGCTCAGCATGCGCTGCTGCTCGTTGCGTTCGTCACCGCCGCCCTGCTGGTGGTTCCGACGCCGCGCACTGTCGTCTCCATGCTGCAGTCCGGAAGCGCCAGCCGCGTGATCACTAGCACCGACACCGCCGGCGAATCACGAAGCTCTCCCTTCTCCTGGACGTATCTCATCAACAGCAGGGTCAAGACCTCTGCGTCCTTCTTGCTGCCAGCGCCGCTGGTTCCTTCGGACATCGCGCTTGAGTTCCGGTTGGACGGCTCGATCTCGACACAGCGCGAGACACCGACGGACCGCGCTTCCGTCAGTGATCCCGATCGCCAGTCAGCCATCGAGTCGCGGCCGCTGCTCTTGACGCGCGACATCCGTTCGCTCGCGGGCGTGAACGTTCTGGAGGAGGATGTTCATGCGCTCACCGCAGAGTTTGCGATTGACTCGTCGCAAAATCCGCTCAACGACCTCGTCGCGGCAGTCTTGATGTTTGCGCAGGACTACTGGCCTACTCCCGCGCCGTCAGGTCCCGCGCCGCTTCCAGCGATGCCGGCATACGACCGAAGCCGCGCCCCTTGGGCGATCGATCCATGGCATGTGACGGTCGGCATTCCATTCATTGTCGGAGTACTTTGCGCGCTGATCGCGCACGTCGCCGCGAGGCGCGCGGTCTGCACGCGCGAGCGAACCGGTGCCTGCCGTTAGCCGCCTCCCCACCCACCCAGCAGCACCGCAAGATCACTCGCGTCAACGCCGCCGCTGCAATCGTTGACATACGTTCGAATGAAAACGCCGTCATACGTTCCGGTGACGAGATGCCACTCGCCGACCGTCCACGTCTGCGCGGAACCGCCGCTGCTTCCGTTCGCGGCCTGAAAACCGAAACTCGCAGGCTGCGATCCGTAGAGATCGCCCGTGACGCCGAGATGGAACGGTGGGGCGGTACCACGCAGACACCGTGATCGCCGCAACAGGATTGAGCACCGCTGCATTGCCGCAGTTGACGAAGTCGTCAATGCCGTCGGAGTGCAACGCGCCACCCGCGATCCCGCGCGTCCAGATCGCTCCTGTCACCGCCCCGTGATTGCCGTAGCCGGAGCTGTCGTGCGCGATCTGTCCGCGCGCATCATCGAATGTCCAGTGGCCGACGAGTTGGGTTGTGGGGCTCGCGGCGGATGTTGCTGCGACGAGTCCAGTGGCGCCGACCATGATGAACCCACGAGCGATGTGCATCGCGCAATGCTCGCACGTTCACGGAGCCCATTCAATGACGTTGCAGCGAAAGAACGACGCGTGAGGTCCGAAAATGCTGGCTCCATCAGCGGGCAGCCGTCACTCAGCAGGCTTCTCCGTCGGCTGCGCAGCTGTATCGCCTGCGCCCTTCTCCACCGACACCTTCACCACGCGCTCCTTCTGCGCTCGCTTCACCGCGAACTTCATGTCGGTCTTGCCTTCGATCGCCTTGCCGAACTCTTCGGCGTTGGTGATCGGCTGGTCGTCGACCTGCGTGATGATTTCGAACGGTCGCATGCCGGCGACGCTGGCCCGCTGACCTGGCTCGAGCTTCGAGACAACGACGCCCGGTGCGTCCGGCCCCAAGTTGAGGTACTGGCGCACTTCAAGCGTCAGATCGCGCACGGTCATGCCCATGGCCTTCGCTTCGAACTTCGGCGCATTGCCGTAGTGCGGCGGACTCTGCTCGACGGTGAGCGCCTTGGTAACGGTCTCGCCGTCGCGGCCGAACTCGAGCGAATACGTCGACCCGATGCCGAGTTCCGTCAGTGTCGTGTTGAGCGTGTCTCCGATCGGGGGCCAAGGCGCAGGGATCTGGTCGTAGTACTCCTCGGGGAGTTCGTCGAGGCGCTCCCACGGAAAGACGCCCATGTAGCCGAGGTCGTCACGACCTACAGCAATCTCCATCGGTCGATCACGGCGCGGCGTCGTGACAGTGAGCAGGATGTCACCGGGTTGAATGTCCGCCTTGGCGGCAGGGGAGTCGGGGTACACGAACGTGACGAGTCCGCCGAACTCGCCGTCGCGCGACACTTCGGCCATTCCGTTGGCGCGGGCCAGTTCCGCTTCAAGCGGCTGCATGAGGACGCCGAGCCAGCCTGACCGCGACTCCTCATCTTCCGTCAGCGGAATGTTGGTCGGATCCTTCGCCTCGTCAAGCGTCGCAAGTGTCGCAAGTGTCGCCGCGATGACGGACGCAGGCGTCGCGTTGATGCCACCATCGGGGCCGCCCCGAAAGCGATCACGTCCGCCCGGCTGCTCGCGCTTCGCGATTGGAAGCGCCGCGAGCGTGTTGTCAGGCGCGAAGATGAATGCGGTGTCCTCCTCGGACAGGCCAGTGGGAAACCGGATCCCCTTCCAGCCGGGCTCGAACGCGCCCAAACGGAGGTGCATCGGATCACTCACGCGATTGCGGCCGATCACACGGACGGATGACGCCAGCAGCAGCCGGTTGCGCAGCTCGGACAGATCGCTCGTCGACAGTGCGATACCGGTGCTGATCGGATCCTTCGGCTTGGCGATCAACGCGCCCCAGTCGCGGAGTGTGGCGACGAACTCCGCCTCGTGCGATGTGTTCGACGCGTCCGTCACTTCGATGCGCTCCAGCCGGGCCGTCACGGCTGGCGGAATCGATGCGATCACCAGGATGTTCCCGTCCGCGAGCACCACTGAGAGCGCCTCAAGTTCGGTCGCGACCTGCGAGTCGTCCGAGCCGAACATGCCGCGCGATCCCGGAGTGCCCTTCCGCGGGCTGCGGAAGTGCAGCGTCGTGCGCAAAATCGATTCATTGATCGTCTGCCCGACCGCCTTCAGCGCTTCGGCCATCTGCGCTGCGCTCACATGCGGCCACTCCGCAGGATTCGGCGACAGCGTGCTGCTGGCGAGCCGGCGGCCGCTCAGCTCCGCGCGCACGACGGCGCCGGTCGAGTCGACGATGATCGCATCACCAGTCGAGCCCGCGATGGGAATCGGGCCCGGGCCCGCGAACTCAAGTGCGAAGCGTTCCTCGAACGTCGTGACGCGCAGCGCCCACAGGCCTCCGGAGTCGCCGGTCTGCACGGCCGAGAGTGGCGGCGCGGGCTTCGCTCCATCGGCCAAAAACGTCAGCGGCTTCGCGGGCGCGGGCAGCGACGCAGCGAGCGTCAGTACCATGCCGCCGTCTTCAGTGAGCCACTGGCTCGGCGTCGCGTCCACTCGGGCGTCTGATGGAGTGCCGGCGAGGCTGCGCACCTTGATGGAGGAGATGAAACGCGCCGGCAGCTCGGGGTCGGTGACGATCACGCTCTGGGGCGCGACGAGGTAACCCGGCAGCTCAAGCGGCCGCTCCTCTTCGATGTATCGCGCGAAGTATCCGGAGAACCCGCTGCGACCTCGGATGAAGCCCTGCGGCAGCGTGCCACGATCTTCCTTCAGCCGGATCTCGACGATCACGAGGCTCGGACGAAGCGCGTCGGCAATGGCCTGGCGATCGACAGCCGGCGTGTCCTTCGCCGCAGCACCAGTCGCGGCCTGCGGAATCGCGGCCGGATCGCCGAAGAGAAGCGACGTGCTCATGAACATGAACGCCAGAAGCATTCCGAGATATCGCATGGTTCGTTGCCTGCTGAAAGAGAGAGGCGAGAGAGATATTCGTTATTCGCGCTCGTAGTCGCGCGAGATATCGAGAATGAGCTGGCGCATCTGACCCGCGCGGATCAGCTTCACAAGGAGGCGCTTCTTCGTGGCGAGGTTGGCGAGGGTTCGCTCGTGGGCCGCCTTCACATCATCGAGCGTGGTGAGCGTCTGGCCGTCGATCTCGAGCAATATGTCATTGCGATAGAGGCCGGAGGCGGACGCGTTGCCGGGCTCCCGCACGCCGAAGATGAACACGCCTTCGGGGCGCTGGCGGTGCAGTTCCGCGTTCTCGAACCGGTTGATCGCCTTCGCGGTCAGGCCCCAGCGCGGACAGTCGGCCTCTTCGCCCTGCACGCGTCCCTTGCGGGTCGGCGTGACGGAGAGTGTGAGCTGCTCCGCCTGTCCTCCGGTGCTGCGTTCGATGACCAGCTCGACCGGCTTGTCGGAGGGGAGCAACGCGAACCGGCGGCGGATCTCGGGCAGCTCTTCGCTCGTGAGTCCGTTCGTAAAGTTGCCGTCGAGCTTGAGCACGCGGTCACGGCTGCGCAGGCCAGCGGTTTCCGCCGGGCTCCCCGCTTCGACGCCGGCAACGATGACGCCGGTGGCGCCTTCGAAGTACACGTCGCGGTCGAAGTCACGAAGCGGCTGGAGCGAAATCCCGGACCACGACCAGCCGACTTCCTTCTCGGAACGCATGCGGTCGATGACTTCACAGATGGTGTCCGACGGGATCGAGAAACCCATGTCGCCGCCGGCCATCCGCGCGAGCGTATTGATGCCGACGACGCGTCCCTTGGTGTCGACAAGCGGGCCGCCGCTGTTGCCGGGCGAGATCGAAGCGTCAGTCTGCAGCCAGAGCGAGTATTCGCTCGAGTCGGGAAGAAAGCGGCGCGTGCAGCTGACGATGCCGACCGAGACGGAACGGTTGAGTCCCCACGGCGCGCCCATCGCCATCACGAAGTCGCCCTCTTCGAGCTCGCGCGAGGGTCCGATGTCGGCGACGGGAATCGGTTCGTGCTTGCCGTCGAGATGGAGACGCACGAGTGCGAGGTCAAGATCCTGATCGCTCGCGATCAGTTCCGCCTTGAACGCACGGCCGTCGGACAGCAGGCAGCGGATCTCGACCGCGCGGTCGACCACGTGCCAGTTCGTGAGCAGCTCGCCCTGTTCGCTGATGACCACACCGGAACCGCCGACTTCTTCGGTGCGGGCGCGGCCCGATTCCATGCTCTGCCGCAGGCACTTGATGTACACGACAGCCGGAAACACCTTGGACTTCGCCGCGCGGACCACTTCGCGGAAATCAAGATTCGCCTGCTCGAGCGCGGCCTTGCCGTCCTGAGCCGGCGACGAGTGACCAAGCGAACGCTGCGCACACAGCGGCAGGACGACAAGCACCAGGAGAAGCAAGCGCAATCGCGCCGAAGTCAGCGCAGGCATGAAGAGGACCGCTTTCGTAAAAGGAATTCGCAGTGCAATGTGGGTGAACGGAAACTGCAAGAAGGAAACTGTAATAGGAAGCTGGCGACGCGGGAACGAAAGCGGGGCGACCGCGATCGGTCGCCCCGCATGTTCATTCATCGTCTATCAATCGACATCACTGCCCGTTCGACTCCTCGATGATCTCTGCAGCGGCGTCGTCCATCGGCGCCTCTTCCGCGAGCACCTGCGTGCCCGATGCCGTCGCGAGACCACCCTCGCTCTCGGTGGCCGATGCGTCGTCGCCTTCACTGCGGGCGCCGACGGATGTCGCGATGCGCGGCGCTGTCGGGTCGTATCGCTCCGCACCGAGCGCCTCGGCTTCTTCGGCGGCTTCGGCCAGCATCTCGGCTTCGCCCTCGTATCCCTCGGGCTCGTCGACGAGCTTGCGGATCGTGAGCTTGGCATACGGCTCGAAGCCGGTACCGGCCGGGATGAGATGGCCGAGAAGAACGTTTTCCTTCAGACCCTGCAGCTTGTCGACCGCACCACGGAGCGCGGCTTCGGTCAAGACCTTCGTGGTCTCCTGGAAGCTTGCACCCGAGAGGAACGACTCGGCCTGCAGCGAGGCCTTCGTGATGCCGAGCAGCAGCGTCTTGCCGCTGGCCGGCTTGCCCTTCTTGGTCTTCGCGGACTTCTTGCCCTCGGCCTCGGCGAGCGCGTTCTTCTCCTTCACCTCGTCGCGGTCGATGAGCGCACCGGTCGTGAGACCGGTGTCGCCCGGTTCCTCGACGCGGAACTTCCGCGTCACGCTTTCGTTCATCTCGCGGAAGACAAACTTGTCGACGACGTCGTTGGGAAGGAGCTCGGTGTCGCCCGGGCTCGTCACGCGCACCTTCGAGAGCATCTGCCGCAGGATGACTTCGATGTGCTTGTCGGAAATCGGCACACCCTGAGCGCGGTACACGTTCTGGACTTCATCCAGCATGTAGATGTACAGCGGCTCTTCACCCTTGATGCGCAGAATGTCTGCGGGCACCATCGGACCTTCGGTGAGCGGATCGCCGGCGTCGACGCGGTCGCCGGTGTGCACGAGCAGATGCTTGCCCTGCGGCACGTGGTGATCGTGTTCGAGACCTGATTCGCTGATGACGCGGATCGTCATCTTGCCCTTGCGCTTGTCGCTGTGGAGCTCGACGAGGCCGCCGATCTCGGCCATGACCGCGGGGTCCTTCGGGATGCGGGCTTCGAAGATTTCTGTGACGCGCGGCAGACCACCGACGATGTCGGCGGACTTGGCCGTGTCCTTCGGCTGGCGTGCGAGCATCTCGCCCATCTTGATCGACTGCCCGTCCCGCACTTCGATGCGAGCCTTCGCAGGCAGATGGTGGAAGTCGAGAATGCTGCCGTTCGCGTCTTCGATGGTGATCTGCGGATGCTTTTCACCAGTGTGCTCGACGACGATCATCTCCTTGCCGGCGCCCTCACCGCCGCCCTTCTTCTTCTCGATGCGGAACGTGACGTCCTCAACGAGATCCTTGAAGCGGATCGTGCCGCTCTTCTCGGCAAGAATCGGCGTGGCGTGCGGCTGCCATTCGACGAGCACCTGGCCCTTCTTGATCTGCTCGTTCGTCTTGACGCGGAGAATGGCGCCGTAGGGGACCTTGTACTTCTCGAGCTCGCGGTCCTTGGCGTCGAAGACCAGCACTTCGCCGTTGCGCTTGAGGGCGACCATGGCCGGTCCGCCTTCGGTCGACTCGACCTCGACTTCGTTGCAGTCACGCAGGACCACACGGCCGCTGTTGAGCGCCTTGTGGTTGTTCTCCGTGGTCGCACTCGCTGCGACACCGCCGGTGTGGAAGGTGCGCATCGTGAGCTGCGTACCCGGTTCACCGATCGACTGCGCCGCGATGATGCCGACGGCCATACCGACCTCGACGAGCTTGCCCGTCGAAAGATCCATGCCGTAGCAGCGGGCACAGATGCCGCGCTTCGTGTCGCAGGTGAGCGCGCTGCGGACCTGCACCGAATCGATGCGGAGCCGCTCGATCTCGAGTGCGATGGAGTCGGTGACGAGCTGGTTCTCCTGCACGATGACGCGATCCGTGATCGGATCGATGATCGTCTGCCGGCTCGTGCGCCCGCGAATCGCCTCGCGCAGAGGCACATCGACCTCTTCACCCTTATAGAGCGCCCGCTTCGGCACGCCGTGCGGTGTCTCGCAGTCGTGCTCGATGACGACGACGGACTGCGCCACGTCGCACAGCTTGCGCGTGAGGTAGCCGGAGTCGGCTGTCTTGAGCGCTGTATCGGCGAGACCTTTGCGTGCACCGTGCGTCGAGCTGAAGTACTCAAGCACGCTCAGGCCTTCACGGAAGTTCGAGCGGATGGGCGTTTCGATGATTTCGCCGCTGGGCTTGGCCATGAGGCCGCGCATGCCCGCGAGCTGCTGCATCTGGCTCGTGTTGCCACGGGCGCCTGAATCGCTGAACAGGTACACCGGGTTCAGGTACTTCATGCCTGCCCGCGTGATGATGTCGACTTCGCCGCCGCTCACCGGATCGCGGCGATCGGTGCGCAGCGTCTCCACCAGCTTCGCCGTGATCTCCGTCCGGCAGTGCTGCCAGAGATCGAGGAGCTGATTGTGCCGTTCACGTTCGGTGATGGCACCGGCGTGATACGCCTTCTCGACCCGGTCGACCTTCTTCTGCGTTTCGCCGAGCAGCCGCTGCTTGTCGGCGGGCACGCGGAGATCGGTGATGGCGAAGGAAAGTCCGGACACCGTCGAGTAACGGAAGCCGACTTCCTTCATGCGGTCGAGCAGGTCAATCGTCGCCGACTTGCCCATGCGGGCATAGGTGTCGTCGATGACGCGGGCCGCGCCCTTCTTGCCGAGTGCGCAGTTGTAGTACGGCATGCCGTCCGGAAGAATCTCGTTGAAGATCAGCCGGCCTATCGTGGTCTGAATGCGCCGGTTGTCGGGCATCCGAACCGTGGGCTTCTTCTGGTCGTCGACAACTTCCGCGAAGCGCTCGACGCGCACATCGATCCAGTCATGGAACGAAATGCGGCGCGAATCGCCGTGCGGGAGCCCGAATGCGAGCAGCGCTTCTTCGTAATCCTTGAATGAACGCACCTTGGTCTTGGCGATGCGCTTCTCTTCGTCGGTCTCAGGCTTGTCCTGATGGCCGACGGTCAAGAAGTACACGCCCATGACGATGTCCTGCGACGGGCTGACGATCGGGTTGCCACTCGCCGGGCTGAAGATGTTGTGAATGGACATCATCAGCACCGTCGCCTCGGCTTGCGCCTCGACCGACAGCGGCAGGTGGACTGCCATCTGATCGCCGTCAAAGTCGGCGTTGTAGCCGGTGCAGACGAGCGGATGAATCTTGATCGCGTTGCCTTCGACGAGCACCGGCTCGAACGCCTGAATACCCATGCGGTGCAAGGTCGGTGCGCGATTGAGCAGGACCGGGTGATTGCGGATCACCTGCTCGAGGATGTCCCACACTTCGGGATCGCGCCGTTCAAGCATGCGCTTGGCGCTCTTGATGGTGTCAGCGAGACCGTGCTCCTTGAGCTTCCTGATGATGAACGGCTGGTACAGCTCGAGCGCGATCTTCTTGGGGAGGCCGCACTGCCAGAGCTTGAGTTCCGGACCGACGACGATCACGGAACGTGCCGAGTAATCGACGCGCTTGCCGAGCAGGTTCTCGCGGAAGCGGCCCTGCTTGCCCTTGATCATGTCGGTGATCGACTTGAGCGGCCGGTTGCTCGAGCCAAGCACAGGACGGCGGCAGCGGCCGTTGTCGAACAGTGCGTCGACAGCCTGCTGCAGCATGCGCTTCTCGTTGCGGATGATGACCTCGGGGGCGTTGAGGTCCATCAGCTTCTTGAGGCGGTTGTTGCGGTTGATGATGCGGCGATAGAGATCGTTCAGATCGCTCGTCGCGAAGTTGCCGCTCTCCAGCAGCACCAGGGGGCGGAGATCCGGCGGGATCACCGGAACGACGTCCATGACCATCCACGCCGGATCGTTCTCCGAACCGCGGATCTGCTCGACGATCTTGAGCCGCTTCGACAGATCCTTCTGCCGCTGCTTGCTCTTGGTCGTGCCGAGTTCGTCGCGCAGTTCAAACGACAGCGCCGTCAGGTCGAGCTGATTGAGCAGTTCGCGAATGGACTCTGCGCCCATCATCGCGGTGAACGCCGTGCCGTACTTCTCGAACGCGGTGCGGTACTCGTCTTCCGTGAGCACTTGCTGGTGCTCGAGGTCGGTGGTGCCGGGATCGGTGACGACGTAGTCCTGGAAGTAAATGATCTTTTCCAGGTCGCTCGTCTTCATGGCCAGGAGGTTGCCGAGTCGGCTCGGCATGGCCTTGAAGAACCAGATGTGCACGACCGGCGCGGCCAGATTGATGTGGCCCATGCGCTTGCGGCGCACGCGGCTGTGCGTGACCTTCACGCCACAGCGGTCGCAGATGATGCCCTTGAATTTCGTGCCCTTGTACTTGCCGCAGGCGCACTCGTAGTCGCGCTCGGGTCCGAAGATCCGTTCGCAGAACAGACCGTCCCGCTCGGGGCGGTACGTTCGGTAGTTGATGGTCTCGGGCTTCTTCACCTCACCGAAAGACCACGAACGGATGTCGTTCGGGCTTGCGAGGGTGATCTTCACCGATCCAAAGTCATTCACGCGGTCGTAGACGCTCTCGGCCATGGGTTTGGTCGCTCCGCCCGTTTTACGGGGCTCAAGGTGCGTCGTCATCAAAGTCGCGTCCTGAACGCATTCGATCAGGCACGCGGCAATTCGAACGAAACTGGTACTGACAGAAGTTGCAGCCAGAAATTGCAGTCAAGCTGGTTCAGGCGTCGGGATCGATCATGACGTGCGTCAGAGGATCGAGCCGGCATCTGACTGCTGCTTCTCCAAGGTGATGTTCATCCCGAGACCCTTGATCTCGTGGCAGAGCACGTCAAACACGACCGGCATGCCGGCTTCGAGCTTGTTCGTGCCCTTGACCATCGAGTCGTAAATCTTGGTCCGCCCCTCAACGTCATCACTCTTGACGGTGAGGAGTTCCTGCAGCACATACGCCGCGCCGTACGCTTCGAGACCCCACACTTCCATCTCGCCGAAGCGCTGGCCGCCTGTGCGTGCCTTGCCGCCGAGTGGCTGCTGGGTGATGAGGCTGTACGGACCGGTCGAACGCGCGTGGATCTTGTCGTCGACGAGATGGTGCAGCTTCAGGATGTACATGAAGCCGACCGTCGTCTTCTGATGGAACGGCTCGCCCGTGCGGCCGTCGTACAGCTGGATCTTGCCCGTGCGTGGCATCTTCGCGAGCAGCTCGCGCGTGTGTCCCGGGTCGTCGCCGTCGGCCTCGAAATCGCTCAGCCGCTTCGCGACGTGCGCATTCGCCTCGTCGACCGCGTCGAAGATCTCCATCTCGGTCGCACCTTCGAAGACGGGCGTGACGGCCTGGAAGCCGAGCACCTGCGCCGCCCATCCAAGGTGGACTTCAAGGATCTGTCCGACGTTCATGCGGCTCGGCACGCCCAGCGGGTTGAGGAGCACGTCGACCGACGTGCCGTCTTCCAGGTAGGGCATGTCCTCTTCCGGCACGATGCGGGCGATGACGCCCTTGTTGCCGTGGCGACCGGCCATCTTGTCGCCGACGGAAAGCTGGCGCTTCGTCGCGAGATAGACCTTCACCATCTCGAGCACGCCGGAAGGCAGTTCGTCACCGCGCTTCATGTGGCCGAGCTTGCGTTCCTTCTCCTTGGCGATGTCCTGGATGCGCGGCCAGAACTGGCCGAACACGACCTTGGCGCTTTCGCGCGCTTCGGCCGAGCCCTTCATCCACTTCTCGGAGAAGTTCTCGATCTGTTCGAGGATGACTTCGGGAATGTCGCTCTGTCCGACCTTCTGACGGGTCGAGGGGTCGACCATTTCCGTGGCCAGGATCTCGTTGATCTTGATGACCATCTGCTTGAAGAGGCTGATCCGCTTCTCGTCCATCTCGCGCTCGAAGTCGGTCATCTCCTTCTTGAGCTGCTTCTTCTGATCCTCGGAAAGGTGCATGCGACGGCTGAAGCGGCGGGCGCCGATCACGATGCCCTCGGTGCCGGCCGGCACTTCGAGCGAGTCGTTCTTCACGTCTTCGCCGGCCCGGCCGAAGATCGCATGCAGCAGCTTCTCTTCGGGGGACAGTTCCGACTTGGACTTCGGGCTGACCTTGCCGACGAGGATGTCGCCCGGGCCGACCTTGGCGCCGATGCGGATGACACCGTTCTCGTCGAGCTTGCCGAGCATCTTCTCGCTGACGTTCGGAATGTCGCGCGTGAACTCTTCGCGGCCGAGCTTGGTCTCGCGGATTTCGACGTCGAAGTTCTCGATGTGAATCGAGGTGAAGACGTCGTCCTTCACGAGCCGTTCGCTGATCACGATGGCGTCTTCGAAGTTGTAGCCGTCGAAGGTGTTGAACGCCACGAGGACGTTCTTGCCGATCGCGAGTTCGCCCTTCTGCGTGCTGGCGCCGTCGGCGACGATCTCGCCCGCCTTGACCTTCTGACCGAGCTTGACGATCGGCTTCTGGTTCTGGCACGTGCGCTCGTTCAGACCGACGAACTTGCGGAGCACATACTCGTCGGCGTTGTCGATGATGATGCGATCAGCGTCGACAAACGTGACCGTACCGCCGCGCTTGGCCTTCACGATCATGCCCGAGTAATTGCCGACGATCTTCTCCATGCCGGTCGCGACGCAGGGGGGATCGACCTTGATGAGCGGCACAGCCTGCCGCTGCATGTTCGAACCCATCAACGCGCGGTTGGCGTCGTCGTGCTCAAGGAACGGAATGAGTGACGCCGACACGCCGACGATCTGCTTCGGCGAAATGTCGACGAACTCGACGCCGGTCGGCGGCACTTCCGCGAGGTCGCCGTCGATGCGGGCGAGCGTCGTGGCGGTGGCGAAGCGACCTTCCTTGTCGAGCATGTCGCTCGTCGCGAGGACCTTCTTGAGCTCCTCGTCGGCGCGGAGACGAACGACGTCGTTCGTCGCCTTGCCGTTCTTGACCTTGCGGTACGGCGTCTGAAGGAAGCCGTAGTCGTCGATTTCCGAGTAGATGCCGAGGGACGCGATGAGACCGATGTTCGTGCCTTCCGGCGTTTCGATCGGGCAGATGCGGCCGTAGTGGGAGATGTGCACGTCGCGGACTTCGAAGCCCGCACGCTTGCGGTTGAGACCGCCCGGCCCGAGCGCGGAAAGGCGCCGCTCGTGGACGAGCGTTGACAGCGGATTCGTCTGATCGACGACCTGCGACAGTTCGCTGCGGCCGAAGAAGAATTCGATCGCACTGGAGATGGACTTCGAGTTGACGAGGTCCGCGATCTTCGAGATCTCGTCCGGATCCTTCACGCTCATGCGCTCCTGCACCGTGCGGCGGAGCTTCAGGAAGCCCTTGCGCATTTCTTCGGTGGCCAACTCATCGAGCGTGCGCAGACGGCGGTTGCCCAAGTGATCGATGTCATCCACGTGCGCGCGGTTGCGCTTGGCGCGGAGGTCCATGATGTACTTGATGACGGCGAGGAAGTCTTCGGCGCGGATGTGCTGGATCGACTCGGAGACGACCTTGTACACCTTGTCGTCTTCGAACTTGCGGTTGATGCGGAAGCGGCCGACGCGACCGAGGCGATAGCGGTTCTCGTCGAAGAACTTCTCCTTGAACAGCGCCTTCGCCTTGTCGACCTGCGGCGGGTTGCCCGGACGCAGACGGCCGTAGATGCGGAGCAGCGCCGCCTCGTGCTCGGTCACTTCCGCGAGGAAGTCGAGCTTCTCTTCCGAGAGCGTGTTGAGGATGATCGGATCGCCCGGATCGGTGATGACGCGGACCGTCTTCAGGTTCGAGGCCTGAATGGTGTCGATCTTGTCGCCGATCATCGCGCCGACGCGGCAGAGCTCTTCACCGGAGTCGCTGTCGACGATCATTTCCGCCGAGAAGTGCTCGGGCTTGAGCTTCTCGACCTTGAGGTCGACGACGTCGTAGAACAGTTCGAGGATCTTGTCGGTCGAGGAGTAGGTCTCGTCCAGCGCCCGCAGGAACGTGGTCGCGGCCAGCTTTGTCGACTGGTCGATCCGCATCGCCAGGACGTCCTTCTTTGTGACCTCGAGTTCGATCCACGAGCCGCGCTCGGGAATGATGCGGGCCGAGTGGAGCGGCCGGTCACCGAACGAGCTGACGATCGAGAAGTCGACGCCGGGGGAGCGGTGCAGCTGGCTGACGATGCAGCGCTCGGCACCGTTGACGATGAACTCGCCGCCGCCGAGCATGATCGGAATCTCGCCGAGATAAATCTCTTCCTCGGGGATTTCATCGACGCCGTTGCGGCGCAGGCGGACGGCAATGCGGAAGGGCATGCCGTACGTGAGGCGCAGCTCACGGCACTCGTCGGCCGTGTAGCGCGGCTCGTCGAGCTTGTAATAGAGGTATTCGAGCTTCATCGAGCCGTCGTAGGACTCGATCGGGAAGATCTCCCGGAGCAGGGCCTCCAGGCCGAGTCCCTGCGTGCGGGTGTCGTAGGTCTTGTCAAGCTGCAAAAAGCGCTCGTAGGCGTCCTTCTGCACGCGCGTGAGATCCGGAACGGGGATCGCGTCGTCGCGCTTCGAGTATGGTCGGATTGCACGATCGTTTGTGGATGCCATCAACGGTGCCCCTAACGCGTGAAAAGCGATAGCGAGGAAAAGGGAGGAGTGGCGCAAAAGCACAGGCGCACGCAGTCGAGCCGCGGCGACGATCTCCTTCTCGAGGCCTTCCGCAGGGTAAAACCCTGCAAAAGAGCTGAGTCGGATACGTCTCCGCGGCGTCCATCACGCCGTCGTCAAGCTGCTTGATATGTCCATGGATTGCCGGTGATCGCGCCGCTGCCGAAGCGAAACAGTGTAGGTGAGGCACACGGTTTGTACAAGGGCTTGAACAAATCGGGATCGGCGCGAAAAAGTTCTTGACAACTCGCTCGGTGGCTCATCGGGCCGGCGCGTCGTCCACAAACATCGCGCACGGACCCCAGCTGCCAAGCAGGATCGCCAGGTCGGTTGCATCCACGGTACCGGACGAGTCCAGATCCGCGACTCCACCGGCGCCCCCTACGCCCACAACGGTGCCCCAGCTGCCGAACAAGATCGCGAGATCAGCCTCGCCGACCATCCCGTCACCGGTTAGGTCGGCCAGGCACTCGCATTCGTCCGGAACGCTGTTGTTATTCAAATCGGAAGACGTCTGGTCAACGTGGATGTCGCAACCGTCCGGCGTCCCGTTCTCGTTGCAGTCTGCCGTGTCGTCGTAACCGGGGCACTGATCGATGCAGTCCGGCACGCCGTCGCCGTCGGTATCCGTGTCAGGCGTCCCGCAGCCGCATGCGCCGGGCTCGATCTTGTCCGGATCCGCGGGACACTCATCAGTGCAGTCGAGCGCTCCATCTCCGTCGGTGTCGACATCCGGGACTCCACAGCCGCACTCGCCCGGGGCCGTCTTGTCCGGATCGTCGGGGCAGCCGTCGTCGCAGTCCAGGCTGCCGTCACCGTCGGAGTCGATGTCGGGGACGCCGCAGCCGCAGGCCAACGGCTCGGTCTTTTCGGGATCTTTCGGACAGCCGTCGATGCAGTCGGCAGCGCCGTCGCCGTCCGAGTCGACATCCGCGATGCCGCAGCCGCAGATGCCTTCGGCGATCTTGGCCGGATCCTTGGGGCACCCGTCCTTGCAGTCCGGCGTCCCGTCGTTGTCGGTGTCGGTGTCGGCGACGCCGCAGCCGCACTTACCTCCCACGATCTTGAGCGGATCTTTCGGACAGCCGTCGTTGCAGTCCGGTGTCCCGTCGCCATCGGAGTCGGTATCGGCGACGCCGCAGCCGCACGTTCCCTCGGCGGTCTTCAACGGATCCTGCGGGCAGCCGTCGTCGCAGTCCGCGACGCCGTCGCGGTCGGTATCCGTGTCAGCGATGCCGCAGCCACAGACCCCCGGGCTCGTCTTCGCGGGATCGAGCGGACACCCATCGTGGCAATCGAACACTCCATCCCCGTCCGTGTCGAGCGCCTGCGAAGCGATGATCGCCGAGGAGTCCTTCGAGTCCGTGTCATCGAACACCACATCCTCGATGTTCTCGACAGGGGACGGATACCCGTAGTAATTGTTCTGCGCCAGGACCACGGGCGTCTCGGGCGAATTCTGGTTGTAGACCGCCCAGGCCGAGGTGCCGTTGTACCCGGTCAGCGCGTTCAGCCCCTGGCTGCTGCCGAGGCCGGTGAAGTCGGTGTCGCCACAGTCCCCGAGATCAACAGTCGCCGCCTCACGGACCAACACCCCGGCGATGAAATTGCCGGACAGCTCCGTCGACTCGATGCGGGCGCGCCCGCCGGACACCGCGATGCCGACGTTGTTCGCAGTCACCATCCCTGGGTTGTCGTGGATGTAGGCGCGAGCGGACTTGCCTTCCACGACGATGGCCTTGTCGAAACCGAACGCTGAGATCCCGGTGATTTCCACACTGATTTCCGCCGATCCTCCGCTCCCGTCGACGAACACGCCGCGGGGTTCGCCGCCGGCGGTCGAGAGCATCGTCGTGCCTTGGATCTTCGCGCCGCTGGGGGCAGCCTCTCCCTGGACGGCGTCGAACGTCGTGACATACACGCCGATGAAGTTCGCAATGAGTGAGCCGCCTTCGATGGTGATGGTGTTCTCGGTCGGGTTGTTCCAGAGCCGCACACCTTCGTAGGCGGCGAGGACGAGGTTGTCCATCACGATCACACTCACCGCGTCCTGGATGGAGCTGATGTAGATCCCGCACGGCGTATCGATCTGCTTGTTGCCGATGCTGGCCAGGTCATTGGTAGCGATCGTCCACGTCGACGCGTCGAGCGACTGACGATCGTGCCAGATCGCGACGTCGTCAAAATTAATGATGTTGTGCCGGACGCTGGCCGTTTCGCCCGCTGGCAGGAGAGGCATGGGCTGCGTGTTGTTCCCGGTCTGCACGCCGATACTCACGCGCGTGATGACGTTGTCTGCGACCATGGCATATGCGTCGTTGAGGACGACAATGCCTGTTCGCGTCTCACCGATGCTGTTCTTCCCCTGCATGTTGTCGAGGCGATTGCACATGATGGTGTGCCCGGACGCGACTTCGCCGCGCGTGCCGGTGCCAAGCAGGGGGATTCCGACATCGTTGAAGTTCTGGATGATGGTGTTCGTTACCGTCAGGCCTTGGAGCGCGTGCGCAGCTCCGGCTGCGTCGTCATAGCTTCCATTGCCGATGGCGGCGGCGGCATTCACGTCGACGCCGTTAAAGAACTCGCCGTTGTTCATCGCCGGGTTGTCACCGTTGACCGTGATGCCATCGATCGTGACGTTGTTGGCAGCAATGAAGAAAATGACGCCGCCGAGCGGGGCATTGATCCCCGGAATGAACACCGCTTCGTCGCCTCGATCAAGCGATGTCCCTGGACAGACGCCCGCAAACGGCCCTTGGATCGTGACGCTGCGCGAGATCGTGAGGTTCGTTGGATACACACCAGGGCGGACGACGACGGTGCCGCCCGCAGCAACGGCCTCGAGCGCTTCGGCGGCCGAGGCGAACGCGTCGCAGCCGATGGCGACGATGGGCCCGAGGCCATCGGGATCGGCGCCGTCCGGGAGGTTGGCAAAGTCGTCGTCGAGATACACCGTGGACTGGGAACCGGCGACGTCGTCGATGAAACCGTTGCAGTCGTCGTCGATCGTGTTGTCGCAGACTTCCGGCGCCCCTGGATGGATTGCGCTGTCGCTGTCATCGCAATCGGTGTTGTCCGCTACGAATCCTTCGGGCGGCGCGTCGGCACATGCTTCCGTCGGAGACGCGTTCGCATCGCCATACGTGTCGCTGTCTGCATCGGGGTAGAAAGCGACGAGTTGGTCGGCGACCCCGCAGCCGCACGTGCCCTCCTCAAGCTTCAGCGGATCCTTCGGATAGCCGTCATCACAATCCGGGGTTCCGTCACGGTCGGTGTCCGTGTCGGGGACGCCGCATCCGCAGGTACCTTCGTCGATCTTGGCGGGATCCTCCGGACACCCGTCGATGCAGTCCGGAGTGCCGTCGCCATCCGTGTCGTTGTCCACAAAGCCGCAGCCGCACGCGCCGGGCTCAAGCTTCAACGGATCGGCGGGGCACCCGTCACCGCTGGTGCCGACGTAACCCGCCGGCGCGCTGCACGCCAGCACCGACTCGGCTTCATCGCCGACTCCGTCGCCGTCCGCGTCGAGGAACCACAGCGACGGTGGCGTCACGACGACTGTGACCTCCGCACACACGGACCCGACGCAGCCCGATGAGATGTTCTTGGCGGCACCGAAGTACGTCGTCGTCACCTGCGGACTGACGATGATCGTCCTGTCTTCGCCTTCAAACGGTCCATCGCAGCGGTCGCGACGCCAGACAATCGTCTCAGCGCTGCCGACACTTCCTGTCAGCGTCGCTGACTCGCTCGCGCAGGTCGTCGCAGGCGTCGCGGTTTCGGCTGCGACCGTGTTGGTGTATGCGTTGGGCGCGAACGGCGTCGGCGCGCTCGGGGCGTAGGTGAAGGAATTGCGAAGTCCGCCGCTGCCGTCCGGACTGCGCTGCATGGACTGGAGCGGACTCGAGCCGCCTCCGCTCTCGTCGACCTGCGGCTCGCGGGGGTTAAGGAGGCGAGCGAGTTCCGCATCGTCAGCGAGCTCGGCACCATAGACGAGGGCGTCAACGAGTCCGGCCGTCGTGAGGGACGCACCGTGAGGAAATGCCGCGACGCTGCCCGCGAACAGCGCGACTGCGTCCTGACCGGTGTGCAGCAGCCCCCTTGCCATGGTGAGCGAATGCGCGGACGGCAGCCCCGTGGTGATCGAGGCGTCGCCGAGCACAAAGTACCCGCGCGCGTCCGTCGATTTTCCGGTGAGATCGAAGGCGGCATATGTGAGGTCGGTCGCGCCGTCCAAGCAGACGAGCACGAGTCCTTCAAGGGGCGTGTTGCCGGCGCCACCGTCGAAGAGCTCGATGAAAGCGCCGGCCGACGCCGGGCCGGCCGTGACGGCTTCCACTTCGTTGATCAGGACTGGCGTCTGGGACGGTACTGTCGTCTGAGCCTGCGAGTGAGCGACGTGCACCGCCGCCAGCGTTCCACAGCAGGCGATGGTTGTCCAAGCCTTGCATCCGAGAAGTCGAACCACAAAGAACTCCCAAGAACTCCCAAGACCTCCCAAGAACTCCCGAGAACTCCCGAGAACTCACGGACAGCCACCGTCAATCACAGAGGCAGCCCGCGATGGCCTTGCGCGCATGTCGGAGTGATCTCCGCGCCAGCATGCGAATGCTGCCCCTGACTCCCGGACACGGATTGGGACACGGATTGGGACACGGATTGGGACACGGACTGGGAAACCGATTGGATGACAAGCGAGACGAGACATGAGCGCCGGAACGACGCTGGTGCCTGAGAGTACCGCGCACGTTTGCGGAATTCCTCGAACGTCTCTGAAAGTTCGCAAGGTCAATGCCTGAATCCCTTCCGCTCAAAGCAGAGTGGCAGAGCGGGGAGCGGGCGCATGAAAAAGGCCTTCAAGACGGGGCGATCCGTCCGAAGGCCTCTTGTTGAAATGAATGGTTACTGCGAGCCGACGCCTTCCGAACTGGTCACCCCGCGCAAGGGCCCCAGGCGCCGAGCAAGATGGCAAGGTCGGCACCGTCCACCTCGCCTGAACTATCAAAATCACCATCGCCGGCCCCGCCCCAATTGCCAAGCAGGATGGCAAGATCGGCGCCGTCGACCTGGCTGTTGCCATCGATGTCGCCGACGCAGTCGCAATCGCTGACGGCGACGACGACGCTTGCGAAGTTCACGCTCACGCACATCGAGACAACCTGCGTGGAGACGGCGAAGTAGGTCGTCGACACGCGCGGATTCACGACGATCGACGAACCCGTGCCGACGACCGCGCCGTTCGCCGAGCCTTCGTGCCACTCGATCGTCTCGTCGGAGCCGACGCTGCCGCTCAACGTGACCGCCTCGCCGGCGCAGACGTCGTCGGGTGTTGCAGTGACATCCGCGGGCACGTTCGTGTACGCGTTGGCCGCCCCTGGCGTCGGCGCACTCGCGGTGAACGTCATGGTGTTGCGCAGACCGCCGCTTCCGTTGGGGCATCGCTGGATCGAATGCAGCACGCCGCTCCCGCCGCCATTCTCGTCGATCTGCGGCTGCCCGCGATTGACGAGAATCGCGAGACCGGCATCGTCGGCATCATTCGTGTCATACACGACCGCGTCGCGGATACCGTCGGCAGTCACCGGTGTGCCATTGGGGAACGAACTCGCGTCGCCGGTGTAGAGTCCGACGCCGTCCTGTCCGTTCTGCAGCGAATCATTGTTGAAGGTCAGGAGCTCGGCCTCGACAAATCCCGCGTCGAGCAGCGCTGTGGTCACGGCGGCGTTACCGAGGACGAAGTAACCGTTCGCGTTCGTCGACTTGCCATCGAGATCGAAGGCGTTGTACGCCGAGTCGTTGCTGCCGTTCCAGAGGACGATGACCAGTCCGTCGAGCGGCGTGTTGCCGACGCCGCCGTCGTAGAGCTCGATGAACTCGCTGGAGTCGGTCCCGATCTGATCAGCATCAGTTTCGTTGATGACGACCGGAACCTCGGTCGTGGCGCCGGTCCACGTCACGGATGCGGTGCAGACTGTGCCATCCGGGCGCGTTGCCGCGGTGAGATCGATGTCGTCGGTGCCGGTGACGCCATTGCTGCTATACGTGAACTCGACAAAACCCGACTCGTCCGTCGACAGTGTCTCCGTGGTGCCGGCGTTGGGTCCACTGGTGATGAGGAACGTCACGTCGGTGTTAGCGACGGGGATCGCTCCCGGGTTTTCGACGAGCGTGTACCCCACCGTGGCGCTGCCGCCGACGCGGAGTGACTGACTGGGGTCTGCAACGCTGCACGCGAATGTTGTTTCGCCCCCACCGTTTCCGGTGATCACGATGTCGTCGACGCCGATCCATTCGTCACTGCCGACGGCGTTCGCGGAGATGACGCGGATCTGCAGTTGGGGCTGATTGTCGCATTCGGCAGGAAGCGTGACGTTGACGGCGGTGACGAGCGTCGCGAGGTCAGGACCTGAACTCGCATCGGCGACGTATGCCGACGGCACATTGGTGAAATCACCGCGCTCGCCGATGCGGTATTGCAGAGCGACCTGCTGGATCGAGTTGTCGGCTGATCCGTCGATGTCGCGGAGGTTGTACGCAACCTGGATCGCGGACTGTCCGGTCGCGTCGATGTGGAAGAGCAGGTGCGGCGCGTCGGCCGTTCCGCTGCCCTGCAGCGCGACGACAGGGTCCGTGATCTCAAACTCTCCGACGCCGCCTGAGGTGGTCGAGTTCGGAGCGGTCTGATTGGCGATGACATCGATGTCGTTCGCGGCGCCGGACACCGTGAGCAGCGTCTGCGGGTCCGTGCCGGTCGTCGTCGTGATGTTCTGACCCAGGAACCCGAGGATGCCGGGAACGCCGGCCCAGTCGTCGTTCGTGGTGATGAGATTGACGTCCGACCAGTCCTGCGAGAAGGGCAGCGGCTGATAGACGTTGTCGGCGCTGGCGATGCCCGCGCAGCAAAGGCAGGCGAGCGGCGCAACGAAACGATGCAGTGGTATGCGTGTGTTCAAGATTGATTCTCCCCAGATTGAGTCGCAGAACGAAAGCGGAACGCGCGGCGCTGAGCCGAGGCGCGCTGCACCGTACCACGCAGGAACACGCGGAAAAACCGCGGATCGTCCGCAACACGATCTGCACGAAACCTTCGCACGAAACCCTCCTACGAACCAGGCCCGACGCACGCCCGGGAACTAAAAAGGGCCACCCGTGAAGGTGGCCCTTTGCCCAGCTTGACTGTCGACATGCGGCTACTTGTGGCCACATGAGGCGCGCGGCGCCGCGTTGGACGGCTTACTTGATCTCGATCTTCGCACCGGCAGCTTCGAGGGTCGCCTTGAGCTTGTCGGCGTCTTCCTTCGAGAGCTTCTCCTTGACGGTCTTGCCGCCAGCGTCGACGAGGTCCTTCGCTTCCTTGAGACCGAGGCCGGTCGCGTCGCGCACAGCCTTGATGACCTGGATCTTGTTCGCGCCTGCGTCTTTGAGGACGACGTCGAACTCGGACTGCGCCGCAGCAGCGGGGGCTGCGGAAGCGGGGCCGGCCATCATCACAGCGCCACCGGCCGCTGGTTCGATGCCGTACTTGTCCTTCATGTAGTCAGCCAGATCGACCGCTTCCTTCAGCGTGAGGGATGCGATCTCGTCACCGATTTTGGTGATCTTGGCTTCAAACGTTTTGGTATCGCTCATCGGAAACTCAAACCTTTCTCGGTGAAATAGGGGCCGGGACGCCCGGACCTTTAACTCGCGCCTGTGAAGGGCACATGTGAGCCAGTCTCACCGCAGAATAAAAGACAAATGAAAATGTGATCGAACGAATGAGAACAGCGGTTCACACCGCGGCGATCGTTTCGCCCTTTTCCAGACGTTCCTTGATCTCGTTGACGATGCCGAGGATCTTCGCTCCAGGCGCCATCGCGGTCGAGACGACCTTGCCGGCCGGTGCGAGAACGATCGCGACAACCTTCGCGATCGCCTCGTCGCGCGTCGGGAACTTGCTGAGTCGATCAACGCCCGCTGCGCCTTCGAACAGCTCGCCGTCGAGCACGGCGGCTTTGAGTTCCAGCTCGCGCATGGTCAGCGCGGCCTTCATCACTTCACGGGCGACGTCGATGACGCTGCCTGTTCCATAAATCAGGGCGCTCGGACCGGCGAGCGACTTCGTCAGCGGCTCGAGCGGTCCACCCTCGAACGCCTTGCGCGCGAGATTGTTCTTGAGGACCGTGACGCGCACACCATTTTCGCGAAAGGTGGTGCGCAGACGGTTGTTGTTCGTGGCCTCGAGACCGCGGAATTCCACCACGATCCCGCCCTGCACGTCTCCGAACCGCTTGCGGTATTCGGAGATGATCATTTCCTTGACTGGCTTGCTCATGATGAGCCTTGCTTTCTTTACGCGCTCGAGAGCGCTGAAATTGCAATCACAATTACATGGCGATCTGGATGCCCGGGCTCATGCAGGAAGCGACGGTGCACTTCTTGATGTAGGTCCCCTTGGCTCCCGACGGACGCGCCTTGTGAATAACATTGATGAACGCTTCGAAGTTCTCGCGGAGGTGCTCTTCCGAAAAGCTGAGCTTGCCGATCACGCCGTGCACATTGCCGCCGTCATCGTTGCGGTACTCCTGCTTGCCCGCCGCGTATTCCTTGACGGCTGATGCGATGTCAGGCGTCACGGTGCCGGCCTTCGGCGAAGGCATGAGGCCCTTCGGACCGAGGACCTTGCCGAGCCGGCTGACGACACGCATCATGTCGGGGCTTGCGATGGCGACATCGAATTCGAACCAGCCCGCTTCGATCTTCGCGACGAGCTCTTCGGCGCCCGCCTCGATCGCGCCGGACGACTTGGCGATCGCGACCTTGTCGGACGGGCAGAAGCAGATCACGCGGGCACTCTTGCCGACGCCATGCGGCAGCGACACGGAGCCTCGGATGAGCTGATCGGCCTGCTTCGGATCAATGCCGAGATGCACGACGACGTTCACGGTCTCGTCGAACTTCGCCTTCTTGAATGACTTCACGGTCTTGATTGCAGTGGCCGCGTCTTGCGGAATCTGCGGTGCGACCGACTGGTTGGATTTGCTGCGCTTGCTGAGTGGACGTGGCATGGGATTACTCCTCCACCGTGACGCCCATCGAACGGGCAGTACCCGCGATGGTCCGCTTGGCGGAGTCCACGCTGGTTGTATTGAGATCCTTCAGTTTCTCTTCCGCGATCTTGCGCAGCTGTGCCTGCGTGAGCTTGCCGACCTTCTTGGTGTTCGGCGTGCCCGAGCCCTTCTCGATGCCCAGCGCGCTGGCGATGAGGACCGAGGCTGGCGAGGTTTTGATCTCGAATTCGAACGATCGGTCGGAATAGACCGTGATCAGGCAACCGACGACGCGACCCTGGAATTCCTTGGTTCGCTCGTTGAACTGCGTGATGAACTGTCCCGGGTTGACGCCGTTGGCGCCAAGCGCGGGACCGATCGGCGGCGCGGGAGTCGCTTTACCGCCCGGGGCCATGATCTTGAATTGCTTGGTGACTTTCTTCGCGGCCATTGATTCCTACCTCCCACCGCGTCCCGAGAGAATCTCGGCAGCGCGTGACCGGTCGTAGTCACGCGCAACGCAGTAGTGCTTGCGGTCTTGAATGTGTGACGCCCGGCGGGTGCCGAAAGTCGAGTCGGGAAATGTAACGGACCCCCGCCGCGGCCGCAAGGGCAACGGCGGGGGTCCGTCGGATCGCTGCGCTCAGCCGCGCGCTCTCAGTTCGTCCAGGCACCCAGCAGGGCCGCCAGGTCCGCTGCGTCGACGTTGCCGTCGTTGTTCAGGTCCGCGGCAGCATTGCTCGAGCCCCAGGCACCCAGCAGCACGGCCAGATCGGCCGCGTTGACCGCTCCGTCGCCGTTGAGATCCGGCGTGACCATCGTGCCGCCGCGGCTCCACATCGACGGTGGAATAACCTGCTTGGAGAGCCCGCCTCCCTGAATCCGGACGATCTCGCCGGCACCGCCGAACCGCTCGAAGAATTCCACGCGCACGCTGTGCTTGCCGGCCTCCAGGCCGACCGTCCCCGACTTCTCGACCATTCCATGCAGGCCGTCGTTGGAGACGACGAGCTGTCCATTGACTTGAAGTGTCGAGCCGTCGTCACTTTCGCTGTAGAAGGTGTAGAAGCCGGTGACGGGCACGTCGACCCAGCCTTCAAAGGCGGCGGCGACGAGATCCGCACGGCCGCTCGAAGCGAAGTTTCCGCCTGTCGACGGGAAATTGACGTTCGTCACATTCGTAGTGAGGTAGGGACTGAGCGTGCTGAAGTCCGGAAGGAAATCGAGTTGGCCGATCTCGTAGTACGACGTCGTCACGCCCGGAAGCGTGTTGATGACATTGGTCGCGGCATACACCGGCAGCACATCGATTGCCACCGTGGCGCTGTCCGAGGAACCGGCGCTGTCGGTGATGGTGTAGGTGAACGAGTCGGGCGCGGCCGCACCCTGCGGGACCGCGACATCAAACGTCGGTCGACCTTCGGGCGGCGCGGGCACGAGCGTGACGGTCGCGCCGTTGGCCGTGGTGGCGTCGAAACTCGAGATCGAAATTGACTCGCAGTTCGTGCGGAGATCGTTGAACAGGATGTCGATCGACGCGCTCTGTCCTGCGCCGATGACCGCGTAGTCGTCCATCGCGATCGCGGGCTGCGCTGCGCCGGCGTAGTCGCAACCCAGGCTGTTCATGTAATCCGACATCGTCACGATGTTGGCCGGATGAAAGTTGAGTGCGATGTTGGAGAGGCCGCCGCTGCACGTGTGGCAGTAGCTCATGATGGTGCCGGCACCCGCTTCCGAGCAGTCGCCGTTGCCGCAGCCGTCGAGCGGCGGGTCATAGCTGTGCGTGTGGGGCGAACCGAAGTTGTGGCCCAGTTCATGGGCGTACACCATCACATCCCAGTTGGCCCCGCTGTTGTCGATCAGGGGATACGGAAACGAACCGCCGAGATTCGCGCTGAGTCCGTAATTGAAATCGCCGCACAGCGCGGTGAGCCAGGCAACGCCGCCGCCGAGACCGCGACCCGACAGGAAGTGCGTGAGATCGCGCTCCACGTCGCCCATGTTGGCTTCCCAATAGTCGCGAAACTGAAACAGCTGATTCGTCGTCGATGACTGGTCCCACGGGTCCGTTGCCGGATCAATATTCCACAGCCGGAGGTAGTCGACGCGGAGCCGCACGTTGAGATCGTCGGTATAGATCTCGCTCGTCGCTGCCGTCAGCGCGAGCGCGTACGCCGCCGCCGCATTCTCGTTGCCGCCGAACAGATTGACGGTGAACTCGGCATCCGTGTCGATCGCAAGCGTCACCTCGCGGCAGGTGTTGACGGGTGCGCCAGCGAGCCCGCCCGCGGGCGGCGCCGGATGATTGAGCGCCCCGCTCATGCAGAAGTCATTGCCGAGCGGCAAGAACGCCTTGTCGGCGCGCGATGCGTCGAACGCGACAGTCGGGAGGCCGCGGCCGACTGGTCCGCTCGAAAGCCAGATCGTGCGACCGTCGATCGTGACAAACCCGCCGACCACATCCGTTCCGACGGCGACCATGCCACGCACGTCGGTTCGGCCGTCAACGCGGACAGCGAACAAACGCAGGTCGGTGCTGAGCGCACGTTCGCTCGTGACACCCTTGTTCGTTGAAGCGACAACGATCGTCGCGTCCGGCGTGAGCACATCGATCGGTTCGAGGTGCAGCAGAATCGAGGCGCCGTCGTGCATCGGGACGCGCAGCGTCGGCGCGGGCGAGGTCCGGACGCGTGCGATCTCGTCGGCCGCGATCGTGATCGCGCCGGTCTCGAGGACCGGGCTGGGGTGCACCGCGCGCGGCGCCGCGGCTTTCACGGGACCGGCGTGAGATTGGGCAAACTGGGTGTTCGAGGCGACGGTCAACAGCAACGATGCGAGAGCGGTCAGCATGGTCGGAGTTTGCCGCCTCTGGACGCAAAGAGCAAGGTGAATCCCTGAAACTGCGCACCCGAGTTCGCTCGTTGGCGCGGGCTCTGGGGTTTACTCCTCCATCGCCAGCCGGCAGAACAGTTCGACCCCCGTGGGCAGCGCGTTGTCGTTGAAATCAAAACGCGGGTGATGCAGCGAAGGCATGTCCGCAGCATCATCGGGGCGCAGCCCAAGCATGAAGAAGCACGCGGGAACGCGCTGCGCGTAATAACTGAAGTCTTCGCCGCCCATCACCGGCCGTTCGAACGCGAGCACGCGCGCGACGCCGAGCGAGTCGAGCGCGATCTGTTCGAAGCGCACGACTTCATCGGCATTGTTGGCCGTCACCGGATAGCCGCGCGTGTAGGTCGCCGTGGCCGTGCATCCGTGCGCCTCGGCGATCGCACGCGCGACTTCGCCAAGTCGCCGCTCGATCAGATCTCGCGTGTCGTCGGACAGCGCCCGCGCTGTTCCGGTGAGTGTCGCCAGCGGAGAAATGACATTCATCGCGCTGCCGGCGTGAAACATCGTCACGCTGATGACGCCTGACTCAAGCGGATCGAGATTGCGGCTGATGATTGTCTGCAGCGCCGTGACGATGGCGCTGCCCGCGACGATCGGATCGCGCGCGAAGTGCGGCCACGCCGCGTGCGAGCCTTCGCCGTGCACCAGGATCTCGAACCGGTCGCTGCAGGCGAAGAGCGCACCCGGCCTCGTGCCGACCATGCCGCATTGCCATCCCGGCCAGCCGTGCAGCCCGTACATGCGGTCGATCGGCGGCCCGATGACGCGGCCGTCGAGGCAGCCGTCCTCGCACATCCGCCGTCCTCCCGCGCCGCCTTCTTCGGCAGGCTGGAAGAGAAACGAAACGCCGCGCGGCAATCCTTCTTCGCCCGCAATCCGTGCGAGGACACGCGCGGTCGTGAGCAGAATCGTCGTGTGCCCATCATGGCCGCAGGCATGCATGCGGCCCGGGATCGTCGACTTCCACGCGCGATCGCCTTCTTCCGCAATCGGCAGCGCGTCGATGTCGGCGCGCAGTCCAGTGGCGCGATGGCCGGTGGCGCGATGGCCGGTAGCGCGATGGCCGCCGCGGCCCGGCAGATGCGCCAGCGTTCCCGTTCCGCCGGCGAGGCCCCCGCGAAACTCGATGCCGGCCTCTTGCAGCGCGCGGCGAATGACCTCGGCGGTGCGGTGCTCCTCGTACGCGATCTCGGGATGCATGTGGAGATCGCGGCGCGTGCTGATCGCGCGGGGCAGCTCTTCAGCGATGAGGGCGCGGAGACGTTCAGGACTGATGCGGGCCATGCGGAGAGCCTTGCGAAAGTTGCTTACGAACGCAAGCGGGTGAGGCCGATCTTCTCGCGCCCCTGATTGACGAGCGCAAACGCATGCTTCTCGTGGCGGATCAGCCGCGTCAACTGGCTCATGGTGATGCCGAGCACGCCTGCCGCGCCGGCGACGTCGTAGCGGCGGGCGATCACGACGTCGAGCGCTTCCGCGAGCAGAGCGGGGTAATCCTCGTGCTCCGGATTCACGGCCATTTTCTCGCCTTGACGACGACGGGACCAGAGTTCGCTCGGCCGATGGCTGTCGCGATTCACCGTCGTGCGGCACTTCGTCGCCATCTTCAGGCGCAGGCGAAAGATCGCGCGGCTGCGGTTCTGCGCCTGACTGCGCCGCTCGGTCGCGTGCGTGTCAATCTGCGTCGGCTTGTGCGTGATGAAGACCGCTGTCTCCACCTTGTTGCGATGCTGGCCGCCCGGTCCGGAGACGCGGCCGTACTCGATCTCGCAATCCTTCGCGAACACTTCATCCGGAAGGGTGGAGGGATGCGGCGCAGGGACCTGCACAAACGCGGTGTCAACGAAAGGAGGTCGATAGGCCATTGCGAAGCGAGGGGCGAATCCAAAGCGGGATCAGTGGTGGTGACGCGGGTGACGAGGGCGGTGGAGGGATCGCGACCGATTCGTCGGAACCGATCGTACCCGTGCAGCTCGTCACGTGCCTGTGCTGCGCGAGCGGCTCGACCCACGTTGCCACTGGTCGCCATTGATATCGCTCGTCGCGCAGACGCTCGACGTCAAAGCGTCGATAGAGCCGCATTTCGAGCTCGACCACGATGATGCACTCGCCGCGCGGGAGCGGATCAATGAAATACGCAGGCGTCCTCTCGCGGAACACCAGCGGTGTCTCGTGGGCATCGGCGCCTGCTGCTGGCGGAAACGGACTCGCACGAACTGCTGCGGGAGCGCCGTTCACGGTGACGCGCCGAATGACAGCGAAGCGGACGAGTTCGGGCTGCGAAGGGTGTACGCCGCTCTGCATCGGCACGAGAATGCCGTCGCCGGGGAAGTAGGAGACGAGGCCGGTGCCCGCGGAGACTTCGTGGCGCCTGACGATGCCTTCGACGATGCTCGCGAGTTCGGCGTCGGTGAGCGCGCTGCTCTGCAGGCGCCGCGCCAGTTCGAGCGCATGGTCCCGGTCGTATTGCTCTCCGGATTCGATGGCGCGGATGATCGCCGCGGCCGCCATGTTCGCCGCGGGTGATGGACGCGCCCGCGCTGATGTCAAGCGTGCCGCTGTCGGTCCGATGATGGAGAGGGACGCGATGACTGAACCCAGCACAATCATGCCGACTCGGGCTGCACCGGTACGACGCGACCGCGCACACCCAGCACGATCATCACGAGACCGATCACCACCGGGAGCAGCCAGGCAACCAGCATGACAAGAAGACTCGTTCCCATGGCCGCTGGATGCTACCGGAACGCCGACAGCGGCTGAGGAGCGAGGCCCAGCGGATCCGACTCACCGCGCCGGACACGGTGCGCGGCGAACCCGGCGATCATCGCAGCGTTGTCGATGCACCAGCGCATCGGGGGAAGGCGCAGGTCGACTCCGCGCGCTTCGCACAGCGCGGCCAGCTCCGCGCGCAGCCGCGAATTGGCACTGGCGCCGCCGCCGACGAGCAGCGTCGGCACAGCGTGCAGGTCGAGCGCCGCTGCCACGTTCCTCAAGATGCCGGCTGTGGCGGCGCGCTGAAAGCTCGCGGCCAGATTCGCGCGCTGGGCATCGTCGAGCGCCGTTGCCTCGCGCGGGAACCGCGGCGGCTCGCCGCGCCGGCCGCGCTCCGGCATGCCGCGCGTCGCGTACAGCAGCGCCGTCTTCAGTCCGCTGAAGCTCCAGTCGAGTGTTCGCGCACCGTCGCGCGTGACATTCGCGACGGGAAATGCAAACGTGGAATCATCCCCGCGCTGCGCGAGCTGATCGACCAGCGGTCCGCCGGGATATCCGAGGCCCAGAATTGTCGCCGCCTTGTCGTACGCTTCGCCCATCGCGTCATCAACCGTGCGGCCGAGCACCTCCAACGACAGCGGGTTGCGCACGTGAAAGAGGGTGGTATGCCCGCCGGAGACGACGAGCCCCAACGTGGGAAATGCGCACGGCGGCGCTTCGAGCAGGCCGGCGAAAAGGTGCGCCGCGACATGGTCGACACCGATGAACGGTTTGCCGAGGCTCCACGCCATCGCCTTCGCCGCGCTCGTGCCGACGAGCAGCGAGCCGATGAGACCGGGACGATTGCCCACCGCGATGGCATCGAGTTCCTGCGGCGCGACGCGCGCTGCGGCCAGCGCGGCGCGAATCACCGGCAGAATTCGTTCAACGTGCGCGCGGCTCGCGATCTCGGGAACGACGCCTTTGAACTGCTCGTGAAGCTCATGCTGCGTGGCGACGATGTCGGAAAGGACCTCGCGGCCGTCGCGTACGACTGCGGCGGCAGTTTCGTCGCAGCTTGACTCGATCCCCAAAATGAGCGGATGCATGCGCGCGTCACTTCGATTCTTCACGAGCGCCGTCTGTTTCGGGACGGACATCGTGCTCGACCACAGCTTCGAGTTCACCGATCCGCTTGTCGGTCGCTTCGATCTCGTTCAGGAGGCGCTCGCGATACGTGCGGGCGCGGGTCAGCTCGTCCGACGCGCTGGCTGTCGCACCGGGGTCATCGCCGACGCGCGGCCAGTCCTTGCCCGCGAGCTTGGCTTGCAGCGCCGTCATCGCCGCCGCCAGCTGCCGGTCGCCGGCACCGTCGGTGCCCTCGTCTCCCGGTGCCGCCGAAATCCAGTCTGGATCGGCCCAGCGCGTCGGATCCGCCGCGAGCGCGCCGGGAATTTCCCAGTTGCGGCGGGCGATAAACATGGCGCGTTCTTCGTCATCACTCATGGCCACGTGATAGCCGGGATCGGGATCGACTCCCCATGGTTCGCCCGTGTCCGATGACCGGGCGGAGCGCGTGATGTTGCGACCACTGGGCAGGTAGTATCGCGCGGTGGTGATCTTGATCGTCCCGCGCCCGCTGGGCAGCGATCGCACATCCTGCACGGATCCTTTGCCGAACGTGCGCGTGCCGAGCACCTTCGCGCGATCATTCTCCTGCAGCGAACCCGCCAGGATCTCGCTCGCCGACGCGCTCGCCTCGTTCACGAGCACCACCATCGGCAGGTCGATGTCCGTCGACTGGTCGCTCGCCGACCACGCGCGTCCCTGACCGTCGCGTCCGCGCAGACTCACGATGGATCCGCTGCGCTGAAAGAGATCGGCGGCCTGAATCGCTGCACCGAGCGCGCCGCCGCCATTGAACCGCAGGTCGAGAATGAGCGCGTTCGCGCCGTGTTCAATCGCCGCATCGACCACATCGCGCAGCGCCTCGGCGCTCGTCTCCGTGAACTGGGTGAGCCGCACGTACGCGACGCCGCGCGCGGGATCGATCATGTGCTGCCAGCCATCCTGCGATCGGCGGAACCCTTTCACGGTCTGCGCCTGGATCTCGCGCCGTGTGATCGATACATCGACCTCGCGGCCGTCGGCATGACGAAGGCGCAGTGTGACGGGCGTGCCGGACTCGCCGAGCAGCATCTCCATGCACGCGTCCGCGGACTTGCCGAGTGTCGAAACGCCGTCGATCTCGATCACGAGGTGGCCCGGCAGGACGCCCGCCTCCTGCGCCGGCGAGTCATCGATCGGCGAAACGATACGTAGGTAGTTTTTGTGGATATCGATCTCCGCGCCGATTCCTACATACGTGCCGCGCAGCTGCTTGGCGAATTCGCGCTCGTTCTTCGGCGGCACATACACCGTGTGCGGATCACCGAGTGAGCCCACCATCGCCGCAATTGCAGCCTGCTGCATCGCGACGTCATCCGGAATCTCGACGAACGCGCCGCCAAGGAGCTGGCGCGTCTCGATGATGGAATCGAACCACTCGTAGGGGGACGCGGGGGGCGACGCGGGCGCGGGGCTCGCGTTGCCGGGGACCTGCGGAGCCGCAGACGTGGCTGAATCGGGGCCGTTGACGCACAGGGCGAAGAAAAGCGCCGCGCCAGCGGCCAGGACGGGGCAGGCGTTGATCCCGGCATGAATGAAGGATCGAGCACGTGATGGCATGAGAGAAGCTCCGGATCAGCTCGACGACCGCTCTGCGGCGCCGGCGACGCGGATCATACGAACGTTCATCTTCCGTCGAACGCGGCGATGCGGTCTACAATCGCCCGCTCTATGAACATCAATCCGCGCGAAGACATGAACCTGCGATCGGAGACGGCAATCCTGGTCAGCGTGCGCCTGCCGGGGTCGCTGGCGGATCACGAGGATCCGCTCGCCGAACTGCGGGCGCTTGCCGAGTCGGCCGGCGTCCGGACCGTCGGCGAACTCGTGCAGAATCGCGAAAAGCCGCGGGGAAGAACCTACCTCGGCAAGGGGAAGGTCGAAGAGCTGGCCGAAATGACGAAGGCCCTCCAGGCGAGCCTGGTCGTTTTTGACAACGAACTCTCGCCGAGCCAGATCCAGGCCCTTGAAGAAGAAGTCACGGGCAAAGGCGCCGCCGTCAAGATCATCGATCGGAGCGAGCTGATCCTTGACATCTTCGCGCACCGTGCGACGACCAAGCAGGCGCAGCTCCAGGTCGAGATCGCCCAGCTCGAGTACACCGCGCCACGCCTGCGCGCGATGTGGTCGCATCTGGGTCAGGTGACGGGCGGCGCACCGATGGGCGTCGGGACGCGCGGTCCCGGCGAGCAGCAGATCGAACTGGACCGCCGGCTCGTACAGAAGCGGCTGCTGGCGCTCGAACGCGAACTCGCGGAAGTCCAGGCGCGCAAGTCGCGTGAAGTGCGGGAGCGGCGCGACTCGCACTTCACTGCCGGCCTGGTCGGCTACACAAACGCCGGCAAGAGTTCGATCTTCAACGCGCTCACCGCGGGCGGCGCCTATGCAAACGACCAGCTGTTCGCGACGCTGCTGACGCGCGTCGAATCGTGGAATCTGAGCGGCGGAAACACGGCGATGCTCTCCGATACCGTCGGATTCATTCGCGATCTTCCGCATCATCTTGTTGCCAGCTTCCGTTCGACGCTTGAGGACGCGATCCACGCGCATCTGCTGCTCATCGTGCTCGATGTCGCCGATCGCCAGGCGCCGCGTCAGCTCGCAACGGTGCGGCAGGTGCTGGACGACATCGGCGCGAACACGCAGCCGCGACTGCTGCTGCTCAACAAGGTCGATCACTTCCACGGGCTGCGCCAGGACGAGCAGCGCGATCGGCGCGGCCCCGACGAGTGGCTCGCGGAGGAACCGGACGCACTGCTCATCAGCGCGAAAACGGGCGAAGGGCTCGATGAACTTCGTCAGCGTGTGCTCGGGTTCATGCAGGGGGAGATCAAGGAGTGCGATCTCGACCTGCCGATCGGTTCGAGCAAGGCGATCGATTTCATCGAGCGCCGGCTTGACGTGATGGAGCGCACCTACAGCGGCGAGCAGATCCGGTATCGAGTGAAGCTTGGACGCCGGCAGGCGGAGCAGCTGGCGGCGGCACCTGGCCTGCGCATCGACGGCCTAACACCAGGCGCGGCGATCGGACAGCTGTTTCAGCCGAAGGAAGAGGTCGCGTCGCGGAGAGTTCCGCCGCACGAGCGCTTCGCTGACGACCTGCCCGAGATTCCCGCCGGAATGGACGATGATGTGTAAGGAGTGGGCCGCTTACGCGCCGAGCGCTTCGCGCATTACGGTGTTGGCGTCGCCGCGCGAACGGAACCACATGCGCGTCGCGCCGAGTCCGCGGGTCTCACTCCACGGACACCATGCCACGGCACGTGAGAGCGCAAAACGTTCTCCTGCCCAGAACCCGTCGTCGGCACGGCCATGCGCGACACGATGACCGCGCGGCGGAAACAGATCCCATCGTTCGACGTGTGATCCAAGCAGCGTGGTGTCGATCAGGCGCGCATCGTCGCGCGTACCGCCGCAGAGGATGATGACGTTGGCGAGGCGCGGATCGAACTGCGCATACGCTTTCCGCAGCAGCCGCAGCAGCCGGCCAATGTCACCGTTCGTTGCAGCGTCGAGTCCGACGGTGAGCACCGCACGATCGCCGGGCCAAGGGGCGAGGATGCGCAGTCCGCCGGAGGGCAGATCGCGATCGTCGCGGAACACCCACTCGTCACCCACGCTCGCCTGCTGGAGGAATTGCTCGCCTTGGGCGACAAACCGCGCCAGCAGCGCTCGGCTAGCGGGCCAGCGCGAACCGACCAGATAGGGTCGGCGCACACGCTCGAGCGCCCGCAGGCCGGTTGGAATGCGCAGTGTCGCATCCGATCGATCCAACGATGCAGTCCAGCGTTTCACATGGAGCAGAAAGCGTGTGTCGCCGACACGGACATCAAAGTCCGCCGTGCGGTTGTTACGGGTCGGCACTTCCACGCTCAGCGTGCATCCGCGCGCCAGGAGCTTCAAAGCGACTGCCGCCTCGGTGATCGCGGAATGGCGCCGTTCGTTGTCGTGCACGGTGTCGGCGCGGTCCGTCAGCAGCGCCAGCAGGCGACGCAGGTGCCGGGGCGCCATCAAGGGGTCGGAGCGTTCAGCGAGTCGCGCACTCAGTTCGCTGCGAAAACGGGCCAGCAACTCTTCCGAGCGATCGTCGGAGCGCCGGTGAATCGTCGGTCGTGCCATGCGTGGTCGAGTGTAACGGCGGGGCGAAATTTGAGATGCAGGGGTCACATTATCTGCCCGTCCTGCGCAGACCGGACATGTTCGCGCAGCGAGGGTCAGGCCGGGTCACGTTTTGACCGATGTCGTCCCCATGCGCATCGGAGAACTCATGATTCAGCAAGGGATTCTCACCCAGCACCAGGTCGAGCTCGCAGTGGCCGAGCAGCGACTCAGCGGTGAACCATTTGGCGTCGCCTGCGAGCGGCTGTTCGGACTGCATCCCAAGGTCGTCGAAGGAGCGTGGGCGCTGCAGTATGCGACCCTCGTGTCATCCGTCGATCCAAAGCTGAACCAGATCGAGCCTGATGCCGAAGCGCTCATGACGCGCCGCCAAGCCTGGCAGTTTCGTTCGGCGCCGCTGCGCTTTGAAAACGGTCAGGTGGTCATCGTCACGTGCGCGGAATCGCTCGCGCGCGCCCTGCGCTTTGCTACGACGCACATTGCCCATGAAGTCTTTCTTGTCCTCGTGTCGCCCGAGCGGCTCGCCGCGCATCTGCAGGAGCGATTTCCCATGATCGGCATGGACGAAGAGATCATCCGTCGCTGGTTCAAAGCCGCGTGATGCACCGCGATCGCGGAACCCGGTTGCCCCGTTGATCGGATTGAAAAAAAAGCGTCCGCGGATCCTGCTCTGGATCCGCGGACCTACTCTTGAACGATCAGGCTCCCGGTCAGGATGAAGCGGGTGCACTCCCCTCGAAGCACCCACCGCGACCGCACTCAATCGTGCATGTGGGGCAAAGTATTGACCTTAAGCGGTCGGGCCATCAGGGGATCGCCCCAAACGTATCGCAAACCTGGTCCAATGGGCCACTGAGGTGCCGTCCCACTCCGCCTCGGCCGCACGTCGAGAAGCGCGCGATTCTGTTACACGAGTCGCCGTGAGATCTCAACACGTAGACCGAACTCCCCAATGACACCTAGGTCCGCCCGTGAACGAGTGTCGAAGGCGTGCCGTGCGCGCGGGGACACGCACCTCTATCCATGGCCGCGTCTCACTGCCCAGCAGACCATTTTCATGGTGCTGTACTGCCCGCTGATGCATGACCAGCACGCGGCGAACATTTTGCGTGCGTCGCTGGCCGAGCCGGGAAAATCTGTCTTGGCGTGCGGGGGTCGCCGGGTGTTCCAGTACCGGTTGTCGCCTGCGGAACTCGCGGTGTACGGCGCGGCCCCCAATCCGGCAGAATGCGCGGGACTGAACCTCACATGGACCTCGAACCCGTCGGACGTTTTCAACGGCCGGCTGATCACGCTCCACGCGGATGATCTCGCAGCGCTGCGGCGGCGGCCCGGACGGGATTCGCGGGTGTGTCGATCGGTCCATCAGGCCGTGCCGTCCCTACTACACGCTGGCCCGCGCCTCGGCGGCCGCGGTGTCGCCGGCGTTTCTCGAGTTCTTCCTCGACACCACGTATCTGAATGACGGCAGCTCCGTCCGCGAGTGGGAGCAGGAGCACGGGCACGAGTTCCGTGAGGGGGATGACCTTCGATACGCACAGGGTCGTTAGGTTAGGTCAGGTTAGGTTGGGTTCGATTTCGGTTAGTATGGGATCCGGTCATGCGCATCGCCGAGTTTCAACAGTTGATCCGTGACCGATACTTTGCAAGCGACAGTCAACGAGGCGTGCCGGGGACGTTTCTGTGGCTGACCGAAGAGATCGGTGAGCTCGCACACGCTCTCGCGCAGCGCGAGCGCGGCAAAGAGGACCGGGCGAATCTCGAAGAGGAATTTGCCGACGTGCTCGCGTGGCTCACAACGATCGCGAATGTGTGCGACATCGATCTCGAAGCTGCGATCCGCGCGAAGTACATCGAGAACGGCGGACCGAAGGGAACGAAGTGACGGTGAGCGCCTGCGTCGTCTGTTCCTGGGAGCAGCGGCCGCGTCCGGCACTTGACCTGATCGTCGCGGAAAGCGAGCGCTGGATCGTTCGACATCACATGCCGCCTGCGCCGCTCGCGGGGTGGCTGCAGTTCATCAGTCGTCGCCATGTCCAGGGTGCGGCGCACTTCGATGACGGCGAGGCCGCGGAGTTCGGCCTGGCCCTGCGCGAGGTATCGGGCGCGCTCGAACGTGCAAGCGCGGCGCTGCGCGTTTACGCAATCGCGTTCGGCGAAGGCTCGCCGCATCTGCATGTCCATCTGGTGCCGCGCTATGACGATCTGCCGGAGACAGCGTCGTGGAAGGTGGCGGACTGGTATCGCGCGGTCGAGGGCGGCGAGCTGGCACCGGCGACGGCACACGAGGTCGAGAGGATGGTGCGACGGGTGCGGGCGGAGCTCGTGGCGCTGCGCGGTACGCGGTGGGGCGAATCGCGCGTATGAGGATTCTCGCGTGCATTCGCGGCGCGCGACGCTGATTTCCGTGGCGTCGCTTCCGCCTCCGGATCACTTCGGCCGCGGTCGGAATATCGCGTGATCCTGAGCGATAACGGATGCGCGCTATGCAAACTCGCGGTACGAGGTATTCTCTCGCGCTCGCCCGCACGCTCGTCGTAGTGCCGGCGGAACCGGTTGCCACTTTCGATGGGACGCATCGCCGACATCTTTGCTGCAGCCCGACAGGAACGGCGCGGCCTCGTGCTGCCGTTTCTCACCGGCGGATGGCCTGATCTGGCGATGATGCCGGCGCTCGTGGCCGCGATGCATCGCGCCGGCGCGCCGATCGTCGAACTCGGCATCCCGTTCAGCGATCCGATCGCCGATGGCCCCGTCATCGCTGCATCAATGCACGATGCGCTGACGGATGGCGTCACCCCGCAGGCGATCTTCGAATCGGTGCGTCGCATGCGCGCGACGGACTCTGCGACGGCGTCGCTCGGCGTCGTTGCGATGGTGAGCGTGTCGATCGTGCATCGCATCGGCATCACGCCCTTGGTCGACGCGATCACGGATGCAGGTCTCGACGGGATCATTGTTCCCGATGTCGACATTGAGGTCGCTCCAGCGCTCGCCGCCGCGTGCGACCGGCGTGACTGTTCGTGCTCGTTCCTCGTCGCGCCGACATCGACGCCCGCGCGCGTCGAGGCGATCGTGCGTCATTGCCGCGGCTTTGTGTATCTCCTTGCCCGCGCGGGCGTGACGGGTGCCACGCGCGATGGAGACACTGGCGGCGTGCCGGAACTCGAGCGGCAGGTCCGCGTCATCCGCTCGGTATCGGCGTCAATTCCCATTGCGGCCGGCTTCGGCATCGCGACGCCGGAGCACGTTCGCGCGACGGTCGGTCAGGTCGACGGCGCGATCGTCGGCAGCGCGATCGTGCGCTGCATCGCAGAGGCCCGCGCCGGCAACGAGGATCCGGTTCGCGCCGTCGAGCGGCTCGTGGGACAGCTCGTCGCGGCGACGCGGTGATGGAAACGAAAACTCCCCCGCGCCTCGCGGCACGGGGGAGTTGATGGAATCCGATTTCCGCGACGAGCGCCGCGCTGCTCAGCCTTCTTCCTGCGTGAGGAAGCTCGAGAGCCGCTGCTTGCGCACCGGGTGCTGCAGCTTGCGGATCGCCTTGCTCTCGACCTGCCGGACGCGCTCGCGCGTCACTTTGAAGATACGGCCGACTTCCTCGAGCGTATACGTATAGCCGTCACCGATGCCATATCGCAGCTTGAGGATCTCGCGCTCGCGATAGGTGAGCGTCTTCAGCACATCATTGATGCGCTGCCGAAGCATGTCGTTCGTCGCCGACTCCGACGGGCTCTGCTGCCGCTCGTCTTCGATGAAGTCACCGAAGTGCGAGTCTTCGCTTTCACCCACAGGTCGATCGAGCGAGATCGGATGGCGCGAGATCTTCATCACGCGCCGCGTCTCTTCGATCGGCATCTTCGCCTTCACCGCGATCTCTTCGACGGTCGGCTCGCGGCCGAGTTCCTGCAGCAGGTTCTTCTGAATGTTCCGCAGCTTCGACATCGTTTCGATCATGTGGACCGGAACGCGGATCGTGCGTGCGTGATCGGCAATCGCCCGCGTGATAGCCTGGCGAATCCACCATGTCGCATACGTCGAGAACTTGTAGCCGCGCTTGTACTCGTACTTGTCGACCGCACGCATCAGGCCGGTGTTGCCTTCCTGAATGATGTCGAGAAACGGAAGTCCACGGTTGCGATACTTCTTCGCGATCGACACGACGAGACGGAGGTTGCCGCCGGACAGATCGCGCTTCGCCTGCTCGTATTCGCCGAACACCCGCTCGATGTCGCGGATATGCCGGTCGAGTTCTTCAGGTTCCGCGAGCACGAGATTGCGCAGGCCGTCAAACTCTTCCCGCATGACCATGACGTCTTCGGGGTCGTAGCGGTCAGGGTGCTTGTCTGCTCGGGCGATTGTCTTCAGCAGTTCCTTGATCTTCTTGTTGATCGCCTGCAGCTTGCGCAGCAGCGGCTGGATGCGACCCGTGCGCAGGCAGCACTCCTCAAGCAGCGTCGCGATCTTGCGGCGGCGGCGCTTGAGTTCGTCAATCGTCTCCTCCCGGGCGTGGGCGCTGACCTTCGGCTGACCCAGTCGCTGACCCAGTCGCTGACCCAGTCGGTCGTTCTCCAGTCGATCCCAGCCGGTCCGGTTGAGATCCAGCAGCTTGCCGATCGTCTGCAGGTTCACGGGAATGCGGGCAGCGATCTTGTCCTTCGCGTTTTCTTCCGCAGTCGAGATGCGCATGGTCCGGTCGAAGGGCAGTGAGCCCTCGTGAACCTGCTTCAGAATTTCGATCGCCTGGGTCGCCGCGTAGTCGCTCTCGAGCGTCTTGCGGCGGAAGATCATGCGCGTCGTTTCGATCTTCTTCGCCAGACGGATCTCCTCCTCGCGGGTGAGCAGCGGAATCGTGCCCATCTGCGTGAGGTACATGCGGATCGGATCATCGATCCGCTTCGAGCCCTGCTCGTTGATCGCCTGCTCGACAGCGGCCTGCGTCTCCGCGTCGTCGAGGATCTCGTCTTCGCCACTGACCACCGCTGCGGGCTCTGCATCGGGATCGACCGGATCGCCGAGATCGATCTCCGGCTCGCCGCCGAGATCCATCGGCGGTTCGTCCACCGTGTCCTCGTCGATCATCTGAACCTTGGGCGTCTTGCCGCCCTTCTTCGGATCATCGCGCTGGAACTTGAGATTGGTCTGGAGCGGCGCAGCGAACGGTGCGTAGCCGTTGCGGCGAACTTCCGGTTCGTCGATCAGGGTGATGCCGTGCTTGTTGAAGAGGACAAGCAGCTCGTCGAGTCGGTCGGGATCGACATACTCATCGGGCAGGCAGGTGTTGAGCTCTTCGTAGGAGATCCACTTGCGTGCGATCCCCTGGTCCAGAAGTTGGCGGAGCACGTCAAATTGTTCGAGGCTGATGGTCACGGTCGCATTGCTCCGAAGCGAGGAGGAGGAGATTCGGGAGACGCGAAGAGGCGCACGATCCAAGCAAGTCAGCAGGCCAGTCAGTCAGAAAGCAAGTCGGGACAGTCACACAGGCGGGGGTCGAAGGGTCAGGTCGAAAAGGCCAGACGATGGTGAGAGACGATGGTGAGAGACGATGGTGAGAGACGATGGTGAGAGACGATGGTGAGAGACTGTGGTGAGCACTGCGGATCGCGACCATGTGCGAAGCGTGTAAAGGAAGCGTGCAATCTCATCCACAATTGTAAAAAGTCAAATGCTTCAGCGATGAAAGGGAAGTCGAGTCGAGCGGTGGCTGCTCAGAAAGGTATGCAAGGGGTTTTCCTGAGCGTTAGCGGGTGATGCGCCTCTGCGTTCGAGTGGCGTCGTTACCGCGCTCCCGGAGCAAGCGAAGTCGCTCCTGCGCGGTCGAGAGGTCAATTGGCGTTGCGGCGAGATTCCCCGTTGCTCTGCTGGCCGTCTGTGCTTCGTCTGCAGCACCGGGCGCCGCAGTCTGCGAGGCGGGGATTGGGTCGGATGATCGGTTGCGATACCTGTCCCGGCGCTCCAACCGTTCCAGATCGTCGTAATACATTCGAAGGCGTTCGAGGGGGGAGCGATCAGCGGCGGCGTCATCCTTCTCGCGCAGCTGCTCGCCCAGTAAATACAAGTCGGATGCTAGGCCCTTCAATGCTTTTCGAGCAAGTACCGCAGCCTGTGGCCCTTGATCTTCTTCGTCATTGTGCGTCTCGTCAGCCGGGAGCTGCGCAAGAACGTGCTGAAGGGTGGGCGACCGGCCCGTCTCGACGCAGTCATGCCACGTCCGATACAGCTCCCGGTAGCCGGAGAACCGGAACGCGGAGGGCAGCAGCGCCTCGCAGATCGGAAGCCACGCCTTCGAGTCTGACTCGCCAGCATCCGGATTGCTCACTGAAACCGTCGCTTGGGCGAGCTCAGGTGAGGCGAGGAGCAGTGCGAGCAGAAACTTCTCCGCGGGGCGTCGCGCCCGGGACACCGGGCTGTCGTTTGCCGATTCGTCGAGCGCCATCTCGTCGAAGACCGGCATGGTGTCCGCCGACGTCGACGCGTCGCCTGCGGGAGCAGACGGCGCTCGGCGAGCAGGGGTCCTGATCGCAGCAACCGCCGCCTCCAGCTGCCGTTCCGCGAGTCCCGTGATCGAGGCCAAGGACGCGAGCACCAGCGTCCGACGGACGACTGGCAGGGAGCCGAAGCCTAGTTCGGCCAGCTTGCGAAAGAGCGCTTCGAGCGACTGGTGCTTCCCGGAGACGCCGGTCTTCGCGCCGTATTCGGACTGGAACCGGCGCACGAGGTACGCGAGTGCATCGATCGCGCTATCAAGCGCGGCGCGGAACGCGGTGACTCCGTCCGGCGTGCGCAGCAGGTCGTCGGGGTCGCGGCCGCCAGGCAGCGTGCAGACCTTGACATCGATCTTCTCGGCGAAGAACACCTCGACGCCACGGTCAGCTGCCCGCATGCCCGCGGCGTCGCCGTCGAACAGGAGAATCACGGTCTCGCACCGCTGCTGAAGAAGCTTCGCATGATCGCGGGTCAGCGCCGTGCCGAGTGTCGCAACCACGTTCGTGAACCCGGCCTGGTGGCACGCGATCACGTCCGTATAGCCCTCGGTCACGATCGCGACCTTGCTTTTGATGATCGACTGACTCGCGAGATGAATTCCGTACAGCGACTTGCTCTTATAAAAGAGCGGGGACTCGGGGCTGTTCAGATACTTGGGCTCGTCCTCGTCCCGGAGCTTGCGGCCACCGAACGCAATGGGGTTGCCCAAGTTGTCGCAGATCGGGAACACCAGGCGGTGCCGCAGAAAGTCGCTGCGGCCGCTGTAGCCGTCCCGGACGACGCCCGCGGCGACAAACGTCTCGATCGACGGCGGGCCGGACTTTTCGCCGCTCCGTGCACCCTTCGCGCCGGTGCTTCGCACGTGCGCAGCGGCTCGCGCGAGCGCCTGTTCGATGCCGTCGCGGCGATCCGGGGCATAACCGAGCTGAAACGATTCGGCCATTGCGGGGGAGATGCCGCGCGACTCGATCACGCCGCGCGCCACGGCACCTTCCGTCTCGTCAGCCAGCATGCGGCGGTAGAACTTGAGGGCCAGGCGATTGGCCTCGATCAGATCCTGCTTGCCGATGCCGCCTTCGTGATGCTGCCGCTCGAAACGCTGGGTGAGCTCCATGCCGGCCCGCGCGGCCAGGAACCTGAGCGCTTCCGGAAACGTCATCTTGTGGAAGTTGAGGAGGAAGTCGAACGCGTTCCCTGTCGCTCCACAAGCAAAGCACTTGTACCAGGAGGCGCCCGCCTTATGAAAGATCGTGAGCGACGGCGACCGGTCGTCATGGAACGGGCACAGCCCGACGTGCTCGCGACCCTTTGGCTTGAGCGCGACATGCTCGCCTACGAGCGCCACGAGGTCGGTGGCGTCGAGGACGCGGTCCCGGTCAGATTGCAATTCGAGCGACGGCATAGAGGGAGGAGGATGGCGACGCGGAGAGTCAGGGATCAGACGAGCGGGCACAACACAACGAATCGCTGTTGGAGCAGCGGACCATCCACACACATCCGGACATGCGTCCGGCCAAGGACATCGCAGAGACAAGCAGCAATGCGGAAGCGATTGCGATCGAACTTCGCGCAGCTCAGGCAACCTGAGGGAAAACGCGGGCCCCATTTCAATATTGTGATTCGGCCGGCGTAGCGAATTCCAGCGGCGCATTGCGGATCAGACCCGCGTCATCACGCCCGGAAGAAGCCCGCTTAAATTTTACGCTCGGAGGGATCTTCCCAGCCGCAAAGCGGAAGGGACTCGGGGCGTGTGCTCGTGACGAGGAGGAGAACTGTTCGGGCCGTCGGCGCGGCACTGCGAACTGAAACGCGTCAGCGAACAGGGGAAGCCTACGACGATCGCGGCACAGGTCAACTAGGGTCTGGCAACTTGTTACGACTTCGAGGGCGAATCAATCAAATTTTCGCGCTTCGCCTCTTGCAATGCTAGTGCATATTCGCTCAGCCGCTGCATGCGGGTCGCTCGACCCGATCGGCAAAAGGACAGCCGCCACAACGACAGCGACCCCTGCATGGGGCAGGGGTCGCTGATTCTGTGTGCGGGTTCTATCCCCCGGGAGGCAAAACCTCAGACCGCTTCGCCCGCAGCCTTGCGACGGGTGTATGCGTACTTGCGACGAATCGGTTTGTTGACGAGTCCCTGGCGAATTGAGCGGACGCTCGCCTTGATGCGCTTCGGGCTGCCGTCGATGACCGCGGTCACCGTCTGCAGATTGGGCATGAAGCGGCGTGGCTTGATCGAGGTCGTCTTGATGCCGATGCCGCCAAGGTACTTCGCCTTGCCGCGGTACTTGCAGATGTTCCCGCTACGAGTTTTGGCACCAGAGAAATAGCAGACGCGTGGCATCAGAGGTCTCCCAAAATGAGGTTCGGGAGTATACCGGAAGCTGCCCTGTCGGCACAAGGGGGTCAGCGGTGCGTCACGGCGTTATCCCGGCGTGTTTGCCGGCGAGGACAAACCAGCAGCTCGGATGACCCCGCGCAGCCCGTCGGCATCGACCGGCCCGAATCGCCCCGTCGCGTGGCTGTCGACGTCGAGCACCGCGATGCAAGGCCCGCCCGCTCCCGTCCCCACCGCCGTGCCAGGCGCCACGATGGGCAGCACGATTTCAGAGCGGTCGCGAGGATCGCAGGCTATGTAATCGGGTCCGAGATCGCGGACATCGTCGACGATTCGCACGCAGGTACCGCGGAAGCTTTGGCCGCAGACGCCGTGCATTCCGATCGGCGAGCACGCCGGCGTGTTGCGCGAGGGCCCCAGCACCAGTTCGGTGATCGGTTCCGCGCCGCCGAAGTTGCCGACGGCGACCGGTTGGGGCATGTAGAACCCGACCCACGACACGCCGAGCTGATGGAGATGCGTCCAGACAGCGTCCACGACGGCGCGCATACGGCCGTGCAGATCGCCGGCGGCGAGACCGCGCGACAGCTTCGCGGCATCGTCGGCAGCGCAGCGGTAGCGGCGTGCGAGGTCCTCCGACTTCTCTGCGAGCGTCCAGCCCGCTGTCCAACCTGCAGCGCTCACGGGTGCCGTGACGTCGCCGAACTGCTTTGATGGGGAACCAGCAGATGGAGGAACAGACATCGATGCACTCCGCAGGTCGCGTCACATCACGGGCACATATCACAGGCGAGGCATCACGCCGATTCCTTCGCAAGCCGCCGTGAGAGTTCGGCCAATGGCTTCTTCCGCTCGATCGCGTCCGCATCGATGATGTACGTCACGCCGGTGTTGTCCATTTCGGGCAACTGGTACATGAGGTCGATCATCATCTCGTCGAGGACCGCGCGGAGGGCGCGGGCACCGGTGCGGCGACGCAGCGCCCGGTCAGAAATCAGCCGCAAGGCGTCATCCGTGAACTCGAGGCGTCCGCCTTCCAGCGAGAAGAGGTGCTGATACTGGCGCACCAGCGCATTCTTCGGCTCCGTGAGGATGGAAATCATCGCGTCGAAGCCGAGCGGCATGAGCGGGCAAAGGATCGGAAGGCGTCCGACGAGCTCGGGGATGAGACCGAATTCGAGCACATCTTCCGGCGTGATCTGGGCCAGCGCCTTCGCGTCTTCCGCGAGACGATTGTCTTCGGCGACATCAGCGGTGAAGCCGATACGCCGCTTGCCGATGCGGCGACGGATGATGTCTTCGATGCCGACGAACGATCCGCCGCAGATGAACAGGATGTTCGTCGTGTCCATCTGAATGTACTGCTGCTCAGGATGCTTGCGGCCTCCCTGCGGCGGCACGTTTGCGACGGTGCCTTCGAGCATTTTCAACAGCGATTGTTGGACGCCTTCCCCGGACACATCGCGCGTGATCGACACGTTCTGGCTGGTCTTGCCGATCTTGTCGATCTCGTCGATATAGATGATGCCTCGCTGCGCACTCTCAAGGTCGTAGTCTGCACCCTGCAGGAGTTTGAGCAGCAGATTCTCGACGTCTTCGCCCACGTAGCCCGCCTCAGTCAGCGTGGTCGCGTCACCGATGGCAAACGGCACGTTGAGAATGCGTGCGAGCGTGCGAGCGAGCAGCGTCTTGCCGGTCCCGGTGGGGCCGACGAGCAGCACGTTCGACTTGTCGAGTTCGACCGGGCAGTCTTCGCTCTCGACCTGGGTGAGGCGCTTGTAGTGATTGTGGACGGCGACTGCGAGCGAACGCTTCGCATGCTCCTGGCCGATCACGTACTGGTCGAGGAATTCCTTGATGTGCCGCGGCGTGGGGATCGTCGAGAAAAGCGGACGCGCGCTCTGCACGCGGCGACGCTCCTGCCGGAAGATGTTCTGGCAGAGGTCCGTGCAGTTGGAGCAGATGTACACGTCGCCCGGACCTTCGACCATCGGGCCGACCTCGCGACTGGTCTTGCCACAGAAGGAGCAGGTCGTGACCTTCCGGCCGCGGAACCCGCCATCCGTACCGCTGCCGCTGCCGGAACCGCCGCCGGAACCTCCGCCGCTGGGGCCGCCAGTCCCGCCTCCGCCAAATTCACCGTCACCGCGGCCGCGTCGGGAGGGGCCGCTCGGCGGGCCACCGGAAGGCCCATGCGGCGGTCCGCTGCCCGGTCCGCCAGTTGGTCCGGCGGCAGGTTGGGCGGCAGGTTGGGCGATTGGTCGGGCTGTTTTTTGGGCGGCGGCCGGCATATCGGCCTTCGGATCGCGAGGGTGCTTCTGCGGACTCGGCGACGAAGACGAAGTGGTCATGAGTGTTCCAGAAGTGAATCGCTGTCGGCAAGAACGTCCAGCAGAACAAGCGCCGGCGCGACGAAGTCGATTCAACGCTTTTGGCGGACAACAGTTGAGGGCGTCGACTGTCCTTAGGGGTCCCAATCCAGCCGTACTCCGACGTGACCCCCATCACAGGGTCATGGTGAGGATTCGGTTGGCACGAGACCGGGCGGAACAAGAGACGCTGACGGCAACTATTCGCTCGCCTCCGGGCGAAGAATCAGGTTTGCAGCTGCTGGATCCGTCCGCGGATGGACCGTCCAGACAAAACTGCGTTCGAGTGTATCGGGTCGACTGAAGGGCGAGTTGAACCTTTCCTGACAGCAACCATTATTCAGCGGGAGGATTGCGCGGCGGGCCGTCCGCATTTTTGGGAGGCCGTCGCGTGGATGCAGCGCGGCGATTGGGGATGAGCTTGTCGGCCATCGACTCGCGCGACGGCCGACTCGCCAGCATTCGCTCCTTCGCGCGCGCGAACTCGTCGTCATTGAGTCCGCCACTCCGATGCAGGCGGCGCAGATCCTCCAGCGTGAATCCGACCTCCGGCTCCTTCGCCGCTTTGAGCGAGCGCCGGATCCAGAGAATTGCAATGCCGCCGACCACCGCAATGACCAGCAGCACCACCATCGTGGGTAGGAGATCAACGAACAGCGTTCCGCCATCAGGAGCCGGTCGGACCGTTGCGGCGGGTACGCTCGCGGCCGATGCCAGCACGACGGCAGGGGGATCCTGGATCATGAGCGCTGTCACGAAGGCGCTGCCAGTGCGGCGACGGGCTTACTTCGAGGTCGTCTTCTGGCCTGCGGCCTTGGCGCCGGACTTCGCCGCCTTGAGCTTCTCCTCCGCGCGGACCTGGATTTCCTTGTTCCATTCTTCGGCGGGAACGTCCGTAATGGCGGCTCTCTCAAGCAGCTTGTCAGCGGTTTTCTGCTCCCGGATCTGCAGAGCGACATCATTGATCGCACCGGACTTCTGCAGCTGGGCCCGGGCCTGATCGGGCCGTACGCCCTGTGACTGCGCGATCTGGTGAATGCGGCCTGCAATGTCGGCTTCGGTGACGCCGATCCCGAACTGTTCGGCGAGCCGGGCGAGAACGAAGAAGAGTCGCAGGCGGCTTTGTGCAATTTCCTCGCTCTGGCCGCGCATCTCCGCCAGCCGCCGTTCCACTGTGTCTTCGTCGAGTCCCCGCTGCAGCATGTCGAGGCGCTGCCGGCCCAGATTGCGTGCCGCCTGCCGCTCGGTCAGTTTCGACGGAAGCTCAAACGTGATCTGCTCAAGCAGCCATTCGAAGATCTGCTCGCGCTCGGCCGCGGCCTGCTCGGCATCGCGCCGCTGTTCCAGCGCAAACTTGACCTGCTCGCGCAAGATTTCAGGGCTTCCGAGGCCGAACTTCGCGACCAGATCGGTGACTTCCGCCGGCGTGATGCGCTCGGCCGCGCGGATCGTGTACTTGATGTTGAGCTGCTTGCCGCGGACGTCCTCGCGTTCATGGAACTCGGGGCCGACGGTCGTGACGGTGATCTCGTCGCCCACGCTCTTTCCGATCAGCGCCTTGTCCAGTTCATCGATCATGAGCCCCAGAAGCTGACCCTTGCCTTCGTCTTCATCCGCCGGAACGACAACGAGCGCCTGCTCGGTCTCAAAGAAGATGTCGTCCGATCCTTCGATCTTGACCTCGGCACGCCCGACCATGCGGTCGAGGTGCGTGAGCTGGCCATCGATGCGGCTCGGCGTGCCCCAGCGGTACCGCTGGCGGAGCAACTCCTGATCGATGTGCTCTTCGATGACGTTGACCACCGGACGACGTACGGGAATGCCGTCCAGATTCGGCATCTCGAATTCCGGCACAACTTCCACATCCACCGTAAAGGTGAAGGGCTGGCCGCGCACGAGCTCCTGCGTCATGGATTCCGGCGAAAGCTCGGGATCACTGACCGGACGGACGCTCTTCTCTTCGAGCGCCTTCGAGTAGGAGTCGGCCACGAGCTGGCTGCGCGTCTCTTTCAGCAGCGCGCCGCCGAAGCGCTTCTCCAGTAGGTGCTTCGGGGCCTTGCCCTTGCGAAAGCCGGGCAGCGCCGTCTCGAGCTGCAGGGTGCCGAAACTCATCTCAATCCGGTCGTTCACCGCGTCGGCCGGGATCGTGATGGTGATCCGTCGGGTGGTCGGGCTGATCTCCTCGACGGTGACGGTGTTCGGAGTGATCTCGGTCGCTGTGCTGGTGGCCATTGTTGGAATCGAATGAGGTGCGAAAAGGAGGCGGAGTATACAGCAGCGGGCCGCGGGCCGCTGAGCGCCTCATATTGACAGTCGCCGCCCGGAATCAGCGAAGCAGCAGCATCTGGGCGTAGGTCGGCAGCGGCCAGAGGTCGTCCGGCATGTTCCGCTCCAGATCGTCGCAGACGCTCCGGCACTTTTCCATCGCCGCAAACAGCTCGTCGCGGATCTGCCGCATGTGCCTTTCGGCGTCGTCCATGTGCTTGGCCTCGGCCTTCTCCACGGCCGTGACCGTCGTCCGCAACCCCGCGATGCGCTGCACGTGTTCACGCAGCGCTCCCTCGGAATCGGGGCACTCCACGCCCGCGGCCTGGGATCCGGTCACGGCGTCGGCGAGTTCGGCTTGGAAGCGGATCGCCGCCGGAAGCAGCTGCGTGCGCACCATGGTGACGAGCGTGCGGGCTTCAATCCGCATGATCTTGATGTACTGCTCGACGAGGATCTCGTAACGGGCCTTGAGCTCACGACCCGAGAACACGCTGTACTTGGCGAAAAGATCGAGGGCGCGTTTCGATTTCAGACAGGGCAGCGCGTCGGCTGTCGACGGGAGATTGAGCAGGCCGCGCTTCGCCGCCTCGTCGTGCCACTCCTTCGAGTAGCCGTTGCCGTCAAAGCACACGCGGCGATGCTTCTTCACCACATCCTGCAGGATCGATTTGACGGCGCTCTCCAGCTTGGCGCTCGTCGTGTTCTTGCCGACTTTCTTCTCCAGCGCCGTGGCGAGCACGTCGAGGCTTTCCGCGATGATCGTGTTCAGGACCGTTTCGGGCCACGACACAGCCTGCGAACTGCCGACTGCGCGGAACTCGAACTTGTTGCCGGTGAATGCGAACGGCGAGGTCCGGTTGCGATCGCTCGTATGCCGCGGAATCTGCGGGAGCGTCGTCGCGCCGAGATCAAGCGCCGAGCCGTTCTTCGTGCGTTTCGTTTCGCCCGTCTCGATCTGATCGAGAATGTCGGTGAGCATGTCGCCGAGGTAGATCGACATGATCGCCGGCGGCGCCTCGTTGGCCCCTAGCCGATGATCGTTGTGGGCGCTTGCGATCGATGCGCGCAGCAGATCGGCATACTGGTCCACCGCGCGGATGACCGCGCAGAGGAAGACGAGGAACTGCATGTTCGTGTGCGTGTCCTCGCGCGGGTCGAGCAGGTTGTGACCGGTATCCGTGGCGAGCGACCAGTTGTTGTGTTTGCCGCTGCCGTTCACGCCGGCAAACGGCTTTTCGTGCAGCAGGCATTCAAAGCCGTGATTCGGCGCCACGGTCCGCAGCACATGCATCGTGACCATCTGATGATCGCTCGCGACGTTGGCGACTTCGAACGTCGGTGCGAGTTCGTACTGGCCCGGAGCGACTTCGTTGTGTCGCGTTTTCACCGGCACGCCGAGCTCGAAAAGCCGCGCTTCCACATCGGTCATGAACGCGAGAACGCCCTCGGCGATCGAGCCAAAGTAGTGATCTTCAAGCTGCTGGCCCTTCGGCGCCGCGGCGCCGACGAGCGTGCGGCCGCAGATCGACAGATCGAGCCGCTGCTGCACGAGATCACGATCGACGAGGAAGTACTCCTGCTCGCATCCGAGCGTCGTCATCACGCGCGTTACGCCTGCGTCAGAGCCGAAGACCTTGAGGATGCGCATCGCCTGCTTCGACACCGCCTGGATCGAGCGGAGAAGTGGCGTCTTCTTGTCGAGCGCCTCGCCGGTCCAGCTCACGAACGCCGTCGGAATGCAGAGCGTGCAGTGTTCGCCGGTGCGCAGAATGAACGCGGGACTCGTGCAGTCCCACGCGGTGTAGCCGCGCGCTTCGTACGTGTCGCGGATGCCGCCCGACGGAAAACTCGACGCGTCCGGTTCCCCTTGAATCAGCTGGTTGCCGCTGAATTTTTCAATCGCGCTGCCGTCGCCCGACACCGACAGAAATGCATCGTGCTTCTCGGCGGTCGTGCCAGTGAGCGGCTGGAACCAGTGGCAGTAGTGCGTGGCGCCGTGTTCGATCGCCCAGTCCTTCATCGCGCTGGCAACAGTGTTGGCGATCGCCGGATCGAGGCGCGTTCCCTGCTTGATCGTCCGCTGCAGATTCATGTAGACATCTGGCGGAAGTCGCTTCAGCATCACGTCGCCCGAGAAGGTGAGCGAGCCGTAGGTGTCCGAAGCGCGGTAGGGAGTCTTGGCGATGTCCATGAGTTTGTCGCTGGGAGCGGTGTAGCGAAACGTTGAGGACGAGGAGGACATGAAGTGGGGGGTCCGGTGTGCGTGAGGTAAGCCCAGAATTATCGGCCAAGCATCGCCGAATCGCAACACGACGCAATCGAGCGTTTCCCGCCGCCGATTCGCACAGAATTCCCGGATTGCGCGCGATTGCTCGGCGCGCGGACCCCCCCTCGCTCAGCCGATGATGCTGCGCCGGCGCGTCACGTAATCCCAGACCACAAAGCGATCGAGTTCGGACCCGCTTGTGAAGAGGACGCGGCCGCCCGTCGCCTCGGCCATGCGATGGGCGAAGCGGACATCCTCTTCGGTCTGGTTCCAGCTTGGCAGCAACATGATGTTGAGTGTGAGCCCCTCGCGCTTGCAGATCTGCGCTTCGCGCATGGTCGCGTCTTCCGTGCGCGAGTCCGGCGGGTACAGCATGTACAACTGCTCGGCTTCGAAGTGCGCGGTGGGCAGACCGTCGGTCAACAGCATGATCTGGCGGTTCGGCGTGTTTCGCGCCGCGAGCAGCTGCCGCGCGAACTGCAAGGCACGCTGGATATTCGTGAAATGCAGCGGCAGATCCGACTCGGTGATCGTGGGATCGGACATGTCAGCGCGGAGGCGCACCACCGGGTCGTAGATCGACACCGGCTTGGGCATCAGTTCCCCGATCTCGCCGACCGGTCGTCGCCTGGCCACCGTGTACATCTCGATGAACTCGATGTGGTCGCCCGGGTACTCGCGCCGAATAAGTCCGTCGAGTGCGAGCGCCATCTTCTTGACCGCTATGTATTGGCCGCCGTGCCGCATCGAGCCCGACATGTCGAGAATCAGCGCGGTGGCGCACTGGGGCGTGTTGCGCGTGCGGTGCACCTCCATATCGTCGGAGTGCAGGCGAAGCGGCACTCCGTCGCGTGACGACCGCAGCATGGCATTGATGATCGTCTGCGGCATGTCGAGATTCGCGGGCGAATCGCCGAATTCATACGCGCGAGTGGACGGAAGTTCGACCGCGCCGTCGCCGACAATGCGGCCTTCGTGCCGGCCGCTGCGCGAAGCCTGCAGGTCGCCGAAGATCTTCTCCAGCAGCCTCGACTGATAGATCCGCATGGCTTTCGGTGTGAGCTTCAGCCCGTCCGGTGTCGACTCGAAGCCTTGTTCCGCCGCGAGGCGTTCGAGCAGTTCGTTGACGCGCCGCTGCAGTCCGCGCAGGTTGTCGACCGCCTCGGCATCGGCAAACTCGGCCAGCGCGTCGAGATCGATGATCGCGGGCCGGGCGTTCTTCTTGGCTTCCTGCAGCTGTTGCAGAAGTCGATCAATGGCTTCCAGTTCTTCCTTGACCTCGATCGCCTTCTCGAGCGTCAGCAGTTCGCGACCTGTGAACGACCAGCGCGATGCAAGCTGTTCAATCTCGTAGCGCGTACCGATCGCCTGCACGAGCCGCAGCAGCCCGATCGCAAAGGGTGACTGTTCGTCGACGCGGCGCCAGAGCCGCTCCAGGGCCGCGATGTTCTCATCGGCAAGCGCCCCGGCAAACTGCTTCGCCACCTGCGGCGGCGGAGCGAGCCGTTCCGCCTGTTCTCGCATCGCGCGCTGTGCATTCGCGCGCACCTTCGTCGTTTCGTATCGTGCGAGAATCGCGCGCTTCCGTTCTTCGAGCATCGCGATCAACGCGTCGAGACTCGGGCCAAGTCCCTTGATCTGTGACGGATCGAGACGAATCGCGTTCGCGAGTTCCTCCGGCGTAAATCGGCGGGGTCGACCGTACGCCAGCAGGTGATCCATCGCGCCGGAAACGAGGTCCGGAGGCGCCGCGTTCGGTGAGCCGAACTTGACCGGGTCATAGCCGAGATAGGTGTGCGTCACAGCCATATGCGATCACTTCACGTCGTACGTCACGATGCCGCGCCGTTCCGTGCGCGAGATGCGGTCCGTCGCCCACAGACCCGCCAGAATGAATTCGACGCAGCTTGCGCGCACCGCCGGAAGCTCGGCCGCGTTGACTTCGAACGCCTTCTGCCATACGGGCGGCACGCGCTGGACGCGCTCGAGATACTTCGATGACGGCACCATGTCGCCGACGTCCACTTTCGTCCCCTTGCTGAAGATGCCGGCGATCTCATCAAGTCCATGCTTGTCGACGTACTCCTCGAACACGACGCGGACGGCATCGGCAATGATCGCGTCGAGCACCTGCGCTTCGCCCATCTGATGCGTGCCCATGAGATCGAGCTCAAGCTTTCCGGCGGCAGACGAACGCAGGTGCGCGAGATCGCTGATGCGCGGGACGGCGGGGCGTTCGCCCAGCTGAATTGCCCGCGCCCGCGCGCTCGCCACCATCGTGCGATAGTTGGCGGCGCTGAAGCGGGCTGACACGCCCGATGCGTGATCGACGAACTTCGACGTGCGGGCCGCGACGGAAATCTCTTCGATGACCTCTTCCATAAACGGTGGCACGAGCACCGGCCATGCGCCGTCGAGATCCAGCTTTGATTCCTGCCGCGTGATGCGGATTCCGGTGTCGCGATCCTGCGGATAGTGCGTGTGGATCGTCGAGCCGATGCGGTCTTTCAGCTGCGGAATGACTTTGCCCGAACGGTTGTACGTGCTGGGGTTCGCGCTGAACAGGACGAGCACATCAAGATCGAATCGGATCGGATAGCCGCGGATCTGCACATCGCGCTCTTCGAGAATGTTGAAGAGTCCGACCTGCACCTGTTCGTCCAGGTCGGGCAGCTCGTTCATCGCGAAGATGCCGCGATGCATGCGCGGAATCAGGCCGAAGTGCAGCGCCTCCTCGGTGCCCATGCTCGTTCCGGTCGTAAGCTTCGCCGGATCAATCTCGCCGACGACGTCAGCGAACTTGGTCCCCGGCGCGAGCCGTTCGGCGTACCGCTCGTCGCGATGCCACCACGCGATCGGCAGTTCGTCGGGCCGACGACTTGCGACTGCGCGTCGGCCCACTGATGTGATCGGACGCAGCGGGTCCTCGTGCACCGGACAGCCGGGCAGATCGAGATAGGGGATGTACTCGTCGAGAAAGCGTGGAATGGCCCGCATCAGACGGCTCTTCCCTTGGCCCTTCTCGCCAAGAAACAGCATGTCGTGGCCGGCGAGGAGGGCATGCACGATTTCAGGAATGACGGTGTGTTCGTAGCCTTCCACGCCGGGGAAGAGCGCGGCGGGGGAGTTGGGGCCATCTCGGGAACTGGCGTGCTCGAGCGCGGCGACCAGATTGGCGCGCAGCTCGTCTTTCACTGTTCGCGACTTCCATCCCGATGCGAGCAGTTCGGCGAGCGTTCGCGCAGCGTCCGGCGCATGGCTCGTGGACGTGGACGTGGACTCGGCAGGCGCGCCCGGCTGGGCGTTGGTCGTGCGTGACATGAGGGGCGACTGTAGGCGGTGCCCGTGGATAATGGTACAAACGGAGCTGCCGGCGCTGTCAAATGCTCCTCGCTCCCGCTCATTCATTCAGCCAGCAGGCCCGGCTTGCCATCACACTGGCGTGGGTCGCGGGGTACACGAATGTCCTCACGCTTCTCGCCTGCGGCCACGTCACGTCGCATGTGAGCGGAACGACGGCGGACCTGGGCGTCAGCTTCGCGGAGCGGCGATGGGGCGTGGCGCTCTTCCTCGTCTACCTGCTCGTCACCTTCTTTTGTGGGGCGGTGATCTCCGGCATCAGCACGGAGGTAGGCCACCGGCGAGCGTGGGAGTCCATCTATGTGCTGCCGATCGCGATCGAGGCGGCGCTGCTCGCGGCGCTCGCGATCGGCATCGAAACCGCCGCGTCCGTGCCGATGGACGCGGCGAGCGGTCGAGTGCTCCTGCTGACGGGGATTGCGTCGGCGGCAATGGGCTTGCAGAACGCGACCATCACGCGGATTTCGAGCGGCGTGGTCCGGACGACGCACGTGACCGGTGTGTTGACTGACCTCGGACTTGAGTCGGTGCAGTTCGCCGAATGGCTGTTCGACAGCCGCCGGAATGTCCCGCCTGGTTCGGCGCGCGCCGTGCTGCGCAGTGCCCGCGTCCATCCGACTGCTCGGCGGCTCGTGCTGCTCGGTTCGATCCTCGGCTCATTTGCGGTGGGCGCGGGGCTGGGTGCCGTGGCGTTCCATTGGGTGCCGCAAGGCTCGATGTTTCCGCCGGTGTTCTTTCTGCTCTGGCTCATTTACGCGGATGTGCGGCAGCCGATCGCAGAGATCGAATCGTCCGACCTCGTGCTCTCGACCTCCGGACTCGGCCTGCCGGAAGCGCTCGCTGTGTTTCACGTGAAGCGCGAGAACGGAAGGGCCGGGGCGGTGCATCGGATGCCGAACCTCGTGCGCTGGGTGGAGCAGCTTCCGAGTACGACGAAGGTGATCATCTTTGATCTTGCCGAAATGCCGCTCATTCCGGACAACGCGGCGGGCGAGCTGCGTGCGGCGCTCGCGCGGCTGCGCGAGCGCGGTCAGCATCTCCTGATCAGCGGCATCAACGGCGAGGGATACGAGCAGCTGCGGAAAGCAGGAGCAGGCGATGTGCTGCACCCTGAGAACGTCTGCTCCGATCTTGAGCTGTCGATCGCGCGGGGGGTCAATTTGCTGGAAGATCTCGCAGCGATTCGCGCGTCTCATGTGCGGTGACGCGCGTGAACCCCATTGCCGTCGCGTTGCCGTTACTCATGCTTCGACTCGTCCAAGAACGACGTCGTGCGCATGATGGATGGCGTGCGCACCCGATCTCCACGGCGCAGCCAGCCCTTGCGATAAAAGTAGGAGAGCAGCACTGCGGCCACCAGCAGCATGACACCGAGGACGAGCGGGTATCCGTAGCGCCACTGCAGCTCGGGGAACACACGGAAGTTCATGCCGTACACACCGGCGATAAACGACAGCGGAATGAAGATGGTCGAGATGATGGTCAACACCCGCAGAATTTCGTTGACGCGATTGGAAGCGCTGGTCACATACAGATCGGTGAGATTCTGCGTCGCGTCGCGGTAGGCGTCGAGGACGTCAATGACGCCGCCGAGCTCATCGTGAATCTCGCGCAGCGCGAGCTGCAGCTCGGGTCCGCCCGCCGCCTCGCCGTTGTTGACGGGCATCCAGCGGCGATTCGCGTAAAACAGCGTCTCGATGGAGTCGCGCAGCGGAACGATCGCGCGGCGAAAGCCGCGAAGATCGCGTTTTGCCGCATGAATGCGATGAATCAGCGATGCGGCCGGTCGGGTGATCAGCCGCACTTCCAACTGCTCGAGCCGGTGGCCGAATCGCCCCAGCACGCGGTGATAGTCGAGGCAGATGGATTCAGCGAGCGCGTGCAGCAGGAGCGGTGTGTCACGCGTGCGGAACTCCGGTTCGTCGCGCAGACGACGCCTCGGTCCGTCGAAGCAATCGCCTGGATGGTCCTGCACCGTGATCAGCCAGTTCGGGCCGATCAGCATGTCGACCTTCTCAAAATGCATCGAGTGCGTCACATGCACGATCTCGATGATGACGTGCGTGAAGCCGGGAAACTCGCTGACGCTGGGCCGGTGGTCGCGCGCGACGAGCACATCTTCCGACAGCGGATGCACGCCGAGCACCCGGCAGAGTTCATGCACAGCCGCGCCGCGATCGGCGATCTCCATGTCGGCCCAGATGCGCCGGTCTTCACGCTTGGCCTGGGCGATCAGATCAGCGAGTGCACCGATCGTCGTGCGCCGCTCGTCGACGCCGCGCTCGTCGTAGAGAAAGACGTGGGCGATCCCGGGGGGGTCGGCGGAATCGGGCGTCGGAATCGGTGCAGACATCGTGACCGCAGTATCGCCTATACCACGAGCGTTTCGAGGGTGCCGGTCGCGGGCGTGAGGATTGCGACCGTGCAGGGCGTCGCGCGATGCAGGGCACCGGGATTGATGATGCGCACGTTGTCGACGATCGCATCCGACCGCTGATGCGTGTGGCCGTGCAGCAGGTAGTCGACGCGCTGCAGGAAGAGCCGTTCCAGTTCATCGACGAGGTGGCCGTGCGTCAGGCCGATGCGCTTGCCGCCGCACTCGACGACGCCTCCCGGATGGACGGTGTGCAAGCCGAGATCCCGGGCGTAGCGCTCGCAGGAACACGCGTCGTCGCAGTTGCCGAACACGATCGTGACATCGAGGCCCGCGAGATCGTCAAGGACACCGTCGCCCACGTCGCCCAAGTGCACGAAACGGCGGACGCCACGCTCGTGCAGCAGTTCGAGCGCCCTGCGGACTCGTCCCCGCTGACCATGGCTGTCGGAAAGAATTCCCAGCGCGTCGCAGCTCGCGTGGTCCGGCTGTTGTCCAAGGTCCGCGCGCTGCATCGATTCGAAATCCTCGGTCGTCCCCCGACCGTCCGACGTGCGATCTCGAATCGCACCGCAGACTGCTGCTGCGGAAGATACCCTGCGTGACCTATGACCCCCAAGGTTTCGTCTCCTGATTCCTCGCTGCCCGCCGGCCCCGTCACCCGATTCGCGCCCAGCCCGTCAGGTCACCTGCATGTGGGTGGAGCGAGGACCGCGCTCTTCTGCTGGGCGTTCGCGAACGGGCGAAACGGCACGTTTCTGCTGCGAATCGAAGACACAGATCAGAAACGGTCCAGCGATGCGGCGAGCATCGGATTTCTGAACGACCTCGACTGGCTCGGCATTCATTGGAACGAGGGTCCGGCATTCACCCGACCGGACGGCACCGCACTCGGCGGAGGTGCGCACGGTCCGTACTTTCAGTCCGAGCGCGCCGACACGTACAACCGGTACATCGAGCAGCTCATCCGCGACGGTCATGCTTATCACGCATTCGACACGCCCGAGGAGCTGGACGCGAAACGCAAGGCATCGCTCGCGACGAAGACGCCGTATCGCTATGACCGCGCCGCGCTGCAGCTTTCGCCTGCGGAAGTCGATGCCCACCTGCGCGCCGGCACGCCTGCTGTCGTGCGCTGCCGAGTGCCTGCGGGTCCGATTGTCATTAAGGACGAAATTCTCGGCGAAGCGACGATCCCCGCAGGCGAGGTCGACGACTTCGTCATTCGCAAAGTCGATGGGTTTCCCACGTACCACTTCGCGGTCGTTGTCGATGACGAGCTGATGGGTGTGACGCACGTGCTCCGCGCGCAGGAGCATTTCACGAACACCGCCAAGCACATGGTGCTGCAGGATGCGCTGGGATTTCGCCGGCCGACGTATGCGCATCTGCCGCTCATTTTCAATCCCGACGGCAGCAAGATGAGCAAGCGCGACAAGGACAAGACGCTGCGGGCCGCGGTGCAGCAGAAAGGTCTCACCGAGCCGCCGGCCGATCTCGGCGGCGCGATCACGGCGGAAGCCTGGAAGGCATGGTTCGGTGACAAGAACAAGCAGCTGGATTTCGATATCGCAGCGAAGCTTGCGGCGATTCTCGATGTCACACTGCCCGAGATCAACGTGGATGACTTCCGCCGGTCAGGCTACCTGCCGTCGGTGGTGTGCAATTTTCTGGCGCTCAACGGCTGGTCCCCCGGAGAGAACATCGAGAAGTTCGATCTTGAGTTCCTGAAAGCGCGATTCGATCTCTCGCGCGTGCAGAAGACGCCGGCGAAGTTTGATCGCGTCAAGCTGCTGTCGTTCAACTGTGATGCCATCACGTCGATGGCCCGCGAGGAGTTTCTGCGGCTGTCGATCGCGCACGGCGAGCAGTTTCATCCGGCGTTTCTGAAGAAGCTCACGCGCGAGCAGTTCGCGATGCTGGCCGGGGCGAGCCACGAGCGCAGCAAGACGCTCGACGAGCTGTTCCGCAACAACCGCTGGGTGACCGCCGCGGATGGCGCGCTGACGTGGGACGATTCAAAGAACGTGCGCAAGGCGATGCTCGAAGGAACACCGCCCGGGATCGAGCGGCTGCGTGGGCTGCAGCCGACCCTGACCGCGCTGGCAGACTGGTCGCCGGCAGCGCTTGAAGCTGCCGTGAAGCTCTTCGCCGACGCGAACACCGGCGGCAACCTCGGCATGGCGGCCCAGCCGCTGCGCGTCGCCGTGACGGGCGGGACGGTCAGCCCGCCGATCTTCGACACGCTCGCCATTCTCGGAAAGGAAAGTTCGCTGGTGCGCATCAGCCGCTGCCTTGCGCACTTCGGCAGCTGATTCGCGGACGGGGCGACGGGACACGCGCTTGCCCCCTCTAGCAAGTCCGGCTATTCTCTCGCTTCAGTTCAGACCCGTTGGGCCATTGGCGCAGTTGGCTAGCGCGCTTGCATGACACGCAAGAGGTCACTGGTTCAAGTCCAGTATGGCTCACTTCGCAAGCCACCCCCGCAGGGGGGTGGCTTGCTGCGTTCTTGTCGTAGCGATCCGTAGCGAACTCGTTTTGGCGCTCCGTAGCGCCCTCCGGGCGCACCCTCGCTCGGGCGGGGCGCGGGCTGACTTCCTGTAGGCTTCCGTGGTGCGTTGCCACTGACTCCGAGGATCGAATCGAATCATGACCGCTGTCAAAAAGGTGCTGGTTGCCGTCGACTTTTCCTCGTGCTCGCGCGACGCTTTGCGCGAGGGCGCGCGGATCGCGGCGTTGGAGGGGGCGTCACTCTCCGCCGTCCATGTCGTGCGCGTGCCTGTGATGACGCCGATGCCCGAGTTTGGGTTCATGCCGGAAGTGCAGATCGAAGGGGCGCTGGAGCGCGCCCACGAGACGTGGCGGCGCGTGGCGCAGGAGACGGGACTCGACCCGTCTGTTCGCTGCTCCTTCGAAGTCGGTCGCCCGCAGCAGGGGATCCTGGATGCGGTGAGCACGCAGCGCCCGAATCTGCTGATCGTCGGCGCGCATGGAAGCACGGACGCCTGGCGGCACATCGGCTTCGTCGCCGTCAGCTGCATTCAGCACTGCGCGTCGCCCGTGCTCGTGGTGCGCCAAGGGCATGCCGGTCCCTTTCGCAAAGTGCTGGCGTGCGTCGACCTCTCCGAGACCGCGCGCCGCGCGCTCGACGAAGCGATCCGCGTGGCGGTTCGTGACGGCGCGGCACTCGACGTCCTTCACCTGTTCGCGGATCCATGGGACGGCCGGAAACCGCCGGCTGCCATGCAGAAGAACGTGCCTGACTTCCGTGAGCGCTACCGCGCCGCCGTTGAAGAACGGGTCCGCGAGTTTCTCGCGCCAGTTGCTGTCGAGCTCCAAGCGTTGAAGGCCCAACTGCGCGTCGAGATGGCACCCGATCACGGCTTCGCGATTGTCACGGACGTCCGCGAAAGGGGCTTCGATCTCGTAACAATCGGCACGCGATCGAAATGGAATGCCCGCGACTTTTTCCTCGGCTCAACAGCCGAGCGCGTCGTGCGCGGCAGTCCCTGCTCCGTGCTCGCGGTCAAACCGCCCGGATTCGAGCAGCCCTGAACGTACGCCGCGCATCGGGTCCGAACGGTCCCCCGCCGTCAGCGCACGATCCGGCGTCGCACGACCGCCCCGATGAGGAGGCCGGCGGCTGCCAGCGCGATCGGCAGCGGCACGGGCACCACGGTCAGCTGTCCCGCGACCTTGTCCGATCCACCGTTCTCGAAGCCGCGGAAACGAACGGCAAACTCCGGCGAACCGTCGTTCTGGGACCAGAATGACATCGCATCGATATTGGCGAGGAGACTGGCTGCTGCACCGACCGTGAAGACGTACGTACCGGTCTCACCGACTGCGAGACCCTGCGACGGGCTACCGCCACCGGTCCCTGAGCCCGAGGTGGACGCGCCGACCATGTAGTCGTTCCACGGAGATGCTCCGATGTCGGAGCCCGGGTTCGCGCCTCCGCCGATCAGTCCGAAGTTCTCGGCTGGCGCTGCAGTGCTTTGGAGACCGTACGTCGGCGGGTCCCGATCGCGCGGCGAGCAGTGCGCTCAGGACGCAAAGGAAGGCGAGTGTCGCGACGAATCGGCGGTGCATGCGGTCCGCGATCGATGGGGAATCGCTCAAGACGGAACCCTCATGATGGAATAGAGTACATTCCGCCGTCCATTGAAAGAGTACGGACGATCGGCGTAATGAACGCGGGTCGCACATCCGGAGCCGTCATGACGAACAATCTGCAACTTTCCCCCGTGGCCGGTCGTGAGCGCATTGTCGCGATGGACGTGATCAGGGGATTCGCGCTCCTCGGCATACTCGTCGTCAACATGCTCTTTTTCGGTTACACGCTGCCCGTGGCGCTCCACGACACGACGCTGCAGTATGCGCCGATGTCCGAGCGGGTGATGGCATGGGTCGTCGGAACCGTTTTTGCCGGGAAGTTCGTCAGCACGTTTTCGTTTCTGTTCGGCGCGGGCCTGTATCTGCAGATGACGCGGCTCGACGCTGCCCGCAGCGCGGCCGCTGCCACCGGTGCTCGCGCCCGATCGACAACGCTCCTCGCGCTGCGGCGGCTGTTCATCCTCGCGTGCTTCGGGCTCGTCCATGCCATCGTCATCTGGTACGGCGACATCCTGTTCATCTACGCGATGGTCGGGCTGCTGCTCATCCCGCTGCGGTTTCTCAGCACGAAGGCATTGGCGATCGTCGCCGCCTGTCTGCTCTCACTTTCAGTGCTCTGCATGGGCGGCATGGGGCTGCTGGGCGGGCTCGCGCCGCCACCATCGAAGACGGAAACTGCCGCCGAGCTGACGTCGCGGCAGGCAATTCTCGAAGCATCGGCGGACGAACCACGGACGTTCGATCGCCTCGTGGAACTCGGCAACCAGCCGACGCCCTGGTCGGTGGTCGAGCCGCGCTGGTGTGCGTTTGAAACAGCGGTCTTGCGCGAAGGTCCCGTCGGGGTCGCGATGACACTGCGCGCCTTGCAGTGGGGCTCGGTCCTCATTGTCATGTTCTTTTTCTATGGACCGCACATGCTCGGGATGTTCGTCCTGGGAATGGCCGTCGCATCAGTCGGACTGCTCCGCCCCAGCGCGGCGGCACTTCAGCGGCGCGTGGCGCTCGTCTGTGTGCCGCTTGGGCTGCTGCTCTCTGCTGTCCTGCCGACGATGCAATTCACAACACCACACCTGACGACAGGCATGCTCCTTCCAGGCTCGCTGGCGAACGAGATCGGCACTGTGCTGCTCGCCATCGGCTACATCAGCGGCATGGCGTGGTTCAGCAATTCGATCGGCGGGCCCGTGGCGTCCTTTCTTGCTGCAGGCGGGCGCATGGCGTTCACCGTCTACCTCAGCATGAGCGTGCTGATGACAGGGCTCATGTACTGGTGGGGCCTCGGACATTTCGGCGAGTTCTCGCGGGTGGAACTCTTCATCATCGCCATCGTGACGTGGTTCGCATTGCTGCTGCTGGCGAGTCTCTGGCTGCGCGTCTTTCGCATGGGACCGTTGGAGTGGGTGTGGCGCGCCGGCGCGTACCTGCAGCTGCCGGCAATGCGACGAACCTCTGCACCAGATGCCGGGGGCGAGTAGATGCCGACGCTCCTGCGCGCGAGCGATGCCCGGCGCGTGCCATGGAAGAACGGCCGCGGCACAACGCTTGAGCTTGCGAGCGATACGCCGAGCGCCGATGAGGCGTGGACATGGCGGCTGTCGATCGCGGATGTGGCTGAGAGCGGGCCGTTCTCGCGCTTTCCGGAGTGCGAGCGATTCATCCTCTGCCTTGATGGCCAGGGAATGGAACTCGCCGCAGGAAGCAGTCCCCGCGTGCGCGTGCCGCACATCGGCGACGCACTGCGCTTCTCGGGTGATCTCCAGACGCACGGCGAGCTCGTGGGCAGTCCGGTCCGTGATGCCAATCTGATCGTGATGCGAGCGCGGTGGAATGCGACGCTCTCGCGCACGGGGAGCGGGGAGGTCCCGCTCGAGCGAGCGGACATCGCGCTCGTGCATGTGCTCGCGGGACGCGCTGTTGCCAGAGTGGGCGGCGTCGAGCTGCCGATCGACAGCGGCGAGACCCTCATCGTCCGTGACGAAAATGGCCGTCTCAGCGTTGATGGCGACGTGCTGATCGCGCGGTTGACAGCGGTAGCCCATGCTACGGCGGCAGCGGCGTCGCGGCTGCCTTGAGCAGCAGCTGCAGATCCGCTTCGGTATACGTACCGAGCAGCACCGTGCGGATGACACCATTGCCGTCGATGACGAACAGCGTCGGTTTCGCGGAGACCTGCGAGAACGGTTCCGGCATCGCCTGCTCGCCGATTGCAACAGGGTGCTCGGTGGCTGTCGACGCGACGAACTGTGCTGCAGCCTGCTCGTTCGCCTGTGATCCCCAGCTGATTGCATGGACCGAAGGCGTGCGCGCCGCGAAGGCCGCGAGCGCTTTGGTCGCACTCGGCGAATGTATTCCCTTCGTGCTGAAGCAGTCGAGAAAGACGATTGTTCCCCGCAAGGCATCACTCGTGTGTGCCGCGCCGCTGCGATCCGTCAGCGTCCACTGGCCGGCCGCTTTGCCTTCCCAGCTCCGCGCCTGCTCAAGCGCCGACGGCTGCAGCCGGATCATCATCAGCATGGATGCGAGCACGATTGCAGCGGCCGCGGAGAGCACGCCGCCAAGCGCCGAGAAAGCGATGCCCATGAACGCAACCGCGCGCGATCCTGCGCGGAACCGCAGGTGCGAGACACCGGCATGCATTCCTATCGCTGCAGGAATGCCTCCGATCACGAACGGCGCGAGGATCACCGCGCAGACGCCGGCGATCAGGCTGGTGCGCGCAAACCGGCTGTCGCGCATCGTCGCGTCGTCCTGGGCGTGCAGCTCGGCGGGAACATCAGGGAGATCGACGTGCATCGTCCTTCACGCAGTCTGGCTCGGCCGGCTCAAACAGGAACCACTTGCGGCGCATCTTCTTCGCGTAGCTCAGTCCGAGATCGGTGAGGCCGATCTTCTTGACGTAGTCGATCGCCTCGGCGGGATCGTCGGTGATGATGAAGCGGTTCATGTCGAATGTGTCGATCGTTCCCTCGTGCACCATGCGCTCACGGAGAAAATTGATCATCGGTTCCCAGAATTCGCATCCCATCAAGACGACAGGAAAGTCCTTGATCTTGTCGGTCTGAATCAGCGTCAACGTCTCGAACAGTTCATCCATCGTGCCAAAGCCGCCCGGCAGCACGATGAACCCGTACGAGTACTTGACCAGCATCATCTTCCGCACAAAAAAGTAGCGAAACTCCACGCATCGATCGAGATATGGATTCGGCTGCTGCTCGAACGGCAGAATGATGTTGCAGCCGATGCTGAAACCGCCGCCTTCCTTTGCGCCGCGGTTCGCAGCTTCCATCACGCCTGGTCCGCCGCCGGTCATGGTCGTGAAGCCTTCGCGCGCGAGCAGGCGACCGACGCCGCGCGCCAGCTCGTACCAGCGGTGACCTTCTTTGAATCGCGCGGAGCCAAAGACAGTGACGCACGGTCCGACAAAGTGCAGCCCGCGGAAGCCGCGGATGCATTCAAGAAAAATCCGAATCGCCCGAAGCAGTTCGACACCACGAGGCTGCGGCCCTTGGAGAAACTTGTTTTCCGGTACGTCGGAGGGAGTTTGAGCGACTTGTGGTGTGGGGAGTGCGGTCATGCGGAAGTCGTCGGATCCCGATGGTGACCCGATCCGGGGCCAGATCCTGGGCCAGATCCTGGGCCAGATCCGGGGCCAGATCCGGGGCCAGATCCGTGGCCAGATCGGGACGTCCTGGACTTCCGGCTGGTCTTGTCACGCGCCCATCGCAGCACTTTGCGGACTTTGCTTGGGAGTTTGCGGTCCGCCGCGTTGATCCAGCCTCGGCAGGTTTCGCTCACGCGGGCAAAGCAGACGAGTGCTCCGATCCAAAATGGAATCCCGGTCATCACCGGGATCACCCATCCCACAATACCGAGAAGTGCGAGGGCAACGCCAGCGACGATCAGCCAGACGCGCTTGGCAGCGCTCAGCTGATCGGTGTCGGCGGCGATCAGGTCCCCGTCGAGACCATCATCATCGAATTCCTGCGGCGGATCTTCGACCGGCTCAGAGACAGCGGCGTGTGTCGCAAGCAGGTCGGCATGCGGCAGATCTGCAGGCGGCACATCGGGCTCGTCATGATTGGCGGCGCTGGTGGACATCAAACGGACTCGCTCTTTGGGATTCAGCCGCGGCGCCGTTCGCAGGTGTGCACTCGAGTCTGTGGGCCGACGCATCAGGACTCAAGCCTGGCCGTCACCCGCATCAGGCCCCACACCGGCCGGGCGCGGAACCGTCGGGCGTCCGTGACGCGAAAGCCGGCATTGGCGAGCATCCGTTGCTGCGCATCCATGGAGATGATGCGCCGGCGCAATCGCTGCGTCAGAAGCAGTCCCCACGCGAACAACCGCATGGGGACGAAGTCACGGCACCAATCCACGATCACGAGCGAGCCTCCCGGCCGCAAGACGCGCCGACACTCCGAAAGTGCAGCCGGGCCGTGTCGGATGAGATGGAAGGCGTTCGCAACCACGACAGCGTCGAACGAGCGCGACGCGGCGGGAATCTGATCGGCGCGCCCGTGAATGAACCGGACGCAGCCCTGCTCGGACAGATGGCTTCGGGCCTTTTGCAGCATGTCCTCCGAGAAGTCGACGCCGGTGACATGGACGGCGGGATCGCTCCGGGTCAATCGCTGCACCAGCAGGCCGGTGCCGCACCCGAGGTCGAGAATGTGCCTGGGCAGCGGTGTGCCGAGCGCCTCGACTGCTTCCTGCAGCGTCCGCTCGGAATAGCTCGCAAACGCACCGTCATACGAAGGCGCCCACTGTCGGTAGCGCTCGCGGAGGAGCGCATCCTGAACATGCTCGTTGGAAAGCGATCCCACCGCTTCCGACCGGGCGGACATCGATGGCGTTGCGTCGGGTGTCGTCACGGATGCGGGTCCAGAAGGACGACTGACGGAGCGGCACGCGCAGCGCCGTCAAGACATCGAACGGAGGCGGATGCTACGAGACGCGTGCTTCGGTGCGAAGTCGATTGGTTAAGGTAGTTGCGGCAAATACGCAATCGCGTCGCACAGTGCGCCGGACAAGGCCAATGCAACGCGACCAAAGAACGCGACCAAAAAGAAGCGCGACTGGATGGGCTCGAACCATCAACCTTCGGTTTCGTAGACCGATGCTCTATCCAATTGAGCTACAGTCGCAGCACGCCGGGCGGCGAGGGGCGGAAGGATAGCACAAGATCCAGCCGCGCGCAACGAGACGGCCGCGGGGAATTGCTCTGTCAACCCGCGGGTGCATCGAGCCAGCGACGCACGCCGTGCAGGTTCATCCGCCAGAACGCCGGTCCGAGGAACGAGCGCAGCCGGGTTTCGTCGACCCCGGCAGTGCGGGCCTCCTGCCAGAGCCATGCCCCATAGCGGCGTTCCGCCTCCTCGGTTTCGATGCCCGACTCGATGAGGTCCTGCATCACCGCCACTTCGTCGTCGAGTCGCCGTCGGGCCGCCTGCAGGTGGCCGATCGGATCGGTGACGCGGCCGCCGTGGGTGAGCCACAGTTCACGATCCTCACGCACACGGATGACATCCGACAGACGATCAAGCGACCTCCGCCACGCCTGATGATCGAACTCCGGCGGCGGCGTCGGCACGGAAATGAACCGAGACTGCGGAACGATCATTGCCGCCACATCACCGGCAAACGTCACGTGACGGCTTGGCCGTGATGCATCCTCGATCGACCATGCGTGATGATGGCGGGCATGACCTGGCGACGCGAGCGCCGTGGCTCGAATGCCCTCGCGCTCGATGACCGCACCATCGTCGACGCCATGTACGCGCGCGGGCGAACAGGCCAGCGGTTCGCCGTACCACCGGTCGAATGCGGGCCCATGCACACGGCGCGAGCTGGCGATCAGTTTCGCCGGGTCAATGAGATGCTTCACGCCGAACGGATGCACGTAGATGTCGCATCCGTCGCGGCTCAAGTGGCCCGCAGCGCCAGCATGATCGAGATGAATGTGCGTCAGAAAGAGCGCAGCGGGCGCGGCGATCCCTTGCATGAGCCGATGCACACACGCCATCGGTCCGCACTCGATGAGCACGGGCCGCGTCGCCGGGTTCGAGCTGCGGATTGCAAACGCCGACGCCGCGCCTTCGAGGCCGAGGTACGCGAGTTCGATGGCGTCGATTCTCACATCGGAATCGTCAGGGAGCATCGGGCGTCACCGCGGCGACCGGTCGCGGCGCGGGCTGGTCCAGCTCCGTGGTCTGATCAACCGTCGTGATCGCGACACCGCGTGTCGAGCGGTTCGCAGCGTCGAGCACTCGACCCAGGAAAAGCGGCACGATGACGAGACCGCCGGCCATGGTGACCGACGCAACACGCGGCCAGATGCTCGGCGTCGAGACGACCGTCGCACTGCGCGCGTTGGTCTGCGAGACCAGCGGTTCGCTGAGGAGCCGGAGGTAGTAGTAGACGCTGATGCCGCTGTTGACCGCGGCGATGACGACGAGCGGTGTCTGGCCCGCCTGGATGCCGGCGGAGAACACGTACAGCTTGCCCCAGAAACCAAGGAGCGGCGGCAGTCCGATGAGCGACCCCGCACCGATCGCAAGCACCCATGCCAGCGCCGGATGGCGCTGCCGCAGTCCGGCGATGTCGTCGAGCGTTTCCACCTCTTCACCGTTGCGCTCGAGGCTCGCGAGCGGACCGAATGTCGCGATGTTCATCAGCGCATAGGCGAGGAGGTAGAAGAGCGTCGCGTTGATGCCGCTGATGCCGCTTGGGCCGCCTGGCCCGGCGATCAGGCCGATCAGCATGTAGCCGGAGTGGGCGATCGACGAGTACGCGAGCATGCGCTTCACAGACTTCTGCAGGAGCGCGCCGATATTTCCGAGCGTCATCGTCAACACTGCGATCATCCACAGCAGCGCGGTGATCGGGCGCGGAAGGCCGTTCCCGATCGCCACCAGCTCGCCGTCAATGGCGACCCTGTGGCCTGACCAGCCGACGGCGGTCAAGACGAGAATCAGCGCGAGAAAGCCGGCGATCTTCGGCACAAAGGCGAGGAACGCAGCGAGCGACGTCGCGGCGCCCTCGTAGACATCCGGCGCGTAGAAGTGCATCGGCGCCGCTGAAATCTTGTAGCAGAGTCCGATGATGATCAGGACGAGACCGACGAGCGCGAGCGTTGCCACTCCCTCACCGGCGGCCTGGCCCGCGAGCACATCCTGGATGGCGAGAAGCTGCAGTGTTCCGGTTGATCCGTACAGCAGCGCGATGCCGTAAAGGATGATCGCGGAACTCATCGCGCCGAGGAAGAAATACTTCATCGCGGCTTCCTGCGCTTTGCGCGATCCGCGGCTCGTTGCGACCATGATGTAGGTCGGCAGCGAGACGAGCTCAATCGCGAGGAAGAGCCAGATGAAGTCCGGCGCGTTGCAGATCAGGCACGCGCCGGCAACTGAGAGCAGCAGAAACGCGTGGTACTCGCCGCGCATGACGCGGATGGCGTCGAACGCCGCGCGGCCGTGCGCAAACGCAAGCTCGAGCCGCCGATCGACCAGACCAACGCTCAGCATGACGAGGCCGATCGCGACGAGGAGAATCAGCGGCTTCGCGTACATGCCGACTGCCGGGAGCAGGAGCCCCGCGCTTGCGAGTCGCACATCCGTCGTGACGACCGGCACGAGACAGCACGCTGCGAGCAGCAGGCCGATCGTGACCGCGGGGACCGAATCCCGCCAGACTTTGCCGCGGGCGAGTCCGAGCACGGTCACCAGGATCGCACCGACAACCAGGAGGATCTCAGGCAGGATAAGTGCGAGCTTCGACGTCATGGAGCGATCACCAAAGGGGAGCCCAGAGCACCCGAGCTCGCAGGAGCGGTTCCGGTTCCAGTTGCAGTTGCAGTTCCAGTTGCAGGCAGCAGGGCAGTCGTCGCGTTCAGCTGCGCGTCGGCAGCGAGGTCCGCGAGATGATCACGCACCGCCTCGGGATAACCGGCGATCGTCTCACGCGCCGATGGCGCGATCACGTCAAGCAGCGGCCACGGCTGCAGGCCGATGAAGACGCACAGAAGCGCGATGGGCGTCAGGATGCAGATCTCGCGGACGTTCAGGTCGGGCGGCAGCGGATACTCCTGATCGTGACCCGCGGCATGCGGGCTGTCGTGTGCGAGTCCAGCATGGGTTGCGCCCGCGCCGCCCGTGTGGGCTCCCGCATGTGTCTCGTGCATCGAATGGACGCCGCCGCGCGCGGGCACCGTTGCGTCCCCGTGGTGCGCGTGGCCGTGCGGCTCCTTAAGCGGTCCCCAGACAAGCTTGCCGACCATGAACAGCATGTAGAGCGCGCCGAGGATCACGCTGCCGATGCCGGCGATCAGCATCCAGCGCGGTCCCATCATGCCGGGATACTCAAGTTCGGCGAGCGGCTGCGCCATGAACGCGCCGAGCAGGCACATGACTTCACTGACGAAGCCGTTGAGTCCGGGCAGACCGACACTCGTCATCGTGAAGAAGATCATGAAGAACGCCCAGATCGGCATGCGCCGGGCGAGTCCGCCGATCTTGTCCATGTCCTTCGTGTGGTAGCGCTCGTACATCATGCCGATGCAGAGGAAGAGCGCGCCGGTCGAAAGCCCGTGATTGATCATGTACATGACCGAGCCGGTGACGCCCGTGGGATTGAGAGCGAACAGCCCGATCATCGCGACGCCCATGTGGCTGACGGACGAGTACGCGACGAGTTTCTTCACATCGCGCTGTGCGACACACACGAGGGAAATCGCCACGATCGCGATCACGGCCAGCATGCAGATGAACACTGTGCTCGCGACAGCGGCATCAGGCGCCATCGGCAGCGCGATGCGGTAAATGCCATACGTGCCGAGCTTGAGCAGCGTGCCGGCGAGGATCACCGAGCCGCCCGTCGGGGCCTGATCGTGGGCAAGCGGAAGCCAGGAGTGCAGCGGGAAAAGCGGCACCTTGGCGCAGAATCCGATCATGAGCGCCGTGAACACCCAGAACCGCTGCTCCTTCGAGAGCGACTCGCGGGCGAACTGCTGCAGGTCGACGAGCGCGAAGCTCCACTCGTTGCCCGCATCGGCGCGCATCGCTGCGACGTAGATCAGGCCCGCGAGCGTGATGACGCTGGCGACGAACGTGAACACGAAGAACTTGATCGCGGCGTAGCGCCGGTTGTCACCGCCGAAGACGGCGATGAGGAACAGCATCGGCACGATCGTGAACTCGTAGCCGATATAGAACGCGATGACATCGCGGGCCATGAACGCGAGCAGCATGGCGCTCAGCAGGATCTGGAACCAGCCGAAGAATTCGCGCTCGCGTGTCCGCACGGAGGTGTACGAGCCGAGAATCGCCAGCGGCGTCAGAAACGTCGTGAGGAGAATGAGCAGCAGTGACACGCTGTCGACGCCAAGCGTGAATGTCACACCGAGTCCGACGGCTGAACTGCCGTCGCTGAGCGTGCCGTCAGCATTGCCCGGCCAGAACGCGCCGGTGGTCCACGCAGGAAATTCCCAGGCCAGAAGAACGGAGAGTCCAAAGACGACGAGCGAACTCGCGAATCCGATGTGCTTGGCGATGGTGCGCGGAGCGAAGGCGCCGGCTGCCGCGCCCGCGAGCGGAATCAGCAGCATCGCGGCCATGATCTGTGTTGCGGTCATCACGCGCCTCCCCTCTTCATCCACACCCATACAATCCAGGCGAGGATCAAGCCGAGGCCGCCGGCCATGGTGACGGCGTAGCCCTGCAGCAGCCCGTTGTACAGCGGTTGAAAGAGCCGTCCCATCGCGATGGGCATGCGGGCGACACCGTTCACGATGCCGCCATCGAGCACGAGTGCGTCGACACGTGCGAGCAACCACGCGAGACCGCGGACCGGATAGCGGAAGATGCCGTCGTACAGCTCATCGACGTACCACTTGTTCTCAAGCGCCTTCGGAAGCCAGCTCGTGAGCGGCGACGCGAGCAGTCGTTGCTTCAGCACATCGGCGGCCTTGCGGTTGAGCAGATGAAAGTACGCGCTGGAACCGATGCCGACGATGGCGATCGCGAACGAGATCAGCAGCAGTGCCGTGTGCGCATCCATGCCGAGCAGTTCGTGATGCGCGGCGGCCTGACCTGTGGCCTGACCTGTGGCATGACCGACGGCGGCAGGAATGCTCGGCACGCCGTTCACCGCGGAGGAGTCGGCGATCATCGACGAGACCCACGTGCTTCCGTCAGCAGCTTTGAGATAGCTCGGCAGCGCCGCGAGAATTGCACCGAGCGCCAAGATCAGGAGCACACCGTTGATCGCCAGCCGTGGAGGGTGCGGGTGGAAGTGGCCCGCGTGCGCGGTGGGCTGCGGGTCGACAGCCCCGTGGCTGGCGCTCGCCAGCCCGCCGTGGCCATCATCATCCGCATGAGCATGATCATGACCATGATCATCATCGCCCGGCACATACGCGACGGGTCCCGCGCAGACACGGAACCACACGCGGAATGTGTAGTACGCCGTGAGCGCGGCCGTGAACAGGCCGAGCCAGCCGAGGAACGGGACGCCGTACTCGTGATCGGTGAGCGCCACGAGCAGAATCTCGTCCTTCGAAAAGAAGCCGGAGCTGAACGGCACTGCGGCAAGGCACAGGCAGCCGACGAGCATCGTCCACGCTATGACCTTGAAGCCGGGAATGTGGCGGATACCGGAGATCTTGCGGATGTCGAGCTGACCCGCGAAGCCGTGCATCACGGCGCCGCTCGCGAGGAAGAGCAGGGCCTTGAAGAACGCATGCGTGAACACGTGATACGCGGCGCCGTACGTCGTCCCGACGCCGAGCCCGAGGAACATGAAGCCAAGCTGCGATACCGTCGAGTACGCGAACACGCGTTTCATGTCGTACTGCAGCATGCCGATCGTTGCGGCGACGAACGCAGTCGTGCCGCCGATCCACGCGACGGTGTTCAACGCGTCGGGATGCAGGAAGAAGAGCGGATAGCAGCGTGCGATCAGGTACACGCCGGCGGTCACCATCGTCGCCGCGTGAATGAGCGCGGACACCGGCGTCGGACCTTCCATCGCGTCAGGGAGCCAGGTGAAAAGCGGGATCTGCGCCGACTTGCCGAAAGCGCCCAGCATGAGGAAGAACGGAATCAGCATCGCGCCTGAATCGAGGACGTACTGGCCATCCTTCATCGTCTCGAAGATCGTCGCGTAATCGAGCGCTCCGAATGTGCGCCACGTGAGGTAGATCCCGATCAGGAGACCGAGATCACCGACGCGGTTCATGATGAACGCTTTTTTCGCCGCCGCGACCGCCGTGGGCTTGCCGTAGTAGTAGCCGATCAGCAGGTAGCTCGCGACGCCGACGCCTTCCCATCCGAGGTAGAGCAGGAAGAGATTGCTGCCCATGACGAGGCAGCCCATCGCAAGGAGGAAGATGCTGACCGCGCCGAAGAACCGCGCGTAATCGCCGCCGACGTCGCTCTCCATGTACTCGCTCGCGAAGATCGCGATGAGCGTTCCGAGGCCGGTGACGAACAGCATCCAGAAGAGCGTCAGGCCGTCGACATGCAGCCCGATGTCGGCGATGAGGCTCTGTCCAGGCCCGGTGCCCCACGAGAGTCTGATCCATTCAAAGAGATGGATCGTGACCGGTCCCTCGTAACTCTGATAGAGCAGGAGCGTCGTGACGAACGCGCCGCCCAGCGCGACGATCGTCACGATCGCGGGGAGCTTGTTGCGGATCCGCAGGAACCCCAGCAGGAGGCAGAGCACCGCGGCGATCGCGGGCAAGCCGAGAATCCAGCCGGCCCACGAGAGATCGGGTGCGGGGTCCGGAATGGTCTTGGCCAGCATCTCAAGCTGGGCTGGAGTCAAACCGCTTGCGTGCATGGCTGAAGCGATCGTCACTTGACATCCTCCCGCAGCTCGGACCAGGCTTCGCTCGAGAGCGTTTCCCGCTTTCGATAGAGCAGGACGACAAGACCAAGCGCGAGTGCCGCTTCAGCCGCGGCCACCGTGAGAATGAAGATCACGAACACCTGTCCTGAAACATCCATGTGCATGCGGCCGAATCCGACGAATGCGAGCGCTGCCGCCTGCAGCATCAGTTCCGTGCAGAGAAACATCATGATCATGTTGCGCCGCGTGAGGAATCCGACGAGACCGATCGCGAACAGCAGGACGCTCACGAGCAGCGTGATGGCAAGCGTCTTTGGATCCGGCGGCGCGATCCAGGTCGAGGGGCCCCCGACTGTCGCGATGTTGACGAAGAGCTGATGAACACCGGCGCTGGTCATGCCCGGCCTCCCCGCGACATGTCCGGATCGTCGAGCGACATGCGCCGCATGCCGGCGGCGTCGCGACGTTCATCTTCACCGAGCTCCGCCTGCTTCCGCGCGAGCACCACCGCGCCGAACATCGCCATCAGCAGGATGACGCTCGCGAGTTCGAGGCTGGCGGGATAGCTGTTGACGAGCGCCAGGCCGACGAGCTGCGTGTTCGTCGGCATTGCGGACGCGGGCAGCTCAACGTCCCGCGGCTGCGAGCTTCCGTTGTCGCCGGCCACCATCACGCGGACCGTGGCTCTGCCGTCCGCTGTGACGTCAAGCAGCCGGCCGCCGTCGCCGCGCTGGATCGCCTGAGTCGCCGGTTCGATCCGCCGCACCTCGCGCTCGATCCTCTTGGGCATCAGCTCGAGCGCGGTCCACTGCGCACGCGCGGCGTCGGCGAGCTGTGCCGATGATGCTTCGGCGCGGAGTTCGGGCGACTGGACAAAGAGCGCATCCGAGAGCGTGGCCAGCATGATGAAGCCGACCGCCAGCGCCGGCACCGGCTCGCGCGGCAGCCGGTCGTACTGCGTGCCGCCTTCGACATCGCCGCCGGACGGCGTCTGCTGGGCGAGCATGAGCACGAACATGTACGTGATGAGGATGGCGCCGGCATAGACGATGATCAGCGCGAAGGCCATGAACTCGGCGTGCAGCGTCAGAAACAGTCCGGCCGAGCTGACGACCACCATGATGAAATACAGCGCCGCAAAGACCGGCTTGTTGTGCGTCACCATGCGGGTGGCCGCAGCGACCGCGATCAGCCCGAGCAGCGTCGGAAAGACCGGCACGCCGCCGACGTCGGGGATGCGGCTGAGCACTTCCACGACCAGCAGGCCGAATCCCGCGAGGCCGATGATCGCGCCGAGCGCCCGGACCGGCATCTGACCGCGAGCGGCGGCCGGACGCATCAAGAGGAACAGCCCGACAGCACCAATCGCGCCTGCGATATACAGGCCATACGGTGCAAAGAGAGAGAGTGATGGCGGCATTGGAGCGCGGTTCGAGGAGCGTTTTCAGGCGCGACCGGGCAAGGCTGGGAACATCCTGAAGCCTGACCACCGCGCGGAGGGAAGCCAAGCCTTCGGAAGAGCGGGGACTGTACGGAAACCCACCACGGTCCGCAACCAAGTCAGGTCCTCCACACTCGCGGACGTCCGGCAGAACCACCGAGCGGATACGCCGTGCATGCGCGGCCGCAAAGCGTTCTGTTCTAATGGCGCGCGATGTCGGATGCCGTGCGCCGATCGCTGCCCAACGCTCTCACGCTTCTTCGCCTGTTCGTCGCCGCAGCGTTCTTCACCACGCTCACGCTGACGATCCGGATGGGTCCGCACGACGACCGTCCGTTCTGGGGGAACACCGCGGTGGCGCTCTTCGTCGTCGCAGCCGCCACCGACTTCCTCGACGGCTATCTGGCGCGGCGTTGGCAAGCGGTGAGCGTCTTTGGACGCATCATGGATCCGTTTGTCGACAAGGTGCTCATCCTCGGCGCGTTCATCTTCCTCGCCAGTCCCCGGTTCGCCATACCGGTGGAGCTGGAACCTGATCGCTTCCGCATGTCCACTGGCGTCGCGACATGGATGGTGGTCGTCATCCTCGCACGCGAACTGCTCGTGACCAGCATCCGCGGTGTGATCGAGGCCAAGGGCATCAGCTTCGGCGCAGAAGCGGTCGGCAAGTGGAAGATGGTGCTGCAGTGCATCGCGGTGCCCGTCGCACTCTTCGTCGCGGTGAACGAGTGGCTGCTCAATCAGCCGTGGGCACGGATGACGCGCGACGGCATCGTGTGGGTGACCGTCATCGTGACCGTGTGGTCGGCGTGGGCATACATCGTGAAGGCGCGCGTCCTGCTGCGCGATGATCACCCGTGATGACCTCCGCGCGCCCGACGAATGGGTCCGGCCGGTTCGCGCGCTTCGCGCTTACGGCAGGGGGGCTCGGCCTGCTGCGGCCGGCGCCTGGCACGTGGGGATCACTGCCGCCCGTCGTCGTCGCCGTTGTGATGGTCTGGCTCGCATTGCCCGCATGGCAGGTAAATGCTGCGATGCTCGTCCTGTGCGCGCTCGGGACCTTGACGTGTCTGCGCTATGGCGATGCCGCAGAGATCACGTTTGGACGGAAAGATCCGGGCGCTGTCGTCGCCGACGAAGTCGCCGGCCAGTCGATCGCGCTCCTGGGGCTCCCGTGGATTCTGGGCGATCTGCGCACAGCGCTGGTCTTTGCCGGATTCGCGTTCGTGGCGTTCCGGCTGCTCGACATCATCAAGCCGCCGCCCGCGTACGGACTGCAGTCGAGGGCGGGCGGGCTCGGCATCGTGCTCGACGACTTAGTGGCTGGTGTGTACGCGTGCGGTGTTGCGCACCTTGCGACGCGGCTGCTGTGGCCGGCGCTTTGACGCCCGATCACCACGGCGCAGGACTGCGGCGATTGCTGCCGCGACGGCAGCGCGGAGCGCGATCCGCGCAGCGATTCGAACGAGCCCAGTGATCACGGCGACCTCCTCGTCATAGTGGCCTCAGCGCCCGCATGTCGTGGCGCATTTCGAGCACCGAGCGCAGATTGCAGAGATACCAGCGCCAGCTCTCGGCGCCGTCGGCCATGGCGATCAATGAGTCCGCATCTTCTTTGAACGGACCCTGCCGCAGGATCACCCGCGCGCCACCTTCGACTTCGGTGGCGACGGTCACTTGCACCGGAACGCAATCTTCACTGAGCGGATCGGGGAACCAGTCGAACGTGATGCGTCCGTTGGCGTCGTAGTCGCGCACGCGCACGCTGAGCGTGCGTTCGAACTCGCGGTCCCATGCCAGTGTCATCAGTCCACCCGGCTCGGCCTGCAGCTCGGCGCCGACAGAAAGCCAGCGCGTGAGTCCCTCCGGGGTGCTGAAGCAGGCGAAGACTTCTTCCGCAGCGGCGGCGATCGTCTCCTTCAGCGTCACCCAGACTCCATCAGCTTCGCGTCGGACCATGGAAGTGCTCACGGCAGAGAATTCGCAATCGACCCGTAACGGTTTCGCAATCTGCCGTTTCCCCATTGAATTGACAAGCGGATTGGTAAGCGGATTGACAAGGGAATGACACAGATTGGTGATGTTCCGACATCGGCTCATCCAGTCACGACCGGTTCGGGTGATCGTTCGTGCGCGATGAGGTCTTCGTACGACTCGCGCTTGCGAACGATGGCGAGCGTCGAGCCGTCGACCAGCACTTCCGCAGGAAGTGGTGTGGAGTTGTATCGGCTCGCCATGGCCATCCCATATGCCCCGGCCGTGTAAATAGCCAGCAAATCTCCGCGGCGAAGCGGAGGGAGCGGCCGATCAACCGCGAAAAAGTCCCCGGATTCGCAGATAGGTCCGACGACATCGATCGGGAGAAGCCCGTCGATCGCCATGTCCTTCGCTCGCCGTGCGGGAGCAAACGACGCGGTGGTTCGACACGGCCATATGAAATGGAATGCCTGATAGAGACTGGGTCGCAACAGGTCGTTCATGCCTGCGTCGCAGATTGCAAACGTCTTTTCGCCGGAAGTCTTGATGTACAAAACTCGCGTAAGGAGTACGCCTGCGTTTGCGACGAGGGTTCGTCCAGGTTCGAGAATTATCTTCAACCCGCGCAGCACGCGTGCTGCCAGCAGCGGCACGATGGCGTCGGCATAGGCCGCGAGCGTGGGTGACTGGTCGGTTTCGTAGTCGGCGCCGAATCCTCCGCCCAGATCGAGCGTGGTGATCGTGAATCCTTCCGCGGCGAGTTCGTCGATCAGTGCGGTCGCCTTCTGGACGCTTTCCACATACGGCTGCGTGGTGTAGATCGGACTCCCGATGTGAAGGTGAATGCCGCAAAGCCGACAGTGCGGATCTCTGCCAAAACGGCGGAAGAACGCCTTGGCTCGTTCGATGTCGACACCGAACTTGGATTCCTTCTTGCCGGTCGACGTGTAGCGGTGCGTCTTGGGATCGACGTCCGGGTTGACGCGCAGCGCGGCATTGCAGACCGCGTTCTTGCGCCGCGCGATCCGCGCGATGTTCTCGAACTCTTCTTCGCTCTCGACGTTGAAGAGCCCCAGGCCCGAGGCGCCAAGTCCGGCGTCGAGCGCCTGTTCGATCTCCGCGTCGGTCTTACCCACGCCGGCATAGACGCAGCGTGACGCGGGAACACCCGCGGCGAGTGCTCGATAGAGTTCGCCGCCCGACACGACGTCCATGCCGGCGCCCGCTTCACCGAGCAGTTTGCAGATCGACAGGTTGCCGCAGCTCTTGATCGAATAGCAGACGAGCGGTGCGAGCGGGGCAAATGCCGCCGTGAGCCGCTGATAGTGCTCAAGCAGCGTCGCCTTGGAATAGACATAGCACGGGGTGCCGGCGAGGCGTGCGATTTCTTCAGCCGGGAGCTGCTCGCAGTGCATTGCAACGTGATCGCCTCCGTCGTGACGATCGGGGCGGTAGACAAAGTGATCCATAGGGGCGGCGATTCTACGGGCAGCGACCGCCGGTGCCCGCCGCTCGAGATCCTCTCGTCACGCAGCGTCTTCAGTTTCGGCGCGCAGCGTTCGCTTGCGACGCCGTTGCGCAGCCGGTCGCGTCCACCATTGGAAGCTCCAGCCGAGCATCGCGATTACGAGCCACGTGACGAGCCAGGCCAGCGGGCTCACGTCAGGGATGGAGTCCGGCGGCACCACGCGCGTCGCCAGCGGAAGGCCGCATCCGAGCACAAGAAGCCCGCCAAAGAGGCTGGTCACGACCGCGGCAGCCCAGGCCGGGCTCGCGATGCCTGCGATGAACCCGATGAAGCCGCCGGCCGCGCCTGACGCGAGGAGCAGCGTCCGCATCGGCGTCGGCATGACCTTCCATCGCTCATGCACCCACTCCCCGGCGCTCGCGAGGAACCCGTTCAGCCGGTCGAGCCAGCCCGAAACCTTCGGACCAAGGCCGGGCGACACTTCGTCCAGCTGCGCGGTGACGGCGTCGCGCGCCGTCGTTGCGGTCGCCTGGCGAAGGAGTTCCGCCGCCTCGACGCGGGGATCAGTGAAATCGTCCTTGGGAGGCGCCGGACGGGCATAGACACCCAAGCCCGAATCCAGCCCCGAAGACGTCGGCTGCGGACCGACGTTGACCCAGCCCAGTTCGGCGGCGGTCGTGGCGACCAGCATGGCGATGACCGCACCGATCAGTGCGACCGCGAGGCCGAGGACAACGCGGTACGAAACCGCCACGAAAATCACGCCCGCGACGGCACCGATCACGGACCAGATAAGGGGAGAAACAGTTGGCTGGATCGCACTGCCCACGCGAACGGCAACGACCACGCCGGCGAAGATGGCCGCGATGACGAGCACCGGTTTCAGCAGCCGCTGACCCACGGTGAGGAGCAGCAGTCCGGCGACGAAGAGAATGCCGACCGGCGCCAGACTTTCGAGCGGAAGCGACTGCACCCACTCGGCAAGAGCGGCAAGCGAAGAGGTCGAAGACCCCGATGGTGCGACGAGAGCGGGCACGGTAGGGACAGTATCGGCTGCAGCGGAGAGGGAGAAGCAAGACTCGCGGGCGGATCGGCGGTGCCGCCGTCGCGGGCCCACCCCATCGGCGGGACGAAAACGGCGTCGTGACTTGTTCGTGACCGCGCGGCGCCGATTTCGCAGTCGACTGCCGAGGGTACTCTTCCCACGTGGCCCATTCATCATCCACCACGGCACGGGCCGCCCCAAACGCGCTGGCGGGCGAGACCAGTCCCTACCTGCTGCAGCACGCGTTCAACCCGGTCGACTGGCGTCCCTGGAGTGCGCAGGCGATTGCGGACGCGCGGTCGGCGGGCAAGCCGCTTTTTGTTTCCATCGGCTATGCGACGTGCTACTGGTGCCATGTGATGGAGCGGGAGAGCTTCGAGGACCCGGCGACCGCCGAAGTGCTGAACCGTCTGTTTGTGCCCGTCAAGGTCGACCGCGAGCAGCGTCCGGATATCGACGACGTGTTCATGACCGCGTGCCAGGTCTTCACGCGGATGACCGAGGGCCGGGCATCGGGCGGCTGGCCGCTGTCGATCTTTGTCGAGCCGCACACGCTCAAGCCGTTCTATGTCGGCACCTATTTTCCGCCGCGCCCCGCCTACGGCCGGCCGTCGTTTCGCCAGGCGCTCGAGTCGTTGTCGCAGGCGTGGACCGAGCGGCGCGACGACGTGACGGCGCAGGCGAATCAGCTTGCGGAGGCTGTCACGCTCGAGATGGCGCAGGCGCCGAGCCGTCGGCCGCTCACCGCGTCGCTTGCAACCGAGAGTGTCGCCGCACTCATGCGTTTTTATGATCGGCAGAATGGCGGCTTCGGCGGCGCGCCGAAGTTTCCGCAGCCCGTGTATCTCGAACTGCTCGCGCTCGCCGCGCCGCAGGATCCCGCCGCGGCGGGAGCGCTGCACCACACACTCGACGCGATGGCGCAGGGCGGGATCTTCGATCAGATCGGCGGCGGTTTTCATCGCTACGCGGTCGACGCGCAGTGGATCGTGCCGCATTTCGAAAAGATGCTGTACGACAACGCACAGCTTCTGTCGCTGTACGCGCGCAGCGACGATCACTGGCACCGTGAGATCGCGACGCGCATCGCCGACTACGTGCTGCGCGAGATGACCGCGCCAGACGGCGCGTTCTTCTCCGCTCAGGACGCGGAAGTCGATGCGCGTGAAGGCGGCAGCTATGTGTGGACGCCTTCGGAGGTCCGCGCGGCGTGCGCGGAACCGAATGATCCCGCGCTGGGGGAGTTCGCTGTTGCCATGTACGGGCTGGACCGCGGGACGAACTTTCAGGATCCGCATCACGCGCATGAACCTGCGACGAATGTGCTCGTCTTGGGCAATCGACCGGAAGCAGTCGCCCGGCGGCTTGGACTCGACGACGCGATGTTCGCGGCCAAACGCCGCATCATCGACGAGCGCATGCTGGCGGCACGCGCGGTCCGCAAGCAGCCCATCACCGATGACAAAGTGCTGACGGCGTGGAACGGCCTGATGATCGCGGCACTGGCCGAGGCGGGCATGCGGCTTGTGCGCAGCGATTACGTGCGCGCCGCGCAGCGTGCGTCCAGCGCGATTGAAACGCGCATGCGCGCCGCCGACGGAACGCTGCTTCGCTCGTCGCGGGAAGGTCGCAGCACCGTTCCGGCGTTTCTCGAAGACTACGCCGCGATGATCCGCGCGTGCATCGTGCTGGAACGGGCGGTGCCCGCGAGCGGATACCGCGCCCGCGCGGAGCAATTGTTCGCCGAAACCGAGCGGCTGTTCGCCGATCCGCGCGGCGGGTACTTCGATTGGCGCGAAGAAGCGAACGAGCTGTTCGTCCGCGCCCGCAGCGTGAGCGACGGCGCGATCCCGAGCGGCAATTCGATGATGCTGCTGAACGCTCTCGAACTGCTGGCGCTCACGGGCGATGATCGGTATCGCCGTTCACTCACGCGGTCGTTCGCCGGGCTGTCAGGCATCCTCGCGGAGCAGCCGGTGCAGTCAGCGCTTGCCGTTGTGGCGATCGCTCGCGCGGCGCGCGAAGCGCCGGAGACGCTGCCCAGCGCGCGTCCAGGCGCGGAGCGCGATGATGATGATGATGATGATGATCTGGTGCAGATCGCGATCGAACCGTCCGCGTTTCCGCAGCTTGGCGACGCGGCGCGCGGGACACTGGTGCTCATGGTGGCGGAGGGTTGGCACATCACGCCGCACGGCGAGCCGGGCGGCCTTGAACTCCATGCCGGCGACGCCGTGATCGACGCAGATTTTCCCGCGACCGTTCGTGGCACGATCCGGATTCCGCTGCGCATCCGGTCGATGGACGCGGCGATCGAGCTCACCGTCCGCGTGCAGCCGTGCAGCGACAGTGTGTGTCAGGCGCCGCGCACATTGCGCGTGACCATCCCGTTTGCGCGCGGCAGCCGCGAGATGTAGCACCCGATGCAGGAAGACGAACCGTCACATGGAAGTCTGTTCCGAGTCGCAGTGATCTCGACCGGTGGCACGATCGAGAAAACGTACGACGAGTTCGGCGGCGTGCTGTCGAACCGCGTGAGCGTGCTCGATTTGCTGCTGGGCACGCTTGAGCTGCGCGGCGTGACGATCGAACGCGTGCCGCTCATGAACAAGGACTCGCTGGAGATGACGACCGCCGATCACGATCTGATCGCCGACGCGGTCGAGATCATGGTGCGGCGCCACGACGGCGTCGTCATTGTGCACGGCACCGACCGGCTCGCGATGACCGGCCATCACGTGCACGATCGGCTGCATCGCAACGGCAATTGCACGAGGCCGGTGGTGCTGACGGGCGCCATGCGCCCGTACGAACTGCGACGCACCGATGCGACGCAGAACGTCACCGAGGCGCTGCTCGCCGTGCAGCTTCTCGCACCGGGCGTGTACGTCGCGATGCACAACCGCGTGCTCGCGTTCCCGGGTGTGGAGAAGGATCCGGAGCGCGGGGCGTTTGTGAAGCGGTGACGGGGGCGGCTTCCTGCTGGGGTGTGCGCGTCCCGGTTGCGGAGCTGGCCTTCATAGTCTCTCTGTGTTGCTCCGGCTCCCCGCGTGCGTGCGGCGTTCGCGGCAGAAGAGAAGGGGCGCTGTAGTGTTAAGGCGCTGAGCTGGATCTTCGATTTGCGATTCAAGCCCGAGCTGGCAAGGGCCGATCCGTCGAGTCGGACGAACGAAGAGTCGAACGCGGCCACTGTCCGCGTCATCGTTTCATCGCGTCGGCGAGCGCTACACAAGCGACAAGATGCTCGAGCGAGCGCGAACCGATGACGCAGCTCGCGACGGCCGGTGCGCCGAGTGCGAACGGGATCGCTTCGGAGGGAGGAATCCGGCCGCTCCCGAGCGCCTTTTTGATGAGGACCCCGATGCCGCGCTGCGATGCCGCTTCAAGCACGGGACGCTGCGAGTCGTCGAGCGCGTGATACTCGACCATCAACGCGTCAAACCCCTGGTCCATCGCCTGCATGTGACCGGCGATCGTCTTGCCCGAGAATCCGATGGCACGAATGCGTCCGTCGTGTTTGAGCCGCTGCAGCGCTTGCGTGCACGCGCCGCGTGCCAGATCCTTCTCGGAGCATCCGTACGTGTCGCCGGGCGAGTGAACGAACACGATGTCGATGACGCTCGTTCGCAGGGTCTGCAGACTGCGCTCGACGCTCGTGATCGTCGCTTCGTATGAGAAGTCATACGTGGACGCGCCGTGCTCGAAGCGCTCGCCGACTTTCGTCGCAAGCACCACGGTGCTCCGCTGCGCTGCAGGCAACTCGGCGAGCACTGCGCCGATACGCGCCTCACTCAGTCCGTACGCGGGCGCTGTGTCAATCAGCGTGATGCCTTGCTCGATCACGCTGCGGACGAGCCGCGATGCTTCGGCATCACTTGGCAGTTCGTACGGTGCGTCGTATTTGATCCGCTCGTTCCGACCGATCTTGAACGATCCGAACCCGATGGGCGACACCATCATCCCGGTCGAGCCGAGCGGGCGGGCGATCAACGGCTCCACTCCAGCGACTCCCAAGGCGCTTGTCCCGTGTCCGGCCGCTGTCCGCTGCACGCGAGCGGTCCGCTTGGCGAGATCGTCGCCGCGGCGAGCGCATCAATGACGAGGTCTGCCGCGCGCGGTGCAAGCGCCAGCTTGGTCGGCCACACGGTGATCAGTCCGGGCGGACCGTCGGCGATGCACTGCGCGTCGTCCGGTCGAAGGCCCGTTGTCGTGGCGAGCTCAGCCCGGTCGATGCGATACGTCGCCCATTCGACGCCGCTCGCGTCAAAGTCGGGGAGGACCTGCTGCAGTTCCCGCCGCGCGTGCGCCAGCAGCGCCGCGCGGTCGTGTGCCACACCGGCCTCGGCAAGCTGTCCGCCGATCTGCCAAATGGCGCGACCTGCCGCATCATGTGCTGTCGTGATCGTCACGCGCGTGGTCGTGCCATCGACGCAGTGGCCGTGCAGTTCCGGCAGTGCGCCGCGCAGCACCACCATGTGCAGCGGGCGGCGCTGCATTCGCTGCGCAGAGAGACCGCACCGCTCGCGAGCGTGCTCGTTCGCGGCGCCGGCGGCCAGCACCACCGCGCGGCATGTGATCGAACGAGTCCCGCCATCCGGCTGGCGCACATCAATGGTGTAGCCCGCCGTGTGGCGATCGACCTTGATCGCGTCGAGACCATCGGCCGCCAGCATCCGGGTGCGATGCGATGCGCGGAACGCCTCGATCAGGGACATCGTGTCGAGCACCGGTTCGTCGACGCGATAGACCGTTCCCGGGACGCTTCCCAGCACCGCAGGCCGTTCGGAAGCGGCGACTTCGACCGGCTGGGCCCGCAACCCGATGCGCGCTCCCAGCATCGCGATCTTCGATACGAGCGATGTGCTGCGCCAGAGCCACGTGCAGGGGCTGCGCACAGCGACTGCGGCGAGGTGCGGCCGGGCCTCGTTCGCGAGTGACTGGCGCCAGCGATCAGGCATGGCACTGATCGATTCGGCGGCCGGATTCAGCAGACCGCGCAGGGTGTACTTCAGCCCGCCGTGAATGATGCCTTGACTCGCCAGCGTCTGCCCCTGACCGAGCGCGGCCGGCTCGAGAAGCACTGCCGCAAAACCGGCCTCATCGAGTGCGTCCAGCGTCCACAGGGCCGCGATCCCGCCGCCGACCAAGACCACGTCGCAGTCGAGTTCGTCAGCTGTGGTCGGAGGGGGCATGGGAAGGATGAAGGCAGAAGGAAGAAGGCTGAAGCGTATGACAGTCGCTCGTCACTGCGTAAATGGCGAACGAGCGTCACCGGCGGCGAACGCGTTGCGTGTTCGCTCGCCGGGCAGCGCGAGCGCTGCCAGATCGATGCGGATGAAGGCCAGCGCCGCTCCGTCGTCCAGCGCGGCCATGATCCGCGCGAGCCGCGGCATGTGTGTGGACTCCGTGTCGGCATCGCTGCATCGCCCGAAAAGATCAACAGAACACCATGCTGCATGCGACCGCATCGCCTGGCGCAGCGCCGGGTCAGGAATGCGATCGTCGACATCGTCCGGGTCGGCCCCGTAGCGTCGATGCGCGTCAATCAGCAGCAGATCCGTCCCGTCCGCGACGCGCGCAAGGAAGCCGATGGACGCCGCATCGAAGGGCCGCGGCGTGATCACCGGCTCTTCGCCCAACGCGCGCATGATCGCCGTGCGCACCACCGATTCCGTGAGCCCGCGCGGCGCATCGCGCAGCATGACCAGCGAACGCAGCGGACCGCGCAGCCGATCCTTCATCGCGCGCCGCCGCAGCGCCTGCCGCGCGCCGAGCAGCGCCACACCGAGCGCGATGATGCAGATAAGGATGAGTTCGAGCATCGCCTCAGTTCTTCCACGCGTCAGCGAGCGCGTGGGAGGGTGCAGCCATGCGGTCGAGGACGCCTGGCTCGACTTCGATGACTGGTGCCGCTCCGTGAGCGTCGAACGTCGCGTTCTCCCGCTCGGCGCGCTCCGCAGCAGCCTTGTTCAGCCGTCCGTCGGCGCCGACTTCTTCGAACTTCACGGCAACACGCTTGCTCACGCCGCGCTGCGGCATCGTGATGCCGTACAGCATGTCGCAGCTCTGCATCGTGCGCTTGTGGTGCGTGATGACGATGAAGTGACTGCGGTCGAGAAACTGCTTCAGCGTGTGGCAGAACCGTTCGACGTTCGATTCGTCGAGCGCGGCGTCGACTTCGTCCAGAATGCAGAAGGGACTTGGCTTGCTCTGGAAGATCGCCATCAGGAGCGCGACTGCGGTCATCGTCTTCTCGCCGCCCGACAGCTGGCTGATGACGCGCGGCTCCTTGCCGGGCGGCTTCGCGCGGATCTCAACACCGGATTCGAGCCAGTCCGTTTCGCCCGCCCGCGGCCCGTCTTCAAACGGCAGCAGATAGAGGTCCGCGCTGCCGCCGCCGAACAGTTTGCGGAACATGCCATCGGTGCCCGCAAAGTGTTCGCGCACGGACTTGAACGTCTCCTCGAAGCGGTTGCGGCTGACATCGTCGAGCTGCTCGATGAGCAGTTCGAGCTGTTCCTTCGCCTGATCGATGTCGATGAGCTGCGTCTCCAGCTCCTGATTCTTCTGCTCGAGCTGTCCGAGCTCCTCGATCGCGTCGATGTTCACATTGCCGAGCCGCTTGATCTCGCCCTGCAGCTCGCTGATCTCCTTCTCCGTGAGCCCGCGCGCGATCGGAACAAACTCGGCTGCGTGGCGCAGCGCGAGGTGTTCGGGATAGCTTTCGAGGAGGTCGAGCTCGACGTCACGCCTTGTGTTCTCGATGAGGTTCTCGCGCTTGATCTCGAGCTCACGCCGGCTCATCTCGACAGAGTGCCAGTTCCGTTCGAACACCGCCGCCGTGCTGCGTCCAGTGGCGAGCGCGCCGGCAGTTTTCTCGACCTCGACCGAGGCCGCGCGCAGCAGCGTGTCGACTTCGACGACGCGGCCGGCGAGCGCCTTGAGACCTTCATCGCTCGCTTCGACCGCGGCGGTCGCGTCAGCGATTGCCACTTCCAATTGCGTGATCTGCGCCGTGCGCCGCTCGACCTGTTCGCGGACCGAGTGCACCTGCAGCTGGCTGTTCTCCAGCGTTCCCTGCAGCGTGCGCCGTTCACGGCGCCGATTCTCCAGGTTCGCATTCGCTTCCCCCAGCGTGCCGCGGGCGATGCCGAACGCTTCACCCAGCGCCGTGACGGCGCTTGCGGCGCTCTCGTACGCGACGCGGGCCTCGTCTGCTTTGGTGCGATTCTCCGCGAGCGTGCGCTCGGCGATCGCATGCCGGGAAGCGAGCTGTTCGCGCTCCACTTCGACGGCCGTGGCCCGCTCCGCCAGCTCGCGGTCTTCGTCATCGATCCGGTTCCACTCGCCTTCGATGCGGCGGATGAGCTGCTCCAGCCGTTCGTTCTGATAGTTCGCGTCAATCAACGAGCGTCGCGCGTCCTGCAGTTTCTCACCGATGTCGCGCAACCGGGCCTTCTCGTGGCCGGATTCGCTCGTGACCTGGGACAGTTCGAACTCCAGCGCCGCGATGCGCAGGGACACGGTGGAGAGCGTCGCGACGAGTTCGACGAGTTCGGCGCGGCGCTTGAGCACGCCTGCGAATCCTGCGCCGCCGTCGCCGGTTTCCGCAGGGTGCAGGACGAGCGTTCCGTCGCCGTCGAAGAGTTCACCGGTGCGCGTAATGACGCGGCAGCCGGCGAGCGGTCCGCGCAACAGCGCCAGCGCGGTCGTCGAGTCCTCAACGATGAACGTTTCGCCGAGCAGCCGCTCAAGCCACGGGCGCGCGATCGGTTCGCATCGCGCGTATTCCAGAATCGGCGTTGCTCCGTCCACTGCGGGAATCCGCCGTGGCTCAGGCGGGACCTGGGTCGGCGCAAACACCGCACGTCCATCGAGAGCGCGCAGCGATGGAAGCCCCGGCACCAGCGCATCGAGTGATGTGACGAGCAGCAATTCCAGCCGTTCACCCAGTGCCGCTTCGACCAGATCCGCGTGCTCCCGATTAGTCTCGATGAGATCCGCGAACAGTCCGAGCACTTCGGGATAGCGAGGCCGGTCCGCGAGTACTGCCTTGACGGCGTCGCCGAACCCTTCGCGCGAGCGCTGCATTTCATCGAGGACGCGCCGGCGACTTTCGAGGCCGGTGCGTTCGTCGCGCCGATGCGCGAGCTCGCCGGCCAGCGCCGACTGCCGATCCCCGAGCCGCGCGGCGACCTGCGTGCGCTCGTCGAGGTCGCGCTGCAGACGAGTGATCTGATCGTCAGCAACCGCTGACTTCACGCGCGCGGCGTTGCGCCCGGACCGATGCATATCGAGTTCGCGCGCGAAGGGATCGCGCCGCGCCGCAAGTTTCGAACGCTGCTCGGCGAGCGAGTGACCGCGCGCTTCGAGACTCGCGATGCGGCCGGCGAGCTGCGAGCGCTCGCGCTCGAGGCCTGTCAGCGTGTCGCGCAGGCGCTCATACGTGCTCTTGGTCTCGAGTGCCACGGTGTTCGCCTGGGCGCGCTGGGCGCTCGCCTGCGCCACCGCACGCTCCGCTTCAGCCGCCGCTTCCGCAGCTGACGCCATGGCTTCGTGCGCTTCCGCAATGCGGCCGGCAAGCGTGGCGATGCCCGCTTCGAGATCCTCAAGCCGCTTGCTCTCAGCGGCAACCGACTGTCGCGCATCGCGCATCGCGCTGTCGGAAAACTCGACGCGCTGCCGTGCCTGCTTGCCCTCGCCGGCGAGCTGCAGCCGCTGCTGCTCGAGCGCATGATGCTGGGTCTGCACGTCGTGCCGTGCAATCTCCGCGGCCTGCTTCGCCTCCTCCAGCACGCTCAGCGCGCCCGTTGCCGCGTCGCGCTCGCGCGTGAGCGTCGCGAGTTCCTCCGTGAGGTTCTGCAGCCGGTCGTTCAGTTCGTGAAACAGATCGTGTGCCAGCACGGAGCGCAGTTCACGCCGCCGTCCGTCGAGCACCTGGAAGCGCTTGGCCTTCTCCGCCTGCCCGCGCACGATGCGCAGCCGCCGCTCGGTGCTGGCGAGTTGCTCGCGCAGGACCAGGAGGTTCTTCTCGGCATGCTCGAGCTTGCGTGTCGCCTCAAGCTTGCGGGCGCGGAATTTCGCGACGCCGGCTGCCTCTTCAAGAATCGAGCGGCGCTCCAGCGGATTCGCCATGAGCATCGCGTCGACTTTGCCCTGCTCGATGATCGAGTACGCGTCGTTGCCGATGCCCGTGTCAAGGAAGAGCTCGCGCACGTCGCGCAGTCGGACCTTGCGGGCATTGATCAGGTACTCGCTGCGGCCGTCCGCATACAGGCGGCGGCTCACGTCGACTGTGTCGTTGTCGATCGGCAGACGTCGGTGCGCGACCGCGCCGCGACGGATGATGGAATTGCCATGATCGCCCAGCTGATCGCCCAGCTGATCGCCCACCGGATCGCCCACCGGATCAGCGGTCGGTTCGCTATCCTCGCCTTCGGGCTGCGCCCTGGTCAGGACGTCCGATGTGCGACTCCGTTCGGCCTTGATAATCGCTTCGTCGACGACCGGATTGTCGAACGTCAGCGTGACAGACGCCATGCCCGACGGCTTCCGCGATGCGGAGCCGGCGAAGATGACGTCGAGCATCGCGCCGCCGCGCAGGCTCTTGGCGCTGCGCTCGCCCAAGACCCACTTGATAGCATCGACGACGTTGCTCTTGCCACAGCCGTTGGGACCGACGACACCAATGATGGGGAGGTCAAAGCGGAACTCGGTCGTGTCCGCAAAGCTCTTGAACCCACTCAGCGTCAACTTCGCAAGACGCATCGTTTCATGACCTCCTTGTCATTCGTCCGTTCCCCACACCCCGCGGCGCGCCACTTCCTGTGGGCGCCGGCTGTCGGCGATCTCGGGACTCACCGAGGCACAGTATCGCGTTGAATCGCACTTCGTTCAATCACGGTCGCCCCGCTCGCACCCGTCACCGGAGCATCCGGCATGACAAGATGCGCAAGATCGCTGTCGTCCGACGGCCCGACCGTCTTCGCAGCGGAGCCTGACTCGACCGTGTCACCAAGGTCGTCGAACTCCGGCCGCTCGAGCGCCTCCTCCGGCTTTTGACTGCGGATGATGGATGCGAGGATGCGGTCCTGTTCGGCCTTGAAATCCGCTTTCAGGTACGACTTCTTCCAGAGCTGGTGCAGGGCGCCGATCGTCTCCGAATACGTGAGTCCGAGACCCATCGCGGGCTTCTCGATCGTCGTCTGATGACCGAGGAACGGGATGAATTCGGTCAGCGCCGGTTCCACCGACTTCTGTTCGGCAGGCCCGTCGGGAATCGGACGCCAGAACACCTGAATCGTTTCGTCCGACAGATCGGCCTTCATCATCAGCCGGTTCGACCAGGCGGCGAAGGTCATCGGGTTCTCGATCGACAGCTTCGGTCCGAAGACGATGATGCGCGGCCGTCCGGTCTGCGCGATGTACAGCATCGGCTTTTCACTCGGCACGACGACGAGGTCAAACTTCTCGTCGACGGTGAGCTGGCCGAGAATGGGGTCGCGCCGCTCTTCGAGCGCGTCGAACGCGCCGAGCCGCACATCGACATCGGCATCGTCAAGCAGCGGGCGCAATCCGAGGTCAATCGCGGGGTTCAGCCCCATTTTGCCGAGGAGTTCGATCGCCGTCAGGCGGTTCTTCACCTCGCCAAGCTTGGCCATCGCCAGGAGCGGCTGGACCGTCAGGGGATCATTGAGCTCGGCTCCCGCGACGAGCGCCGCCATGCGCGGCTGCTCCTCGGGATAGGCGTACAGATCCTGAATCATGGGCACGGCCTTCTTGCCGATCGCCCGCCATCGCCAGGACGCGGCTTCCGCCATGCCCGGCGTCGCCAGCAGGGCCCGGCGCACGTACATCGCCGTCTGTTCCGGCGCTTCGATCAGCAGCGGCGTGTGCTGAATCAGCTGCACGAACTCTTCCGGGCGATCGTGATAGCTCGGTGGCACGGTGATGTCGATCGCATCGCCGGCGCGGCCGCGCGCTGTCTCGTCGCGCTGTCCGCGCTCGCGCGGGAAGAGCGAGTTGATCGAGCTCTTGATCGTCTCCGCGCGACTGTGACTGGTCGTCGCCATACGGAGACGAAGGAGCATGTCATTCATGACGCTCCCACCGTCCAGGATGCGGCCGCTCAGCCGGTTCACCGCGTCGCGGCGCATCGCGTTGGGTTCGACGAACGGATTGATGAAGACGTCGCCGCGCGCTTCGGCGAGCGCGCGGGCCTGTCGGCTGCCGGTCACGAGCGGACCCGGGCGCAGATCCGTCGTCCAGAGGCGTCCGCCTTCCAGGCTCGACGTGCCGGAACCGGGCACGGCGAACACACGGACGTCGAACGCGGCGTTCTTCGGGGCGCCAGGCGGGATGACACCCTCGACAATGACGACCGCGCAGTCTTCGCTGTCGAGCATGCGTTCCGGCGAAACGGTTCCGAGGTTCATCGCGGGATTTCCCACGCCGCGCCGTGCCATTTCCTGCAGGATGTGGGCGCGGACGTCGGCCGGCATCAGGCGGCTGCCATTGCCGTTGAGTCCGACCACGAGGCCGTACCCGCGGACAACTGTCGGCGCGAAGCCGGTCACCACCGCTTCACTCGCGACCGTTCCGCGGAGAATCGGTTCCACGTCCAGCGTGAAATTGCGGGTGGTCAGCGGGTCGAGCTTCGGCTTGGGTTGTGCCCGCTCGACGAATTCGCCGCAGCCGGCGAGCGTCAGCAGCGCGATGCCCGCTGCGGCGAGCGCCGCTGGAAAGCGCGCCGGGATCGTGCGGACAAGTGGGGCGCGAACGGTGTGAGAGCGGGGGGCGCGTGAGAGTCGAGTAGTCATGTGCAGATCAGAAGATCAAATGAGCGCTACAGGATTCGAACCTGTGACAGCCGCTGTGTAAAAGCGGAGCTCTAGCCGCTGAGCTAAGCGCCCCCTGCGTCAAGCCCCGGGATTGTACGGGTTTCTTCTACAATCCCCAAGCTTCGCCTTCAATCCGGGCTGCATCTTCATCGCGAGCTCTGCGAAGCCCGGCATTGCTATTCATCCATTCATCGTGACCGATCGTTCTGATCCATCTTTTCCTGAGCAGCTCCCGGAGCGGCACCGTGCGGATGACTCAGGTCCCAGCGGCGAGCCGGCAGACGCGTCGGCGCTCGACGCGGCGCGGGAACTGGACCGGCGCCTGGGCCGGCTCGTCGACCGGCTGGCCAACGACTGCATGCTGACCGATGCACAGCGGCTGCGGCGGCGCTGGCAGGCGATGCGCGGACTGCGTGCGGAAGCGAAGCGGGGTGATGTCCAGCCGCTGACAGATGCGCTCCTGCGATTTGACGACGACCTCCATCGCGCCCGGCAGCGGCGAACGGCGCGGGTGCAGTCGATCCCCGCCATCCGGTACCCGGCGGACCTGCCGGTAGCGGCGCGGCGCGATGAGATCCGGGCAGCGATCCGTTCCAATCAGGTCGTCGTCCTGTGCGGCGATACGGGCTCCGGCAAGAGCACGCAGCTGCCCAAAATCTGCCTGGAAGCCGGAAGGGGCGTCGCCGGGGCGATCGCACACACCCAGCCGCGGCGCATCGCGGCGCGGAGCGTGGCTGCGCGCGTAGCCGAGGAACTGGAGGTGACGCTCGGGGGGATCGTCGGCGTCAAGACCCGTTTCGACGACCGCACCGGTCCCAACACGCTGCTGTCGGTCATGACCGACGGCATTCTGCTGGCCGAAACGCGCAACGACCGCGAATTGCTCGCGTACGACACGATCATCGTCGACGAGGCGCACGAGCGCGGCCTGAACATCGACTTTCTCCTGGGCTATCTGCAGCGGCTGCTCCAGCGGCGGCGCGATCTGCACCTCGTCATCACCAGCGCGACGATTGATCCGGCACGCTTCAGCCAGCACTTCCATGACGCGCCGATGATCATGGTGGAAGGACGCACGTATCCGATCGAGACGCGCTACCGGCCGCTGGTCACCGACTCCGAAACGGAGAACGACGTTGACGAAGAGGAGCCGGTGCTGCTGGATGCGATTCTGAACGCCGTCGACGAGATCGACGAGAACCCGCGCGACGCGTCCGTGCGCGGCGGACGGAGCGACGCGCGCCGTGACATTCTTGTGTTCTTTTCCGGCGAGCGTGAGATCCGGGAAGCCGCGGAGGCGTTGCGCGGCCGGCAGACGGACAGCGAAATTCTCCCGCTCTACGCGCGGCTCTCCGCTGAGGAGCAGGATCGCGTCTTCCGACCGTCCGCCAAGCGGCGCATCGTGCTCGCGACGAATGTCGCGGAGACATCGATCACCGTCCCAGGCATCGATGCGGTCATCGATCCGGGTCTGGCGCGCATCTCGCGCTACAGTCCGCGCGGTCGCGTGCAGCGGCTCCCGATCGAACCGGTGTCGCAGGCCAGCGCGAATCAGCGGCGCGGCCGTTGCGGGCGCACGGCACCCGGGCTGTGCATTCGCCTCTACAGCGAAGAGGACTTTGCAGGCCGGGCGGCTTTCACGCCGCCGGAAGTGCTGCGCACGAATCTCGCGAGCGTGATTCTGCAGATGGCCGCGCTGGGGCTCGGCCGGCCAGAACACTTTCCATTTCTCGACCCGCCTCCCCAGCGGATGATCCTTGCGGGCTACGAAACACTCGTCGAGCTCGGCGCCGTCACGACGCGCCACGAGCTGACTGCGCTGGGACGGCGCATGGCGCTGCTGCCGGTCGACCCCCGCATCGCGCGGGTGATCCTCGCGTCGATCGACGAGCGCTGCGTGGAAGAGGTGCTCGTCATCGCCGCCGCGCTCTCTGTGCAGGATCCGCGCGACCGGCCTGCGGACAAGGCGCAGGCGGCGGACTTCGCGCAGCTGCTGTTTCGGGATGAGCGCAGCGACTTTCTCGGCTTCATCAAGTTGTGGAAGGCCTGGAAAGCGAAGTCAGCCGAGCTTGGAAGCTCCGCCCTGCGCCGCTGGTGCCGCGAGCATTTCCTTTCGTGGCTCCGCATGCGCGAATGGAACGATGTGCATCGGCAGCTGCGCGACCTGGTCGTCGATCGCATCGCGCCGCGCGCCCGTGGTGATGCGAAGTTCGACCCGGTGCTGGCCGACGAGCCGGACACGAACGCGGTGCACCGCGCACTGCTCGCGGGCTTCGTCGGCAGCGTGGGTGTGAAAGGGGAGACGAACGAGTATCGCGCCGCAAGCGGAGGCGAGTTCTTTCTGCATCCGTCGAGCGTGCTGAGCAAAAAGCTGCCGCCGTGGGTGATGGCTGCGGAGATTGTCGAAACATCACGACGTTTCGGACGCTTGTGCGCGAAGATCCAGCCGGACTGGATCGAACGTGTCGCACCGCACCTCGTGCAGAAGACGCACAGCGAACCGCACTGGCTGCGGGACTCGGGACAGGTCGCAGCGTGGGAGCGCGTCGCGCTGGGTTCGGTCACGGTCGTGCCGAAGCGGCGTGTGCCGTTCGGACCCGTCGATGCAGTGGCGGCGCGCGACATCTTCATTCAGAGCGCGCTGGTCGAAGGTGAAATGCGGACGCAAGGAACATTTCTGCAGCACAACGCAAACGTGCGCGCCGCGATCGAGCTGCTGCAGGCGAAAGGCCGGCACGGAGATCTGCTCGTGGAATCGGAGGCGAGGTTCGCGTTCTACGACGCGCGTATTCCCGCCACGATTCACAGCCAGCCAAGCTTTGAGAAGTGGCGGCGCGAGGCGGAGATCAAGGATCCGCAGGTGCTCGCGATGCGCATGGAGGATCTCATTCGTCTAGGTGCCGAAGCGCCGGACGCATCGCGTTTTCCTGATGTGCTCGTGGTCGAGGGGATGGGGCTGGCGCTCAGCTACTGCCACGCACCGGGCGAAGCGGAGGACGGTGTCACGGTGCGCGTGCCGGTGACGGCTGCGAACCGCGTGGATCCTGAGCGGCTGGAATGGCTGGTCCCCGGGCTGCTCGAGGAGAAGATTCAGGCGCTGCTGCGGGCGCTGCCCAAACGGCTGCGCGTGCGATTTCAGCCGGCCACGGAGTTTGCGGCCGGCGCGGCGGAAACGCTGCCGTTCGGCAAGGGCTCGCTCACGGGTGAGCTCGCGTGTCATCTCTCGGAACTCACCGGTGTAAAGATCGATCCGGTCGACTTCGAACTGGAAGCGCTGCCGGCGCACTTCCGCATGCGCGTCATGGTCACCGAGGGTGATCGGGTGCTCGCCGAGAACCGCGACGCGAAAGAGGTGCTGGCCCGCTATCGGGACCGTGCCGCCCAAGATTTTCAGACGGCGATCGCCTCCGGAGCGCTCGGCGGCCGCCACTCCGCGCTCCTGCAGCGCGGCATGACCGACTGGACGTGCGTAGCGCTGCCCGACGAAGTGCGCTTTGTGTATGGCGGTGTTCCGCTCGTCGGCTATCCGTGTCTCGTCGACGAGGGCGCGACAGTCGGACTGCGCGTGCTCGAACGGCATGATGAAGCGGTGGACAGTCATCGCCGCGGCGTGCGGCGATTGATCGCGCTGCGTTCGAAGTCGGCGTTCGAGCATCACGTCGAGTTTCTGCCGTCGCTGGAGCGTTTGGCCCTGGAGTTCGCGCCGCTCGGAACTGCGTCGCTGCTAAAGCGGTCTCTCGTCGATCTCGCCATCGAACTGGGCTTCCTGCAGCAGGCGCCGGCCATCCCGCGTGAGCCGGTGGCGTTTGATGCGCTCGTGCGGGCGGGCGAGGATCGCATCTTTGACGCGACCAGCCAGGCGGGGCAGATTGCCGAACCGCTGCTGCGCGCGTTCCACGAGTCCGCGCGGGCGCTCGATGGTCATCATCCGCCGACCTGGTCGGATGCCATCGCCTCGATGCGCAGCGAGCTGAAGCGGATGGTGCCGCCGAACGTGCTCACGGCGACGCCGGTCGCGCGCCTGCGCCATTTGCCGCGCTACGTCAGCGCGCTGCGCGTGCGCCTGCGCCGCCTGGCCGGCAACGTCGAGCGCGATGCTCGACTGCAAGCGGAACTCGATGAATGGACGTCGCGCCTCGCGGACGTGCCGCCGAACGCGCCACCGGATCTCGTCGAGCGATTTCGCCTGCTGCTCGAAGAGTTCCGCGTGCAGCTGTTCGCAAGCGAACTGCGCACGGCAGTGCCGGTGTCGCCGGAGCGCCTGGCAGAAGCGTGGGAAAAGCTGCGCGAACGGTGAGGGAGCGAGAGGGCGACAGAAGAACACAGAGAGGCACAGAGGTCCCCGTCAGAGATCTCAGAGGTCGCGGTGAGTGCCTCGGGCAGAATCGGTCAACTGAGAAGCACCACACGCGAGACGTCACCGCATTCTCTGTGGCCTCTGACGGGACCTCTGTGCCTCTCTGTGTTGAATCCCGTGACACGCGAGATCACAGCACCGGCGCGGACTTCGTCGCCAATGACTCCCGGGCGCGCTCCAGAAATTCGTCCGTCGGCAGAAGCCACGGCCGGAACTTTTCGATCGTGCCGAGTTCCTCGCTGTAGAGGAGCGCTCGTTGGGGGCCGAGGCGGCTCGCGGCCGGGCTGTCGATGAGCGTGCTCGAGTCCGTGGCGCTCAGCTGGAACATCGCGCGCCAGTCGAATTCGCGCATGGCGCTGCGGTCGAGCGCCCGCTGCAGACTCACGACCGTGTCGCACCACAGAATGACGTGGATGCCGAGCGGTGCGCCTTCGCGCAAGATGCCGGCGAACAGCTTGTCGGTCGACGCTGTTGCGGTGTCGCCGCCGAAGCTGTAGTCGTCTTCGTTGCGGCGAAGCTGGCGATAGCGCTGCAGTCCGTGCACGATGAGGAAGACCGACGTGTGATCGTCGCCGCCGGCCTGCCGCGCGCCTGCTTCCTCGGCGACCGCGCGGATCGCGTCGTCGGTGTCGCGCCACGGGACGATGTGCGTCGTGTGCGGCAATGCTGCCGCGACCTTCGCCAGCAAACCATGTTTGGGATCATCCGCCGGTGTTCCGTCGAGCAGCACGAAGCGCGCGTCGCTTGGTGAGCGCTGCGCCGCGACGGAAATCATCGTCATCGCCATCAGCGCTGTCGCAGGCAGATCGTGCTGACCGACGACCATCACGTTCGCGGCGGCCTGGCGGCGGAGCGTCGCGGCCGTCGGGGGCTTGATGGCGATGGCGTCGCCGAGCCAGAGCTGCGTCGGCCGCTGCCCGCTCATCCAGTCGTTCGCCTCGAGCCGCTCGAGCACCGTGCGGTTCGTGAGCGGATCGGCCGGGATGTTCCCTTCGAACACGATCGTGCCGTGCGACAGGGATCGGGCCTGGGTCTGCCGCTCGCGGGCGAGCCTCGCCGCCGTGTCGAGATAGCGCTCGCGGACTTCTTCGGGCAACCACACGACCTGAAACGGCGAGTTGCCTTCGAGCAGTCCGCTTGCGTCGTTGTAGATCGCTTCGCCGGGGCGCGAGAGCAGCCGCGCCGCCGAATTGTCGTCCGACAGGATCAGCTGCGAGTCCGCCTCGCTGCACTGCAGCGCGATACGCACGCCCATCTGGCCCATCGTGGCCCGCGCGATCGAGTACGCGCCACCGAGCGTCTGCGAGCCGAGAATCACGTGAATCCCGAACGCGCGGCCTTGGCGCACGAGGCGGTCGAGCAGCAGCGCCGAGTCCTGGCCGACCTTGTCGTCTTCGACGAAGAGCTCCTGGAACTCGTCGATGATCAGCAGCGTGCGCGGCATCGGCGCAGCCTGGCCTGTCTTGCGATAGCCATTGAGATCCTGCACGCCGAGATCGCGGAACAGATCGCCGCGGCGCTTGAGTTCCGTGTCGAGTCCCTGCAGCACAGACAGGCCGAACTCGCGGTCGCTTTCGATCGCCACCGCGCGAGCATGCGGCAGCTTGTGATGCGCGTACGTGCGGAACTCGACGCCCTTCTTGAAGTCGATGAGATAGAACTCCACTTCATCGGGCGAGTACCAGCACGCGAGATTCGTGATGAGCGCGTGCAGCAGCGTCGACTTGCCGGAGCCGGTCTTGCCCGCGATCAGCGCGTGCTGACTCGTGCCTTCACCGAGCGTGAGGTATTGCAGCTTCGTCGCACCGGAACGGCCGAGCGGGACGCGCACGCGCTTCGCGCTCGATTCGCTCCACCACTCCGTGCCCGAGCCGTCACCGTGCTTGAGGTCGCCCTTGGGCGCAATCATCGAGAAGGGGACCTCGACTTTTCCTGCTTCCTTCGCGGCCTTGCCGATCCGCCGGACGAGCGGGATAAGCAGTTCGTTGTGCGGCGCCGGATCAGGCGTGAACCGAAGCCGTGACAGCTCAGGACCGTCGACAACGAAACGGTCGTTCTCCTTGCGAATGACCACTGCACCGCGCCGCAGGTCGTCGTCGGTAATGCCCGCCGGCAGTTCGCTTTTGCCGCTGCGCACGATGATGGTGTGCACGCCGCATCGCGGACCGGAGGAGAGAATTGACTGCAGCCGCTTCGCCGCGATGTCGGTGATGTTCGCGGGAAAGTCCGTGATGACGAGGTAACGCAACGGTTCGGCGATTTCGCCGGCCTGTTCGTTGTACGCCTCGATCGATTCAAATTCGTTGCGCAGATACTTCTGAATCACCGTCTCCATGTGCTCGGTGAGATCGGTGAGTTTCTGCTCAATGTGCCGCGGTTCCGTCCAGATGCGGTCACCGATGAGCGCTTCCATCTCGTCCGCGAGATGCATGAATCCGGCAAACGACTGGCCGAGCCCGATCGGGTCGATGAGCACGAGGCGCACCTTGCTCGGGGGAACCCGCGCGAGCAGCCGAAGCAGCACGGACTGCACGATCTCGATCCCGCCCGCGCGGCTGTCGGCGTCGCATGCGACGAGCAGGCTCGACCGATGCGGGAACGCGAGCAGCGCCGGAACGTTCAGCGCTGTGGGTACGGTGACCGCAAGGCGCGGATCTTTGGAGAGGCCTCCGTCGCACAGGGCAAGATCGAAGCGCAGGCTGCCGATGCGGATCGCGTCCGGCGCGTCGATGGCGCCTGACCACTCCGTCCATGACGGGTCGCTCCACAGCGGAAACATCTCGGCGTCCTTCGCCGCGGTCTCCGTCAGCGCCCGCAGTTCGCTTTGCGTGGCGTCCTCCCACGCTGCCCGGATCGCATTCCAGCACGTTGTTGCACGGGCTTCGATCACATCGCGCTCGCGCGTAAAGCGCTGCTCTTCGGCTTCCAGCGAAGTCGCAGCGATCTGCTCGATCTCTGCGACTCTCGCTGCATGCGTCGACGTGTTGTCGGCGGTCTCTTCGACGCGCCGCGTCTCCAGATCTCGAAGGAGAGCCGGCGTCTTCTCGCTGAGGCGCAGCAGACGTTCCTGCCGCTTGCGGCCAAATTCGTCCGCGAGCGGTCCGAACTTGCCAGTCGCGTCCGCGACATCGAAGTCGCGGATCGCAAGCAGTTCCTGCTCTCGTGCGACGCGCGCGGTGGCCGCGTCGGCGATCGCACGTTCCGAACAGGCACGGCCGATCGTGATGGTTTCGGCCAGCGGAAGCCAGGCGCGGCGCACCTCGCGGTGCGCGACAGTCCACAGCGCCCCCGCGAGGACGAGCATGACTGCAAAACCGCTCGCCGCGCCGATCATGAGGGAACGCGAGTCGTCACCGTGCATGAGAAATGCCGCCGCTCCGCCTGCTCCCATTGCTAACACAAACGGGACGATCAGAATCGGTCCGCGAAAGAGCCCCGCGATGCGCAGCGATTTGAACGCCCGCAGCTGCTCTTGCGCCGTGCCGAGCGACATCACGAGGCCGCTCTCCGCTCGGCTGGTGGCGCTGTTCAGCCGGGTCGCGTCAGGCGGCGGCACCTCAGGCAGTCGCTGCCGGTAGCGGCGGGCCAAGACTCGCCCCTGTTCCTCGAGCTCGTCAAGATCCTGACGGCGGACGGTGAACTCTTCCCGCGCTTTCTCGAACGTGATGCGCGGCTGGTCCTCGGCACCCTCGTAGACGGTTTCCGCAACCCAGACGGCTTCGTCCATCCTGGTCTTGGCGGCGGCGAGATTCGTCGACGTCTTCGTCTCGATTGCCTCGCGTGTGCAGCGATCGGAGCGGTCGATCTCGCGCCGGTCGGACTCGTACGCCGCTGCGATCGCGGCGGAGCGGCTTGCGAAACGTTCGTCTTCGGCGCGGCGCTCGTCCGTGCGCCGCTGCCGGGCGGTGCTGCTCGTCTGATCGTGCGTGCGTTCGTTCGCGGCCCGTTCGGCCTTCAGCGTCTCGGCGCAGGATTTCTCTTCGGCCGCACGGGCCGACACTGCATTGCGGAGCGAGAGGAGAACCGATTCGAGGCGCGCGATCGCGTCAGTGGAGGGCACGGCTCAGAGTGTAAGTGGTGCAGCGGGCGCAGGCAGTCGGGCATCACACCGGAATTCGATTTCGGCCGTCGGCGCGTCAGCCCGCCTTCGCAGGCTGCGCCGCCGGATGGATGGCCAGCTGCTGGACTCCGCCGGGCAGCGTCAGGTCCGAGATCGGTGTTCCCTCCGGAATCGGCTTGCCGTCCAGACTCTTGATGATGACCGGGGGGTGCATCTTCTCGTGCGCTTCGAGTGCCTTGACCAGTTTCTCGCGCGCTGCCTCGTCGATCTTCGACCACGTCTCGCGTCCCCGGCACTTGGGGAACGCCGAACATCCGAGCCACGGTCCGCGCTTGCCGGTGCGGAGGCTCAGCGGCGCCTTGGTGCACTTGGGGCAGATGAGCTCGGTAAGCAGCGCCGGGATCGAGGGAAACTTCAGCTTCTGCTTCTTGTCAAGATTGAGCACGCACTTCGTGGCGGGATAGTTGACGCTCGCGAGAAACGGGCCGAATCGGCCGGTCCGCAGGACCATCTGCGACCCGTCCTCGGGGCACATGACGTTGACGCGCTCGGGCAGCATCGGTCGGCCTTCGCGATCGATCGGCGCCGCGTAATCGCAGGCCGGATACGAGGCGCACGACAGAAAGCGGCCGTTCTTGCCAAACCGGTAGCTCGTCTGACTCCCGCACTTCGGACAGGCATACGGGGCCGGTTCGATGTCGGCCTTCGCGTGCGTCATCGTGGCGCCGGCTCGATCAAGCGACTGCTTGAAATCACCGTAGAACCCGCGCAGCATGACCTTCCAGTCGGTGTGCGCCTCCTCGATCTTGTCGAGTTCCTCTTCCATCGAGCGGGTGTACCCGATGTCCATGAGGTTGGGGAATCCCTCGATCAGCTTGTCGGTGACAACCTCGCCAAGCGTCGTTGCGAAGTAGCGGCGCTCGCGCTGCTCGACGTACTTGCGGTCCTCGATCGTGCGGAGAATCGCTGCATACGTCGACGGGCGGCCGATCCCTTCCTTCTCAAGCTCACGGATCAGCGACGCCTCGTTGAACCGCGCGGGCGGCGAGGAAAACTTCTGCAGCGCGTCGACGGAGAACGGCGCGATGACCTGGTCCTTCGTCATCACGGGCAGCGTCGGTTCGTTCTCTGCGCTCGGCGCGCCGGCGACCTTGTAGAAGCCGTCAAAGACGAGCACCCGGCCCGTCGCGCGAAGCACGGCGCCGGTGTTCTTGTCGGAGCGGCGCATGGTCACCGCCGTCGCATCGAACTCGGCGGACGTCATCTGGCACGCGACGAAACGGTTCCAGATGAGCCGGTACAGCTTCCACTGGTCGTCGTTGAGCGAGCCTTGCAGGGATTCCGGCGTGCGCCGGACATCCGTCGGACGAATCGCTTCGTGGGCTTCCTGGGCGGACTTGTTGCTTGAGCCGAAGAAGTTCGGCTTCTCGGGCAGATACGTGCCGCCGAAGGTCGAGCCGATGTACTCGCGGGCCATGCCGAGCGCTTCACCCGAGAGCGTGGTCGAGTCCGTACGCATGTAGGTGATCAGACCGACCTGGCCTTCGCCCGCGACCGTGACACCTTCATACAGCGACTGCGCCAGGCGCATCGTGCGATCGGCGCCGAATCCGAGCTGATTCGCCGCGCTCTGCTGGAGCGTGCTCGTGATGAGGGGCGGCGAGGGTCGCGTCGATGTGCGCTTCGTCTCGATCGTCGCGATCGTGTAGCGCGTGTTCGGATCGACCTGGCCGTCGACGAATCGCTTCGTCTTCGCCGGCCCCTTGGCTTTCGGATCCGCCTCGCTGCGCGTGGTCACGTTTGTGAGACCGACCGCTTCTGCGACGCGCGTGACCTCGGCCGTCAGATCCTTCGGAGCATCCGCGGGGCATCCGAGACCGAACGGACGACCGCCGATCTCGACGAGTTCAGCGCGGATCGCACTGCGTTCCGCGAGCCATTGAAACTGCGCCTTCTGCGTCGGCGGACTGCCTTTGCTGTCCCGTTCCGCGATGAATTTCGCCCACGCCGACACGAGCGGCTTGGCCGCGTCTGGCGCCGCGAGTCGTGCGTTGATGTCCCATGATTCATCCGGCACAAATGCGGCAATCTCGCGTTCACGGTCGACGACCAGGCGCACGGCGACTGACTGCACGCGGCCCGCGCTCAATCCGCGCGCGACCTTCTTCCACAATAGCGGCGAGACCTGGTAGCCGACGATGCGATCGACGATGCGCCGCGCCTGCTGCGCGTTCACCTTGTAGAGATCGATCGGATGGGGATGATCGAACGCCCGCTGGATTTCAGTCCGCGTGATCGCGTTGAAGATGACGCGCTTGGCCTTGGTCGCGTCGATGCCCAGGACCTGCGTGAGGTGCCAGGCGATCGCTTCGCCCTCACGGTCCAAGTCGGTTGCGAACCAGATGGCCGAGGCCTTCTTCGCTGCCGCCTTCAGTTCGCCGACGGTTTTCTTCTTGTCGGGAAGCACTTCGTAGAACGGTTCGAAATCGTTGTCGAGGTCGACGCCCGGAACTGGCTGCTTCGAACCCTTCGGGGACTTCGCCGGCAGATCGGCCACGTGACCGACGGACGCCATGACGTGAAAGTCACCGCCGAGGTACTTGTTGATCGTCTTCGCTTTCGCCGGACTCTCGACGATGACGAGCTGGCGGCCAGAACCGCGGCCTGCTTCGCCTTCGCGCAGCGGCGGGCTCGATCCGCCCCCTTCAGCGTCCGCGGCGGTGCCGAAGTTCTTGGCCCGTGCGGCGGGTTTGGTGGGCGTCTTGGCTGCAGCAGGTTTGGCAGCCGCCTTGGCGATCGGCTTGGCGCCCGGCTTGGAACGCGGCTTCGCGGCGGGGGCGGCCTTAGGCGCCGGCTTCTTCTTCGTTGACCCTGCAGGCTGCACGGCGCCGGGCGCCGCGTCGGCAGCTGGAGCGGAGTTGGGCTTGGACGTCGATTTCGGGGGAGATTTCGCCATGGAACAATCGGTGACCACCCAATGAGACTCTCAAGGTGCCTCCAGCTTCGCCCGGTCGGGGCGACCGTCTCGGAATGTGGTCGAGGGCCGGGGATTGAAACCGTGGCGGAAGAGAAACGTCAAGGCGCTTCGCGAAAGTTGCGTGTCAGAAACACGGCAAAACGGTCACAAGCCCAGTGAAGGCAAAGGCTTGTCTAATTTTTCGGCGCGGCGCCGGATTCCAGCCTCGCGAGCACGCGCGCCGCCCACGTCGCCTCGGGCTCCGTCGCCGCATCAATCCAGACGGCATCTGGAAGCGTTCTGAACCGCCGAAGCCACGTGCGCTGCTGCTTTCCATAGCGGCGCGTGCGGATCGCCGTCGACTCGATGGCGTCCTCGAGCGACATCCGTCCTTCGAGATGGGCGAGCACTTCGCCGTAGCCCACCGCCTCGCGGGCCTGCCGGCCAAGCCCCAGCGCCCGAAGGCGCGTCACTTCGTCGACGAAGCCGTTCGCGAACATCCACTTCACGCGGGTGTTCATCCGCCGGTTGATCAGTTCGACCGGCCACGCAAGACCCACGATCACCGCGTCGGGGCGTGCGGCGGTCCTGACTTCACCCGCCCATTGTGTCTGCAGCGCGCTGAGCGGCTGGCCAGTCAGCCGAAAGACTTCGATGGCCCGCACCGTGCGCCGCTGGTCGTTCGGATGAATGCGCTCGGCCGCCGGAGGATCCACAGCACGAAGCTCCGTTCGCAGCGCCTCGAGCGGTGTCGCCTCAAGGGCGGCGCGCAGCGCGGGATCCGGCTCCGGTCCCTCGAACATTCCTTCGAGCAGCGCCCGGACGTACAGGTTCGTGCCGCCGACCACGATCGGTGTGCGGCCCCGCGCATGAATCGCGGCCAGCGCCTCGTTCGCCTGTGTGAGCCAGTCGTCGACGGTGAAGCCGTCATCGCGCGGATCGGCGATGTCCATCAGATGATGCGGAACGTCTCCGCGTTCCTCGGTGCCGGGCTTCGCCGTGCCGATGTCCATGCCGCGATAGACCTGCATCGAATCGGCCGACACACACTCGCCGCCTGACGGCAGACCCCGCGCGATCTCGATAGCGAGTCGCGTCTTGCCGCCGGCCGTCGGCCCGACAATGACGATCAGCGGTGGAGTGGACACAGCGTGCAAGGAGAGCGTCACCGAAGAAGCGGGCGCGTTCAGACGAAACGCACTCCCGATATCATCGCCGCGCTGCTGTATCAGAAGTACAGGGTCAGGAGTGCGGACAGGAATACCACGCCATGCGCAAGAAGACGATCGATCAGATAGATGTGAAGGGCAAGCGCGTGCTGGTGCGCGTGGACTTCAACGTTCCGCTCGACGGGGGCGGGGGGGTCACCGATGACCGGCGCATCCGGCTCTCGCTGCCGACCCTGCGCTCCGTGCTGGAGCGCGGCGGCCGACTGATCCTCATGAGCCACCTCGGCCGGCCCCAAGGCAAAGGCTTCGAGCCGGACGGCACGCTGCGGCCGGTCGCGACCCGTCTGCAGGAGCTGCTGGGTGCAGCAGCCCCGCAGGGCGTGCAGTTTCCGTCGAACGATGCAGTCGACGACGTGGCAGCGCAGGCGGTCGCGCGACTCTCCGACGGTGGCGTCGTGCTCCTTGAGAATCTGCGCTTTCATAAGGGTGAGAAGAAGGGAGACCCCGGGTTCGCCGCCAAGCTCGCGGCGTATGGCGACGTCTATTGCAACGACGCGTTCGGGACGTCGCACCGCGCGGACGCGAGCATGTACGCCGTCCCGCTCGCGATGAAGCCCCGGCCCTGCGTGGCCGGCCAGCTGCTTGCCGCGGAGCTCGAGTACTTGATGGCGCGACTTGAGTCGCCGGCGCGGCCGTTCGCAGCGATCCTCGGCGGCGCGAAGATCGCTGACAAGCTCGAGGCGATCACGAACCTGATGGCCAAGGTCGACATTCTGATCGTCGGTGGCGCGATGGCCTACACGCTGCTCAAGGCGCAGGGGATTGCGGTCGGCTCGAGCCTCGTCCAAGACGACTTCCTCGGTGAAGCGAAGAAGATCCTCGCGGCGTCGTCGGCCGGTGGCTGCAAGGTGCTGCTCCCCGTCGATCATGTCTGCGGACAGAAACTCGAAGCGGGCACGCCGACGAAGACGGTCACCGGTGCGATCCCGGACGGCTGGATGGGACTCGACATCGGTCCCGACACTGTGCGGCTCTTCTCGGACGCAGTGCGGTCGTCGAAGACCTTGGTCTGGAATGGACCGATGGGAGCGTTCGAGACTCCACCGTTTGACGACGGCACGCGGGCGATCGCGAAGGCCGCGATCGAAGCAGCGGCGAAGGGGGCGGTGGCGATTGCCGGGGGAGGCGACACCGCCGCAAGCCTCGAGGAATTCGGCCTTGCAGAGGGGTTCAGCCACGTCTCGACGGGAGGCGGCGCGAGTCTCGAGGTGCTCGAAGGGAAGCATCTGGTCTGTCTCGACGCGCTCGACGACGCATGATTGTCTCGCGCTGCGGGCAATGCATCCTTTCCCACCGTTTTGCTTTCCTTCACTTCCGCGGCGATATAGTCTGTGCGTCGGAACTGATCCACTTTTTGCTGTGCTGCAGCGGGGCTGCAGGCGGGGCTGCAACTCAAATGGGAGTGTCGATGCGAATTCTTCACGGACTGATGGCGCTCGTCGTATGCGCGGCCGCGGTGTTCTGCTCGCTGGGAGCGATGGCGGAGACCAAACTGAAAATCGGCGCCACCGCACCGCCGCTCTCCATCTCCGACTGGATCAACGGCGGATCGTCGGTCGTCGAACCGGACAAGGTCTACGTCGTTGTGTTCTGGGCGACCGGGAGCGGATCCGTCCCGCATCTCAACGACATCCAGCAGAAGTACAAGGGCCGCGTCACACTCATCGGTGTCTCCAAGGAAGCGGCGAAAACCGTCAAGGCGTACGTCCAGTCCAAGGGCGCCACGATGAACTACCTCATCGGCGTAGACGAGAACGGCAAGACGAGCAAGGACTGGCTCGAGACAGAGGGCAAGGCGATTCTCCCGACCGCGTTCATCGTCAATCGCGACCGCAAGGTCGTCTGGATCGGTCATCCGGGGGAACAGGAATTTGAGCGGGTGATTGCGGCGGTCGTCGCTGGCAAGTACGACCCCGTTGCAGAGAACAAGGCCCGTCCGGCTGTCGAGGCCGCCCGCCGCGCCGCCAAGCTGCGGAACTACCGCGAAGCGTTTGCGCACTATGAGACCGCGATTGGCGTCGATCCGGCGCTGTTCTCCAGTCTCGCGCTTGAGAAGTACAAGATCATGCTGAACGATGCCGGCGACGCGAAGGGTGCCGCTGCGTACGGTCGTTCACTGCTGAAGTCGTACGCCGACAACGGCATGGTGCTCGGCGACCTCGCCGTGATGGTGCTGACGGATCCCGCGATCAAAGAGCCTGACACGGAACTCGCGAACCTCGCGGCCAAGCAGATGCTGAGCGCTGCCGGCCGCAGTGATGCCGCGATCCTCAGCCGGCTCGCAGCAGTGCAGTTTGCGACCGGCCTCACGAGTGAGTCGGTCGAGACGCAGATGGAAGCCTGGATGATGGCGCCGGAGGCCGCCAAGGCCGCGTACAAGGTGAAGCTCGATCAGTATCGCAACGCCGCCACGAAGGCCCAGACGCAGATGAAGTCGCAAGCAGCCGGTTCGAACTGACGGCGCCCGGGTCGCGTTTGAACGGGGCAGGATGTGAAACGCGAGAGCGGCGAGAGCGCCGCTCACGCTGTTGGTGGGCCTGCTCGGGAGCTGGGGCGCGTGTCGCGCGCTCCCGTGCCCCGCGGACCTCGACGCCGACGGCGATGTCGATGCCGCGGATCTCGCGATCCTGCTCGGTGCCTGGGGTCCGCTCGCCTGAGGGTTGAACAGTCCGTGGTGAAAGTGCTTTGGTAACGATTGACAGCTTCGGTGTCGTTACAGTGGGGTCGTTACGATTCGTGGCCACTGTGTCGTCGAGAGCCACCACGTCAGCGATGCGCCCACTGCCGACCAAGGACCTGTTTCTTCATCCTCCACGGCTGCCGCTGATCGCGCCGAGCATTCTTTCCGCGGACTTCGCTCGGCTCGGCGAAGAGTGCCGCGCGGTCCTGGCCGTCGGCGCCGACCTGCTGCATGTCGACGTGATGGACGGCCACTTTGCGCCGAACCTCTCGATGGGTCCGGCCATCTGCGCCGCCGCGCGGCGCGCGTGTCCGGATGCGTTTCTCGATGTGCATCTGATGGTGACCGACCCCGCGTTCTTTCTGAAGCCCTTTGCGGCAGCGGGCGCCGACCACTGCACGCTGCACGTGGAAGCTGTCGAGGACCCGCGGCCGTTCGCCGACGCGGCGCGGGCGCTCGGACTTTCGGCCGGCCTCGCATTCAATCCGCAGACGCCGGCTGCACGCGTCCTTCCCTTTGTCGAGGCGTTTGACCTCATCTTGTGCATGAGCGTCGTTCCCGGCTTCTCCGGTCAGCGGTTCATGCCGCAGGTCCTCGCTCAATGCGCGGCGATCAAGCCGCACCTTCGTCAGGATCAGCGGCTGGAGATCGACGGTGGAATCGCCCCCGACACCGCGCGCGACGCGCGCGCGGCTGGATGCGACGTCCTCGTCGCGGCAACCGCGATCTACGGCCGGCCCGACTATCGTGCGGCCATCGCCGCGCTGCGAACGGCGTGACGGTATCCTTCGCTCTGTCCTGACGCGGCACCCTCTCTCGGCATTTGGAGTCTTTGCGTGGCCGAACCGACTGTTGACAGCCCCGCACCCTTGACGGCGACCGCAGCTGACACGCACGAGTTCACTGAGCGCAAGGGAGTTCCGGAAGGGCTCTTCATCAAGTGCCAGGGCTGCGCCGAGACGGTGTTCAAGAAGCACGTCGAGGCGAACCTGCTGGTGTGCACCAAGTGCCAGTACCACATGCGCGTCGGCGGCCGGCAGCGCGTGCAGCAGATGGTCGATCCAGGTTCGTTCGAACCGTTCAATCAGGACATGTCGCCTGCCGATCCGCTCGGCTTCATCGACACTAAGCCATATCTCCAGCGCATCCGGGAGACGCAGAAGAAGTCGGGAGAGAACGACGCTCTGCACACCGGCTACGGATTCATCAAAGGCCGGCGCGTCGTCCTTGCGGCGATGGATTTTCACTTCTTCGGGGGTTCCATGGGATCGGTCGTGGGTGAGAAGCTCGCCCAGGCGATCGAGCGTGCGACGGACACCGATCTGCCCGTCGTCTGCGTGAGCTGCTCCGGCGGCGCCCGCATGCAGGAGTCGGGCTTCTCGCTGATGCAGATGGCCAAGACGAGCGCGGCGCTCGCCCGTCTGCACGAGGCGCACGGACTCTTCATCTCCGTGCTCGCCGATCCGACCACCGGGGGGGTCACGGCAAGCTTCGCGATGCTGGGCGATGTGATTCTCGCGGAGCCGCGCGCCCTCATCGGCTTCGCCGGTCCGCGCGTCATCGCGCAGACGATCCGGCAGGAGCTGCCGGCCGGATTTCAGACGTCGGAGTTTCTGCTCGAGTCAGGCTTTGTGGATCGCATCGTCCATCGAAAAGACCTTCGCAGTGAGATCGGCCGTGTGATCGACTTTGCAGGCAAGTGAGGTACGCGTGCTCCTTCAGGCGGCGCTCTGCCTCGCATCGACACTTCTCTTCGCCCTGATCTGGCCCCCGTTCGGATGGTGGTGGCTTGCGTTCATCGCCATCGCACCGCTCACCATCGCTGTCCTGCAGCCGACACCGCTGACCAAGACTGCGTGGCGCACGTTCTGCCTCGCGTTCTTCACGCAGTGGCCCGCATGGATCTTCGTCGAGTGGTGGCTGGTTCAGCTCACACCGCCCGGAATGGTCGGCCTCGCGCTTTACTGCACGTTCTACACGGCGCTCTACGCAGTGATGATCCGAGCGATAGGCCGCGCGCACCTGCCGAAGGCACTGCCAATGACGGTGTTGGTCCCCCTTGTCTGGACGGCGTGCGAATTCCTGCGCACGAGCGTGGTACTCGGCGGCTACCCCTGGTACCACCTCGGCGTGCCGCTGGCGGGCGCCGCGGACGGCAGCGGTATCTGGGCACAGTCGGCGTCGCTGTTTGGAACGACGTGGCTCTCGACGCTGGCCGCGGCCGGTTCCGGCGTCGTCGTCGACTGGTGGCGCGCGGGTCGACCCGCAGCGCCGGCGAACGCTCGGCGCACGGCGCTGATAGCGACAGCGTGCGTGATGCTCGTCCTCGGCGTGCATGTCCTGTTCGGAAGCGTCGTCGGACGCGGGACGCTGACGCAGGGGCCAACAATTCTCGCGGTGCAGACGAATCTCTCCACGTCGAACAAGATCCGATGGGAGCAGAACGAGCAGCTCCGCGACGTGACGACGTTCCTGCAGATGAGTGCTGAAGGTTTCACCGAAGCGAGCCGGGCGGGGACACCGCCCGATCTCGTAGTCTGGCCGGAGACGATGGTGCCGGGCTTCGGTCTCGAACCCGCGACCATCGCGACGCTGCTCGCGGGGCCCTATTACCCCGGAGCAATCTACGCTGACGCGCTCGCATCGCTCCACCACCGGCTCGGCGTCCCGCTCCTCGTCGGCAGCTCGGTGTACCTCGGGCTGCGTGTGAACGAACCCGACGACCGCTGGCTGTGGGACCGACACCACAACAGTGCGTATCTCGTCACCGGCGAGCCGCCGTACCCGCGCTACGACAAGCTGAAACTCACGCCGTATGGCGAGGAAATGCCGCTTGTATCGCGCTGGGACTGGCTCGAGGAACAGATGCTCGCGTTTGGCGCGCCGGGCATGACGTTCGATCTCGACGCGGGTGAGCGCATCGTTCGATTCAATGTTCCGTACGGCGCCGGACAGCATGCGAGGATCGTCACGCCGATCTGCTTCGAGGACACGGTCGGCTGGCTGTGCCGGGATCTTTGCTACGAGCGCGGCCGCAAGGTCGCCGATCTCATGGTCAATCTCAGCAACGACGGCTGGTTTGGCTGGAGCGACACCGGCCGCGAGCACCATCTCCTGCACGCGCGGCTGCGCTCGATCGAACTCGCAGTTCCAATGCTTCGTTGCGCGAACACCGGCCTGAGCGTGCTCATCGATGATCGCGGGCGCGTCGTCACCTGGCTTCCAGGTCCCGCGAACAAACCGGCGCCGGGCCAGAGTACGATTGCGGGCACGCTTCGCGCGGTGCCGCAGTGCACGGACCGTGTGACGCTGTACGGACGCTTCGGTGATGTGTGGGCGTGGATTGCCCTCTTGGCGACGGGGATCATGACTGTCGTTGCTGTGCGACACCGCGCGCATGAACGAAGTCCGCCGCAACTGAACTGATTCGGTTGTCTCGAAGAGAAAGGACGCTCTGATGATGAATCGAGGTTCGCAGTCGGGTTCGCAGTCGTGCCAGATGACCTTCCTTCGGGTGGGACTCGCGCTGTTCATTCTCACGCTGGCCGCCGGTTGCGCCACCGGATGCGCCACCGTGAAGGACGGCGACTCATGGAGCTCCAAATCACAGAGCGCCAGGAGCGCGCCGACCACCATCGGTGATCGCCCGCTGCATGAGCCCGACGGTTCCAACCGAGCAATCGCCGCTGTGCCGGATGCGAGCCGCGCGGACGTGCCGACGCTCGCCGCGCCGTCGACCATCTACGAACCGACGGAGCCCGTCGAACCGTCGGCGCTGCGGGCCAAGGCGATTGCCGTCGCGCAGGAGGCGAGCCGGTCCACGTCGCCCATCGTGCGGGCGCACGCGATCGAGGCGCTCGGATCCGCTCCCGAGGAACTCGATGCCGTCGCGGGCCGCGGACTGGTCGACGCAAATCGCGGCGTCCGTTTCGTCGCCGTCCTGTCGCTGGCGAAGGCGAAACGCTGCGGCCTCGCGCACCTGATCGAACCGCTCGCGCATGACGACTCCGCGTCCGTGCGCGCCGCGGCGCTTGCTGCCTTGCAGATGTGCGGCCGCTCGCCGGACCTGTCGCCCTTTGCCGAGATGGTCCGCAGTGACGATCCCGAGGTGCGGGCGAACGCATACCTGGCGTTGGGCGTGATCGGCGACCCGTCGGCTATCGGCCTGGTGCGCCACTCGGTCGGCGCGGGGTTCGCGCTGACTGACCATACACGCGTGCGTGTCGTCGAGCTCCAGGCAGCCGAATGCCTGGTCCGGCTCGGCCGGACGATCGATGTCGAGCCGATCCGGGCGGCGTTGTGGGCCCCGGCGGAGCAGGGAGGTCTCTCGGCGATCGCCTGTCAGATGATCGGCCGTCTCAAGGACGAGCGTTCTCGTCCGATGCTCGAACGGCTCGTGCAGGCCGACGGCCAGAACGCGCGATCCGCCGAGATCCGCCTCGCAGCGATCGATGCACTCGGTCGGCTCGGCGTCAGCCAGGCGCTGCTGCTTGGCGAACTCCGTCCGTACCTGTCGTCGTCCGATCCCGGACTCCGCGCGCAAGCTGCACTCGCGCTCGGTGCGGACTCGGCGTCGGCTGCGGGGGGATTTGGGGCGACTTCCGGATCGGAGTCGCTCGCACTGCTCGCCGCGCTTTTGGAGGACGCCGATCCGGTCGTCCGGGTCGCGGCCGCGAGTTCCGTTCTCGCCCTTTTACCCGGTCGAGCTGAGTCGCCGCCGCGAGCGATGGCCGACCGCGCGCATGCGCGCAGGAAGTTGCTCTGATCGTTCGCGCACCGATTGACAGAGGTTCCACTGACGGTTACAACCTTTGGCTCGGCAATCGCCCGTTGCTGTGTTCCGCCTTTCTGTGTCCCGGATCCTGTGTCCCGGATCGTCTTCCGTTCGAAGAAGATCGGTCCATCTCCTCTCGGTCGAGGTAAGCCCCTGTGCACGTCCTGACGAAGATCTTCATCGTGCTGGTGACGGCTCTGGCCCTGGCAATCGTTCCGCTGGTGGCAGTCCACGCAACGAATGAGGGCAAGTTCAAGCAGCGCTGGATGGATGAGCAGAACAAGTATGCCGCGTCGTCGGCGGATCTCGCCACGGCGCTCGCGCAGAAGAACTCGCTGCAGACCGAACTCGGCGCGCAGATTCAAGAGCTCAACACGACGATCGCCACGCTCCGCAAGGAGAGCGATCTGAAGGCCGCGGATGTCCGCAAGCTGCAGAGCGATCTCGCTTCGTCGAAGTCCATGCAGGCCAGCATCAATTCGAACATCGAGATTCTCGCCCAGAGCGGCAAGCAGTCGGTGACGACGAACGAGGCACTCGTGAACGAGGTGCGCGGCCTCCGCGACATCGTCGTCGCGACCTCGAAGGAACAGGTCGAACTCGAAGAGACGCTGAGCACGGTGCAGTCGCAGCTTGAAGTTGCCGACGCGGCCCGCAAGGCGCTGCAGGAAGAACTGCAGAAGCTCAACGAAGAAAAGACCATGGCGATGTCGCACGTCGCGCGGTTCATCGCGGCCTTCGGCGAGCTGCCCTCGGCGAGTATCGGTGACCTCGGCGGCGTCCCTGCGGACCGGGACCTCTCAGCGACCGTGCTGGATGTGCAGAAGGTGAATGACCAGACCCTCGTCGAGCTGAACGTCGGTTCCCGCGACGGCGTCAAGGAAGGCTGGACGCTTTTGGTCAGCGACGGCGGAAGCTTCGTTGCCAACGTCCGCATCATCAAGGTCGATGTCAACCGCTGCACCGCCGTCGTCGTCCTCGAACAGTCCTCGGGCGGCGGTGTCGCCAAAGGACACAAGGCAGTCGCTCGTCGCGGCGAGTGACGCGAGGCAACGCTGAGTCGAGCCCCTGTCAAAGCCAGACCCGCAACCAGACCCGCAACCAGATACGCAACCAATGTCGCAAATGAACTCCATGCAGCGGATGTCCCGACGCTCTGACGGCGAGATGGATGTCTACACCGGTCTCCTGGCGGCGGCGCTCTTGGTGCTGCTTCTGGGAATAGCGGCGCTCGCCATCGGTAACTCCTCGCACTCCGATATGAACAACCAGGGCGGCGGACCGTTTACAGTCGTCGACTGAGCCGCTCTGCCTCACGCAGCTGGGTCCCAACGGCCAAAGGGTCCCGACGGCCAAAAGCGTCCCAACGACCAGAAGGGTCCCAACGGCGACGAAGTCGGCCCGAGGTGCCAATGAACCCCGAAGGGCCCGCAACCTGCGGGCCTTTCTCGCTTATCCTGACCTCAATCGCCGATGGTTCTGGCAGTGCCCATTCCACTGTGAAATCGTCCACTGTGAAATCGTCCTCTGTGAAATCGTCCTCTGTGAAATCGTCCTCTGTGAAATCGTCCTCTGTGAAATCGTCCTCTGTGAAATCGTCCTCTGTGAGATCGCGGTCGGGGCTCTCGGTAGCCCCAAGGATGGAGTTGCCTAGGTGCCTTTTGACAAGCTGCTCGGCTGGTTTAGCGTCGACATGGGGATCGACCTCGGCACGTGCAACACACTGGTGTGCGTGCGAGGCGAAGGCATCGTGCTCAACGAACCGTCGGTCGTGGCGGTCCGCAAGGGGACGACGCACGTCCTGAACAACGGCACGGCCGTCGGCTGGGCGGCGAAGGAGATGCTCGGCAAGACGCCGGGATCCATCTCCGCGATCCGACCAATGAAGGACGGCGTGATCGCCGACTTCGAAATCACGGAGGCAATGCTCTCGTACTTCATCCGCAAGGTGAATGGCCGTGGACGCATCGTCGGACCGCGTGTCGTCATCGCGGTGCCCGCAGGCATCACCGCGGTAGAGAAGCAGGCCGTTCGTCAGAGCGCTTCCCGCGCCGGTGCGCGCCAGGTGTTCACGCTCGAGGAACCGATGGCGGCGGCGCTCGGCGCCGGACTCCCGATCGCGGAAGCCACCGCCAGCATGATCGTCGACATCGGCGGCGGCACGACCGACATCGCCATCATCTCGCTCGCCGATATCGCGGCATGTGAATCCGTCCGCGTCGCGGGTGATGACTTCGATGAAGCAATCATCGATTACATGAAGAAGGCGTACAGCCTCACGATCGGCGAACAGACCGCCGAGCGCATCAAGATCGAAATCGGTTCCGCGGCCCCGATCGGCGAAACACTCACGATGGACGTGCGCGGCCGCGACATGGTCTCCGGACTCCCGCGCAAGACAGTTGTGACGAGCGAAGAGATTCGCGAGTCGCTGCAGGAACCGGTATCGGCGATCGTCGAAGCGGTGCTCCGTACGCTCGAGGCAGCCGAGCCCGAACTCGCGGCGGATCTCGTCGAGAACGGCATCACGCTCGCAGGCGGCGGCGCACTTCTCCGCGGCATTGATCGCGTCATCGCCAATGCGACAGGGCTGGAGACGCGCATTGCCGAAGATCCGTTGACGTGCGTCGCGCGCGGCACCAGCATGTATCTTGAGAACTTCGAGAGCTGGAAACAGACGCTTGAAAATCAGGATGGCGACTCGTGATTGCCGCCTCGACCTGAGCATGCGCGCCGCCCGCCTCCGCCATGCATCGCTCCAAGCGACAACTCCGCAATGAACGCCGCGCGTGGATCGCGGCACTGCTGACGGCGCTGGCGATGTCGCTCATCCCCACGCGCTGGCTCGTGGGCTGGACGTCCGAAGTCGCGCAGCTCGTCAACGTGCCGATGGTGGTGCTGAAGCATCCCGTGAGCGCCGTCCGCGCGTGGCTGCGGCCGATCCCCGATCCGCGCGAAGCGGCGCCGGACATGATGCGGGCGCTCGAAAGCGAACTCGACGCGGCGCGCACGCTGTACAAGCGCATTGAACTGGAGAACGAGTCGCTGAAGGAGCGCATTGCGCGGCTCGAGCGGGCGGTGGCGCGGCCCGAAGCGGGCGACCGTGTGCGGGCGATCGATGCGACCGTGGTCGGCGTGACGCAGCCGTCGGCGCGGTCGACCGGCTCGCTCACGCTCAACGTCGGCGCGTGGCACGGTGTCACGCCCGGCATGGTCGCAACGTGGGAAGGCGACATGCTGGTCGGCCGTGTCGCGGATTCGGTGCAGCGGTTCACGTCGCTCGTGATCCCCGCTGTCGGCCTGAACGCGTTTGAAGTCCGCTTCTTCCCGCCCGACCGTGACCTCCCCGTGGCCGCGGCACCGAAGGGCTTACTCACACCCGGCAAGGACGGGCTCTGGACGACGGACCTCACGCAGCCAGGCGACGTCGCCGAAGGCTGGATCGCCCGTCTCTCGGACGAGCGATGGCCCGCTCCGGCGCGGGCGCTGCGCGTCGGCGTGGTCGAACAGTCCGGACCGCGCGATGACGCGCCGCTGATGCGGCGCCTGGTGGTCCGGCCGCTGGTGCCGGCACTCCGCGTGCCAAACGTGGTGTTGACCGATGAGACGGAGGGGCCGCAATGACGTGGCCCACGTTCCTCATCCTCCTGGTCGTCGCGGTTGTGCTCGACTCGAGCTTCGCGCCGGTCTTCGCGATTGAAGGCGTGCAACCAGACTTCACGCCCGCGCTCGTCGTGTTCGTGGCCATGTATGCCGCGCGTCCGACGACGATGTGGGCGGCGTTTGTGGGCGGTTTGCTCGTCGACCTCACCACGCCCGCGCTCTTCGAAGGCTTGCGGCCATATCAGCTGATCGGCCCGACGATTCTGGGCTACGTGTTCGGCGCCATGGTGGTCATACCGCTCCGCACGATCGTCGTCCGTAAGAATCCGCTGGCATTCGGCTTCCTCGTCGTGCTCTTCGCAATCGCTGCGATGCTCGTCACGACTTCGATCCATTCCGCACGCGGCTGGTATGCAGGCACGCTGCCGCCATGGATGGAGGAGGAGCAGACCGCGCTGCGATGGATGTGGCACGGGACTCTCGAAGCGGTCGCGAGCGGTGTCCTTGCGATCCTCCTCGCGTGGCCGCTGCAGCGAATGCTCGGTGCCTTCGGTTTCAGCGGCGCCGCGCCGTGGTCGTCGCGCCGGAACTGAGTCGATGCGGCGGTTGCATTTGCCGTACGCTGCCGCGGTCATGACGATCATCAGTCACCGGCTTTGCAGCACCGTCGTCGCGACGCTCATGGCTCTCGCTTGCGCGGCGTGCGGGTCCGCCGCACCTCCCCGTCTCGACGACGTGACGTTTGCGGCGATCGTCGAGGCGCTGGAAGCGAAGCGCATCGAACGGCACGTTCCAGGCATGGCGCTCGCGGTCGTCCTGCGCGACGGCACCACACGCGTGCACTGTTTCGGCGAGCGCGACCGGGACCGGCATCTTCCTGTCGAGCCCGAGACGCTTTTCGGCCTCGCATCGACGAGCAAGACGTTCACCGCGGTGCTCGCGGCATCGATGGCCGCGGACGGCGCGATGTCATTCGATGATCCGGTGCGCAAGCACCTCCCGTGGTTCCGCCTGCACGATCCTGCCGTGACGGAAGCGTGCACAGTGCGCGACCTGCTCTGTCATCGCACCGGCGTGAACCGCACCGACATTCTGATGCTGGGCCCCGACCTGACCCGGCGCGAACTCGCTGAAGCGCTCGCCAATGCGGAACCGATGCGGCCGTTCCGCGACGCGTTCCAGTACAACAACCAGATGTATCTTGTCGCGGGTCTCGTCACCGCGGCGGCCTCCGGCCATGCGGACGACAGCGGCGATGCGGCGTGGGACGCGCTGCTCACCGCGCGTCTGCTCGCACCGCTCGGCATGACCCGCACGACGTCCTCGCATGCGACGGCGCTCGCCGATCCGCAGCTCAGCATCGGATACCGCTGGGACGAGAAGGGCACGTTCCGAGCCGTGCCCACGGACGGGTTCGAACTGGCCGCTCCTGCAGGCGGCGTGTTCTCGACCGGCGCCGACATGGCCCGCTGGCTGCAGTTGCTTCTCCAGCGCGGCACCGTCGACGGTCAACAAATCGTGCCGGCGGCGCTGATCGACGAGCTCTGGACGCAGCAGATCGAGATGAGTCCGGGCCGCGGGTATGGCCTCGGATTCATGACCGGATCGTGGAGGGGGCGCCGACTTGTTCATCATGGCGGCAACCTCGACGGCTTCAGCCCACAGCTCGCGATCCTGCCCGATGAAGGCGCCGGCTTCGTGCTGCTCACCAACAATTTCGCGTCGCTGCTGACCGAGGAGGCGATTGAGATCGTCTTTAACGGCCTGACCAAGCCCGCCGGAGACGCGCCTGTCGCGAAAGAGCTCGCGGACCTCGTCGGCTGTTACACCTTTGGGCCCACCGGCGATACCTGGTCCGTGGTGCACCTTGGCGACGGAACGCTCGGGCTCGATGTGCCTCGGCAGCAGATCTACACGCTGGCTGCTCCGGACGCGGACGGCATGCGCACGCTCGTCGAACTTCCCGTGGCGAAGCTTCGATTCGATCGCATACCGGAGGGACCGGTTCAGCAGATCGCGTTCGTGCAGGCGGAGCAGACGTTCATATTGCCGCGCCTCACGAAAGCCGAGTGCGACAGTGCCATGGCGAAACAGGCGGCAAAGCCGCCGGGCGAACCCATTCCGGTCGCGAAGCTTGAGCCGTATATCGGCACCTATTGGTTCGAGCGAGCGGCGCAGACCTGGGAAGTGCTGATCAGCGAACGCGGTCGGCTCGCTGTCGATGTGCCTGGGCAGATCACGTATGAACTGCACTGGCCCGACGCCGATGGCAAGTGGGTCTTCGAATTGACCGACGCGATCTCCGTGAGTTTCGTCGTGCGAACAGCATGGACGGCGGACCAGATGGAGGAGACGTACGTCGACACGCTGACCGTGCACCAGTCGGGACGTTCCATCGACATGCCGCGCGCGGTGCCGCCCGCCGACCTGCCGACGATCGAAACCGTGCTGGCGCTCGTTCGCAAGGCGAATCCGCCGGACGCTGCGCACCGCATCAAGGCACTGCATGGCAAAGGGACCGTCCGCTTTCCGCACCAGGGCGTCTCGGGCACGTTCGATGTGCATGCTGTCGGAATGACGCATCAGGTTCGGCGCCTCGACTTCGGACGCTTCGGTTTCGCGGCGAGCGCGGTCACGGACGACAGCGGCTGGCAGGCGACATCGAAAGGACCGGCACAGCCGCTTGCGTCCGACGAGGTGGACGAGCTGAAGCGGCAGCATCCGCTTGCCGAACTGCAAGACTGGTCGACCCGCTATCCGTCGATGCGCGTCACGGAGACACGCACGATCGACGGAGTCGAGACTATTGCGGTGCGCGTGCGCGGCGCGCACGGCCGCGCCCGCGTGAAGTTCGTCGACCGCGCCACCGGCGACATCGTTCGCGAAGAGGGGGCCATGCCGGTCGGCGGGGGACTGCTGATGGTCCCGTACGTTGTCACGAGCTCCGATTTCCGGGCGATCGAGGGCATGCGCATGCCGTTCCGCGTCACCAACGACAATGCGGCGAGCGGCCGATCGGAGATCGTGATCGAATCGATCGAAGTGAACGGTCCGGTCCCCGCAGGCGTCTTCGAACCGCCCGCCATCAACAAAACCGTGGACTGACTCTCAATGGCCGATGCTTCTCGCGCGGGTGTGATTCTCTTCGATGACGGCGGCGGCGCATTCGGGCCGCTCTGCGACCTGCGGCCGTTCTTTGGACTGCGGACGGGTGCCCACACGCATGGCGAGCGGCTGGCCGCGATGGCGGGCGGGGTGCACGTCGCGAGTTTCGTTCCGCAGCACATGGTCGAGGTCGTGCGCGAGACTGGCGGCGTGCCGACGAACGCGCTGCCCGCCGGCGAAATCTTTCGCATTGTGAACGGACGCGCGACGAGTGTGCCGGACGTTGCGCGCGGAGAAGCATTCGTCACCGCGCAGGGCGAGGTGCTTGCTGCGCATCTCGATCACCATGCGGCGCTCGCGTTCGCGCGCGATCGGCGCCTGCCGGACAGCGTTCGTATTCACGAGGCCTCCGCCGATACGCTCTTCCGCCATCCGTGGGAGATTCTCGACGGACTCGGTGCCGCCATCACAAGTGACATCATGGCGCTCGCGGGCCGCGTCGAGGCGCTCGGATATGCGACGCTTGCAGATCCGCATCCGGCGCGCATGGGGGCGCGCATGGGTGTGCATCCCGTCGTACTGCATCGCACTGCGTCCGTCGCGCCGTTCGTGGTGTTTGATGCGAGTCAAGGACCCATTCACGTCGGTGAGCGCGCGGTGATCCGGCCGTTCAGTGTGCTCTGCGGCCCCTGCTCGATCGGCAGCGGCTCGACCGTGGCCGATCGGGCGCTCATCAAGCCGAATACGACGTGCGGCCCGCAATGCCGCCTCGGCGGCGAAGTCGGCGGAACGTCGATCGTCGGGTTTTCGAACAAGACCCACGATGGCCATCTCGGCGACAGCCTGATCGGCGAGTGGGTCAATCTGGGCGCGGGCACCGACAACTCGAACCTGTTGAACACGTATGGCGAAGTGTCGGTCCAGCTCGAGCCCAACGGTCCGCGGCAGCGCACGGGCCGCGTGTTTCTCGGGTCGATCATCGGCGATCACGTGAAGTGCGCCATCGGTACTCGGCTCATGACGGGGACTGTCATCGGAACGGGCGCGATGATCGCATCGTCGACGTCGCCGCCGACCACGGTCAAGCGCTTCGCGTGGATCACCGATGCGGGCGAGCGGCGCTACGCACTCCCGAAGTTCATCGACGTGCTCGCTGCCGTGTGGAGACGTCGCTCGCTCGTTCCGAGTCCGGCATATCTCGCGCGAATCGCGGCGCTGCATGGTGAAGGCCGATGAGCCGTCGCCTCTATCTGATCGACGGCTACGCGCAGTTCTTCCGCGCCTACCACGCGATCCGCTCCGGACTCACGAGTCCCATCACGAACGAACCGACGAATCTCACGTTCGGTTTCATCGCTATGGTGCTGAAAGTGCTACGCGAAGAGAAGCCCGACTACTTCGCCGTCGTGCTCGACGTGTCCGGTGACCGCGGCACGTTCCGAAGCCAGATCTATCCCGAGTACAAGGCGAATCGTCAGGCGCCGCCGCAAGACTTTCATCCGCAGGTCGAGCGCTGCCTGGCGCTGCTCCCGCTCTTCGGCATTCCGAGTTACGGCTGCGAAGGCATGGAAGCGGATGATGTCATCGCGACACTCGTGCGCCGACTGCGCCGCGAGGAACCGGATCTTGAGATCCGCATCGTCAGCAAGGACAAGGATCTTGGCCAGCTCGTCGATGATCATGTGCGGCTGTACGACGTGCATTCCGGTCAGCTGCTGGGTGTCGAAGAACTGTTGGAGAAGAAGGGGATCAAGCCGGAGCAGGTCGTCGACATGCTGGCGCTCATGGGCGACACGTCGGACAACGTGCCGGGCGTTCCCGGGATCGGCGCCAAAACCGCCGCGCAGCTAATGACCGAGTTCGGCTCACTCGACGCGCTGCTCGAGCGCGTGCACGAAGTCAAAGGCAAGCGCGGCGAGGCGCTCGCTGCGTCGCGCGACGTGCTCGCGCTGTCACGGCAGCTCGTCCGGCTGCGCGATGACTGCGAGGTGTCCTTCAATCTGGAGGACACGCGCGTGGCCGGCGTGAAGCTGCGCGTGCCGGAGTTGCTCGAAGCACTGCGCGAACTCGGCTTCTCGCGCCATCGCGATGATCTGAAGGCGGTCGCTGCGGCGATGGGCGTCACGGTCGCAGCAGTTCCGACGCCGGCGCACCAGGTGAAGCAGGTCGACGACGACGGCGCGGGAACGCTGTTCGCGAGTGAACCGGCGCCGGGATCCGGCACGACGACCGAGATCGAGCTCCCGAAAGGCGACTATCGCTCGCTCACAACAGTCGCTGAGATCGAAGCGTTCACGGCCGAGGCGCGGTCCGCCGGACTGATCGCATTCGACACGGAGACGGACAGCCTCTTCACGCGCGAGGCGAAGCTGTGCGGCGTCAGCTGCTCACTGCGTCCGGGTCAGGGCGTCTACATTCCGATGCGCTCGCCCGAACCGAGTACGCACCTCGCGCCGGACGCGGCGGTCGCGGCGCTGCGGCCGCTGCTCGGCGATCCGTCGGTACGGAAGGTCGGTCACAATCTCAAGTTTGATCTGAACGTGCTGCGCGGTGCCGGCATTCCTGTCGAGGGAATCGTCGGCGACTCCATGGTCGAGAGTTACCTCGTCGATGCGACGCGATCGAGCCACGGCCTGGATGCGCTGGCCGAGAACCTGCTCGGCTATCGCACGCTGCCGATCACGGCGCTCATCGGCGAGGGCAGGCTGCAGCGGACGTTCGACACCGCGCAACTGTGTCTCGCCGTGCCGTACGCCGCCGAAGATGCGGACATCGCGCTCCGCCTGCATCAGCAGCTCGCGCCGCAGGTCGCCGCGATGGGCATGACCGCGCTGCACGATGATGTCGAACTGCCGCTTGTGCGCGTGCTCGCTGAGATCGAGTGGAACGGCATCAAGGTCGATCCCGCGGAACTCGACCGGCAGCGCGAGGCGATCAATCTGCGCATTCAGCAAGTGCGGATGGACATCTCCGATCTCGCGCCGGCCGCGTTCAATCCGGACAGTCCGAAGCAGCTCGCCGCGGTCCTCTTCAACGGGCCGACCGCTGCGCAGCCCGGCCTCGGTCTCAAGCCGGTCAAGAAGACGAAGACCGGCTACTCGACCGATGTCGAAGTGCTGGAGAAGCTCGCGGAAGACCCGGATATCGAAACGCCGCTGCCCGGCAAGATTGTCGAGTACCGGCAGCTCACGAAACTCGTCGGCACGTATCTCGTCGCCATCAAGGAAGCGATTGCGCCGTCGACGGGACGCGTGCATGCGAGCTTTCATCAGACCGTCACGGCGACGGGGCGGCTGAGCTCCAGTGATCCGAATCTCCAGAACATTCCGATCCGCACGGAAGTCGGCCGCGCGATCCGCAAGGCCTTTGTCGCAGAGGAAGGCCACCTGCTGCTCGCGTCCGACTACTCGCAGATCGAGCTGCGCATCCTCGCGCATCTGTCGCGCGATCCGGCGCTGATCGCCGCGTTCCAGGGCGGCGCCGACATTCACAACGCGGTCGCCGCCGAAGTGTTCGGTGTCGAGCCGGCAGCGGTCACGACCGAGATGCGCGGCACGGCCAAGATGGTCAACTTCGGCATTGTGTACGGCGTCACTGCGTACGGACTCGCCCGGCGGCTCGGCGGCGGCACGAGCCGCACGCGGGCGCAGCAGATCATCGACGACTACCGGGCGCGCTTCGCGAAGATCGGCGACTTCCTCGCGGCATGCGTCGAGCAGGCGCGCGCGAAGGGATACGTCGAAACCATCCTCGGCCGCCGCCGCCCGACACCGCAGATTTATTCGAGGCAGCAGGCCGAGCGCGCGTTCGGCGAGCGCATCGCGATCAACACGGTGGTGCAGGGGAGTGCCGCCGATCTGATCAAGGTCGCGATGGTCCGTCTGCACCGTGATCTCAAGACGCAGTATCCCCAAGCGAAGATGCTGTTGCAGATTCACGACGAACTCGTGTTTGAAGTGCCCGAAGACATCATCGACCCGGTGCGCTCGCTCGTCGTCAACGGCATGGAGCAGGCGATGGATCTGCTCGTGCCGCTGAAGGTCGAGAGCGGCGTCGGGCGGAGCTGGCACGAATGCTGACGAAGTGTGAAGTATGAAGTATGAAGGCTGAAGGATGACCATCGCCGCACTCGTCGAGCATCTGGTGGCATTCGCGATCATTGTGCTCGCGCCGATCGTCGCCATGCGGCAGTTTCGTCGGCTGCGCGCCATGGACGATCCGACGGGCAGCGCGCGTCGGCGCATCTACGTCGGCACGATCGTGCGGCAGTGGTCCGTCACCGTGATTGCCCTGTGGGCGGCGCTGAGTCAGGAGCGGACGCTGGCCGAGCTCGGACTCGCCCCGCCTGCGGGATGGTCCTTTCTTGGCATGTTTGCAGTGTTATCGCTGTTCATGGCGATCCTGCTGTTTCAGCAGCACATGTTCGCAACGGGCATGGTGTCGATTGAGGTGATCCGATCGAAGCTCGGTTCGATCGCGAAGGTCTTGCCGCATGATCTGCGTGACCTGCGCGTGTTTGGCTTGGTGGCGCTCACTGCGGGCGTGTGCGAAGAGGTGCTCTTCCGCGGCTTTCTTGTCGCGTACTTCGCGCAGTGGATGGCCTGGCCCCTCGCGCTCACGCTGTCTTGTGCGGTCTTCGGCATGGCCCACGCGTATCAGGGCTGGAGCGGCATCGTGAAGACAACGGTGGCGGGCGCTGTGCTCGCGCTGAGCTACACGATCAGCGGCTCGCTGTGGATCGGCATGGCGGCGCATGCGCTGCTCGATCTCAACGCAGGACTGCTGGCGCAGCAGGCGTTTGGACGGAAGCGGGCGGACGATGATGAGGCACGCGAAGAGCGGGGTGGCTCGATGACGGAGGTTTGAACGAAAGGCCATCACTCTTGTTCCGCTGCTGAGCTATCTGACGCACATCTCTCGATGCGCTTGACTCGCCGCACGGCTCGGTCAAGATCTACGACGAGATGTGCGACGAATTGACGAACAACACGAGCCTTCGATTCGATCGAGGCACGCTCGTCGTCCGAGGCGTCGACGAAACAGCGGCCCGCGCGATCGAGGACTGGCCATGCGTGTGGGATCCGCGCGTTGGCGCGTGGCGATGCGAAGCGATCTTGCTCGTGCGCGTGATTGCATCCCTGCGGAGCGCGTTCGGCGGGCGCTGGTCAAACGAGATCGCTTTTCCCAAACTAGATCAACCCCTCGCCGTCAATCTCCCCGCGCTTCGGCCTGACCAGACTGAAGCGGTGGACTCCTGGGAACGCGCTGCGCATCGCGGACAGGTCATCATGCCGACGGGCACCGGCAAGACGATCGTCGCGCTGGCCGCGATGGCGCGGACGCGCGTCTCGACACTTGTCGTCGCGCCAGTGCGCGACCTCATGTACCAGTGGCATCGGCGCATCCTCAGCGATCTCGGTTACGACGCCGGCATCATCGGCGACAGCCATTGTGTGGTCCGGCCCATCTCAGTCACGACCTACGACAGCGCCTACATCCACATGGCACAGCTGGGGAACCGCTTTGAACTCGTCATCTTCGACGAAGAACATCACTTGCCCGCGCGATCGCTGCGCGAGTCCGCGATTCTCTCGGCGGCACCGATGCGTCTTGGACTGACGGCGACGCCGATCCGCGCCGACGGTCGTCACGTCGAACTCGATCAGCTCATCGGACCGGTGAGCTTCGAGCTGCCGTTCGACGAAGCGCGCCGCGATCGACTCGCCGACTTCGACGTCGTGCGTATTCCCGTCGCGCTCAGCGACAATGAGCAGTCGGTGTTTGATCGATGCAGCCGCGCGATCGTCGACTACATTCGCGAGCGCCGCAGTGATCGACCGCAGTATCGTTGGGAAGACGTCTGCAAGGACGCGGCGGTTGATGCGCGAGCGCGTCACGTCATGCAGGCGTTTTTCGCCAAGCGATCGATCGAGGATCGCGCGGAGGAGAAGCTGCGGATTCTCGAAGACCTCTTTCGCCTGCACATCGGCAGTCCCACGATCGTCTTCGCAGGATCAAATGCGATGGCGATCGACATCTCCGAACGATTCCTCATCCCGACGATTCTGGCGCATTCCCCGAAAGGCGAGCGACAGGCGGTGCTTGAAGGATTCGCCAGCGGCGAGTTTCCGGCGGTCGTCGCCAACCAAGTGCTCGACGAAGGCGTCGACATGCCCGACGCGAAGGTCGCGGTCGTGTTGGGAGGACACGGATCCACGCGCCAGTCGCTGCAGCGACTCGGGCGCGTGTTGCGCAAAGTCGGCGACAATCGCGCGGTGCTCTACGACGTCGTGAGCGAAACGTCCGGCGATATCGAGCGCTCCCGCGCGCGAAGACGAAACGATGCTTACCGCCGAACACGCCATCGTCACATATGACCGGCAGCGGGCCGTGCCCGATCGGCTCGGGCGGGCGACGCATGCGCAGTACGTGGCGCTGGCGCGCAGCATGGTCGAGATCTACCGCGCCGGCGTCGGCTTGACGCGCCGCGAACTGCATCGCCGCGTGCGCGAGCTGCTGCGCGACGAACATGACTGCCCGCCCAGGCGCATTGCGGCGTTCTGCAAGCTGCTCGACGATCTCTCGACGTACGCGTCGCCGGCGAACGCATGGCGCCTGCGCCTCGATGTCTTCCGCGCCGCGGCGCCGCGCCATGTGCTCGTCGTCCAGCCGGATCGACTTTTCGAGCATGGCGAACGACACGTGAAGGAATCGATCGCAACGTCGCTCGGCAGGTCGTGGATGGCGATCGAGTCGGACCTCTACGCCGACGTACTTGAACGCAATCGGCTCGTGTCGTTCGAAGGGCCTGAGCCCGCGGAGTCGCTGCTCAGTCGGTACAACGTCGCACAGATTCAGGCGTGCATGTATCGCGCGCGACGAGTCTCGATCGTCGCGACGCGCGATCTCAAGGTCATCATCCGGCACGTCAAGCTCCTGCAGCTGCTGCACGAGATTCGCCGCGACGCGAAGACTGACGAGTACACGATTGAACTGACCGGCACGGCGAGTCCGCTGCTCGCGACGACTCGATACGGCGTGCAGCTCGCGAAGCTCGTGCCACCGCTACTCGCATGCAAGGGATGGCGCATGCGCGCCGATCTCGCGACGCCGTGGGGCGCGACGGCCTATTTCAACCTCTCGGACAAGGACGGCTTCGTGGGCCATATCCTGAGTCCGGCGGAGTTTGATTCAACGGTGGAAGCGAAGTTCGCCAACGCGTTCGGCGCTGCTCGTGACGGATGGACGCTCATACACGAAGGCGCGGTGCTCGCGCAAAATCAGAAGACGTTCGTGCCGGACTTTCTCTTTCGCCACGACGACGGCTGCGAAGTGCATCTCGAAGTGGTCGGCTTCTGGACGCCCGAGTATCTTGCGGCAAAGCGCGAGACGCTGCGCGTTTTCTCGGCGCATCGAATCCTGCTCGCGGTGCAGGCCAAGTTGTTGCACACATCGGAGCCGGCGGCGCACGTGGTTGCGTACAAGACGGTGCTGAAGGTGCCGGCGGTGCTGGCGGCGCTGGAGATGATGCGGGGTGGCACCACGTGAATGAGTGGCGTTCGTGTTGATGCCGAGCTCGTCCTCGGGCCTTCGGCGGGCATCTTTCTTGAATCCGCGCAATCTGCGGACGACCGGCTCCGGCCCCGACCTTCCACGGAATCCCAAAAACGAAAAAGGCCCCTTTGCAAAGGGGCCCTCTTCCAACGAGGCGGACGGGAATCGAACCCGCAACCACCGGCGTGACAAGCCGGTACTCTAACCAATTGAGCTACCGCCCCTTCTGACTGACCTCGCGGTGTCGGCATCTCCGACACACCGGCGCGAGTTGAGGAGAATAACAGTCTCGCCCACATCGTCAAGGGGCATTGCGAACGGCGTTCTTCCGCTCAGCGCGCGTACGCGGGCTCACGCCCGGGAATCCATTTGATGTTGCAGCCGATCGAGGGGCGTTGCTCCGCGGTCGGAGCATTGCCGCGGAGCGTCGCTTCGATCGCGGCCCGCAGATCGCGCCCCGTCACCGGCACACCGTTATTCGGCCGGCTGTCGTCAAGCTGGCCGCGGTAGACGAGAACGCGCTTGCTGTCGAAGAGAAAGAAGTCCGGTGTGCACGCGGCGGAATATGCCTTCGCGACCGACTGGTCCGGATCGTGGAGATATGCGAAGGTCCATTTCGCCTCGATCGCTTCAGTCTGCATCGCCTCGAACCCGTCCTGCGGATACTTCTCCGGATCGTTCGAGCAGATCCCCACGACCGCCAGGCCCATGCTGGCGAAGTCACGGTGCAGCCGTCCCAGCTCGTCGCGAATGTGCTTGACGAACGGACAGTGATTACAGATGAACATCACAAGCACGGCCCGCGCGTCCTGCAGCGATGCGAGCGAGACACGACCTCCGCGAACATCGGGAAGATCAAAGTCCGGCGCCTTCGTTCCGAGGGGGAGCATTGTCGACGGAGTCGCGGCCAAGGAAAAACTCCTGATTCGTGTTGACGGCCCGGCGAGGAATCGCGGCGAGTCATCGCTATCGTATGAGGATCGCCATGCCTCGCGTCCGTGATGAGGGTCCCAGTGACGAAGATCTCCGCCGATTCGGCGGCGAGAGCGCGTATTGCCCCGACTGTGGCGCGAACGTCTGGGACCAGACGGACGTGTGTCCGAAGTGCTACGCCTATCTCGGCGGCGACACGGCGCGCGCACCCGGTGCGGCGCGGCGACAGCGCCGCGAGCGCTGGCGCGCGATCGTGGTGGTGCTGCTGATCATCGGATTTCTGGGACTGGTCGGAGGCATCGGGCCGCTGTTGCTGCGGTTCCTGCGATAGAGGTGCAGTTCGTTCGTCACGCGACGCTGTCGGTCGCCGCGGCCCACTGGCAGCTGCGCCGCCAGCGAAGACCGGCATTCTCGGCGGCGGCGGGACGTCGACCGCCGCGGATGGGTGCCGATGCCGGAACGGGTACGTGATCCCTGTCATCCGCACGACCATGCGAAACGGGCTGCAAGGCGTCGACGCGGCCGACGAACTGGTGATCCGCCCGCCGATTGGCGCTCCGACCTGCGTTGGCAATTGGCTCGACTTCCGCAAGCTCCTGCTCGCGCGCCGATTCCTGAAGGCACTTGCGGAGCTTCGAGAGCCCGCGATGCTTCCAGTTGTTGATTGTCGTGACGGAGACGCCAAGACTCTCCGCCGCATGCTCGTAGCTGCGCCCTTCGCACACGATCAGGCGCACAGCGCTCTGCTCGTCGGAGGTCAGCAGTCCCATTGCGGCCTCGAGCACTGTCGAGTCGAGGGCGAGGCCTGGTCCTTCGACGACCACCGGCTCGCCGGCAGTCGCTCGCTCCTGCAGGAGTTCACGGAGGCGGGCCGCCCGTGCGTAGCGGCGTCGCAGGAGGTTGTGACCGATCTTGATGAGATAGCTCACCGAAATCGTCAGCCGTTCAAGCTGGGGATGCTGGAGAAGACGGACGAACACCTCTTGAGCGAGATCCTCGGCCACTTCCGGATCCGATGATTTGCGGAGGAAGAGGTAGACCCGTTCGTAGTATTTATCGAACAGATCGAGCACAACATCTGCACGAGCGCTTGGGACTTGCATTGGGTACTTCCGGTGCTGTCCGTGCGATGGAGTCGCACGTTGTTGTCCAAAGGCTCGCCCGGCTCCATTGTTCGGCGGGCGATTCTCTTCCTCCTCTCGCGTCTGCGACACCCTTACACGGTGAGTCTCGCAGGTCGAGAAGGAGGCTTGCCGCAGGTCGATCACACGCAATCCGCCTCGGCACTACGCATACAACCCGCATTCGGGCGAATCCTCTAGAGGGAAAACACCCAAAACGCGCAAGTTGACCTCAAGTCCCCGCCTTACCACGACTTGCTTAAGGGGAAAACCTGACGGTTACCGTCGCGCTCTGAACACAAGTCCTGGAATTGAGCGGGAGTCCGCCCCAGCAAATGGGATCGATTCCGTACACTCGCACGGTCAGAGGAGAACTGCTCGCAGTTCGTTCGACGAGAACATTTCTCTGAGCGGGCCACCGCTCAGGCCACCGCATAGGCCTCAGCACACGGCCCCCACACACAAAAGGCTCCGACATCTCATGGCCAACACTTCGCCCGCCCCCGCGTCGACGCCCCATCCCAAGCACGAAGCGACCGCTGCGTCCCCCGGTTCCGACGCCGTCGTGAGCGGCACCGCGTCGCTCGCCGGCAGATCGCCGTCAAGCGGACCCATCACGATCGTGGTCGCCGACGACCACGCGCTCATTCGCTCAGCGCTCGTCGGTGTACTGAACGCCACGACGGATATCCGCGTCGTCGGCGAAGCGGCAACGGCCGAAGAAGCACACGCTGAAACGCTTGCCCGATCGCCGCGCATCCTGGTGCTCGACGTCGACATGCCGGGCAAAGATGCGTTCCAGCTCATCACGGAGCTCCGGCGCGAACGGCCCGCCACCGATGTGCTGGTGCTGTCCGGCAGCGTGCAAGATCGCCTGATTCAGTCCGCGCGTCAGGTCGGTGCCAAAGGCTACGTCGCGAAGATTGATCGAACGGACGCGGTCATCGAGGCGATCCGCACCATCGATCGTGGACAGCCGTATTTTTCGCGAGCGGTGCAGTCACGCATTGTTCCGGACGACGTGAAGCGCGCCGCCGGCGGAACGAAGGGCGAGCGCCTGTCCGACCGTGAGCTGGAAGTGCTGCGCTACGTCGGTCGCGGATTTGCGAAGAAGCAGATCGCCGAAATGATGACCATCAGCGTGAAGACTGTCGACAAGCACGTCACGACGGTGATGGACAAGCTCGACATTCATGATCGTGTGGAGCTGGCGCGCTACGCCATCCGCGAAGGCCTGATCAACGCGTGATCGATGGTTTGCCGGTGGCATTTCGCAACGCTGACACGCTCGTAGTCGTAAAACCGGCCGGTCTTTCCACGGAACGGGAAGCAGGCTCGCGCGGCGACAGTGTGCTTGAGCGCGTCCGTGGGCAGCCGGGCTGGGCCGACGCGCGTGTGCCGCATCGCCTCGATCGCATCACCCGCGGCTTCGTCCTCGTCGCGCGCGACGCCAAGTCCGCAGCGTTTCACAGCGCGCAGGTGCGAGATCGCGCATGGACGAAGTGCTACGTCGCTCGCGTCCATGCGCCGGTCGATCCGCAGTCGCTCGTTGGATCTCACAAGCGCTACGTGAAGCGGGTCGGTCGCATTGCAACGATCGTGCGCGCCGGCGGCGACGTGGCGCTGATGGACGTGCTCGCTGTCGCGCCGGCGCCGCAGCATCGCGATGAGCTGCACATCGCGATACGCCTCGTCACGGGACGCTATCACCAGATCCGCGTGATGTGCGCCGATCTCGGCGCGCCGCTCGTCGGTGACGCTGCGTACGGCGGAGATCCCGCGCGCGGCGAGCCGTCGCTGGAACACGCGCTCTTTCGATGTGCGATGTCAGACGGCGCCACGATCACGCTGTTCAACGCTCACGATCCGGAGCGGGGTGCTGTGGACCCGTCGATATTGGCTGCGCTGGCGGCCGAGGCCGGAAGTGTGAGTGCGACGACCTGATCGGGCGAGAGCGTCGCGTTGTTCTGATCGACCCAACGCGTGGCGCCGAGCGCGTCGGTCACGAGCTGGTTCAGCCCGCGGCGAAACTGTCGCGTCGCGGCGGCGTCGAGCGCCACGCTCACGGTGCCCGTGAGCTGCGCCGGCGTCAGCAAGTCAACAAATCCCTCTGTCGACGCCAAGAGCGCCACCGAACTCCCCTGTATGACCAAGGAGAGCGCTTCTTCGCCCGGCGTACCGCGCGGCCATGCGAAGCCGGCCCCTCCGTAGATTCCGACCTCTCCGTCAGACACCACGATGTAGCGAAGCGTCACATTCGTGGCCGTCGGATCGACTGGCGTCAGCCCGGGCAGCGGGAGCCAGAGCAGCTGCGCATGCAGGAACTGTCCGTTCCGCACCTTGCCTGCGAGCAGTTCGGCAAGCGGTCGATCACCGACGTACATCGTGGCATCGGCGGGGGAGACGGAGTAGGCGCCGAACGGCAGCACGCCGTCAAGGCGGGCACGCTGATCGCCGAGTCCTTCGATCGCAACCTCGCCGCCGTCGGGAGCAAGCGCGTGCTGGAACCAGCCCGCACATCCGGTCATGACGAGCGTCAATGCGGACACGGAGATCGCCGGATGCCCGAGCAGTCGACGCACGGAAGAACGGTGGGGCATCATGAGTGAGCGGTAGCCTACCAGTTCATCTCATGCCTCATGCGGCACCCCATCACTGCGGACACGGACCCCACCCGCCGAACAGAACCGTAAGGTCGCCGTGGCCGACCACGCCGTTGTCGTCGAGATCCGCAGCGCCGATCGAACCCCATCCGCCAAGGATGATCGCGAGATCGTCGCCGTCCACCATCGCATCGCCGGTCAGATCACCCGCGCAGAACAGTTGATTGCATGGGCACGCCGGATACTGCTTGGACTGATGGACGCAGAGTGCGTCCCACACGATCGTGCAGCAGTACGGACTCACCTCGCAGACGGCGGCGCAGCACGCTGGGGTGTCGCACCCCGGGCCGTCGTGCGGCGCGCAGCACTCCGCTTCGGCGGGACAGACTTCGGGACACGCGAAGCAGTGCTCGTCGGCGAGTGTCACGCAGAACACATCCCACGCGATCACGCAGCAGGCGGGGTCGATCGCGCACACTGTGTCACAGCAGCCTGCGTCATCGCAGAAGGGATTGCCATGGATCGAGCAGCAGGCGCCCGCGGCAAACGCGCCGCACCGCTGGCACTCGTTACAGACTTCGAATGCCTCGATGGCGCAGCGATCGTCCCACCGGACCAGGCAGCAGAACGGGTCCAGCGCGCATACCGCTGTGCAGCAGCTGAGGTCGTCACAGAACGGACTCGGGTGCGGTACGCAGCAACCGCCGGCTTCTGCCGAGCCGCACTGCCCATGGGACGCAGGAGCGACAAGGCCGGCGAACAGGATCGCGGTGCAGTAAGCGACGACGTTCCAGAGCGACCCTCGACATGACAGCCCGAGAACACAGCAGCAGCGAGGTCGAATCATTGGTTGCACTGATTTATGGGAAGGGTCGCTCGAAAGTCGGGCGGCCCGGACATCGGACGGAGCAAAAACCTAGCCCGCCACGGCGCGATCACAAGTCGCGAGTTCAAGTTTCTCCAGTTCCAGCGTCTAGTGATCGATGAGCAGCGACTGTGCCGCGGCCAGCAGCGCGGCCTGCTCGCCCTGGTCGACGATCGCAGCGCGGTCGCGCAGACCAAGACACGACATCGCGTCACGCTCGATGATCGCCAGCAGCTCGCGCCGCGCGATTGGGGCGAGCCCGGTCGGTTGTCCAATTCCATGCCCGGCGCCATGCATGAGCGCGTTGAGTCCGTAGAGTCGCTCCATCACCGCAGTCGGTGATTCCTGGGGAAAGCCGCTCGCGAAAAGCAGACGGGACGCAACTCCCAGCTCGATGACTGCAGCGATCCATCGGTAGGCATCTACCGGACGTCGCATGCAGCCCGCGATGTGGGCGAATGTGCGCTCATGCTTGGCGAGCAGGACGAGCGTCTCTTCCACGTAGGGCATGCCAAGTCCTGCAAAGACCACCGTGAGCGTCGGCAGCGCACGCAGCACTTCGTCCCAGTGCGTGGGCCGGTCCCACTCGAGGACCGCCGCGGCGGGCATGGGCGCGGGCCGGCTGACGATCACGGGCAGCCCGTTCGCCATGCAGCGCTCCCACAGGCGCATCGCCTGGGAGTGCGTCGGCGGAAATCCCTGAAATGACGGTGAAACGCTCACACCTACGAGTCCGAGATCGATCGCGCGCGTGAGGTCGTCGCGCCACGACGGAAGCAGCGGATCGATGCCGGCAAATCCGACGAGGCGATCGGGACGGCGGCGCACAGCCGCGGCGATGAATTCGTTCGAGAGGTCGGCGCCGAGCGCCTTCGAGCGGAATCCCAGCACAAACGTCCGGTCGACGCCTCTCGAATGGGCGAAATGCGATTCTTCGTTGCCATCCAGCATCGTGAGCCGCTCGCCCGCCAGACGGCGCACGACAGCTTCCAGCACCGGCCCGAGCTGGTGGGGCGACGCCCAGAGTCGTGTGTCAACATCGCAGATCACGGCCACCGATGCTACCGCACTCCGCCGTCTCTATACTCGCCTCCTCTCATGGCCCGCCCGCCCGTGCATCCTGAAGCGTCCCGGCCGCGCGAGCCGCGCGATCCGTCAGAGGCGGCGTGGTCGGAACAGCTGCTCACGGCGAATCCGCACGAACGGGACGACAAGGCGGTGCGGGTCCGGTCGATGTTCGGCGCGATCGCGCGCCGCTATGACCTGAACAACCGGCTGCACTCGTTTGGACTTGACCAGCGCTGGCGCCGCCGCACCGTGCAGCTCGCCTCGGTGAATGACGCGACTGAGGTTGTCGATGTCGCGTGCGGCACGGGCGATCTGACGGAGGCATTTGCCGCAGCCGGCGTCCGCAGCGTTATCGGGGTCGACTTCACGCCGCAGATGCTCCATATCGCCCGCGTCAAAAGCGGCAGGCGGCGCTCCACCGCTCGCAACAGCGTTGCCTATCGCGAGGGAGACGCCACGCAGCTCGATCTCCCGGACGCCTCCTGCGACGTCGTGTCGATCGCGTTCGGCATCCGCAATGTCAGCGAGCCAGCCAAGGCGCTGCGCGAATTCCGGCGCATCCTTCGGCCGAACGGGCGGCTGGTGGTCCTTGAATTCAGCGAGCCCCGCAACGCACTTCTGCGGCTCGGAAACCGCATCTACTGCCACCACATCATGCCGCTCACGGCCACGCTCATCGCGCGTGACCGCTCGGGCGCCTACCGCTACCTGCCGCGCTCGGTCGAGACGTTTCTGACGCCTGCGGCGCTGGCCGCGATGGCGCGCGAGGCCGGGTTCTCGGATGTCACGCAACATCCGTTGACGTTCGGGGTGTGCACCGTGACGGTCGCCCGCTAACAGTCCGTTGCGGTAACCGCCTCTTCCCGTCGAATAGGGTCCGTTCGAATTTCGTCGGCAACCTTCGCCCGCTGCAGGAGGTATGGTGAGCTGGTGAGCCGAGGCGGCCGCCGCCGGCTGATCGTATTTTCCTCCGTCGCCGCTCCGAAGAGGTACGCGTGCTGAAGACCGTTGAACGAGCACTCATTCGCAAGGCCAAGCGTGGTGACGCGGCGGCGATCGAGCGGCTCATCAAGACGCACCAAGATCCGCTGTTCGCGTTCATGCTCCGCCTGTCCGGTCGTCCCGACGTGGCCGAGGACATGGTGCAGGAAGCATTCGTGCGCGTGCTCCGCAATCTCGACCGGTTCGACGACCGCTTCCGCTTCTCGACGTGGCTCTTCACGATCGCGCGGCGACTGTACGTCAATCACCTTCAGAAGCATCGGCCGAGCTATGACTCGGATGTCGTCGGCGACTGGCAGAGCGGCTCACAACGGCCGGATGAACTCTCGTCCGCGATCGAGCATCGCGAGCACGTTCGACAGCTTCTCGACACGGCACTGAATGTGCTGAACGGAGCGCAGCGCGAGATCGTTCTCCTCTTCCACCAGCAGGGCTGGCCCATTCAGGACATCGCCGTCCATCTGCGCATGCCCGAAGGAACAATCAAGAGTCACCTGCACCGCGCCCGCAAACGCATGCAGGAAGAAATCTGCCGCGACAAAGTCACCCGCGACCGGGCGCTCGAAACCTGGGGCGAGCCCGATGATCTCGTGACGAACGCGATGCTCGACGCCGGAGGCACGCGGCCATGAGTTGGCATTCACGCTGGCACTCACGCTTGCGAGCCCGCTTTCAGGTCCGATCCGGCCGGCCTGTGGATGCGCGGCGCCGCTCGAACCGTCCAACCACGCCTCCCGTCGACTCGCTTGACAATCTGATGGAGGCGCTGCGGGTTGACGAGCCTGCACCGGATGTCTCCGCAGCAGTGCTCGCGCGGCTTGGGTACGTGAGCGCATCGGCTGCTCACGTGCGACGCGGACGCGTGCTGGCGTGGACGCGGCGGATTGCCACGACTGCGGGTGTCGTTGCACTGCTCGCTGCGGGTGTGTCGATGCTGCACACCTCGCGCATGGAGCGGGCGCGCGGCGGCGCGATCGAAGACGTGGTGCGTACGTCACTCGATCAGAATCGACAGTGGCTGGGCGACGTCGCCCAAGGCCTCGCGCCGCTCGGACGCATGCCGGCGCAGTGGCGGCGCGACGCCGGCACCTCCGGTCGCCCGTTCGCGCAGCCGGAGCTGAAAGAGTCGGCGCCGGACGCTGATGCGCAGCCAGCCGAGGCACCGTTCCGCAAGTCGTGAGTGGATCGCCCATGCAGTCGTATGCCGGAGTAATGCCGAAGAGGAGCGAGCGACTGCGATGCTCGGTCTGGATGACGACCGTCCTCGCCGCGCTCGTCGCCGTCGTGATCGCCAACCCAGGCCAGGCCGGCCCGTGCGATCCTCCGTCGGCCACGGTGCGAGCTGCGCCGGCGGAGCCGGCTGCGGGACTCTTTCGACCGCTCGTCGGCGTCCCGGCCGACGTGGATGTCTGGATTCGTCTCGTCGACGGACGCTCGCTCACGGACGCACCCGAAGCGGCGGCGCTGGCGTCGTCGCTGCTCGATCTGCTCGGCAGCGGAGCGCGTCCGCAAAGCGACGGCGCGCCGTCGTGGCCGACGCTCGCCGAGCGGCTCGGCATGAAGCCTCTCGAGGCGTTTGCCACGTATCTCGGCAAGGACGTGCGATTTCTGTCGCGCGGCGAAGACGCGGCGCACGAGTGGGTGCTCCTGACGAAGATCACCGACGAGGACGCGGCGCGGCTCATCACGCAGCTTCGCGCTGTCGTGCGCGGCGACGGCCGGTTCGAACTCCCCGAAGATCGTCTCACGCTTGCATACCGAACACCTTGGCTCGTGATCGGTCGCGCACACGCCGATCGTCTCGTGCGCGAATTCAGTGAGCGTGCATCAATCGACGCAGCGCCCGCGCTCGAAGCGACACTCGCTGAGCGATTCGCTACCACCCGCCCGGAGCAGCTCGCGGATGGTCAGCTCGCGATCGCCTTTCGCGGCAGCGCTGCGTGGAGCGGAACAACTGCTATGACGTTGAGCGTGCGCGGCGCCATGCTGCGTGGAGCGATGTGTGGCGAGTACCTCAATCCGCCGCTTCCGGCTGCCGAACAGGCGGCGCTCGATGATTCGATTCTCGCGTGGTTCGACACGCCGGCGCTCGCGGTCATGCTCGACCCGATCCGGCCGCACGTGCTGCCTGGCGATGCGATCATCGTCGCGGCGCTGCCGGAGATCGTTCCGAGCGCCGCGGTGCGGGCCAATTTCGGGAAACGCCGCCTCGTGGTGCTTGGCGAGGTGGAAGATGCCACCATGCGGTGCCCGGCGATCGCCGTGGCGTATGAAGTCGAAGACGGCGATCAGGCGGTCGACGATCAGGACCGGCTCGTCCGCATGGTGCTCGACCGCGTGCGGACGAGAATCGCGGAACCGAACGGCATCACGATGGACCCGTTCACGGTTCCCGCGGACCGCGGCGCGCCACGCTCGGCGGTGATTGCGCCGGTGCTGAGACAGTTCGCCGGTGAACACCCTCTGTTGCGGAAGGCGTCGCTGAACTGGCAAACGCTCAATGCTCCCGGCGGTTCGTGGCAGATTTACGCGACGGATCCCGCATGGCTGCAGGAGGTCTTGAGCCGATTGAAGTCCGGCACGCCGGGGAAACCCGTCGGCAAGCGGGAGTTCGCGCATGCGGGCCGCTGCCGCGGCGATCGGCTTGCTGGTCACGTGCGTTCCTGGAGCCCAGAGTCAAAGGCGTTCTCGCCGCCGGATGGGCAGGGGTTCAGCAACGGGATCGAACTGATCGCCACGATGGCCGAGCGATTCCGCACCGTCGAATGGTGCGTGAGCCGGCCGTTGCCGCTGCGGCTTGAAATGTCGGTCAGCGCCCAGCTCGCGCCGCCAGCGTCAGCCGAGAAAGCGCCGTAGCGCGTTCACGGATCGCCGGCACGTTCGTCGACCGGCTGCGCCAGGCGCACGATCAGCTCGATCTCGCCGAGATCAACGCCGAGCGTACGGGCGATCTCCACCGGCTCCCTGCCTTCTGCAGTCATCACACGCACTTGGCTGATGAGCCCAGCTCCGCGCTGCCGTGGCTGCTTTCGATCGACGGCCGCAACGGGGAAGGTCTCGACGGCCGGGATCCACGCGGATTCGGCCTGCGCGTCCTCCATTGCCTCGACGCGATGCGTGAGCACCTTGATCTCGGCGCGAAGCCGCTCCAACTGCTCGCTGTCGATCGGCGGGGCGGGAAGTGTCCCCGCGGCCTGCGGCGCAGAGCGCCGATGGAACGCCGCGACGATCATCCTGGCAGCGAGCACGATCGCGACACTGATGGCCACAGCGGCGAGCAAGGCGACGACCAAGGCGGCGACCAAGGCGGCGACTAGGCCGGCGGCAGTAGGGGCGATCACGGGAGAAAGAAGAATTGGTTCCACGCGATGTTCTCCGCACCGAGTATCGGCGAGAATGGCGAACATGTCGAACGCTGGCACAAGCCGCCCGCTGCGTGACGACGTGCTGCGCAGCGCGTCGCGTCATCCGCTCGCGGCCCGCGTCGCGGCGAATCTGCGCGACCATTGCGGCATCGCGCCGCGTGCACCAGGATCGACGTCGATCGAGCGCGTGATTGTCGGCTGCAGCGGGGGTCCCGATTCGACCGCGTTGCTCGTTCTGCTCACGGCGCTGGCGGGGCGTCGGACGAGACTGCCCACGCCGATCGTCGTGGCGGTGCATCACGGCCTGCGCCCCGCAGCCGACGAGGAATGCGCGATGGTGGCGCGGCTCGCCCGGCAACTGGGCCTCACGTCTGAGCGCATTGATGTGCGTCCCGCGGGGCGGCGCGGCAACGTGGCCGCCAACGCCCGCGATGATCGCTACGCGGCGCTGATCGCGGCGGCAGCGCGGCACGAGGCCGGGGCAATCGCCGTGGCGCATCACGCGGACGACCGGTTTGAGACGATGCTCCTCGCGCTCGCCAGGGGACGCGGCCTTCGCGGTCTCGCAACGCCGCGCTGGCGCCACGAGCTCCAGCACGGCATCGCGCTCGTGCGTCCGCTGCTCGATGTCGTCAAGTCGGACTGTGTCGAACTCTGCGACGAACTCGGGCTGCCATACGTCGACGACCCGAGCAATCTCGATCCGGCGCGGGCACGCGGCCATCTGCGCCGCGGCGTGATTCCGGCCCTCACCAATCGCTGGCCAGCCATCGCCAAGCATGCCACGAAAGCGGCCGATGAGGCGGCCCTTGCGATCCGTGCGATCGATCGACTCGCACGCAGGCACTTCGGTCCGTCCACGATGCACGCGTGGCCGCGCGATGTCGCGCGATCGAGCGACGCGGTGTTACTCGCGTGGGCGCTGCGGCGCAGTGCCGTGCGGCTGCATCGTGAATCGGGCTTGACGGTGTCGCGTACGACATGGGAGCGCGTGGCGCGGGCGGCGCGCGATCGGCGCACCGAACCGCGCATCTTTCAATGGCCGATGGGACTGCGATGCGTGATCACGTCGCGCGAAATCCGGTTGGAGCGAGGCCCCGTATGACCAGTGTTCCAGCACGAGTTTCGACGGTGGTACTGGTCGGCCATTGCTCGCCCGATTCAGGCATGCTCAAGAGCATCACCGCGCGTGTGCTGCCGGGAGTTGCAGTCGTGCGCGTGAACGACGATCGAGCGCTTGAGAAGTACCGGCGCGCGGACGCGCTGTGGCTGGTCAACCGTGGACTCGACGGCGACTTCGCGGCGGACGACGGCATCGCGATCATCGAACGCGAAGCGTCAAAGCCGCAGCCGCCAGTGCTGCTGCTCATCTCGAATTATGCCGACGCGCAGGCAGCGGCGGTCGCAGCGGGCGCGAAGGGCGGCTTCGGCAAGCAGTCGCTGTACGCGGAGTCAACGGCGGCGACGCTGCGCGACGCGGCCGGTGTGACGACGTGAGCGTGTCTTGATCCTATCTTGATCCTATCTTGATCCTATCTTGATCATGTCGAGCTCATGGCACAAGACAATCGCTCGCCTTGCCCTCGCGGGCACATGTGACGATGCCGTACTCGACGCGCAGAATCGCGGGCGGCGTCACGCTCCAGAGTTTTCCCAAGGGCAATGAAAGCCGCTGGCATTGGGGACAATCGATCGCTTCCGGCTGATCGCTCTCCGACATCGTTGCGCCCGGCACGGGAGGAAGTTCGACGGCAATCACCGGCTGCGGCAGGGCGCCGCTGAAGAACTCGTGGAACAGGTCGTGGCAGTGGCCGCAGTGCGAGTTGTAGAACACGACGTAGACGAGGGGCCCCTGCGTGAGCGGCGCAAGTTCGGGGAGATGTTCGAAGAGCCCCGTCTCTGCGAGCGGGCGGTGCTCCCACGCGGGCAAGTCGAAGTTGATGCTCGGGGCGCTGGCGAACTGATTTGTTGTCTCCGTGATCAGGGGGCGCACCGTCGCAGAGCGCACCGGCGCGCGGGCCGTCAACGCGAGCGATCCCGTGACGACCGCCATGCCGCCGAGGATCGGCCATGCGAGTGAGACGCGCGATCGCGGCGGCGCGGAGCGTAGAAGGGAAGGCGAGATGACACCCGCAACGAGCGCCGCCACCGCGCCCGCAACCAGCGTCGGCCAGCCATGCACGGTGAACCCGGACAGTGTCGCCAGCCCGCTGAAAAACAGCAGTCCGCAGCCGACGCCGATGGCAACGCGTGCCGTGCGTCGCATGACGATTGCTCCGATCGCGGCGGCGAGCAGTACACCGGCGGCAAAGCGCAGACTGCGCTCAGCGTCGACATCCAGCTCGGCACCGAGCCGTGTGATCCACACCGGCGCGAACGGCCCCGCGGCGAGGAGCGCCAAAGCTGCCGCAGCGCATGTGAACGCTGTGACCGCACGCTGCAGTGCGAGCGTCGAACCTCGTTCGGCCGCGCTTACTTCGTGGCCGGAAGACATGCTTTGACGATCGCCTCGTCCTCGACCTGCTGCCCCGAGACAACGCACTTCACGACGCCGTCGACAATGACGACGATGACCGGTGATTCGATCACGTACATCGGTCCCGCGGGTAGCGTGGCCAGCTTGCACTGGGTGCACTCCATCTCCAGCGGCTCGCCTGACGCATCCGGAATTGCAACCGCCACCGTTGGACACGGAAGCGTGTCGCTGAAGTACTCGCGCATCATCTCCTGGCAGTGGTCGCAATCAACGCGATAGAAGATGACGCATACGGCGCCGGTGTTCAGGTCAAACGGATGTGGACGCGTGATGATGGGCCCGAGATCGGTCTGGTCGAAGCGTTTGCCCGGCCACTTCTCAAACCCGGGGGTGTAGTACGGCGCCAGTTCGGGCTTCGGCGGGAACGCTCTGCCCGCTGTTGGTGCGGGAGTTGTCGGGACCGCCGGGATCGGAGTGGTCGCCGCCCCCGACGCTGCCGCATACGGCGCGAGCAGCATGCCGTCCACCTGGACGTCGTTCTCGTGGCCGGGCAGCCATGCGTTCATCGTCATGTCGAGCGCGCCCGGCTTGTCGGTGTCGTTGCAGATTGCGACGACGACGCCATCGACCAGCGTCATCACGAGCGGCGTCAGAATCATGTAGTCCGGCCCACTCGGAAGCTCGAGCTTCGCGCATTCTTTGCAGGGATTCGGATAGCGCTTGCCGGGGACGCTGTCCGGCACCTCGACTGAAAACGTCGGTGTCGGCAGCGCGCCGCTGAAGTGCTTGTTCAGGAGCTCAAAGCAGTGATCGCAGTTCTCGCGATAGAAGACGAGGTGCGTGCGGCCTGTGCGCATCGCTTCGGGCGATTGATTCGCGAACAGCGCCGCGACCGGCAGCGAGGTGAACGGCTTGCCGATGAGGCGCTTGTCGAGAATGACGTAGGTGACCGCGAGCTTCGCTGGATACGCCGGCCAAGGTTCCTTCGCGGCCGCTGTCGGCGCCGGACCCTCCGGTGGCGTCGGCGCCGGATCAGCAACGGGTGCTGTGCCTTCCTTCGGCGATACGGGCGGCTGCGGATCGCCCGCGACAACGGGCTGCGTCTCGATCACCATGGTCCGCGGCGGCCGCGCGAACGCGATCGTTCCGCCGAGGATGACCGAACCGACGAGCGCGATGTTGGCGAATGCCGGTCCCGGCACGGTGCGTCCCTTGATTCCCGGTCGACACATGAGGCATCCAATCAGAAAGGTGAGGTCGATCGCGAGCGTCACGATCGCGGGTGGTGACCAGGCGCCGAAGCATCCGCACGGCTTCAGCAGGGTCGCCCAGGCGTCGCGCGCGAACGCCTTGCTGCTGAAGACGGGCACGATCTCAAGGACCATCACGACCGTGAACACGCTGAGGATGAGGATCGCCGCGGCGCGTGCGAGCCGCGGGACAAACAGCATGATGCCGACGAGGGCCAGTTCGATGCCGATCATGGTCCGCATGTTCAGCATCAGCCAGCTCGGAAGATCCTCGATCGCCAGAAGGTCCGCCATGCCGAACACCGCGTTCAAGACCGGCTTCGGCAGAACGTTGGGGTTCATGTCCCACAGCTTGAAGATGGCGCCGGCGAGCAGCCAGATCGGCACGATGAACCGGCACAGCGCGGTCCCGATCAGGGGACACACGCCCCGGCTGGATTCCGTGGCGGTTTCAGGAGCTGTCGTGCGTGCGGCGGAGTGGACCGTCGTCATGAAGTGGCTCGCATAGATTCCTCTTGAAATCAGGCCTCAAAGCGCTCGCACAGGGCGTGGAGAATGACCAGGTGAGCTTCCTGAATCGCAGCCGATTCGCCGGCTGCAACGACGATTGCCTCATCGCATTGCGGCAGCGTCGCGCCGCCCGAACCGCCCAGCAGTCCGATCACGAGCGATCCGCGCCGGCGTCCGACCTCGGCCGCCCGCACGATATTGGCACTGGATCCGCTGGTGCTGAAGAGGACGAGCACGTCGTCCGGGCCAAGAAATGCCTCGCAGGAACGCGCGAAGACCTGGTCGAAGCCGAAGTCGTTGGCGATGCAGGAAAGAGCGGTGGGGTCCGCGACCAGGCAGACCGCGCGGAGCGGTGGCCGATTGCTCCGATAGCGTCCGACGAGCTCTTCGGCGAGGTGCAGGGCTTCCGCGGCCGAACCACCGTTGCCCGCCGTGTAAACGGTGCCCCCGCGGACCAGTCGCTCAGCCATCCGTTCCGCGATGCGGTCGATCGTCGCGGCGTGGCTGCGCAGCGTTCCGATCGCCGCAATTGCCGCGTCGATACGCCGCGCGGCGGTGCCGGCACGGTTCAGGTTGACGGGCGCGTCGGGGACCATTGAGCGGCGAGTATATGAAGGAAGGAGGTCTGCAAGGGCCAATCCGTTCTTCCTTCATACTTCATCCTTCAGCCTTCATACTTCTTCCTTCACCCTTCGTCCCTGCTAGCCTTCGCTCCCTTGCCGAACGGTACTCGCACCTTTCACCAGACCGCCGTCTTCCCCTGCGATGTCGCGACGCTTGCAGCGTGGCACATGCGCGCGGGAGCGCTTGAGCGTCTCGTGCCACCGTGGTCAGGCGTGCGGATCGAGCGCTCGCTCGTGGCCATGCACGAAGGTGCCGAAGCGGTGTTGTCCATTCCGGTGATCGGCGGCGCGCGGAGCCCGTTGCGCGTGCGATGGGTCGCGCGGCACACCGACATCGTGCCGGATCAGCAGTTCGTCGATGTGATGACGAAGGGGCCGCTTCCGTACTGGCGGCACACGCATCGCTTTCTTGCCGCTGAAGATCGACCGCAGCCGGCCGCGCGCCTCGAAGACGAGATTTCGTGGAAGCCGCTCCTGGGCCCGATCGGGGCGACGGCGGCGCCGTTCATGGTGCGCATGTTGCGCCGTACGTTCGACTGGCGTCATCGGCGACTGCGCAACGATCTGCGCCGGCATGCGGAACTCACGCGCACACCGCTCACGATCGCCGTCAGCGGCGCGAGCGGACTGATCGGCAGTGCGCTGTGCGCGTTTCTCACGACCGGCGGCCACACGGTCAGGCGCCTCGTGCGGAAGAACGCCGGCGCGCACGACGTCGCGTGGGACATCGAGCAGGGGACGATCGATCACGAACGGCTGGAAGGCGTCGACGCGGTTGTGCATCTCGCCGGTGAATCGATTGCGGGGCGCTGGACGGACGCGAAGCGGAAGGCGATTCTCGAAAGCCGCGTGCGCGGCACGGATCTGCTCGCGCGGACGATCGCGAAATTGCGCCGTCCGCCCGGCGTGTTCGTGAGCGCGTCGGCAGTCGGGTATTACGGTGATCGCGGCGCGGAACCGATCGACGAGTCGTCGCCGCGCGGCAGCGGGTTTCTCGCCGATGTCTGTGCAGCGTGGGAACAGGCGGCGAGCCCGGCGCGCGACGCAGGCATCCGCACCGTGCATCCGCGCACCGGCATGGTGCTTGCGGCGAACGGCGGTGCGCTGCAGCAGCTCGTTCTGCCGTTTTCGTTCGGGCTCGGCGGCCCGGTCGGGAGCGGCTCTCAGGGGATCTCCTGGATCGCGCTCGACGACCTCATCGCGTCGATCCTCTTCGCGATCGTCACGCCCGCCATCGACGGCCCATACAACGCCGTCGGACCGCAGCCGGTCAGCAACCGCGCGTTCGGTCACGCACTCGGCCGCGTGCTGCGCCGGCCTGCGATTGCGCCGCTGCCGGGGTTCGTCGTCAAGACGATATTTGGCGACATGGGACGCGAACTGCTGCTCGCAGGCGCGTTCGTGCAACCGCGCCGTCTGCTCGATGCGGGCTTTCGGTTTGATGCGAACGATGCGGAATCGGCGCTGCGGTTTGCACTCGGTCGATGAACCTTGAGTGATCATGGAGTGATCATGGAGTGATCATGGGGTGATCATGGGGTGATCATGCGGCGATCACGCGCCGCCGTTCGCGATACCACGGACGGATCGCCGGCCACGCGGCGAGTGCGATGACCAGCCAGATCACGATGACGAACAGCTTGTTGCGCGCGAGATCATCGCTCGCCGCGAGCGTCGTGATCAATCCGATGGCCGGACCGATGGCATACCCGACGCCGATCAGCCCTTCATGCGTGCCGGCAGCGTCGACATCCGCGTGTCCGACGGCCATTGCGTAATAAATGGCGGCGTAATAAATAATTCCTTGGCCGACGCCAAAGGCCGCGAGACCTGCGACGAGGAGCGGCGTCGATGGAGCGAGCACTGCGACGGCGAAGCCGCATGTGACGAGGAGCCCGGCGACGAGCAGGGTCATCCACTTGCCATGCCATCCGTGCGTGCGCCACAGCGCGGCGGCAGCAGCGAGCCGCGCGATGAGCCACGTCGCGGCGACGAGCGTTTTCATGCCGGGCGTGATCCGTTCCGTGATGAACGGCATGAGCGGCGACATGGCCGCGACGACGACGTAACTCACCGGCAGAAGTATCCGTGCCGCGTGCAGCTGCGCGGCGTAACCCGATGGAACGGGCTGTGCTTCGTCGACGTGATGCGCACCCGGCTCGCGACGAAATGCCAGGAGAATCGCAGCGCACAGGATGCCGATCGGCGCCATCGCGGCAATCGCCCACATCGCATAGCCCGCTGCGATCACCGGGCCGGTGCCGACGAGCGCCATGGCGACGGCGCTCATCCAGACGACGTTCCACCACCCGAGCGCGCTCCGCATGGCGCTGCCGACGCGGCCCGCCGTCAGGTAGCTTTCGATCACGGGCCATTGCAGGGCGGACGTGGCGCTGATCAGGAGCGCGACGGTCCACAGCGTCCACTCCGTATGAATGAGCATGGCAAGCGGCGCCACGATCGCCTGCACGCCGAACACGAGCGCCAGCACTGTGCGCGGCGACAGCCGGCTTTCCAGCGCGCGGAGGATACGTCCAGCCAAAAACGCTGCGATGACGTACGCAAGCCCTTGGGCAAGCGAAAGCGTGAACGTCGCCTGGCGGTTGTAGGCGTACTCGCTCTCGGCGATGAACGAGAGGCCGTTCCACAGGACACCGGTTCCCAGCGACGCGAGAAACGTGACGAGCACGATCGGCGTCAGCGGCGTGGGCGGCGTGGGCGGCGAAGGAGAGTTGGTCGCGGAGTCCGACACGGTGCGAGAACGTCGAATAAAAAAGCCCCGGCGGAAGCGCCGAGGCTTTGAATGGCAACTCGCGGACTTGAACCGCGGACACCCGCATTTTCAATGCGGTGCTCTACCAACTGAGCTAAGTTGCCAGCCGATCCGAACGAGCGTCATAGCCTACGCGGTGGCGGGCGGCTGTCAAGTGAGGGTGGTGTGCGCTGGTGCGCGGAGTTTATAGACCGGACGACGCGAGTCCGGTGCTGCCTGCCTACAGATCCGGGACGTACGCATCTCGATCATCGTCGCAACCCCACCCAAATGCATGCGGAGAGTTGCGTGTGGAGAGTTGACTGGCGCGCCGATGCAGCAGACCTCCGAGCTGGGCTTGCGATGCGCCGCTTCATACTTCCAATATTGCTGGCCCTGATCGCGCTGGCCACTGTCCTCTTCGCGATCAGCATTCCCTATCCGAGGGCGCCCCATGCGGCGGCGACTGTGCGCTACGCGGAGCGGTTGCTTCTCGTGCGCCTCATAGCGCGGCGGGATGGTGTCGACGACCGAGACATCGTTGGCCTGGTCGCTCAGAACTACGCTTCAAGCCAACTTGTCGGCGCTTTGCTCGCGACCACCCAGCCACGAGCGTTCGAGTGGGTACACACTGATGGACGCTAATTGCCCTCGGCGTTACTCGGCGCGAGCGGGGAACCACCGCTCGTTCCCGCGGCTGATGCGCCCTACCGGCTCGGCTCGCCAATCGTCCTGCCCATCGTGCCAACCTCTGATCCGCGTGAGTGGATGATCGTCGTCCTCGATGTGCGGCACACGGACGGTGGAATTGCGGTGATCACCAGCAGACACCGTCGGTGGAATGGCGACTCGACGGAACCCGGTGCCGCACGGAGCGTCGAGGCCGCCGCCATCGAGCAGCGAACCTTCGTGGAGCGCATGCAGCGCACGATCGAGGGCCGGATTCTTCCGAAGTCCATGTGGGACGCAGCGGTGAATCCACCATGCGCGTCATCTTCCGACACCGAACCTGGCTGATTGCGATTAGTCTCACGCCCGTCGTGCTCGTGATCCTCCTGCCGCAGCTCTCAGGCAGCACGAGGTCTCCGACGACGGGCACGGCCTCGAAGGCGAGTCAGCTGATGACAGTCCGTGGGACCGCAGATTCAAATCTTCTCAGAGAAATACTCCGGCGCATCACGCCTGGACCGGTGATAGTCTTGGTATACGGAGTCCAAGTCCATGGCGATCAACATCGAAATCCCGCACCAACAAGAGCAGGCACTTCGCGATGCATGGGGCGGCAATCTGGACGGCGAGGCGTACGATGCTCTGGTCATCGAAGGCTATCGCTCCGGACGCTTCGGCTCGGCAACGGTGGGAAAGCTCCTTCAGCATGCGTCGCGTTGGGACACCGAACGGTGGCTTGCCGATCGTGGCGTTGCATTGAATTACACGCTTGAGGACCTTGAGGCCGATCGGAAGACACTCGACCACCTCTTCGGCAAGAGTGCGAGCGTTGGTGGAAGCGGTCCTCCTCCGGGGTCGAGCGCAGATCGAAGCGGCTAACAATCGGCCAGACGAGGTCACTCCGTAGGAATGATCACTAATCGACGCATACACGGACAGCCTCACGCACTCCACGCCCCAAGCAGCAGCGCCAAGTCCGCACTCCCCACCGCGCCGTCACCATCAAGGTCGGACGTGCATCCGCGGCACGGCCCCCAGCTGCCGAGCAGGCTCGCGAGATCCGCTGCACTGACCACACCGTCGCCGTCGAGGTCGCCGAACACGTCGTCCGTTCCGAGGTGCGCGACCCAGCCTTCGTACGTGCCTTGCGGATTTGGTCCGTAGCCGACGATTGTCGAACCGTCCGCGGAGATCGCTGTCGCGACTTCGAGCGTCCAGCCGGTGAGATCGAGTCCGTGCTTCGTCTCCAGCAGTTCCTTCACATCGAAGATGCCTTCGCCTTCGATCCAGAGGAACGCGTGCATGCCCGCGCCGCCGACGCTCTGACCGACGACGCGCGTGCCGTCGCCCGACACGCCGTTCGCGCGGCTGAACGCGCTGCCTCCGGGCAGGTCGCCGATGCTGACCATGCCGGTCGCCTCGGTCCATCGGAATGCGAACACACCGGCGCCCGCTGCGGCGAGGCCGACGACGACGTTGCCGTCGGCCGAGATGCCGAACGCGTTGCTGCCGAATCCACCGCCGGGCAGATCGCCGAGCGGCTGCAGTCCGCTGCCTTTCGTCCAGCGAAACGCTTCCGAACTCGCGGGTCCGGAAAGTGTCGATGATCCGTAGCCCGCGATGCGCATGCCGTCCGCGCTCACGGACGTCGCGACGCTGAAGTAGCCGGCACCGGGAAGGTCGCCGATCGACTGCATCGGTCCCGGCGCCACCCATCGATACGCGTCGGCGCCGAGCGATCCCGACGCCGTCGAACCGCTGTGCCCGACGATGACGCTGCCGTCCGCATTGGCCGCCGTGCCGATCGCGAACACATCGCCGCCCGGCAGGTCGCCGATACCCATCATGCCTGTCGCGGCTGTCCATCGAAACGCGGCTGATCCTCCGGCGACGCCGCTGTCGCCGACGATCACGAGTCCGTCCGCCGACACGCCGCGACCGCTGCTGAAGTTGCCGCCGCCGGCGAGATCGCCGAGATTCTCCATCCCGCCTGGGCGCGTCCAGCGAAATGCGCGTTCGCCGGTCGCGGCGTTCGATGTGCCCGTGACGACGCTGCCGTCGCCGGACACGCCGTATGCGGCGCTGAGCGTCGTGCCGCCGGCGAGTTCACCGGTGCCGGTGAACGATGGTGGCGCGGCGACCGCCAACGATGGAATGATGAACGCGAAGGACGAAACGATGAGAGCGTGAGTGCAGCGCATGCAGGCATTGTGCCGCGCCGGATGGCGGCACCAAGAAGATTCTGGAACGGCGGCGGCGCAGGCGTTCGCGCATCTGCTGCCCTCGCTCTACCAGTTTCGTGAGCTGGAGGCGGACCTCGCGATGGCGGGCGCGGAACCGCCGCCGGACGCGGTGCTCGCCGCATATCGCGTCTCGGCAAAAGAGTGGTCCGCACTGATGGCGGAGGCGCGGCCTGCGCTTGATAAACAAGTCGGACTGCGATTCGACGTCATTCCGTCACTCGCGGAAGCCGAGCGCGGACTGAAGGTCGTGCGCCGCGCCCAGGCGGCAGCGATGGCGATTGACGATGCGCTGCTCACCGCGCTGACGGAGTCCGTCGCCTCGCGGAGCGACGCCGCATCGACCGAGTACAGCGCGGCCCTCGAACCGTATCTGCGTCCGTACACCGTCCGCCGAATGGCCGGTCATCGCGAGGTCAGGCGCGGTGTGGGGCCCGGGATCTTGACACCGACCCGCCGGTGATTCGGTCGATGCGGCTCAGCCGGATCACCGAGTTCGGGATCGACGCGCCGCTTGCCGATCGCGACTGGTCGGCGCCGCCGCGCACGGACGGGATGTGGATCTCGGACAACCGCGTCGATCCGCCGGTCGAGTGGACGCATCCGAATGAGCCTTCGGATGCGGAGAAGCAACGTCGCTCGGCCGAGCTGGCCAGGCAAATGGCCGAGAGCCGCAAGCGTCACGCGGCGATCGACGAACTGGTCGGCACACCCTCGCCCGACTTTCCGAAGGCGGAACCCGGCGGTGCGCAATGGCTCGGCTCACGTCCGCTCACGTCGGCGGACTTGAAGGGGAACGTGACGATCGTGGTGTTCTTCGCGACGTGGTGCGGACCGTGCCGTCAGGAGCTCGTGCATTCGCGAGCTCTGATCGCGCGCGACACGCCCGCAGGTGCCGAGTCAACCCCTGACGTTCCCGACCCGGCACGCGCCAGCTTCGGCGTCCTTGCATCGGCCTTTCGAGTCCACGGCATTCCGCGCGCGTTCCTGATCAATCGCGACGGACTCATCGTCGCGCACGGCGGTCTGTCCTGGCTGCATGACGAAGCAAAGAACCTCGCGGCACAGCCGATGGCAGCGGCGCCATGAGAGGCTGATCCTCGTGGCACGGAGGGGCAATTCAAGGAGCGAGCGCGAGCCGCCGCCGATGTGACCAGTCGATCGCCCGCTGCGAAAAAACCCATTACATCATGGTCGATCCGTTCGCCCGAACTACTCACCGCTGAGTTGTTCGCCTGTCGCTCGACTGCCTGATCAATACATGTCGGGGGGAGAGGAGTGAAGGATCACGGACTTCCATGCAAAGAAATCCCTATCGGAGGCATCCCGCGTAGCAACATGTGCATCACTCCAGCATCGGCGAACCTGATTGATCGCTCAGCTCCCCACCCAGCCCTTCGATCTCCTGCAAACTCTTGCCCGCGATGCCCTGCAGATCACCGTACATCCCCGCGGTCGACTGGTCCACGCAGCGGATCTGCTCCTCGCGCTTCGCCCACATCTTGGTCATCCAGCGCCGCTCTTTCTCGAGATCCTCCTGCAGCGCCGTGAACTTCTCGACGATCGCTTCGATGCGATGTCGAAAGCGGGGGCCCACAAGGTATTGATAAACCATCTCCATTTTGGTCTGCTGACCTTCGCTCGTCTGCCGCGCGCATGACGCCTCGATGAGCGTCTGGCGCAGCGCAAGCGCGAGGCCGATGGCGTAGCGGGGCGACACGACCCAGACGCCGTCGACCGGCGCGAAGTGCTCGATGTCCTTCGGCAGGACCTGGGTGACCAGCACGCAGAGATCAGCCTTCGCGGCGCGCTGATCGTCGCGAAGCTTGACCAGCCACGCATCCGACCAGTTCTTCGTGCGCTTCGATTCCCACAGAATCGTGCCGCACTGCTGGCCGACGCTGCTGAACACGCGATGCACGGCATCACCGCCGAACTCGCCCTTCGGAACGGGTTCGATCGTGTCGCGCGGGAACTTGGCGCGGAGCAATCCTTCGAGCTCGAGCTCCTGGACCTCTCCCTGCAGCTGCTGGGATCCCTGCTCCATCTTCCGTTTCATCTCGTCGATCTGCCGCTGCGCGTCGGCGATGACCTTGTCCTTCTCGGCCATCTTGAGCCTGGTGTCGCCCTCGATGCGCTGTCGCGCGCGGTCTTCCGCCTGCGCGAGGCTCTCCTGCACGCGCTTCTCGATGGTCAGCTCCAGCTCTCTCTTCGCATCATCGAGTTCGCGCTGTGTGCGCAGCATCTCGGCCTGCGCCTTCTGCGCCTCGTTCAGCTTGACGTCGCGTTCCTTGAGAACCGTCTGCAGTTCGAGCACCTCGCGCGCCTTCTGATCAAGCTCGTTGCCGAGCGAAAGTTTCGCTTTCCGCGCCTCCTCAGCAGCGATCGCGGCGCGCTGCAGATGCACTTTTTCGGCGACCTGCTCATCAATCGCCGCCTGCGCTTTCGCCAGCTCGTCGCGCTGCTTGCCGAGATCGGTCTCGCGCTTCGCGATCGCCGCGTCTTTCGCCGCGAGCTGCTGCTCAAACTGCTTGCGCGTCGCCTCCAGCAGCGGTGCCGCGATCGACGCGCTCAGGGGAATGCTCTTCTTGCAGTACGGACAGACAAGAGTCGAATCGGTAGACATGGTGAAGCCCCTGGGATTGAACACAGCGACGGGGGGAACACCAACACCCAGTACGCTTCGGTGCGCGATGTCCACGACAGGAGCGAGCGAGCGCGGCGCTAATCGACCAGCCGCAGCCGCGCGTCGACACCTTGCAGCTGACGGAGCACACGCGATGCGAGCGCAGTGCGGGCGCGCGCAGAACGTTTCAGCACGGGGGAAGGGAACGCGAGCGCCAAGCCTTGGCTGTTGGACAGCGGCACCGCCCCACAACGCACTGAATTGCCGAACGAGTTGCTGCCATTCGACTGATGTCCAGTGGGAAGCCCACACGAGAGCCCGCGCACCGCGCGGCTCGTCTCGAGCTCCAGACGGCCGAGCAGGCGGTCGGTCAGCCAGATCCGCAACGAACGAACGCCGACGAACTCGCCGAGGGGGCTCGGGGCAGCGTGGCGGCCGGTTGCGAAGCGCGGCGCTGCGCCGAGGTTGTTGCAGTCCACGGTCGTCGCGTAGAGATCGATCCAGAACCGGCGAGCGAAGATGATCGCGTCACTGTCCTCAAGGCGCATGCGGCTCGCCCGGATCAGCACCGACTCGTGCTTTTCCCACGCGTCGTGCCATGCACGGGGATGACCGCGCACGCATGCAACGGCGAGAACGAGATCGTCGATGAACGAGAGCACCCGCGCGGGTCCGGGCGTGATCGCAAGGTTTGCCCGTTCGAGATGCGAGACCAGTCCGTCGAGCGTGACGCTGTAACGCGTCGCCTGCTGCGCCGCACGGGCAAAGAACTCGCGGCGGATGCGGCTGATCAGTGCGGGATCAAGTCCGGCAGCATGTCCAACAGGTCCATCACGTCCGTCAGGTCGACCAGGGCGATCAGGGCGACTGCGTTTCAACGAAGGGGACTCGATATCAATGGCAGTTTCCTCGGCACAAGGCGCGCTCGCGGTGGTGAGAGACCGATGTTGAGTGGCGCAGCACTCCCGCGTGGAATCCCGTCGAGCGAGAGGAGTGTTCGACATCAAGTCCGCCTCCTGCGGAGCCCCGTCCGTTCACCCCGCACGCGAAGTGCGCCGAGAGTGACGAGGAGCTGCTGCGTCCTGCGAAATGCAGTGTAGTTGTGCCAGAGCAAGCGTCAATGCGCAAGCACATGTCCGCAGCGCGCGACAGCAAATCCACATGAACGATTCTGCGGGCGCGCTGCGCTGCTCTTCGCTTCGGTCGTCTTCCGCATGCGCTGAGAACGCGCGCGAGTCGACGTCACTTTCAATGCTCACGCGCGTTCGACCGGAATGTCGCCGAGCAGTGCACGATGCACGTCCCGTAATGCCGGGAATTTTCGCCGCCACGCGAGCAGCGCTTCGTGATCACATTCGGCGGTGATCAACGTCGGCTCGTCGGCAGCTTCCGCCAGCACCTCGCCGGTCGGTCCGATCACGATCGATCCGCCTCCGTAGCGCAGACTTGGGTCGGATCCGACGCGGTTGCACGCGACGACATACGCCTGGTTTTCGATGGCCCGGGCGATGAGTAGCGCGCGCCAGTGCTGTTGTCTGGCGACCGGCCATGACGCGCCGATCACGAAGAGCTCGGCGCCCGCAAGTGTTGCAAGACGCCAGAGTTCTGGAAAGCGCAAGTCGTAACAGACGAGCGGACAGACAGTGAACGGCCCGATCGTCGTGAGCACAATCCGCTCACCTCCGCGATAGGCCTCGGTCTCTCGACCGAAGCCAAACGGATGCACCTTCGCGTATGCCGGCGACAACGAACCGTCGGGGCGCGCGATCGCGCACTCGTTGCGACCCAAGCCGTCGTCCGCGCGGCGCGGATAACCGACGGCGATCGCCAGTCCGCGCGCCTTGGCCGTGCGTGCGGCCCAGGCCGGCGCATCCGACGGCGTCACTTCATCCAGCGCGACGGTGAATCCCACGTCGCCCAGCTCGGGGAGCACGACGAGCGCACCTTCCCCCAACCGTCCGTCGAGCCGCCCGTCGAGCCGGGCATCGTCCAGCATCCGCTCGAACACAGCACGATTCGCGGCCGGATCATGCCACACGATGTCAGTCTGGACTGCAGCAACGAGCATTGGGCGCACAGTCTACGAACGGAAACACAGCGCGCAGGGTGACCGACGGGGCTCGAACCCGCGACTTTCGGGACCACAACCCGACGCTCTACCAACTGAGCTACGGCCACCGTCGACGCGTTGCTGCTTCCGACAAGCGGGAAGCGGACGCGGACCTGTGCAGCGTCAAAGCAGGACTCCGACGCACGGCGAGAGCGTACTCGCCCTCACGAGACGGGTCAAATCCAACGACCTGTTGTCGCCGCACGCGAGACCTGCATCGGCACTCGGCAGCACTCGGAGCGGGGGCCTTCGCCTCGCGAGCCAGAGGTCGAAGGCGGCGGCCGTCGTTTGTTACACTCGCCGCGCTGCCTTCGCTCCCTAGAGGGTCGCGCAGGCCGATTTCAGGTTTTTTGCGAGTCTTTCTCCCATGGCCACTGTCGTTCGTTCCCGCGTCGCTGACTTCGTCGCCCAGCTGCTTTCGGGCACAGTCCATTCGAACCTGCCCGTTCCCGTGCTGATGGAGCATGCACTCCGGCGCGGCGAGGGCCGATTCGCGGTCAACGGCGCACTGGACTGCGACACCGGCGATCGGACCGGCCGCAGCCCCAACGACAAGTTTCTCGAAGACACCCCCGGCATTCACGGCAACATCGACTGGGGCAAGGTCAACCAGCCGATCACGCCGCAGGCGTTCGACAAGCTTGAGGCGCTCGCCAAGAAGTACATGGGCAGTCGCAAGGAGCTTTACCGTTTCGACGGGTATGCAGGCGCGGAGACGAAGTACCGGCTGAAAGTCTCCGTCATCACCGAAGAGGCGTGGCACTCGCTTTTCGCAAAAACGCTGTTCATCAACGCGCAGCCTGCGGAGCTCAAGGGATTTGAACCGGACTGGGTGATCATCAACTGCGGCGCGATGCGGATTGAAAACCCGGCCGAGTACGGCATCAAGAGCGGCATCTGCATCGCCCAGTCACTGGAGCGGCGCACGGTTCTCATCTTTGGCACGCGGTACGCGGGCGAGATGAAGAAGTCGATCTTTTACGCGATGAACCACGATCTTCCCGCGATGGGTCCCGATGCGGGCCAGGTCGGCGGCGGCGTGTTTCCGATGCACTGCTCGGCAAACGTCGACAAGAAAGATCCGACGAACGTCGCCCTCTTCTTCGGACTCTCCGGCACCGGCAAGACGACGCTGTCGGCTGATCCGGACCGCCGGCTCATCGGCGATGACGAGCACGGCTGGAGCGACACCGGCGTCTTCAACATCGAAGGCGGCTGCTACGCAAAGTGCATCAAACTGTCGAAGGAGGGCGAGCCGCAGATCTGGAACGCGATCCGTTTCGGCAGCGTGCTCGAGAACGTGGTCGTCGACGAGACGACCCGCGTGCCTGATTACGACTCGACTGCGAAGACGGAAAACACGCGCGTTACCTATCCCGTGCACTTCGTGCCTGACGCGGTCATTCCTTCGGTCGGCGGTCATCCGAAGAACGTCATTTTCCTATCGGCCGATGCATACGGCGTGCTGCCGCCCGTGTCGAAGCTGTCGCCCGAACAGGCGATGTACTACTTCATCAACGGCTACACCTCGAAGCTCGCCGGCACGGAAGCCGGAGTCACCCAGCCGCAGCCGAATTTCTCGGCGTGCTTCGGCGGCGTGTTCCTGCCGCGCCCCCCGATGGTCTACGCGGAGCAGCTCGCGAAGAAGATCCGCACGCACGGTACCGACGTGTGGCTGCTGAACACCGGCTGGACCGGCGGCCCGTACGGCGTCGGCAACCGCTTCAAGCTGAGCTGGACGCGGGCGTTCGTGACGAGCATTCTGAACGGCGCACTCCGCAATGCGAAGTTCGTCGAGCATCCGATCTTCGGGCTGCGCATGCCGACCGAAGTGCCGGGTGTACCCAATGACGTGCTCGATCCGCGCAACACCTGGAACGACAAGGCCGCGTACGACGCGAAGGCCAAGGAACTCGCCACGAAATTCCGTGAGAACGACGCGAAGTTCAAGGTGACACCTGAAGTTCGTGCCGCCGGTCCGAAGGGCTGAATCGCTTCATGCCGACACTCGTCTTTGAACACACGCCGTTTGCTGGCGCCGCTGGCATCCTCGGCACGACGCTGCGCAACTACGGTCATCGCTTTCGATTCGTGCGCCCGGCTTCCGCCTCGGGCCTGCCGGACGCAATGCCGGATGATCTTGACGACGTCGACGCGATTGTGGCCACTGACGGCGCGCAGACGCTGCTGACGAATTCTCCGTCGTGGGCCGCCGCGGAGATGGCGTTACTGCAGCAAGCCCATGCGCGACAGATCCCGATCGTCGGTCTGGGCTTCGGCGCGCGGATTCTCGCGAAGGCGCTCGGCGGCGAATTGTCGGCCGAAGGCGATCATGGCTGGCAGCCGAACACGCTGAGTTTCGTCGGGCGCGAAGAGCCGATCTACAAGGGCATTCCGTGGAGCACACCGCAGCTCTTCTGGCAGAGCGAGTCGCTCGCGAAGCTGCCGGACGGTGCCGTCTCGTACTCGGCGTCAGTGCGCCACGCGCATGTGCCGCGGGCGCAGCCCGCGACCCCGCCGCTTCCCAAGCCGACGATCCGCGCGTTTGCGGCAGGGGTGTTCACGTTTGGCTTCGAGCATCAGTGGTGGCTCGACGCGACGATGTTTGCGCGCGTCGGCGCTCCGCACGAAGTGCAGTGGTCGGACCACGGCGCAGTAAGTGAGCGGCTCGGCGCCCGCATCGCGGAGAACATCGCGCTGTACCTGATGCCGGTCGACCGCGTGAATGCGGGTCGGACCAAAGACCTTCATTACTGATAGCGCTCTGTCGCGCCCTCCGGGCGCACACTCGCTCTTGTCCAGCTCTTTCGATGCTGCGTGCCGTTCCGCCGGTTGATGCTGCAGGAGAACCTGTCCCGATCGCGGCGCAATGGATCGGGAAGCCTTCCGATGTCGGGACGGGGCGTATCAGTCCGATCCATTCACTGCGTCAGAGTGTGTGTGTGATTTCGCGCGGATACAGGCGCGAACTCCACGGTAACGACGCGCCGCGCGGTGTTCACACTTCTTGAGACCGCGCAAGGAAAGCTGATCGCGCCTGAAAACCTCGACGCGCTTCTCGACGTGATTGGCGCAGCAATCAACCTCGATGGGGACTCCTCCACATTCCGCGCGAAGTATCACGCACCGAGTGGACTGTTGATCGTGCGTGGCACGAAGGATGAGCTTGAATTGGCGGCGCAGATCGTGCGATCGAAAGTGCCGTACGCTCAAGTGCAGTTGCCGGAGATGAACGGCGATCGCGCTCCCTCCCCGGCTGCCGAGGCGCCCACCCCGACTCCTCCCGGTGCGCGGTACACCCGATCGCCTTCCGTCCACCTCATGGACACCACCGACATCGACGATGCCTGGGCGCAGCGTGTCTGCGCCGCAATCGCGGCGGGATCGCGCGAGGCATTGGCGCAGCTGTACGAAGCGCGCTTCGAGCGGCTGTTTCGCATCGTGCGGAACCGCACGCGCCGCGACGACGCATTCGCGCTTGCCGCGTGGCTCGTACGCATGGTGCTCTCAGCTGCGGTGGACCGGCTGCGCATGGACGCATCACGCTCGCGCCGCGAATCCAGTCAAGCCGCGCACGCCGGTATGCGGGACGCCGATCTGCTTGCAGCAATGGAAGAAGAACTCCGCCAGCTTTCCGACGACGACCGCTCGGTCATCGACCTGCGCTTTCGCAGGAACCTGGGGCTCGAGCGCATCGGCGCTGCGCTCGGGATCAGCGTGAAGGCCGCCGAGATGCGCCTCCGGCCGGCGCTCGGCCGGCTGCGCATTCGGATGGAGGTGCCACGTGACCGAACTTGAGTCCGAACGTCTCTCGCGCGAGGTCATCGCCCAGCTTCTCAACGTGCAGCGCCAGCGAGTGCGCCTTCGACGCTCGCGGTGGACGTTCGCGCCGCTGGCTGCATTCGCGTTCGTCTGTGCCGGCTCGTTGCTTGTTCATCGTCCCGGAACCCCCCCAGACCGCAGACGCCTGCCCGCTCCGCGATCATCGTGATCATCGTGATCATCGAGATCGTCGAGTCAGCGGCTCGCCCGATCCGCGTCGAACCCCTGACCGAGGACGAACTCATTCACGAACTGCACGCGCTCGGTCTTCCATGCGGCGTTGCCCGGTTTGACGATCGGGTGATTGTGGTCACGCGGTAGTCGGGGCGATGGTGTAACGTTCGCCGCTATCTATGAGCGACACGCCTCCCGCGCCCACGTCCCGCCTGTCGATTCTGGACTGGATTGAGCGCATCGGAAACCGGCTGCCTGAACCGGCGCTGCTCTTTGCGATGCTGGCGGGACTCGTGATCGTCGCGTCGGCGGTCGGATCGTCACTTGGCTGGACCGTGCGCCCGATGCAGCCGCGCGTCACGCTTGTCGACAAGGTCGACGAGAGCGGAGCGCCCGTGCTCGGCGACGACGGCGCGCCGGAACGCGTGCCGCTCCTCGACGCCCGCGGCAAGCCCAAGATCACGCTCGTCGCGCAGCTGAACGCGGACGGCACGCCGGTCGAGCTGCGACCGGTGAGTTTGCTCACGGTCGACGGCATCTACTGGATGCTCTCCTCCATGATCCGCAACTTCACGACGCTGCCCGCACTGGGGCTCGTGTTCGTCGCGATGCTCGGCATTGGCGTCGCCGAAAAATTCGGGCTGTTCAGCGCGCTCATGCGGTTTCTCGCGCTGATCACGCCGAAGTCGCTGCTCACACCCGTCGTCGTCTTTGTCGGCGCCAACGCGGCTGTCGCGAGCGATGCGGGCTACATCATCCTGCCGCCCCTTGCCGCCGGTCTCTATCTGGCCGCGGGCCGTTCGCCGATCGCGGGACTAGCCGCAGCGTTTGCAGGCGTCGCCGGCGGATTCGGCGGCGGCTTCTTTCCGAACGCGGCCGACGGGTTTCTCGCGGGCGAGGCGACGCGCTCCGCGCACATCATCGACGCGAACTACGCGACGGTGACTCCGCTGCACAACTGGTACTTCAAGATCGCGTCGTCGATCGTGGTCACGCTGGCGGGCTGGCTCGTGACCGACCTGCTCGTCGAACCGCGCCTGCGCCGCGCCGGGCATGAAGCGTCGGGCGATGCGGCACCCGACGCTGCGCCCCACGCGGAGGTCGCGGACGTCAGGCTGACGCGGCCTGAAATCAACGGCCTCCTGCTGGCACTCGCGTCCATGGTCGCCGTGGTCGGCATCTTCGCGGCAATGATTGCCATTGAAGGCGCGCCGCTGCATGGTCGCGGTCAACCGACGCTTGCCAGCGGCGCACCCGCGCCGGGCGAACGCGAAGGCGACCGCTGGTCGCATGTGATTGTGCCGCTCATCTTCTTCGCATTCATGATCCCAGGCATTGTGTACGGCATCACGCAGGGGGTGCTGCGCACGCAGCGCGACTTCATCGAGGCGATCTATCACGGAATCCGCACGATCGTGCCCGTGCTCACGATCGCGTTCTTCATGGGTCAGTTCGTGAATTACTTTTCGTATGCCGGCCTCGACAAAATGCTGGCATTCGCAGGCGGATCACTGCTCGTGCACGCGGATCTGCCGACGCCGCTGCTGCTCATCCTCTTTGTCCTGCTCGTGGTCGCGGGTGACTTCGCGATCAGCGGCATGCTGAGCAAGTACGGGATTCTCGCGCCGATCTTCATTCCGATGTTCATGATGGTCGGCATCAGTCCCGAACTCACAACGGCCGCGTATCGCATCGGCGACTCCGTCGTGAACATCGTCACGCCGCTGAACACCTATCTGCTGATCATCCTCGTGGTCCTGCAGAAGTATCGTCGGCACGCCGGACTCGGCACGCTGATCGCACTCATGCTGCCGTACTCCATCGTCTTCTTCGTGATCTGGACGAGCTTTCTCATGCTGTGGTGGATGCTCGATCTTCCGCTGGGACCGGGCGCGCCGCTGACGTACGTGCCGCCGCATTGATGGCAGCGGCGCTCATCCAAACGTCGGCAGCTCAAACCCCGGACGATACGCGCGGCCGACGATCGTCTTCGTCGCTTCCGGGTGGTTGGTGAACGACAGCGACGCTTTGTCCCAGCGCAGCTCTTGACCGGGGAACCGCGCAGCCCGCGCGCACAAGAGACCGGCCTCCGCCATGCCAGCGCCGGCGCTGAACGGCGTCTGGACGAACGCGTCGCTCTTGCCCATGATCTTGTCGACCCACGCATGCCAGTGATTGCGTGCGGTGACGTCCCCGAGGCCGGAGAGCGTCTTCCAGTCGACCGGCTTGCCGTCGCGCCACACCTCGATCGCGCCTTCCGGCTCGACGTGGAGCACGCCCTCCTCACACACCACGAGCGTTCCGGTGCCGCCGAAGGATCCGGGCGGCAGACCGAGTGCCGCGCGGGACGGCGCCTGTCCCTTGTCGCAGTAATGCACCGGAAACACGGGGTTGGCGAAACGTGCGCCGCCTCCCTGATACGACAGCGTCGCCTGCACCTGCAGCGCGTGATAGAAGTCGGAGGGCGTGCGCGTGTGCGCGAGCACTGCCAAGGGCGAACCGAGTTCGTACGCGAAGTACAGCACATCAAGCAGATGCGTGCACCAGTCGCCGAGCTGGCCGGTGCCGTAGTCCCACGACGATCGCCAGCGCAGCCCAACGAGCCCTTCACGATGCGGCGCGTCGGTCGCGGCGCCGAGCCACAGCGGCCAGTCGATGTTCGCCGGCGCAGGCGTCGGTTCCTTCAGGCCGCCGTAGTAAAAATAACCGTCGCCCTGGTCAGGCGGTCCTCCGACCCACACATGCGCTTCGACGGCTTTGCCGAGCAGTCCCTTGCGCAAGATCTCGACCGCGAACTGGCGGCCGGTCGGCCCCATGCGCTGATTGCCGACTTGCGTGATCAGATCGGGACACGCGCGGATCGCGCCCTGCATGGCCGAGACTTCGGAGAGCTGCTGCACGAGCGGCTTCTGACCGTAGACGTGCTTGCCCGCCTTCATCGCCGTCATCATGATCAGCGCATGATTGTGATCCGGCGTGCACACGAGCACCGCGTCGAACTGATCGCGGTGCTTCGCGAATGCTTCGCGAAAATCGCGACAGGTGAATGCGTCGGGATGTTCGCGCGCGACGCTGGTGAGCGCGTCGGAGTCGACGTCGCACAGCCCTGAGAAGACGACGTCGGGATGCCCCTTCAGCTCCGATCGATCGGCGGGCGCGATGCTGCCGCCCACGCCGACCTGCAGAATCTGGAGCTTGCGCAGGCGGCCGGGCTGCGCCCCGCGCAACGCCGAGCGGGGCGCTGCGAACACCGACGCTGCGGCGGCGCCGCCCAGCACGGCCGCTGTGGATTGGAGCATTGCACGACGGGTCACCCGATTCGGCTGCGTCATGCCCGGAGGATATTGCGGGCGGATCGGTCGCACAACATCGCGTCTGTCACTCCGGTCGTTCGCGTCCTTCGGTGCAGCTTCAATCCACGACATGATCGATTCGAACTTCCATTTCGATTTCAAATTCTTCGTCAATAGGCGACGAAACGATCGCATCGGCCTCGTTCTGGTATGCAGGCATGGCTTGTGTGCCGCAGCATTGCTCTTTGACAAGTAGATCGAGGTCGCGGCAAACGGAGGCGTCACGTCGAGCGACACCGCGGCACCTTCCGCGACGGTGGCGCCAATCGGATTCGTCAGAATCGCCGGCTCGTCTGTATCTATTCGCGCGATGCGAAGGAATGGTTCTCCAGCCATGCTGGCAAAGGAGCTGTATGGACCGCTGCCGCGCGGACTCAGCCACGTCCAGAAGCCGCCCTTGCAGCGCGTGCTCGCAAGCGCTCGAAGCGGACGATAATTTCCTGCAGCCCGACGAACAACAGCAGCAGCACACCGGTCGCGATGCTCGTCCATGCCGCATTGAACGTCCCCTGAAAATCGATCAGCAGGCGGATCGTTCCGAGGATGAGGACGCCGATGATGGTTCCGGCGATCGTGCCGACGCCGCCGCTCAGGAGTATGCCGCCGATAACCGCGGCGGCGATCACTTCGAGTTCGAGCCCGACGGCCGATGCGGGATCGCCCGCCTGCTTGTAGAGCGTGAACACCGCGCCGGCGAGCGCCGAACAGCCGCCGGCCAACGCGTACGTACCGATGCGCGTCGCGCCGACGGGAAGACTCATGCGCCGCGCACCGGTCTCGTTGCCGCCAATTGCATAGACATAGCGTCCAAACGGTGTCGCGTGTGCAATCACCATGGTGAGCGCTGCGGCGCCGAGGAAGATCATGGTCCGCAAGGGGATCGTCAGCTCCCCGACACGCAGCACCGCGCTCATGGAGGCCCACGCGTACGCCGGATGATGCACGCTGATCGAATGCGGCTCAATCCAGAATGCAAACGACCGCGCGACGAACATGCCTGCCAGCGTGACGAGGAACGCCGGCAGGCGATACCGCTCGATCAGTCCGCCCATTGCCGCACCGAACCCCGCGCCGAGCGCCACGGCGATGGCGCTCGCGGGCAGGGGATGCACACCGTGGCGTTCGACGAGCGACGCGATGATCACGCTGGTGCAGGCGACGACGGCGCCGACGGAGAGATCGATGCCGCCGGACAGAATGACCAAAGTCGTGCCCAGCGCGGCGATCCCGACGAACGAGTATTCGTGGAAGAGTCCGGCGAAGGTGCCGACACTGGCGAAGTGATCGAAGCGAATGCTTCCAAAAGTCAGGAGTGCGGCGAGGATCGTGAGCGCGATCATCGTCGGCAGATGGCGGGCCCCGGAGCTATGCGTCGAATCCGATGTCATTGTTTTCCTCGCTTGACGATCGCGCGCAGATCGCTGCGAAAGCGCGGCGATCCGAGGAGGCAAACCGCGAGGATCACGCACGCGATCGGCAGGGGGGCGACGTCGGAGCTGACGTCGCGCGCGTACATCGTCGTCGTCATCGTCTGCAGGAGATACGCGCCGGCGATGGCGCCGCCGAGCACAAATCGACCTCCGGCGAGCGACGCCCCGCCGGCGACGACGGCGAAGATGCCGGCGAGCTCGAGCGACAGGCCGAGCCTGCTGGGATCAGCGGAGCGGACACGGGCGCACTCGATAAGCCCGGCCAGGCCGGCGCAGAGCGCCGACGCGACGTACGTCACAAAGACGAGCAGGCGTTCGCGAATTCCGGCGAGCCGCGCGGCGCCGGGATTACTGCCGACCGCTTCCAGCAGCAGTCCAGCGGCAGTGCGGCGCGTGGCGATGAACGTCACGAGTGCAGCGAGCATCGCGACGAGCAGTGGAACGGGAACTGGGAGCCATGGAACGCGGCCACCGCTGAGGAACTCGATCACCGGATCGCGGAACGTCAGGATCTGCCCGTCGGCCAAGGCCTGTGCGATGCCTCGGCCCGCAACCATGAGAATGAGCGTCGCGACAAACGGCTGCAGCCGGCCGATCGTCACGAGGAATCCGTTCCAGGCGCCGCACACGAGCGCGGCGGCGAGTGCCGCCGGAATCGCGAGCCAGCCCGGCGCGCCGCGGTCGACGACGGCGGCAGCTGTCACGCCGGTGATCGCCATCACCGTGCCGATCGAAAGATCGATCCCGCGGCCTGCAATGACGAGCGCCATGCCGATCGCGAGCAGTGCCACGGTCGCGCCGCGGCTGAGAGTGTCCATGATCGCGCCGGTCGGCCGGCCGTCGATCATGACGATTGACAGAAATCCGCCGCGCTGAAACGCTCCGGCGAACGTGCCGGTCCGCGTCCAGTCAAACGCCGCGTTGACGAGGAGAAGCATGACGATCGCGACCAGAGGCCACGCAATCGCGCTGCGCCAGCGGTGCCAGCTGTGCATCGCCGATGCGTTCATGCGGGATCGCCTCCGTGCGCCACGAGTGCGAGGATCGCCCCTTCGGATACATCGGCAGACTCGATCATCCCCGCCACGGCTCGATCGCGCAGCACCAGAACCCGCTGCGAGGTGCGAACCGTCTCGTCCAGTTCGGAACTGACAATGGCCAGCGCGAGCCCGCGGTGCCGCAGTGAGGCGAGCAGCGACTCGATCTCGGCGCGGGCACCGACATCCATGCCGCGCGTCGGCTCGTCGAGAAGGAGGACCGTCGGCTCGATCGCTAGCCAGCGGGCGAGCAGAACCTTCTGCTGATTTCCGCCGGACAGTGAGGCGATCGGCGCGTCGGCGCTCGCCGCTCGAATGCCAAGTGCCGCGATGAATCGGTCGACGATTGCCTTGGCCTCGGTTCGCGGAATTGGCCGCATGGCGCCGCACCGCGCCTGGAGCGCCATGAGCAGGTTCTCGCCCACCGACAGATCGGCGAACACACCGTCGCGTGCACGGTCCTCCGAGAGGAACGCCATGCCCGCGGCGATGCTGGCGCGGACGGAGCCGGGTCGAACGCGAACGCCCTTGACCGCGACTGTTCCGCCGTCCGGCGCATCGGCGCCGAAGATCGCGCGCAGCAGTTCACTCCGTCCCGAGCCAAGCAGTCCCGCGATGCCGAGCGTCTCTCCGGCATGCAGTGAAAGCGTGACCGGCCCGAGCACGTGACCGCACGCGAGGTCTTCCGCCCGCAGCGCCGGCAGCTCCGGGAGGACGGCCGGCGCCACACTCGAGCGTTCGCCAGACGTGACGGTCCGGCCCGTCATCATTTCCACCAAAGCGGCCGGCGGCAGTTCGGGGGCGTTCCACGTTCCGACGCGAGTGCCGTTGCGCAGCACCGTGATCCGGTCGGCAATCGAACAGACCTCGCCGATCGAGTGCGAGATCAGCACGATCGCGAGTCCGCCGTCACGCAGGCGGCGCAGCATCGTGAACAGCCGCGCCGTTTCCTCTGCATCCAGACTCGAGGTCGGTTCATCGAGGATCAAAAGCTGAGCGCTGACATCGAGCGCGCGGGCGATGGCCACCATCTGCCGCACTGCGATCGGACAATCGGCGAGGCGCAGCCGAACATTCAGCGCGATGCCGAGCCGCGCCAGCGCCGCAGTTGCGCGCTCGCGCATCAGCCTCTGCAACAGCAGTCCGAACCGGGTGCGCTGACGGCCGAGCCCGATGTTCTCGGCGACGGAGAGATTCGGAAGGAGATCGATCTCCTGATGGACCACGCTGATCCCGGCGCGTTCCGCCTCGCCCGGCGAACCGGGGAACCGACCGTTGCGAAACGGAACGGCGGCACCGGTGACGGTGATCGTCCCTTCATCGGCCCGATGCACACCGCTCAGAATGCGGATCAGCGTGCTCTTGCCGGCACCGTTCTCGCCCATCAGCGCATGCACTTCGCCGTGCCGTACGTCGAAGTCGACGTTGGTCAGGGCGCGGACACCGGGAAACGATTTGCCGAGCCCTTGAGCGCGCACGGCGACCGGCAATTCCTCAGTACGCGCGTCCACGCACGACCTCATCGGTGACGTTGGCCGCTTCGTAAAGCTCGTCGTCGACGCGGACGCGCTTTGCAATCGGCGAACCGGCGCGATGCTGCTCGATGAGATCAAAGAGCAGCGGACCGATGAGCGGGTTGCACTCGATCGAACAGTTCAGGGTTCCTTCGCGCATGGCGACGAACGCATCCCGCACGCCGTCAATCGAAACGATGATCAGATCCTTGCCGGGTGCACGGCCCGCTTCGGCGGCCGCCTGGATCGCACCGAGCGCCATGTCGTCGTTGTGCGCGTAGAGCGCCGTGATGGACGGGCCGTCAGGCGAGCGGAGAAAACTCTCGAACACTTCCTGACCTTTGGAGCGGTTGAAGTGGCCGGACTGCGTCTTGACGATCCTCATCCCGGGGTGCTTCGCGATCGCTGCGGCAAATCCATCACGGCGGTCGATGGCCGGCGCTGCACCCGGTGTGCCCTGAAGTTCCGCGATCACCGCTGTACCGTCCGTGACCCTCGCGAGCCATTCACCTGCGCGTCGACCCTCTTCCACGAAGTCGCTGCCGATGAACGTCACGAAGAGTGACTCGTCATCCACATCCACCGAGCGATCCGTCAGAAACACCGGAATGTCCGCGGCTTTCGCCTCGATCAGCACCTCGGTCCATCCGGTCTCGACCACCGGCGAGAAGGCGATGACGTCGACATTCTGCTGAATGAACGTCCGGATCGCGCGAAGCTGATTCTCCTGACTCCCCTGCGCATCGGTGAACCGAAGATCAATGTCGCGTGCGGCCGCGGCATCCTTGATCGACTTCGAATTCGCCGCGCGCCAGGCGCTCTCCGCGCCGATCTGACTGAAGCCGACGAGGAGGCGTGTGCGGGGCGGTTCAGCAGGCACCCCTGAACCCGGATTCCCGCATCGCATGAGCACACCGCACGCGACGATGGCCATGCAGAGCCGAATGAGGTGCATGCAGCGCAAGACCCGTGGTGATCGCGACATCATTGAATTAGCATAGTGAATTCCAGAGCGATCCATCGCGTGTCGGCAGCGCGTCGCCAATGGACCGCGAGGGGCGGGCTTCGCTTCTTTTCCGATGGTTCGGCATTCCAAATCGTGCGACCTCGTTGCACGCGGCCTCTTCAATCGCCCATTCCCCGCAGGCCCCAGCGCTGATTCCCTAAAGGGCCCATTCAAAGAAAGCTGGATGCAATGACCATGAACCCTGAAGAAATGCATGAACTGGACACGCAGCGCCTTGCACGACTCGAGCGGGACTTGCGTGCGCTCCGGGCGGCAAAGTCAACGGGCACCGCACGATCGGCGCGTGTGCTCGCAGCCGGAGTGGGCGCCGGCCTCGCGGCGGGGATCTCGCTCGCGGTGCTGTTTGGAGCGACGCAGGCCGCTCCAGCGCGGGTCAGCGCCACCGGCTTCGACGTGATCGGGAAGGATGGCAAGGTCCGTGCTCGCCTCGATCTGGCCGCAAACGACGAACCGCGTCTCGAACTGCTCGATGTCAACGGAGTTGCTCAGGCAACGCTCGCCCTCGGAACGTTCCGGCGTCCCGACGACGAACGACTGAAGCTCAAGCGATCCGAAGCCCGCAAACTCCGCCCCGCGGAAGAACCGTTGCACGCGGTGCTGCGGCTTGGCAGCGGCATGACCGAGCGCGACCCGCGGCTCAACGACAACTCGATCATTGAGCCGGCGATTGAGATCGGGGCGGGCGACCGACTGCGCGCCCTCCGCATGCGCGGCCAAGACGGGGATGAACGCGTCGAGCTTCGCGTCGGCCCCTACGCACCGGACGAGATCATCGACCTGGAGCCCATGGTCGAAACGACGTTTCGAATGAAGACGTTCGAGGAGGAAGTCCTGCTCGAGTTCGGCGTGGAGCCCGTTTCGGCGAAACGGCCCGCCGATCGCCGCCCGCCCATCGGCGGTCGCGCATACGAAGTTCCCGCTCCCTATTTCGTGCTCTTTGGCGAACTGGAGCGACCGATTTTCTTCCTCAGCAACTGGACCGCTAAGGATGGACTCGGGGACGAACCGACCATGGACATGTGGGACAGCAGTCAGAAGCTGCTGTTTGCCGTGCCCGACGTCGAGCGCGAGAAGCACGAACACCGTCAGGACGCGGCAATCCGGCAGCTCCAGTCAGAAGGCTGACCCGGGAGTCGAAACGGGAGTCGAAACGGGGGTCGAAACGGGTAGTTGAACGGCATACTGGCGCCGCTCGTGTGGTACTGTCATTCGGGCGTCGTTTTCGAACCTCCTTCAGCGGGTCCTTTCTCATGTTCAGCACACTCGCGTTGATGATCACGCTGTCCGCACCCCTCACCGGGTCGGTACTGCCGCCGCTGGCGGTCGCACATGTGGCGTCAGCTTCCGTCGTCGAACCGTCGCCGGAAGCGCAGTCCAAGGCGCGGTCCGGCCGAAAGGTTCAGTCGTTCTCAGCCAAGGATCTCACAGGCGAGAAGATCAGTTTTCCCGACGACTACAAGGGGAAGATCGTTCTGCTCGACTTCTGGGCGACATGGTGCGGCCCCTGCATGAAGGAAGTGCCACACCTCGTGTCGGCCTACAAGAAGCATCACTCGAAGGGTTTTGAAATCCTCGGGGTGAGCCTCGACAAGGCAGGCGACGGCGCCAAAGTCAAGAATGCCCAGAAGGCCAAGGGCATGAAGTGGCCGCAGATCTTCCAGGGCGGTGGGTGGGATACGCCGCTGGCCAAGCAGTTCGGAGTTCGATCGATTCCCGCCGCGTTCCTGGTCGACGGCGACACAGGCGAGATCATCGCGGAAGGCGGAGCGCTGCGCGGCTTGACACTTGCCAAGACGATTGAGTCCGCGATGGCGAAGCGGAAGAACGCGCAAACCAAGGACGCCCCGAAGGACTCGAAGGAGCCTGCGAAGAAGCCGGACGACGGCAAGGGCGGTGCGCCCGACGCTCCGAAGGATCCGGCCAAGGATCCGGCGAAAGACCCAGCGAAGGATCCGGCGAAGGAATCAGCCCCGGACAAGCCGAAGACGAGCTGAGCACGTCAGTTCACTTCCGCATCGTGACAACCGCAGGCGTGTTCGCGGAAGCACCGTGCGACGCGTCCGCGTCGACGACTGCGCGGATGCAGCGCACGATGCTCGGCAGATCGAGGCCGGCCTCGCTCAGCTGTTCCTGGCGCTCACCTTGATAGATCCAGCGATCGGGCAGCGCCATGCGGGTGACCCGGCGGGTGTCGAGGCCTTCGGCATGGCACGCTTCCAGCACACACGTGCCGAAGCCGCCTTCGATCGAGTGGTCTTCGATGGTGATGATCGGCACATTGCGCTCAAAGAGATCCCGCAGGAGTGCGACGTCAACGGGCTTCGCGAAGCGGGCGTCGTAGACATTGACCTGACACTCCGATTGAACGCTCTTGGCCGCTGCGGCCGCGTCGATCGCCATCGTGCCGAACCCGAGGATCGCGACGTCCGGCTCCGCATGCGTGATGAGTGCGCGAGCCTTGCCGAGTTCAAACGGCGGGCAGGCCGTGTCCTCGAACATCAGACTCACGGCATCGCGCGGATAGCGAACGCTTGAGAGTCCTTGTTCATAGCCGGCCATAAATTCCATCGCGGCCTTGAGTGACGCCTCATCGATCGCCGCGGTGATCGCGACCTTGGGAAGCGTGCGCAGCAGCGCGACGTCGCAGAAGCCATGATGCACGGCGCCGTCGCCGCCGACGAGTCCCGCGCGATCGAGGCAGAGCCGCACCGCCAGTCCCTGCAGCGAGACTTCCTGGAAGCACTGATCAAACGCGCGCTGCAGAAACGTCGAGTACACCGCGAAGAACGGCTTCCAGCCAGTTTTCGCAAGCCCGGCCATCATGTCGAGAGCGTGACTCTCGCAGATGCCGGTGTCCCAGACGCGGTCGGGAAACTTCGGCAGCACCTTTGCGATGCCGGTGCCGTCGGGCATCGCGGCCGTACACGCAACGACCTTCGGATCGCGCGCCATCAGATCGCTGAGGATCTCACCGAACGCGCCGGTAAACGAACGCGCCGACTTCTTGAGTTCGACGCGGCAACCTTCTGTTTCGAGATCCATGCGAAACGCGCTGGGCGAGTGGAACGTCGTCGAGTCGCCTTCAGCGAACGAGTAGCCCTTGCCCTTGATCGTCTTGACGTGCAGGACGAGCGGACGCTCGGCGTCCTTCGCTTCATTGAGAACGTCGACGAGCGTCGGAAGATCGTGGCCGTCGACGGGACCGACAGTGAGCAGACCGAAGTGCTCGAACCAGGCGTCTTCCGACACGAGCGCTCTGCTCATCTCGCCCATGCGATGCGACGCCTCCCGCATGAGTTCGCCGCCGGGCACCTTCTTGAGCATCTCCTTGGCAGCCTTCTTGAACTCGCCGTAGCTCTGGCTGAGACGCACGCGGTCAAAATAGGCGGCGACCGCACCCTGCGGCTTGGCGATGCTCATGCCGTTGTCGTTCAGAACGACGAGGAACTGCCGGCGCAGTGTTCCGGCGTTGTTGAGGCCCTCCATCGCGACGCCGTTCACGATCGACGCGTCGCCGATGAGCGAGACGATGCGTCGGCCCGTCGGATTCTCGGACGAGTAGGCTTGGCCGTTCAGCGAATCGCCTCGTGCCATCCCGACGGCAGTCGAAATTGCCGTGCCGGCATGGCCGACCGAGAACAGGTCGTACGGGCTTTCGCGCGGTTCAGGAAAGCCGGCCATACCGGTGCGCTGTCGGAGGTGGGTAAAGAGCGGGAGGCGTCCGGTCAGCAGCTTGTGCGGATAGCACTGATGTCCGACGTCAAAAAGCAGCCGGTCGTGACCGAAGTCAAACACGTAATGCAGTGCGATGGTGAGCTCCACGACGCCGAGATTCGGCGCGAGGTGCCCACCAGACTTCGAGACTTGCTCACAGATTGCGTGGCGGATTTCCGCGGCGAGCTCCGGCAGGGCCGAGAGCGGAAGGCGGCGAAGATCGGCTGGGCACTGGATCTTGGGAAGAAGCGTCAGGTCCATCTGCTCATCTGGAGGTGTCGCGGACGCAGCTGCTGGGAGAAAGGGGGCCCAGCGGAAGATCCGGAAGGAATCCGGCCCCACGACGCGAACGCAGCGCGGTTGGAGACGGAAGAGGTCGTGATAGTAGCGTGGGCGAAGCGGAACCGTCGGCGAGCGGGAGGACGGCAGGGGGTCAAAGCTACAAATGGATCCCGCACTCGACCGCAGAAGTCATGCTAGTGGCTAGTGACGGTCTCGCTACTTTGTTCGTGTCGCCAGAAATTGGGCGACATCATGCAGCGGTTTCGCAGGCTTTCCGAGCGGTGCGAGCACCGCCGTCGCTTCGGCCTGCAGACGGGTAACCTCTGTGCGGCTCGCTGCGATGCCGATCACGCCCGGGAACGTGAGCTTTCCGGCGTTCCGGTCCTTGCCGACTGCTTTGCCGACGTGCTCCGCCGACTGGGTTTCGTCGAGCAGGTCGTCGACGATCTGAAACATCAGGCCCATCAGATGCCCCCAGCGGCCGAGCCCCGCGACCGATGCAGCTTGGCCTCCACCGGCAATGGCACCCATCCGGCAACTCGCAACGAGCAGTGCACCAGTCTTCTGCGCGTGGACGCGATGAAGCCGCTCAAGGTCAGACTCGTCCGCGGTGAAGCCACCCAGCGTGTCGAGCACCTGCCCGTTGATCATCCGTGTCGTGGCGTTGGCGAGTTCACGCACAATCTGAATGGGCTGCGTTGTGGTGGCGGCGGCGCTTTCCATCGCAAGTGACAGAAGGACGTCGCCGGCAAGAATCGCCATCGCTTCGCCGTAAGCGACATGCACGGTCGGCAGTCCTCGCCGCATCGCATCATTGTCGAGCGCCGGCAGGTCGTCGTGGACGAGGCTGAACGCGTGAATCAGTTCGATCGCAATGGCCGCAGGCATCGCCTGCTCGTGCGCTCCGCCCACAGCGGAAGCAGAATGCAGGACGAGCAGCGGACGCATGCGCTTGCCGCCGCCGAGCACCGCATGCTGGGCTGCCTCCTTCAGGTTGGCCGGAAGATCAGCCGAGTCGAGAAAGCGGCTGAGGGCAGCATCCACCTCGGCGATGAGGCGCAGATCGAGGTCGGTGAGGGCGGGCGACACAGATGGCGTTGCAGCAGGAGCGGATGGCATGGCGAATTCGGCACTGTAACGCAGCCAGCGCGCTGCCGGAAGGCGGACGCGTATCGGGCGACGAGCGGCCTCAGGGACAGAGGCCCCACGAACCGAGCAACGTCGCTCGCCCGGATTATTCATCAAGTATGAAGCGCGCAGAAAACTCCGCCAGCGTCGCGCTCTGACGGCGACCGGCGCGCCGTGACGCCGCACGCGAGCGCACCGCCCCCTACCCCCGTGACGCATCTCGTCGCGACGCGGGTTTCGCCACACCCTCGGTTGTCGTCGACTACGGCGCCCGCGCGCAGACACAGGCCCGTCGCGCGACTGCGCGCAGCAGGATCCAGTGCGGCCAGCTCGACGACGTCTCGAGCCACACGCGTCGCGTCGTCTGCACCACGCGCGCCGCGACCTTCACGATCTTCGTCCGCCACGTCTCCGGCTTCGCGTTGCGGAGCTCCTGCGGCACGCGCTCGTCGTCGCGCAGCGCCGAGAGGAGATTCGTCGCCATCGCGTGCATCAGCAGACGCGCGAAGTTCGCGCAGAACCGGTGGCACGACAGACGGTCGCCCGCGATTCCGTTCTTGAGCTCCTCGTTGCGCTGTTCGCTCTCGCCGCGCCTCACGTAGAAGTCGTACGCCGCTTCGGCCTGCTTCTTCGTCCTCGCCTTCGCGGTCGTGACC
>Ga0163150_10000074_pt1 | contig 177850 bp, 140 predicted proteins | sample OliLakLV19P2IB_FD_148628 | JGI IMG/M metagenome (GOLD analysis project Ga0163150, IMG submission 148628) | Freshwater microbial mat bacterial communities from Lake Vanda, McMurdo Dry Valleys, Antarctica - Oligotrophic Lake LV.19.P2.IB | ecosystem: Environmental > Aquatic > Freshwater > Lake >... | reverse complement strand
CCACACTCCAGCGTTACGTCATCCGGAACTCCAAAAAGAACAGGTGCTTCATCATCTATCACTGTTACTGTCCATGTTTGTGCGGTGGTGTTGCCGCAGTTGTCGCTAAAGGACCAGGTGCGCAACAAAGTGTAAGAGTTTATGCAATCGCCCTCCACATATTCTTCCGTGAAAACAACCGCCACTGCCGAGCACAAATCGAAATACTCCACATCTGCTTCGTTGGGCGTTGGCACATTGTCGCAACTCACCACCACATCCATTGGAAACGAAGTGATAACTGGCGGCTGATCATCAAAAATGGTAATGGTTTGCACCGCTGTTGACACGTTGCCACAAGCATCAGTAGCGGTATAAGTGCGAATGATAATGCCATTGCAACCCACCTGCACCACGTTATCGGTATAAGCAAGTGTGGTAGTACTGCAGGCATCGGTGGCGCTCACCAGCACTCCGTTGTATGCAGTGCAAGGCAGCAAAACTTCCGCTTCATAAGGATCGAAAACAGGTCCTTCTGTATCTACTACCGAAATTTCCTGGCCCCATGTAACAAAGTTGCCGCAGCCATCAAATGCCTGGAAGGTGTATTGAATAGTATAAGTGTTGGCACATCCTCCGGCAATAGTTTCTGAGGTAACAACGGTTTCCACCGGGCCATCGCAAACATCCGCTGCAAGTGGAATGCTGGGGCCTGGAACAGGATCACCACATTGCACAATTATACCTGCGGGATTGGTAAGGAAGATGGGACTGGTGGTATCAATAAATGTAATGGTTTGAGATGCAGTGGTGGTATTTCCGCAATCATCAACACCTGTCCAGATGCGGATAAATTCATAACCACAAGGCAGCGCATTGGTGGAAGCTGATAAACCCACTACTACATTTTCCGAACAATTATCCAAGCCAAATACAAGGGCATCCAATACATCTTCGCCACACTCCAGCGTTACGTCATCCGGAACTCCAAAAAGAACAGGTGCTTCATCATCTATCACTGTTACTGTCCATGTTTGTGCGGTGGTGTTGCCGCATTCATCGGACAAGCTCCAGCTTCTTTCGAAGGTGTAAGAGCCTGAACAATCACCCGGTACGATGGTTTCAGAAAACTCTACTGAAACTGAAGAACAGTTGTCGGTGTATTGCACACCTGCACTTTCAATCGTAGGAACATTGTCGCAACTCACTGTTACCTCATCGGGGAAAGAAGTGAAAACAGGAGCCACCTCATCAATAAATGTGATAAGTTGTGTGGCGGTGGCTGCATTGCCACATCCATCAATTGCTGTGAAAGTGCGAAGGATGCCACCGGCACATCCCACACCCGATGGTGCATCAGCAAATGAAACGGATACAACCGAACATGCATCATCGGCCTGAGCCATTTCAAAAGGCACCGCATCATCACACTCTACTTCAATATCTGTGGGTATGAAGGTGAAGAACGGAGCCACATCATCATTTACCGTTATCGTTTGAGAGGAGGATGAAGAATTGCCACACTCGTCCGTTGCGGTCCATGTGCGGATGAAGAGGTAGCCACATTCCATCTGAACAGTTGCAGCACTGCTGCCAATGAGTATTTCTCCCGCACAGTTGTCGGTTGCAAAAGCCACCGCGTCCGAAATTTCATCACCACAATTAATGGTGGCATCAGCCGGAATGTTGAAGAGCACTGGTGCAGTTGTGTCATCCACAGAAATACCCCACGATTGTGAAGCCGTGTTGCCGCAGGCATCGGTCAATGTCCAGGTGCGTACAATTAAATACGAGTTTGGGCAAGAGCCCTGCTCCACATTTTCACTTACTGAAACTGACACTGCGCTGCAGTTGTCCATCCACTCTACTCCTGCCGAATCAACCGTTGGAATTTCATCACACTCCACCATTACATCATCAGGAAAGGATGTGAATTGTGGTGGAGTATTGTCAATGAAGTTTATGTTTTGGGTGGCAGTGGCCGTGTTGCCGCAAGCATCCGTTGCGGTGAAAGTGCGAACGATTCCGTTGCTGCAATCGCCATCCACCGCCATATCAGTAAAGGTGATAGTGACTGTGCTGCATGCGTCTTCGGCTTGTGCCAAATCAATTTCAAGAAGGTCGCTGCAATCGTAACTCGCATCGGCAGGTACGAAAGTGAAAACAGGAGCCACCTCATCAATAAATGTGATAAGTTGTGTGGCGGTGGCTGCATTGCCACATCCATCAATTGCTGTGAAAGTGCGAAGGATGCCACCGGCACATCCCACACCCGATGGTGCATCAGCAAATGAAACGGATACAACCGAACATGCATCATCGGCCTGAGCCATTTCAAAAGGCACCGCATCATCACACTCTACTTCAATATCTGTGGGTATGAAGGTGAAGAACGGAGCCACATCATCATTTACCGTTATCGTTTGAGAGGAGGATGAAGAATTGCCACACTCGTCCGTTGCGGTCCATGTGCGGATGAAGAGGTAACCACATTCCATCTGAACAGTTGCAGCGGTAAGACTAATCAATACATTTTCGGAACAATCATCCAGCGCAAAAGGTTGTGCATCGGGCACAGGGTCATTGCAATTTATGCTTCCATCGAGAGGAACTCCGTAGATAACAGGTGCGGTAGTATCCGTCACATCAATGGTCCAGGTTTGTGAAGTGGAGTTTCCGCAATTGTCCTCGACAGTCCACGTAACCAGTATGGTGTAGCTCTGCTGACAATTGCCATTTTCATATTCTATGGTTTGGAAAAGATCCCAATCGTTGCAATTGTCTTCCACCTGCACCAACAGATCGTTGATATCGGGCAGGTTTTCGCAATCCGCAGCCACGTCTTGCGGGAAGGTGATAAACGCTGGAGCAACATCATCGGTGTAGGTGATTACCTGTTGTGCCTCGGTAGAATTTCCGCAGCCATCAATTGCAACATAATGCCGTATGTAACCACCGGCACAATCATTTGCAAAAAATTCATCGTTGTACAACACATTTACTGAAGAACACTCATCAGTGGCGGTGGCAAGTTCCAGTGGTTGAGGGTAATGGCATGGAATGGTAATGTCCATAGGCACGAATGTGAAAACAGGAGGAATTGCATCGCTCACCACTATTTCTTCCGTTTGTTCGGTATAGTTTCCACAATCATCCGTTGCGGTCCAGGTGCGGATAAAAATGTATCCGCAATCCATTGGTTGGGTTGAGGCAGCTACTCCCACCACAGGAGCCGGGTCGCAATTGTCCAGAGCAAAAACAAGCGCATCGGGAACATCATCACCACAATTTAATGTGATGCCTTGCGGAATGTTGTAAAGCTGAGGAGGCATGGTGTCCACCACGGTAATTGTCCAGGTCTGCACTACCGTATTTTCACAATCATCCGACAAAGTGTAAGTGCGGAGGATGATGTATTCGCCAGTGCAGTCACCTGAAATAATTTCTTCGGTAATCGCCAGTAGCGGATTTTCACACGCTCCATCAAACGTAACAGGAATGGGAGGCGCATCGGGAACGGCATCACATTCTACAGTGACGTCTACCGGAAAATTTATGAAAAAAGGTCCGTTATCATCAGGAAAGTTGATGATCTGTTCTGCCGTAATGAAATTGCCACAGGCATCGGTTATGGTGTAAGTGCGAAGAATGGATCCCAAGCATCCTGGTACGAGCACTTCGTCCACATACGTGATGGTGATGGTGGAGCAATTGTCGGTGGCTTCGATAAAAACTCCTGCATAATCATCACACGGCAATTCTATAGGGCTTTCCAGTTGGGTAACCACAGGAGGTACATCATCCACAACGTCAATATTCTGGACATTGTAAGAGGTATGTCCGCAATCATCCGTTGCGCTCCAGATGTAAGTGACATCTGCATTTGCGCAGCCGTTGGTGTCTTCACAATCTTTATCTGTGTTGATGTCGCCTGAGCCATACACCCACTCGCCATTGAGCCAACCGCTATATGCAAACCAACCGCTCAAACCATTGTTCGCATTTTTTTGATTGGCCGCTTCACCGCATTGAAATCCGTAGTAATAATCTAACGGGAAATGATAAATCTGGAGCTGGTCGCCCTCAAATTCGCCTATGCCGGTTAATGTTGAAAATCCATTCGCCACTTCGTAATACATCCATGTTTCATGAAGCTCGGCACCAAGATTAAGATCGTCTTTGTATGAGCGGCCTAAGGCTGACCATTCTTCCCAGTTCATGCCGTTCTCCAGCCAGATGTCCATTACAAATCCCTGGTTTGCATTTTGGGTATTGATGATGGTTCCCCAGATGTGCGCTGTGCCATCGGAGTAGGCCACAAAGTTTCCTTGATCTATTAAAATCCAGTTGTTGCCCGCACCGATCTGTGGAATCCATACTGCCCAGTCGGGGCCAGGTCCATAAGCGGTGGTGAGGATGCATGTTTCATCCGTTCCAATAGTGCCTCCAGTAAATGAATCGTATTCAAGATCCTCATCACAGCCATCGGTGGCTAGGCATTCCAGCATGGGAGGAAGCGGATCTTCGCAGGAAATAGTGAGATCAGCAGGGTCATTTGCAAACACCGGGTAGTCGTTGTCCGTCACGGTGATGGTTTGTACACATGGAGTCAATCCGTTGGATGTCCAGGTGCGCAGAATGATGTACATGCACTCGCCTTCGTAAGTAATTTCATCGGAATACATTCCGGAGCCTGAACATGGAAATAGAGATGCATAGCCAGTAAACTCTGGCGATGTTTGTCCACAATTTGCTGTTGCATCAGGTGGGCAATTAATTTGACACTGGCTGATGGCAACGCGCCCGATGACGCAAAAAATCGACATGAGCAAGAAGTGTTGCAGTGCATTTTTAACGAAAGATGAAGATGTAGAAAAGGAGAAGTTAGTTCCCATTTGTAATTAGTTTTGTTTAGATAGAATTGTTTTTTGTCAAGGTGAACCCTGAAATTTCACCCACCAAAGTAAAGGAACAATGCGACTTGCGTAGAAGTAAAAGTGAAAAATGTTTTACAAGGTTGGTCGTGAACAAACATTATTGTTTCTCTTAAAGGATAATGGGTAAATTTTTGCCATCGTTAAACCAACTGATGAGTCATCGCCTCTCAACACTGAATTTTAAAAACAAAATCAATATGAAAAACAAATCATTTTTTTATGTAGCGCTGATGGCGCTGTTGGCCGGAGCACTTGCATCTTGCCGAAAAGACAAAGAAAACCTGTTCGATGCTTCGAACATGACGAACGAAAGCGTTTCATCCTTCGTGGAAAAAACGGTGAGCGCTGACGAAGATGCAGTATCACTAAAGAGTATGCAGGGAGGTGGCGGAGAAAACTGCAACTGGCAAAATCTGCTTGCCGAATGTGTGGTGGTAACAGTTAGCAGCGAAGAGTTTCCCAAGACTATTACTATTGATTATGGTGACGGCTGCACTAACAGCAACGGTGTGACAAAGAGCGGCCAGATCATTATTAACCTCAGTGACGATATGATAAACCAAGGAGCTGTGCGCGTGGTTACTTTCCAGGATTTCGTGGTGAACGAGGTGGAAGTTTCCGGCTCACGCACTTGTACAAACACCGGGACGAATGATGCTGGCAACCCTGTGTTCTCGCGCACCGTTGGTGTGAACATCACGTACGATGGTGAAACCATCCAGCGGGATTTCAACCATGTGGTGACATGGTTAAGCGGTTATGTCACCCCTGAATGTGGCGACAACATTTTTGAAATTACCGGGAGTGGAAGTGTGACACGACCCGATGGAACTGTGGTGACACGCACCATCATCGAACCACTGATAATGGACAGAATTTGTGGACACATTATTTCCGGTGTCATTGAAGTGAATGTGCCGCAAGGCATAGCCACGATTGATTTCGGAAACGGAACTTGTGATGATATTGCGGTTGTGACTTCGCCCGATGGTGAGACCCACATCATCCACATTAACTAACGGGCATCTCTAAAAAAAAATATCAGGCATAGGTTGTTGCAGAAAACTATTCAGTTCTGCAAACTGGTGAAAATGAAAACGGCTGTTCAGCAATGAGCAGCCGTTTTAATTACAACCGCAAGCGAACACCCATACCAAAATAAGTTTGGCGGAAGCGATGAGGAATGTCAGAATCAATGGTTGCATCCTCCATAGCCCATCGCCTTTGCGCAATAAGGTAAATGCTGAAATTTTCACGTAATTCAAACTCAGGGTTGATAGCAACGTGAATGTCTATGAGCCAATGGTGGTAGAAATCTTCGAGCTTGTGCAATGCGGCACTATCTGGTGCCAGGCTGCTCAGATCATTCGAACTATCGGAAGTACCTGTGGCAACTAAACCACCAAAATATTTATTAAGGTTAAAAACAACTCCACCTTGAAGTCCTAAACGGAAACCCGGAAAAAGTTCAGGAGACCAACCGAGAGTTAACGGAATGCTCCACGTCTTGAAACGATTGTAAACAGTTGCCCTCTTGATTGCCGGTACAGGAACAAAAACGGAATCGTAAACTGTTATTACTTGTTCGATAGTTGAGTCGTATGCTGTGCCCACTGAATCAAACACGAAAAGGTAAGTTTGAGATTCGAAATTCCAACGGTGTTCTTCTTTAAAGTCTGAATACTCAAATCCTGCCTGCGCGTAAATGTTTGAGCGATGGTGCATGCCGAAAGCAATCCCGACCTGTTTTGAGAGTTTTGTGGTCGTACGCGCCAGAAAATCTTTTTGCTGAGCCTGATTGCTGTCATTTGAAAATTTTCTTTCCACTTTGCCAAGAGAAACATAAGGTGACAACGAAAAGGTGAATGCCTTGCCACGATAATACTCTTCTTTTTGTACACCGAAATCGGGATGGGCCAATCCTCCTCCTTTGAATTTTTTCCCCAGCTTCCCTGCATATCTGCGAAACATGATGAGTGAGATAGATTCTTCAGAAATTGAATTCGCACCCAGTTGATTTTTCCTTTCCGGAATGCTGTTGCCAACTTGTGTGCGTTTCTGCAATTCAGATTTTCCCGAGTTGGTTTTTCTGACTACCGAAGAATTCAATTCTATGGTTTGGTTCTTCTCTTCTTCATTATCCATATTGGATGAATCCGCAAAGCTGATCTCACTGGAAGAATTGCTCTCAGTTCCGCCTATGAAAAATTGTTGAGAGGATGCGATCACTGCTTTTTGAGTAACGGAATTATCGCTCTCACTATTAAACATCAACAATGCCGATGCGCCTGCACCTGCCAACAGCAGTAAGGCAAAGAACCAGACAAAAGGAAATCGCCTGCGCCTGGTGGCCAGCCTCACACCTTCCCACAAATGCAGGGGCGGGGTGTCCTCCGCATCGCGCAATCGTTTGCGGAACACCTTATCTATTTCGTGTTCGTCATACCTGATGAGCATATCCTTTTATGTTGTAATGTTTTTCGATGGCCTCGCGCAGATTCATTCTGGCTTTGGCAAGCTGTGATCGCGATGTGCCTTCGCTGATGTGGAGCAGTGTTGCTATTTCGCTGTGGTCGTATCCGTCTATTGCATAGAGGTTAAAAACTGTGCGATAACCTGTGGGAAGCTGTTGCACCAATGCGAGCAATTCTTTTTCTTCCATATCGGCAAGAACACCAGGTGCATTGGTGTCTTGCACGGGCATGGCGTCATTTATATCCCCAAAAATTTTTCTTGATCGCAGTAAGTTGAGGCACGATGTCACTACCACCCTCCTCACCCACCCTTCCAGCGAACCGGCATGGTTGAATGTTTTCAGTTTTTCGAACACGCGGATAAATGATTCTTGTAAATAATCTTCGGCTTCCTGTTTGCTGCCAGCATAGCGCTTGCACACCACAAACATTTTGCCTGCGTAACGCTTGTACAACTCGCAGCGATACGATTCATGCCCTGCAAGGCAGCCTTCAACCAATGTGCGGTCGTCCGTCAAAAGATTTCGAAATCAAGACAAAGACATAATGAGATGGACAAACGCTGCCTGCATCACACAAAAAAGAAAGGCCGCCACAGTTTAGATATGACGACCTCTCTACCATGAAAGAAAGAATTGGATTATTGCACAGTAACTGCTTTGTTGAATGCTTTGTGTGTTAGCCATATCGCCCCACCTTCAAGCGGTGCTTCATCGGTTTCGGTGGCAATGGTGCGCGCCATGGTGGCGATATACGGCCCCGCTGCGATGTCAGGGGATATTGACAGCTAATTGGTAAATTGGAAAATTATTCATCGCCCAGAGCTTCTATTTTTTTCAACTCTTCGTCCAGCATGTCTTCAATGGCTTTGCGTTCCGATTCATTGAGACGGGCATCGAGTTTAGCCTGGCGTTTCATGGTGCGGTACATATCGCGTTTGTGGATTTCATAAGCGATGTACACGGTATACACGCCTTCAGCATTGTAGTATTTCTCTTCGTCAATTTTGCGGAGGTCGGCCATGTCGGTATTGGTAACCTCGCGAATGAGGCTCTGGAACTTGTCGTTTATTTCGCTGCCGCTGGCGCCAGCGTTTTCATGCAGGTATTGATCGGTAACCACCTTCATGGTTGTTCCCACTTGCTGAGCAAGTTCTTTCTTGGCCTGTAGGTCGGCTTTGTTTTTTGCGATGTTTTCGTCCTGGCTGTCGCTTTTGCCCACTGCACGGAAGTAGCGGTCGTTCGACTCGTATTTGCCGCCCGTCATAGGCTCTTTCATCTTCTCGCCCATAGGCGATGTGCTTTTGCAAGATGCCAGAAAAAGTGAAACAAAAACTGTAAAAAGAAGAGTGTAAAATTTTGTGTTTTTCATTGTGTGTTGGATTATGTTATTGATATTGGAATGGCGGCTAGGTAAAAACTATGCCACGGGTTTTTTCAATTCAGATTAAATGATTATCGGGAATGTTAGCTAACACAAGTATCGTCCCATCCCTCCCCTTCCCCAAGGAAAGGGCAAACGCAGACGCGGAACACCACGTATGCCCTTCCTTTTGGATGGGACTAAAAGTGCAGGAAATTCCGGCCATTTCACATTATCTCATTGCGCCAATCACATCGTACTTTGTTACAATGTGGTGTTTCCCTGTTTCGAGTTTAACCAGTACTGCAGGTACATCTTTATTTATAAGGCGCGAAACATTGGCAATGGTTTCATTTTCTTTTACCACAGGCAGTGCAGGCCCCATCACTTCTTCCATTCGTTTTTCCAGGTTGTTTGCATTTTCTACAATGCATTGGTAAAGGCGCGTTTCATCTACAAAACCTACAAAGGCATCATCCTTAACAACCGGTATTTGCGAAATGTTGTATTTCTTCATCTTGTCAATGGCGTGGCTAACGAGTTCGCCCGATCCTATAGTTACAAGTGGTTTGTCAAGATGGCCTGAAACAAGATCACTTGCGGTTCTTTTTTCATCTTGCAAGAAGCCGCGGTCGCGCATCCATTCATCGTTAAACATCTTGCCCAAATAGCGCGTACCGTGGTCGTGGAAAATCACTACCACCACATCGCCTTCTTTAAAACGATCTTTCATTTGCATGAGGCCTGCCATGGCGCTGCCAGCGCTGTTGCCCACAAAAATTCCTTCTTCGCGGGAGATTCTGCGGGTCATCAAGGCCGCGTCCTTGTCCGTCACCTTTTCGAAGTAATCAATCAAATCCATGTTCACGTTTTGGGGCAGGAAGTCCTCGCCAATGCCTTCGGTGATGTATGGATAGATTTCGTTCTTGTCGAAAATTCCGGTTTCCTTCAATTTCTTGAAAACCGAACCATAAGTATCCACACCAAGTATTTGTACAGCCGGATTTTTCTCCTTCAGGTATTTGGCAACACCACTAATAGTTCCTCCTGTTCCCACTCCCACCACAAGGTGCGTGATTTTTCCATCGGTCTGGTCCCAAATTTCCGGCCCCGTGGTTTCATAATGTGCCTGTGCGTTGGAGGGATTATCGTATTGGTTGGCCTTCCATGAATTGGGCACTTCATTTACAAGCCGCGAGGACACGGAGTAATAAGATCGAGGGTCTTCGGGGTCAACGTTGGTGGGGCAAACAATTACTTCGGCACCGAAGGCGCGCAGGGCATCGAACTTTTCTTTCGATTGTTTATCGGTACTGGTAAAAATGCATTTGTAGCCTTTTATCACTGCGGCTATGGCAAGGCCCATTCCTGTGTTGCCGGATGTTCCTTCTATGATGGTTCCTCCCGGTTTCAGTTTTCCATTCCTCTCTGCATCTTCAATCATCTTAACCGCCATTCGGTCTTTTATGCTGTTGCCGGGATTAAAAGTTTCCACCTTGGCAAGCACCAGTGCGGGTATGTCTTTCGTGATGCGATTTATTTTTACTAATGGGGTATTCCCTATAGTTTCAAGAATATTGTTGCAGATTTTCATGGGACAAAGCAAAGGGCAAAAGGCAATAAATCAAAAGGCAAAGGGCAATGGACACGTGGAGTCGGCAGTAGGCAGGCTCATGTTGAGAAGCCACAAGTTGGGGACTGCTCACTGCCGATTGCCGACTGCTACCTGTCGCTTACAAACTGCCACCTGCCAACTCCACGTAACCCACTTTCCTTATTCACCGTATCACATTACTTTCCTTTATCAGAATTTTGCTCCAACTGCATCATACCCGCCCTAAAAATCTTAAGCCCTCCATTGTTGTGGCCATACTGGCGCTTTTTGTTATGTGTACAGAAGCAATGGCGCAAGACGATGACAGGGAGGGACCAGAAGCCTTTCTTACACTAGGCATCACTGCGAATAATGAAGACCAACCCATGTTGGCTGTGGAACATCTCACCCGGTGCATTGAGCTCGACCCCCGCCATGCACATGCGTTCTTCCAGCGTGGCATTGCTCATGGAATGATGATACTATACGATGAGGCATTGGCCGACTTCAGCCAGGCCATTTCGCTCGACCCCTTCTTTGCCGATGCGCTTTACAGCCGCGGCCTCACATACAACCAAAGGGGACAATCTGCGGAAGCCATTCGCGATTTTAATGAGGTGATAAAACTTAAGCCCGGCAACGTGGGTGCCTATTATATGAGGGCCGAATGCTACACCAAGCTTGGTGAAACCGGCATGGCATTGCGCGACTGGAACGAGGTGATTCGAGTTCAACCCGGAAATGCAAACGCTTACGGCAATCGCGCCATGATTTATTTCGAAAATTTCCAATACAGTTTCGCTCTGGAAGATGCCACCCACGTTATTCAACTGGAGCCGAATGTTGCAAGACATTATTTCTTCCGCGCCATGGTATTGCAGTTAAACGCCCAAGTGGCAAACAAGCCAAAGGATCTGAAACTGGCACTTGCCGATTATGATTTTGCGCTGACGCTGGATCCAAAAAGTGTTTTGCTCAAAACAGCAAGAGAATTGTTGCTGCAGGACATGAAGTGAGGATTCGGTCTATCAAATCCCGATTCTCTCCGTCAACATCTTCCACGCCTCGCCTGCATCCCATTCCTGTTCTATTTGTTCATGCGTTATGGTGCCGTTGCTCTTCACAAACTTTAAGGGGAAGATGAAAGCCTTGCTGACCTCAGTAGCATCGTACCGCATTCTTCCAAACTTCGATGTGTAGGAATAAAGTGTGTCTTTGCCGCTGCGTTCAAGAACGTAATTTCCTTCGCTGAACCAAAGAGCAGTTTGCAATGCATCACAATCAAATTCTTTTATGAATTGTGAGTTTCGTTTGTAGGGAGTCCACACAATCGGGATATCGCGGTTCAGGAAAGAATATTCCGCACAATAAAGGATGGAATCGTTTCGGGCAGATGCGCTCCACAGTATTGCATTCAGGATGGATGGCGTAGTGTCAAGTTCATCGTAACTAATTCCAGCCTGCGCAAGACTCTGCTCAAACTTGTTGAATGCACTCCATTTCAATCCGAAAGTCAGCAACATATATGCACTGCTCACAGTGATGGATGCCCAGAGAAATTTCCTTCGCAATGGCCGATCGCGTTTTATGAAAAGACAAACCATAAGAATGAGCAGGAACGGAACAGTGTAAAGCGGATCCACAACGGAGATGTTGTTGAAGCCAACCTGGTAATCGGTAAAAGGAAGCAACAAGCGGGTGCCATAAGAGGTACAGCAATCCAGCAACGCATGAGTAAAAAATCCTGCGAACCAGAACATGTACCATCGCGAAAAAGTGATGTCGCGCTTCGACCATCGTTTGCTCAGCCATGCAAAAAACCACGCAAGCAAAAGATGAGTGAACATGGAATGGCTGTAGCCGCGATGCACTTCAAGTTGTGCAATCGGGTCGCTGTCGAACAGTGAGTAAATCACATCAAGGTCAGGGATGGTGCCGGCCACCGCGCCCAGCAGCATGGCTTTGTTGCCGAGTTGCTTGCCCAGAATTACCTCACCACAGGCAGCACCAAGAACTATTTGAGTAAGTGAATCCATTTCGCAAAAGCCGTAAAACTACCTGAACCCATGTCGCGATTACTTTTCACCTTTTCATGTGTGCGAAAAAAAACATTCTCCTGCTGACATGATCTCACAATTGCTCACCATCGTCATTGCTGAAACAGATCCGGATGTGACCAGAATGATCAAAACCATGAAGGTGGTCTTTCCCTTGTTGCTCATCCTGATGGGTGTTGTTTATTTTTCTATCAACGGAACCGGCCGTGCATTTCTTCCGCAAAAAATTCGCACCCGGCCTATGGCAGGTTTTTGGTCAAACTAAGTATGGTGTTTCTCTTGGCTAGCACCACATGAAGGAAAATGTGCATGAGTTCCGCAAGTTTATCTCGACTGAAATGCTGAAGGGATCGCAAGTGGAGCTTGGCAAACAACTCGAACAGCAATTCAATATGGACATTGCCAGGGGTGGGAGTCTGCGATAGAAATTCAAGATCACTTACCCATTAGGCAACCCATACATTTGTTGAATTGTCCTAGTTCCATATCAAACCGGATGAACCATATGACCAAACCATTTTACCTGCAAATCTTTACCGTACTCGCCATTCTTTCTTTCACCTCGGGCATCAGCGCCCAGCAGGACCGTACGCGCTGGAAATCTGCCGCTTTCGACAACAAAGTATTTATCGAAAACAAAGGCCAGCACGATGGCATCGTACCACTGGAAGAGCCCGTGCTCTTCACCATTGACAATGCCGGAGAGTTCATCTTCTTCACTGCGCACGGTATGCACGTGGGCCATCCCATGTACTTTTTCGAAGGAGAAAAACCGACACCATTGCGCCCTGTTTCCGGCAAAGAATTCAAGAAGGATGATCTTCATGTGGAATGGACGATAACATCCATGCAATGGAACAAAAGCAACGAAGTGGTTCATCTATATGGGCAGCAGCAGGCCGATGAAACTTTTGCTTTTGCGCAGGGTGTCGGGCATACCATTCACAGCAATGGCTACAAGGAATTGGTGTATGAAAATGTCTATCCCGGAATTGATGTGCACTACACTTTTCATCACGAATGCGGATTGAAGTACAACATTCACGTTCATCCGGGGGCTGATGCAAGCCAGATTGAAATGAAGTACACCGCCACAGGCAACATTGCGCTTGATGGTGCCGGTGATATCTACATACCTACACCCGCAGGCAGCATCATCGATCATTCTCCCGTTTCTTATTACGCATCGGATGGAGCCGGAATCCGGTCATCATTCAAAACCAGAAACAACGAAGTGAATTTTGCATTGGGAGAGTATGATGAAACACGTGAAGTAATCATTGACCCGTGGGTAATCAGCCCCGGATTCACCAATACAGATGTGGCCACGGATGTGGAACGCAATCCGGCAACTGGAGAAATTTATGTGTTTGGCGGAACTCCTGCACACCAGATAAGAAAGTTCGATTCCGATGGCAATCCTGTTTGGACATACACCACCGCGGGCATGGGTTTTGGCAATTACTATGGAGACATTGACCTGGGGCCTGACGGCAATCTTTATTACTCCGATGGCTGCTGTACAAGTTCTGCTTACAAGTTGATCGAAAGCACACAAACTATTGCATGGACTTACATCGGAATTGGAGAGCCGTGGCGCATGGAATACAATGAAACAACCGATGAGCTAATTCTGGCAGGTTATGGTTTTAACATCCCCCAGCAGAATGTGGATGCCGTTAATCCGAATACAGGAGTTAATGCGGGCATGGGGGCAGTGGCCAGCAACAATGGTTTGGAGATGGAAGAAATTCGCACCATCACTATTGCACCCGATGGTAGATTGTTCAGCCTGCACTGCAGCCCTTATCTCAGCATAACTCCCCAGAGCAACCGCATCAGTTGTGCCGATCTTGATTTTACTATGTTATGGCAACAGGAAAGCGGCTTCCTTCTTCCTGAAGAGGGTGCACATTACGCTTACACGGGTGCTACAGATTATTGTGCCGACTACCAATGCTTTCATGGTATCAACGGAATAGTAACCAGTGCCGATTTTGTTTTTTCGAGTGATGGAGATAAGCTGATCAAAAGAAACATAATTGATGGTGGATGGATGGCCGAAGTGGATGTGAACAGCGGAGAATTCCAGGAATGCAGCGGCCTTGTAACAGATAGTTGCCAGTTCGTGTATGCCGGTACTCTCGAAGGTGTGAACCAATACAACCAGGACCTGGAAATCATAAACACTTATGCGACAGGCGCAGCGGTTTACGATCTTGTTCCGGGCGTGCCGGGCGAAATGATTGTGTGCGGTGATGGCTTTCTTGCATCCATCGCAATGGACTGCGGATTGTTTGCATCACTCACTGCCACCAACCCTGAATGTTTCGGTGAGTGCACTGGAACTGCAACCGTAGAAATTTTTGGTGGCACTGATCCCTATGACATACTCTGGAGCAATGGTGAAACTACCAATACCGTAGAAAATCTTTGCGCAGGTACTTACACGGTCACCATCACCGATGACAATGAAGAAGTTGATGTGCAGGAAATCAATATCACTTCTCCAAGTATCATAAACGTAACCGGCAGTGCTAATGAACCTGGGTGTTTTAATGATTGTGATGGTTCGCTGAGTGTGAGCGCATCGGGTGGCGTTGGCTCTTATTCTTATACATGGAATACAACACCAGTTCAAAATTCTGCTACTGCAACAGACCTCTGCACAGGCAACTATTCAAGCACCATTACCGATGCCAATGGCTGCACGCAACTTTATGAAAACGTTTTGGATCAACCCAGCCAACTCAACGTGAATGTTGACATTCAAACTTGCACTGACGATTTGCCGAACGGAACTGCAACAGCCAATGTGAGCGGAGGAACATCGCCTTACACTTACTCATGGACAACGACTCCGCAACAGAACACGCAAGTAGCAATTGATCTTTACACAGGAATTTATTCTGTTCATGTTTTAGATGACAACGGTTGCCTTGATTCAGCGCTTGCTGAAATCCCAATTTGCTACGACACTCTTTTCATCCCCAACATCTTTACACCCAACGCTGATGGCGAGAACGACCAGTGGCTCATATACAATCGCGGCTATACCGATTTTCACTGCGAGATATTTAACCGTTGGGGCGGAAAGATTTACGAATGGACGGATGGTGATCACGGGTGGACTGGTAAGACAGAAGGTGGAGCACTTTCAGCAGATGGAGTCTATTACTACATCTTCACAGCCACTCACTACAAAGGCGATGCAATAAAACGCGAAGGATATTTTCACCTCGTAGGCAGGAAAGAGAATTAGCAATTGGCAAAAGGCAACCCCGATAGCTATCGGGCTCCAATTCAAAACTCCCACCGCTGCAACTGCGGCAACACATGGTAGGCAGTAAGATCGTAATGAGCCGGAACTACACTTACGTAGTTGTGTTCGAGTGCAAACTCATCGGTGCCTTCGCCCTTGTCAAAGTTCTTGAACTCCCCCGTTAGCCAATAGTAATCTTTTCCTCCAGGGTCATTTCGGTGGTCGAAGTCATCTTGCCAAACTGCTTTGGCCAGCCTCCATATTTTTATTCCCTGCAATTCTTCTGGTGTGCATTTCGGGATATTCACATTGAGGCAGTCACCCTCTGCCAGGCCATCGAGGAGAATGTTTTTGGCGATAATGCGCGCCACGTTTTTCGATGTCTCGAAATAACCATCTGCTGACTTGATCTCACAATTGCTCACCATCGTCATTGCTGAAACAGATCCGGATGTGACCAGGATGATCAAAACCATGAAGGTGGTCTTTCCCTTGTTGCTCATCCTGATGGGTGTTGTTTATTTTTCTATCAACGGAACCGGCCGTGCACTTCTTCCGCAAAAAATTCGCACCTGTCTATACAGTAACAGGCGAACAAAACTTCCGCACTATTATTCCTTTTACGAAAGACATTTCTCCTTTTTCAATGTTCTGCGTCAAAAGGAGCAGGACAAATTCATCCATCGTGTTTTGGTGGTGCGTAACTCAAAGGAATTTCATGCAGCCAGTGGCATCGTGATGGATGATGACAAAATCATGCACATCTGCGGCAGCCTTGTTCAACTCACATTCGGATATCGCACGGACTTCGATTTACCAAAGTTTGAACAATTCAGGTTGTATCCGGATATTTTCTATTCAAGTAATGTTGGGCAGGATGTGAAAGGACTCACTCACGCACATGGCATCATCTATCTCAGTTGGAAACACTATGAAGAAGGTTATGCCAACAGCAGCGATAAAGGAAACCTGGGATTGCATGAACTTGCACATGCGTTTATGCTTGAAATGGACAACTTCAGCAACTTCGATTTTAACGACTGGAAAATGCAGGCCATCCCAATCACACGTGAAATGAAGATGAACACTGCACATTTTTTCCGGCAATACGGTTCCACCAACCTTTATGAATTCTGGGCAGTGTGTGCAGAAACTTTTTTTGAATCACCACTTGAGTTCAGGAAACTGTACCCGGAACTTTATCGCCACACTGCTGTTTTACTCCAGCAGGATTATGCTGCCCGCTTGTCTATGTTTGACCAATCCAAAACTTACAAACTCTCTAACGCAGTATCCCGATAGCCTTGTCTGCCGACAGACAGGTATCGGGACTCTAACTCTCTAATTCATCAACTCACCAAATGTCAAAACCAATTCACATCTGGCTCGCGATTATTGTGGCAGCACTCGGATATTTTGTAGATGTGTTCGACCTGATTCTTTTCAGTGTGGTGCGAAGGAAATCTCTGGAAGATATTGGTTTCACTACAGCCGAACAAATTGAAAACGCGGGTTACCTGCTTATCAATCTCCAGATGTTGGGCATGCTCATCGGAGGAATTATCTGGGGGATGTTGGGCGATAAGCGCGGCAGGTTATCAGTGCTTTTTGGTTCCATACTTCTTTACTCGCTTGCCAACATTGCGAATGGTTTTGCAAACGACCTCACTACTTATGGTGTGGTGCGTTTCATTGCAGGTCTTGGACTTGCAGGCGAACTCGGTGCAGGAGTGACACTCGTGAGTGAATTGATGAGCAAAGAAAAACGAGGCTATGGCACTATGATTATTGCTACCGTTGGAGTGAGTGGTGCGGTTGCAGCCACTTACATGGCAGAAGCATTTTCGTGGCGTACCTGTTACTTCATTGGTGGTGGATTGGGATTGATGCTTTTGGGATTGCGTTTCACTGTTCATGAAAGCGGATTGTTCAAAGGCCTCTCTACCGAAAATGTTGCTCGCGGAAGTTTTCGCTTGATGTTTTCCAACTGGAAACGCGCTAACAAATATCTCAGTTGTGTATTGATGGGAATGCCCACCTGGTTCGTAGTGGGATTGCTCGTTTCATTTCTTCCTGAATTTGGGGCGGCCATGGGAATGCCGCTGGACGATGCCGGAAAAGTAATTGGCCTCGATGCTGGAACGGCATTGCGCTATTGCTACATCGGACTAACCATTGGAGATTTTGTGAGCGGTGCTATAAGCCAACTGCTGCGCAGCCGCAAGACTGTGTTGCTTATTTTTTTCCTCCTCACCGGTATCTTCATGACGATGTATTTGATCCAGCGAAATCCATCACCAATAATGATGTACTGGATTTGTGGTCTGCTTGGATTTGGCGTTGGATTCTGGGCAATACTCGTGACAGTGGCATCCGAATCTTTCGGTACGAACCTTCGTGCATTGTCCGCTACAACGGTTCCAAACTTTGCGCGTGGTGCACTGGTTCCCTTAACTGCCATTTATCTTTCCATGAAACCCGGACTCGGTTCTCTTGATGCCGCAGCAATTGTCGGAAGCTTTGCTCTGTTGTGCGCATTCATCGGATTGTACAACCTGCCCGAGACTTACGGCAAAGAATTGAACTACACGGAGAAGTAACAATCAAAATAAATAGTTGAAGGTTAATAGTCAGGTGATTTCAGTAATTCAACTTTCGACCAAACAACTAAACTATCAAACAACAGAACAATCGAATTTTTTCCTTCAAATCAACCCTCTTCCCACTTTATTAATAACGCCCTTTTCTTGTAGTGTTGTAAACAACTGATCGAGTACGCCATTAATAAATGTGCTGCTCTTGGGTGTGCTGTAATATTTCGAGAGTTCGATGTATTCGTTCATGGTCACCTTGGTAGGCACCTGGTCGAAAGTCTGCACTTCGGCAATGGCCATTTTCATCAAAATCATATCGGTGAGTGCAATGCGGTCGGTTTCCCAGTTGGTGGCGGCAGCCGCTATAAGTTTTTCGCTTTCTTCGCCAAGGGAAAGTGTTTTCCGCCACAGTTGAAGTGTGAAGTCCTTGTCATCATCATCTTCTTTCCATAGCGGTAAAAGTTTCAAATCATCCTCTTCTTCCTTCGCGGCTTTCAGCGTTTTCAGTACCATACTCGCTGCATGGTCCATGTCGTCCACCCAAAAAATATTTCGCTCTTCGAGATAGTCCTGCAGGTTTTCAACATTAATAATGTGCCGCTTGAAAAAACGCACAAGGTGTTCCTTGTCGTGATTAAAACCGCGCTCCTTGGATTCCATGTACTCATTGTACTCTGGTGTTTCCAGCAAAGCCTTGAACACCTGTTTTGTGAGGTCAGGATTATCCACGAAGCTGAGAGTGCGCTCTTTCGCTTCCCGTTCCAGGTGCTTGCTGTTTACCAGCATACGCAATAGTGAATTGGCGACAAACTTGGTGTTGGGATGAAGGTCTTCCCTGGAAGGTAGTCGCTTGTTTTTTCCAACTTCTATTTTTTCGATAGCCAGGGATTGCAGTTCACTAATCAAAACCAGGTACAGGAGATAAAGGTCGCGGAATCGCTCGAAGCTCTGGTGCATCATTTTTTCATACAACACCACATCGGGTTTCTTCTCCGAGTAATAAGCGAATAGAAGTTGGTAAATTTTTATCCTGATTTGTCTGCGGTTTAGCATTTAGAGAAGGTATGAGATGCTGAGTGTAAGGAAGTCCCGACCCTTCGGGATGAGATGTTATGATGTGCTGATATTACGATGTGCTGCTGTGATGATGTTTATTCATTGTCGCGATACTCGCCTGCCGTTCGGTCAGGACTCTCGGGATGATTGTGTTTATGTAAGGCATGTGCCAAGTTGAACGCTATGAACCATGAACTAAAAAGGCATTTTCACTTTTCCAACCGCCTCAATCCTTTCTTCCGCTATCCGGTTTGCTGCCAGATAGGTGGGTATGTGCTCAAGTTTACTTTTCGCGAAGATGTGAGAAGTGGTATCGAAAATCTTTTCGGCCTGAGCAAGTGCCGCGTTTCGATGGTAGCCAATTATTTCCCAGTAGCAGTTAATAATGCCACCAGCATTCACCACGAAATCGGGTGCGTAAAGAATTCCTTTTTCAAACAAAGCTTGTCCGTGAATGGATTCAGTTTTCAACTGGTTGTTGGCGGCACCGCAAATTATTGAGCATTGCAACTGTGCAATCGTGTCATCATTAACCGTGGCCCCAAGTGCGCACGGAGAATAGACGTCAACATCCTGAGAGTAAACGTTGTTTACATCCACCACTTCAACTTTATATTCATTCGAAATCTTTTTAAGCCGGTCTTCATAAATGTCTGAAACTTTTACCACCGCTCCTTCTTTTACAAGATGTGCAACCAGGTATTCGCCCACATGTCCGATGCCTTGCACCATAATTTTTTTTCCGCTGAGCGAATCGTTACCGGTGAGTTCTTTAACCGCTGCTTTCATGCCCATATAAACTCCCATAGCCGTAACGGGTGATGGGTCGCCACCACCACCGAGGTAATCAGGCAAACCCACCACGTGGTCGGTAGCCATTTTCACATATTCCATATCGCGCGTGGACATGCCCACATCTTCGGCAGTGATGTAGCGGCCAGCGAGGCCATCTACAAATTTGCCGAACCTGCGCATAAGTGCTTCCGTTTTCTGAGTTCGCGCATTACCAATAATTACTGCTTTGCCTCCGCCAATGTTGAGTCCTGCCACTGCACTTTTATACGTCATGCCACGAGAGAGGCGAAGTACATCTGTCAGGGCATCAGCTTCGCTGGAATAAGTCCACATGCGTGTGCCGCCCACAGCAGGGCCAAGAGTGGTATTGTGAATGGCAATGATGGCGCGAAGACCAGTGTGGATGTCCTGGCAAAAAACCACTTGTTCGTGGTTGGCAGCGGACATACGTTCAGTAATAGAGGAGGCTGGCGAAGTGATCACGGCTGCTTTTTCCAGGGATTCAATCATGATAGTGTTTTCCTTGCATCATGCACCGCATTCGGTGAACAATGGAGGGCGCGAATGTAGGAGGATTTTTGAAAGTTGATGGAGTTTACTTACTGTAGTTGCCGCTGAAAGAATCCGTTTCGCGTTGTCTGAAAAAATTGCGAAGCTGAAATCTAATAATCATCAGACCGAATTCCCGGCATCGTATAGTGCACAACATTTCATCGCGCCATAAGTCCAGAATCCCCTGCTGCAACGAACCTATTCAACATAGTGTCTTCCTTTCATCTATTTTCGAATCCGAAACCAATCAAATAAATCTGCATCATGAGAACTGGAACAATTCTTTTTGCATTCACCTTCCTGCTTTCACAACAGACACTGGCCACCCACATTGTGGGTGGCGACATTCATTACGAGTGTCTCGGTGGCAACGAATACTACGTGGTGCTCAAAGTGTACCGCGACTGCCAGACAGGGGTAAGCCCGTATGATGATCCTGCCTGTGTTGGGGTTTTCAACCAATCAGGCATTCTTATAGAGAATATCCAGATTTCGCTATCCAGTGCCACCATCACGAACCTGCCTATTGATACCGGTGATCCATGCCTGCAAGCCCCTGCGGGATTGTGCGTTACAGAAGCCATCTATACCGCAACAGTTACACTGGAAGATTCACCGGGCGGATACACTTTCGCCTACCAGCGGTGCTGTCGCAACACCACCATTATCAATTGTGCAAGCAACGATGATATCGGCATGACGGTGTATGCACAAATTCCCGATGCTAGTCTTGCCCAGTGCAACAGTAATCCGGCATTCACCCAGTTTCCTCCTGTGGTAATATGTTTGAACGAACCATTTGTATTCGATCACAGCGCAACTGATCTTGATGGCGATTCACTCGTGTATGAATTCTGCAATCCGCTGGATGAAAATGTGGGCGTGAATTACATCTGTCCACCCGGTGCACCTAATTATCCGTTGATTAATTTTTATCCGCAGTATTCAGCCGACTATCCCCTCGATGCTAATCCTGCTTTTGTCATTGATCCTTTTACAGGTTTGATGACCGGCACTCCTACTCTACTGGGCAAATTTGTGGTGGGTGTTTGTGTTAAGGAATACCGCAACGGCCTATTGATTTCTACTACCAACCGCGATTTCCAGTTCAATATCGCGCCATGCAGTCTTGATGTGATTGCCGATATTGATCCCTCGCCACCTTGTCTTGGTCTCGACATGACATTTAATAATGGCGGCAATGGCGACTATTGGTTCTGGGATTTTGGAGATTCTGGCACCTCTGCCGATACCGCCAATACGCTAACCGGTATTTACACTTACCCGGCAGAAGGCATTTACAATGTCACCCTTATTTCTAACCCCGGTTACCAGTGTGCGGATACCGCCACACTCAATGTACCGGTGTTTCCACCGCTGGAAGTAACCATAACTCCCGATGGCCCTACCTGTGTGGCAGGCGACTGGATATTCTTATTTACTTCATCGGGTAATTACGATGAAAGCGCCTCGTTCGAGTGGGACTTCAATGGGGGCGAGCCTGCGACTTTCAATGGTGAGGCACCACCGGAAATCAACTTCAGCGGTGCAGGAGCTTACAATGTAGAATTGTATGTAACCACTACTTATTGTGTGGCAGAAGATCTCATCCAGATAAATGTACCACCTGCACCGGAGGTAACCATTCTCCCTCAATCAGAATTTTGCATGGGGCTGGAAATACAATTCACGAGTGAAACTATAGGAGCCGATACTTACTTATGGGATATGGGAGAATCTTCATCCGGGGACACGAGTACAGAGGCTAATCCATCGTACATATACGATGATTACGGAACCTATACCGTGACGCTCACCGTGAACGCAGGAACAGAATGTCAAGAGATCACGGAGATACAAGTGGTTATTCTTCCTCCTGATCCCATCGAACCGCAATACATCATTACCGAACCGGGCGTGTGCGACACCGTTCCGATTATCTCCGTGCTGTGGACAGGAAGTGGTGCCACAGAAATTGAATGGGATTTTGGTGATGGTGGAACATCGGTGCTGGAACAGGATGTGCACGAATATGATGACGAAGGTTCTTACATTGTTACGCTTACTGCTTACAATGAAATCTGCGATTACGAAGAAACAGTGAACGAAGAAATTTTTCTATCACTGGGTCCTATTCATGCCCCGGTAATCATCCCCAACATCTTTACACCAAACAATGACGGCAGGAATGAAGTCTTCCGCATATTTTATTTGGGTGAAGATGACACATTCAATCTTCCACCCGGCAAAACCATTTTCGATTACATGGAATTTTATCACATGAAAGTTTACGACCGCTGGGGTGTGCTGATGTATGATTCACAAACCGATGGCACTTCGTGGGATGGGCAACGAAACCGCGACTCCAGTGAGAGTGTGTACTACTACATTGTCCAATACCAGCGCTTTTGTCTTGATGATGATGTGAACGACAAGGAAGGGTATGTGCACCTTGTGCGTGGAAATTAAAAAAAAGCAAACCTGTAAGCCGGGTTCTGTTCCCTCCCATTGCTGAAAGAGTTTCCATCATTTATCTAAGCGACCTACCCTCCGGAACCGGGCGGGCCGCCCTCCACCGCCACACCAGAAGCGTGACGGATTTCCGGTTTACATGGTCTTACAGCCCGCAAGGTTTACCTGGCTGGTGCAGTTGCCCGCACCACCGGTAGGCTCTTACCCTGCCTTTTCACCTTTTCCCTTCTCATAGCGCGTAAGCGCTTGAGAAGGGTAGTTTCATTTTCTGCGGCACTATCTGTAAACAGAAGTTTGCTTCCTGTTTCCCTTTCTTATTGGGAAAGGTGCGGTGCCCTGTGCTGCCCGGACTTTCCTCCACGCTTTAAACATGGCGATGGAACGGTTTGCTTTTGCGGCAAAGATGCGAAGTACAATCTCACATTAAAATTACCAAGTTCAGTCTCCAAAATCTGGAATTGAAAAAGACATCCACCGGACCATCACACACCGCTACCCCTAAAGAGTGTGTGAGGACTTGAGGATGAGAAGAAGGAATCCGCGACTTAGCTTGGCAAACCAATCTCACAATTTACTTTCGCCCGCTCACTTATGAATTTCAGCAAGGATTTAAGGGCTTCAGTTTTTCATACTGTTTCCAAAGAAGCGGAGAAGCTGCATGTGCAGGCATTTGTGGTCGGGGGCTTTGTGCGCGACCTTCTTCTTGAACGCCCGAACAAGGACATTGATTTCGTGACCGATGGAAATGGACTTGCATTGGCCGAAGCCTGCGCCAAAACTCTTGGAGTGAAAGCCGTGAATGTGTTTAAGAATTTCGGTACTGCACAATTCCGGTACGAAGATTTTGACATTGAATTTGTGGGCGCACGCAAAGAATCTTACTCGCGCAATTCCCGCAAGCCGCAGGTGGAACCAGGCACCATAGAAGACGATCAGAAGCGAAGGGATTTTACCATCAATGCCATGGCCATTTCATTGCAGGAAAAAACGTTTGGCGATTTGGTGGATCCATTTCATGGGCTGGTGGATCTCGCCCACAAGATCATCCGCACACCTCTTGACCCCGACATTACATACAGCGATGACCCCTTGCGCATGATGCGGGCAGTGCGCTTTGCCAACCAACTGGGCTTTACCATTGAACAGGAATCTTTCGATGCCATAAAACGCAATGCCGAGCGGCTCAAGATCATTTCCATGGAACGCATAGCCACGGAGTTGAATAAAATCATGGAGTGCCATAAACCATCTATTGGTTTTACATTGATGTGGGAGTCGCAGTTGCTCCACCAGTTCTTTCCCGAAATGGTGAAACTGCACGGGGTGGAAAGGCGAAACGGCAAAGCCCACAAAGACAATTTTTTTCACACTCTTCAGGTGTTGGATAATCTTGCGCTCACCACCAACAATCTTTGGTTGCGATGGGCTGCTGTGCTGCACGACATTGCCAAACCACCCACCAAACGTTTTTCAGAAACAGAAGGATGGACCTTTCACGGCCACGAAGATTTGGGAGCGCGCATGGTCCCAAAGATTTTCGCACGACTAAAACTTCCGCTCGACCACCAGATGCGTTACGTACAGAAACTTGTGCAACTGCATCTGCGCCCCATCGCACTCACCAAGGAAGAAGTGACCGACAGTGCAATACGCAGGTTATTGTGGGAAGCGGGTGATGATGTGGATGACCTGATGTTGTTGTGCAAAGCGGACATCACATCAAAGAATGAAACCAAGGTGAAACGCTACCTCGCCAATTACGAAGTGGTGAAAGAGAAATTGGTGGAAGTGGAGAAGAAGGATCATGTCCGCAACTTCCAGCCACCTGTAAGTGGCGAGCTAATCATGCAAACATTCAACATCCAACCGGGCCGTGAAGTGGGCATCATCAAAAACGCAATCAAGGATGCCATTCTGGATGGAGAGATTCATAACAACTTCGAACAAGCTTTTGATTTTATGATGAAGAAGGGGAAGGAGTTGGGGTTGATGTAGTGATATGGCGATATGCTGATGTGCTTATGCACATAATTTTACCCCCGAATGAAAATCGAACAGATATACACAGGTTGCCTTTCACAAGGCGCCTATTACATAGAGAGCAATGGTGAAGCCGCAGTGATTGACCCACTGCGCGAAATAGATGCTTACGTGAAAAAAGCACAAGCCCACGGTGCCCGCATCAAGTTCATTTTCGAGACACACTTTCATGCCGACTTCGTGAGCGGGCATCTTGATCTTGCCAAGAAAACGGGTGCGGTGATAATCTACGGGCCGGGCGCTGCAACCAATTACAAAGTTTACAACGCAAAGGATGGAGAAGAATTCGAACTGGGCAATGTGAAGATTCGTGCGTTGCACACTCCCGGTCACACATTGGAAAGCACCACGTATTTGTTGATTGATGAAAACCAAAAACCGCATTGCATCTTCACAGGTGACACGTTGTTTATTGGTGATGTGGGTCGCCCCGACCTTGCCATCAAACAAAACCTCACGCAACAAGATCTTGCAGGAATGCTTTATGATTCGCTACGCAGCAAAATCATGACCCTGCCAGATGATGTGATTGTTTATCCAGCACATGGTGCCGGTAGTGCATGTGGCAAACACATGAGCAAGGAAACATGGGACACATTAGGCAACCAGAAAAAAACCAATTACGCATTGCGCGCTATTTCAAAGGATCAATTCATTGCCGAAGTGTGCAAAGGCAACCTGCCACCACCTCAATACTTCGCCAAGAATGCATTGATAAACAAAACCGGTTACCAGAGTCTTGACATCGTGTTGAAGCGTGGATATGTTCCACTCAGTACTAATGAGTTCGAACAAATAGCCAATCATGAAAATGCCCTTGTACTTGACACACGATCCGCACAAGAATTTGCTGAAGGTCATATTCCCAATTCCATTTTCATTGGCTTGGACGGAAGTTTTGCACCTTGGGTGGGAGCGTTGATTACTGACCTCACACAGCCCATCCTTTTTACTGCCCCTGAAGGAATGGAAAAAGAAGTGGTGGTGCGCCTGAGTCGCGTGGGATACGACAACACCATCGGATATCTTGAAGGAGGAATGGAAGCATGGAAGAAGGCTGGAAAAGAAATTGAAACAGTGGAGAGCATCCCTGCTCAAAAATTTGTTACGGACTATTCTTCACGCCCGTTAAACGTACTTGACGTTCGCAAGCCCGATGAGTTTGAAAACGGTCATGTAGAAAATGCCGAGAACACTCCGCTTGATTTTATCAACGATGAACTTGCACACCTGAGCAAGGACAAAACTTACCATGTGCATTGTGCGGGTGGTTATCGCAGCATGATTTTTCTCTCTATACTTCAGGCACGAGGTTTTGAAAAACTTGTGAATGTGGAAGGTGGCTTTGGTGCGATTTCAAAACTGCCGATACCCGTTATTACCGGCACACCTGAAACACCCTAGGCAAGTCTCATCCACGCATTATCGGGACGAAGATGCAAAGCTTATTTTTCTGTTTATCATTCTAATTTTCTTCGCGTCTTTACGCCTTTGCGTGAGATATTCAACTTACGCCATTGGAACTTCAAGCAACAAAAGTTTTGCGTCAGTATCCGCTTTGATGTGAATCTTTTCCACAGCCCAGATTCCCAAAGCATCGCGACTATTGAGTTGATTGCCTTCGATGGTCACGGTTCCATTCACCACCATGCAGTACACACCATTGGTTGTTGCGCGTTTCACTTCATAATCTTTCTCTGCACCCGCATCAAACCTTCCGAGGTTGAACCATGCATTCTGGTAAATCCACACACCTGAATCATCCGCATTGGGTGAAAGAATTTGCTGCCACTCATTGGGTTTCAGTTCAGGCAAAACGATTTGGTCGTAACGCGGAGTTACGTTCTCCTTGTTCGGGAACAACCAAATCTGAAAGAGTTTCAACTCAGCGTCTTTGTTGTGATTGAACTCGCTGTGGTAAATACCTGTGCCCGCACTCATCACCTGCACCTCGCCTGCGTTTATCACACCACTGTTGCCCATTGAGTCCTTGTGTTCGATTGCTCCTTCCAGGGGAATGGTGATGATTTCCATGTTATCGTGTGGATGTGTGGCGAAACCCATTCCACCTGCCACAGCATCATCATTCAACACGCGCAGCACACCGAAGTGCATACGTTCAGGATTGTAATAATTCGCAAAACTGAAACTGTGTTTTGCCTTGAGCCAACCGTGGTCGGCTGAGCCGCGTGTATCAGCGCGATGTATAATTATGTTGTTGTTCATCATTTCGTTTTTAGGATTCGGCAAGTGATTGAAGCCAATGGATACAATGGGTTTCAACTCATCAATGTTGTTCTTGACAACGGCTGCCAATGCCCCTGATGCTGCAAGCACTCCGGTGCCCATCAGTCCTTTTTTCAAGAAATCTTTTCTGTCCATGTTGTTTATGATTAACCATGCAAATTTGCACACAACAATCTCTGTACATCATTGACTATCGTCAACCTCTTTTTCTTCCTCATCGCGCTGGCTTACAGCTCGGCCGGATTTGGTGGAGGAAGCCTGTATTTGGCAGTGCTGGCCAACACCGGACTTGCAGCCATTCATGTGCGAATGTTGGCGTTGAGTTGCAACGCACTTGTAACGCTGCAAGGGGGATTGCACTATCAATGGAAAAAACTTATACCGTGGAAGAAGTTGTGGCCGCTTCTTGCAGCAAGTGTTCCGGCCTCACTGCTTGGAGCAATGATTAAAATGGATGACAGGTGGTACTTCATCTTGCTTGCCATCTGCATTTTACTTGCTGCGATTGCCATGGGTGTTCAGGCAATTATTGTTCGCAATGAAAACAGGACAGCTCTTCGCAATGTTGTTCTTGTTCCTGCCAGTGGTGTTATCGGATTTCTTGCGGGCATCACAGGAATTGGAGGAGGCATTTTCCTCTCTCCCCTGCTCTACCTTACACGCTGGAGTGGTGAAAAAGAAATCGCTGCGGCATCTTCTCTTTTCATTTTGCTCAATTCTCTAGCTGGACTCTTAGGGCAGGGCATGGTGAACGGAATGTCATTGACAAGAAATGATTTATGGTTCTTTGCCGCAGTGATTGCAGGTGGATTTATCGGCTCGCGATTGAGTGTTTCGGTGCTCACCCGTTCACTTATCAGGTGGCTTACTATTGGCATCATGATTTTTGCAGCAGTGCGCATTCTTATCAAATACACTTGAACATCCGCATCCTCACTTTTGGTATTGCCCGCGATATATGCGGTGGTTCATCGGTGATGATTTCGCTGGATGATGAATCAACAGTTGATGATTTACGAAGGAATCTTGAACAAGATTTTCCAGCATTAAAAGAAGTGCTGAAGTATTCCATTGCTGTGAACCAGGAATATGCCAGCGGTGAATTGCCATTGCAAGAGTGTGATGAGGTGGCAGTGATTCCTCCGGTGAGCGGGGGATGAAAATGAGATTTACGAATTTTGAATTACGAATTACATGCGCCATCGTATTTCGTAAATCGCAATTTCAACATGATGAACCATTTCCAACTTTCCAATGAAGCGTTGAGCATTGAACAGGTTCAACGATTGTTGAATGATGATGCAACAGGCGGGCAAGTACTGTTTGTGGGAACGGTGCGCAATGTGTCAAAAGGAAAGCGCGTGGTGCGACTTGAGTTTGAAGCGTACGAACCGATGGTGATGCGCGAACTGGAAAAGATTGCTGTCGAAATAAAATCTAAGTGGCTGGTGCACAAAATTGTTCTTCACCACAGGTTGGGAATGGTGAGTGTGGGTGAAGTGCCCGTGATTGCTGCCATCAGTTCCACTCACCGCGCACCGGCTTTTGAAGCGTGCGCCCACCTGATGAATCGTTTGAAAGAATCGGTTCCTATCTGGAAAAAAGAAGTGATGGAGGATGGAGAAGTGTGGGTGACTGAAACACCATGAGGGAATAAAAACCAGCGGCTGACTTCAAATCCCCTTTACACTTTTTGTCGTTGCTTTTGCATTTTGATTTATTGCCCTTTGCTTTTTTTTCATTGTCTTTTGTCCATTGCCCTTACATCCTATCCTCAAACTGCATATCGTCCATGTTCTTTTTTGAGAACATCCCGAAGTGATAGACAAACCCGAGGTAAACAATTTGTGATTTGCGTTTGCGCTCGCTCAGTTGATAGACTTCATCTGTATCAATTTCATATTTCCAATTCGCAGTATTAAACACATCAGAAACGGTAAGTGTGAGTGTAGCTTTTTGTTTGAAGACATCTTGCCGCAAACCGGTATTGAGAAAATAATGAGGAAAAGATTTTCCCTGCAAACTGAGAAATGCTGAACGGTAAGTGGCATTAAGCTGAAGCTTAGTGGAGCGCGTTAGGGAAAAAGTAGCCGCCAGTTTTGAGTCGGTGGAGGTCACCGATTTTTTTTCAGGATAGCCTAAATCAGAACCATCAATGGTCTGATAAAAAATATTCGAACTCAGGTTGATGTTCATCTTCTTTTTTGCACTCCACGATAATATGAGTTCCAATCCGCCAGAACGATCTGTGGAAAGATTGTCGAACGTGGTGAGCAGCGTACTGTCGTTTATGTAGCTGGTAATTTCAGTGAAAGCATCGTAAGTCTGTCGGTAATAGAGGCCGGGAGTAAAAGTGAAACCATTTTTCCGCAACTGGTAGCCCAGCTCAATGGAGTGCACCTGTTCGGGTTTCAGGTTAGGGTTTCCTGCTTCCACATTTCGCGGGTCCTGGTATTCAGGAAAGGGATTCATCTCGTCAGCATCGGGCCGATTTAGCCGCCTGCCATAGCTCAAGCCCAGTTCCTGATTTTCGCCCAGTGCATAAGATAAATGCAAGGTGGGAAAAAGGTTGAAGTAATTGTTGGATGATGATGTGTCGAGTGTAACAAGATCAGAAGAAAAAAATAGTTGCTCCGCTCGGAAGCCTGCCAATATTCCAAGGTCTTCTATCTCCATGCCGAGCGTTACATAGGCGGCATGAAGATCTTGCCGGAAAAGAAAGCGATTGTTTTTGCTTGAATCATCCACCCACAATGATGTGGTGTGGTCAAAATATTCGCCCGAATACCGGAGGTCTCCTTTGGAAAATTCGCCTTCGTAACCTGCCTCCAATTCCAGGTCTTCGGCCACGGGGCGCGCGTAGTCGGCAGCCGCTACCCAATCGCTGCCACCTTTATTTACAATATTGTGCCCAATGGCATCAGCATAATCAGGCACAGCATAGACATCGGTGTATCGGCTGTCCTCCAGTTCATCATAAGCCGCATAGCTCACCTCCAACGCAAGTTCATTGTCTTCTTCAAAAACATGTTCCCAATATGCAGTTGTCTCGCCTTCCCATTCTTCTTCAAGATCAAGTCCGGCTGTAGAATAATCGCTCAACACCAATTCTGCATTGCGCAGAAGTGTCGAAACATCTTGCGTTCTTTCCATATCGAAAAAGAAATAAGAGCCGGAAATTCCAACTTTGTTTTTCTCTCCCGGGGCATAATCAACACCAAGTGTCGCGATGTGCGAAAGCTGTCCCCCGAATGCACTGCTCGACAATTCCAGCAAATTTGTTGTGGCTTCAGTAGTATCCTTGATAATGCGGTGCTCGCTCAACTTGCGCTCGAAATAATTTTTGCGGAAGCCGTAACTCCCAACGAGGTTCAGCTTGCCGGGATGGTAGTTGAGTGTCACATTGCCGTTGTGCCGATTGTGCGTTCCGGCATTCACCGTGACAGTGCCGTTGAAACCCAGCGTTGCATTTTTCTTCAGCACAATATTGATAATCCCTGCTGTGCCGTTAGGCCTGTATTTAGCCGATGGATTGGTTATGATTTCAATACGTTCAATACTGGCGGCAGGCAATTGTTGGAGCACACCCGCACTGTTTATCTTGAGCAACGAGCTGGGGCGCCCATTGATGAGAATGGTGACGTTGGCAGATCCACGTAAACTTAATTGGCCATCCACATCCACGGTAACTGATGGAATGTTTTGCATCACATCGGTGGCCGAACCTGCCTGCGCCAGCAAATCATTGGCGGGATAATAAACCTTGCGATCAATCTCCGAAACCAGCATCGGTTTTTCATCAATAATCTCCACATCTCGAAGCAAAATTTCCGAGGGTCGCAGATAAATTATAGGCATGTTCTTCACTGCTGCATCGGCACCAATGGTAAAAGCCACTGAGGTAAAAGTTTCGAAACCGATAATGGATGCACTCAACAGATAAGTGCCTGGCATCACATCATCAAAGTGAAACTTTCCTTCTTCATCCGTCATGGTTCCATTAACGGGAATGCTGTCTTGAGGATAGGATAGCGTGACACTCACAAACTCCATGGGAATTTTCGTGGACTCTTCTACCACTTTGCCAAAGACAGATAATGCCTCTGCTACGCGGGGCTGTGCAGCGGCAGCAGACTGATGGAAACAAAAAGCAAAGAAAAATAAAATGATGGCGATGTTCTTCACTATTGATTTGTTTTTGTGCTGCAATGTGAGGAGTGAAATCTGTGCAAATTCTGTGTATCAAGAAGAACTCATTATCAGAAGTGAAGCAGGATTGCTTAGCTGTTCAGCAAAAATTGCAAAATTTTTTCGTGAAGCCGCGGCCGCCAGAGCGATGATGGTTCCTGTTTTTTTCATGCACGAAAAAAAAATTTTCGGTTGTGGAATGAAAAAGGCTTTAGGTTTGGAAGAAATTTATTCAGGTTCTATGATTGCATTTGATGCTAACATTATACCTGGTCAAATTGGTTAAGGTGCAATTGCACACTACTCATTGTCGCGAACTGGCTTTCATAAGAGAATCGCAACCTTCAACATAAACTCACCACCTAAAAAAATGCAACTCTACATCAAATACATGGTAAGCCCCCGCTGCAAAATGCTGGTGAAAGCAGAACTAGAAAAATTGGGATTGAACTACGGTAGTGTGGACTTGGGCATGGTCGAAATCACAGAAGACCTGACCCCATATCAGCTCCAGCAATTGTCAGAAAATCTACTTATGTCCGGGTTGGAATTGCTGGACAATAGAAGAAGCATACTGATAGAAAAAATAAAAAATGTAGTGACAGAAATGATCCACTACATGGACGAACAGCCAGGTGTAAACTATTCCTTTTACATAAGCGAAAAGCTGGGTTATGACTATACCTACCTGGCCAACATCTTTTCCGAGGTGAAAGGAATCTCCATACAGCAATTTATTATCATCCATAAAATAGAGAGGGTAAAACAATTACTCATCTATGACGAGCTAAACCTCACCGAAATTTCCTACAAACTGCACTATAGCAGTGTTGCGCATTTGTCCAACCAATTCAAGAAAATTACAGGACTTTCACCTGGCTTTTATAAGCAGCTCAAGCGAAAGCGCAAAGAAGTGCTGGAAAACGTGTGAATCATGTAATGATTCTTAAGGGATGTGTAAGGTAATTCGCGTTAAGGCTATTCAGCTTTGTCCACGCAAAATAAGTCCCGCATTGCAAGATAAAAAATTAAACTAAAAACACATTAAAGGTTAAAGTTCCAGACTGTGGGAAGTCTGGCAAAAAGCAACTTAAAACAATTTTTCGAAATGTCCGATGCTCATCTGATGTTGTTGTTCGGTAAGGAACAGTAACTTCTCGCAAGTGGTAATTCGGTTGAACAAAAAAAAGCGATCAGGAAAAAGCATTATCTAAAAAAGGCCACCCGAAAAAATTTAAGTTGACACGAAAAAGGGCAGTCCCGGTAATGACCGGAAAATTGCCCTTTTTTTCTTTTACTCCTGTTTTGTAAATGCACTTCAAGCGAGCCTTACAACTGGTTTTATCGCAACAATTAAATATCAATTCGCAAATCTGATTTCCCTGAAACTCTGCATCAAATACCCATCATGCGCTCACAATACATGGCTGCTGAAAGAAATGGTTGAAAACCTTGGACTTCAGTACAAAGACATGGGTGGTGGTTTGTTTGAAATCCAGGATGACATAACTTCCGGCCAACAAGATCAACTTAAAATGAACCTGCCCGATCCAGGATGGGACCTGCTAATTAATAAGAAACACATTCTGACTCAGAAGATAAAATGTTTAGTAATAGACATGGTTTATCAGCCCAACTTAGCGCCTAATGAAAATTATTCCGTCTATTTCAGTGCAAAGCTCGGATATGACTACACTTACATGGCCAATACATTTTCGGCAATTACAGGAGTGTGCATCAGGCAATTCATTATCCTGCATAAAATTGAAAGAGTGAAACAATTGCTTCTGCACAATGAGTTTAACCTTCAGCAGATTTCCAGTCATTTGCAATATAGCAGTGTGGCTCATCTATCCAACCAGTTCAAGAAGATTACAGGGTGGTCACCAGGCTCTTACAGGCGCCTTCAGCAGCAACGACAACTACATTCTGAAAATGTATGATTTCCGCAATTATTTCCGGCATATATGTAAAACATCTGTATCTGACGTTCATCACTTTTGTGAGCACTACACTCTAGCGCATTAGAACAAACCATACAAAAAAGGATTCACTCAGTTCTTTGAAAATTCAGGATGACCGATCTCTAGCCTGATATTGTTCCAGAGTGTTAACGATTAAGCTTAAACTCCAAAGCGAAAAACGGGCATAGCAGTAATACTTCCGGAAGTACGCCAGGTTTGAAAAACTTACACTAAAAGAAAAAGGGGGCAGGCAGAATTACAGAACCTGCCCTTTTTTATTTATTGCTGGTTTTCCCTCACCGTGCAATACTGGTCCAATTGCCAAAGTCGAGAGGCCACTGAAAATGATTGGTTCAATAAAAAACGCTTCGAACATGTGATACGTGTAACATCTTTTTAGTATTTTGTAAGGATCATCGGTAGACTTAGGTAAACATTTGTCCCCTAAAAAAAATTGACAAACTAAAAACTACAAAATGAAAAAGTTAACTATCTGCATGGTGACTGCCTTGCTTCTTTTCAGTTCTATGGGTGCCCAAATGAATGAAACTGATCCATCCGTTGCCGCAATTGATGCCAGCACCACAGTTCAAGAAGCACAAGCTGAGGTGCTGCTCACTCGTCTGCATGAAATAAATTCGATGGACAAGACAAACCTCAACGCCTCCGAAAAGAAAGAATTGCGCAAAGAAGTTCGCACAATCGAAAGTGCCCTTAGGGAATTAGGTGGTGGTGTTTACATTTCAGTTGGGGCAATCATAATTATTCTGTTGCTGTTGATTCTCCTGCTATAGGGATTGTAAACTATAGATTATAGCATAAGATTAAATTTCTATTTTATCTTTCAGTATTAACCCGTACACGAATGACAGGAGCAAGAAGACAGTTTTCACAAGATAAAATCATTGATGGTATGAGTTTTAGCCCAAATTCCTCTGCGAAGAGGAAAGGAAAATATATTGAGTTAAATTCACAACCTAAACAGGAGCGAAAACCCAGTGTCCCGCTAATTCCCATAGATTTTCACACTGTTATGGAACAGGTGAAGAGCAATATCAAGAGCAACAGCGACTATAACGCCATTACTGTTTTTAAAAACAGTGATATACGCATATTGATGATGATGTTACACAAAGGCACTGAAACGGTACAACATATCACGGATGGCCTGATTAGCGTCCAGGTGCTGGAAGGACAAATGCAATTAATAACAAACGATCAAACTGCGGTACTTAGCCAGGGACAAATGCTTACAATACCTTCTGGAGTTGCTTACAATTTGCTGGCAGACACGAAAACTACAGTCCTCCTAACTCTTACTACACTAGGAAGCAAACTAATGCGAGTACTAAAAGCGAAGCTCATGCAATAAAATTCATGGTCAGTACCCGTGCTCAAATAACTTAAGTTATTTCCTCTAATCCCCGCTCAGGCGGGGATTTTTTTGACCATTCCTCACTTCCTACCTGAATACCACCAGTCATGCTCGCCAAGAGGAAATAACAACTTTCACCGGGGTGAGAATAATGCAACTTAAAGAAATAATAGTACAACATCTGTACTTGCGGTTGCAATCACCTTTGCGGCATAAATAAATCATAATTAAAACAAAGTCAAAATGAAAAATTCAAAAAACAACATCAAAATTAGCGTTGCCCTCGCTGCTCTGCTGGTGATGGGCGTATTGAGGGCGGATGCACAGAAAGGCGAAATTGGTGTGAGGTTCATGCCAACATTTTCTTCCCTCAACCTTAATACTTCCGCAGGTGGCACAGTCAAGGGGGAAATAACTCTAGGCTATGGTGTGGGAGCTTTACTCGGATACAATTTCAGCGAACATGTGGGTGTTCAGGGTGAAATTATTTACACATCAATTGCACAGAAATATGATGATGTAGATGTACAACACAGAATCAATTTGCGATACGTAAATATCCCTCTGATGCTTTCACTGAATTCAGGCAGGACCAAGGCGGTCAATTTCAATATAGTTGGTGGCCCTCAAATTGGGTACAGTGCCGGAAGCAGCGTTGAAACGACAGGTGGCGATGGAACCAATTCCACTCAAGCTATACTCGTGGTTAAAAAAGGTGATCTCGGTGTGGCTTATGGTGCAGGCGTTGACTTTGCCTTAAACCCGGAAGGCAATTTTCGCCTGGGATTGGGCTACCGTGGAGTGCTTGGTTTGTTCGACATTAGTGACAACAGCAATTCACTTGCAACTGATTCCTACTACATCCTCGACCGTACCCGCATTAAAACCAATGCAGGTTACATAGGTTTGGCATTCTTATTCTAATTCAACTATCCGGAATAAAATAACTGCTTCGCCAGGATTAATATTAAGCCCGCTTCCACAAGGAGCGGGCTTTCTGTAATTTTATTCAAGTAAGAATTTCATGTGCCTTATTGGACACAATCGATGTTTGCACTTCAGATCAGGTCCCCTTGGACAGTTTTGTGCCTTTGAAATGCAAAATTGTGACAGACCTTATAACACTGCAATCAACCTGTTACGGTTACCTTTTAATTCAAAGTGTGATTGCTACAATTCCTTTTAAGAATTATGTAGAACGCATGTATTCCGGCAATATAATCTTTGAGCCGTGAAAAAATATTCACATCTGGCCCGCCAGCAGCGGGATATTTAAACCAACAAACATGAAAAAATTAATGCTGATTATTGCTATCGCGGGAACATTAACGCAGGCAAATGCGCAAAAAATGTCGGACAAGGATGTTCCCCCTGCTGTGACCGGTGCGTTTTCGAAAACCCATGCATCCACCGATGGCGTTGAATGGCGGAGGGATGGCACTAACTATGTGGCAGAACATAAAATGGACAAATTGAATTGGATGCACACTTATGATTCGGCCGGTATGTTGGTGGAAAGCAGGGGCGATATTGCAGTGAACACGCTTCCTCCTTTGGCACTAGACTACGTTAACAGCCATTGCACAGCAGAAGATGTTAAGGAAGCATCAAGGATAACAGACGCTTATGGCGAAGTGTCCTACGAAGCAAGAGTAAAAGGGAAACATTTGATTTTTGATTCAAATGGAAACCTGATCAGGACAGTAGAACATTAAAGTGAGGTCATTTTTTGGAAAACAGGAGTTCTCCAAAATATTTCAAAACCCTGTTGATGCTTAATTGCACAGCAGGGTTTGTTCTTATTGGATTGGAGCAAATGTTTGTGTGTTGTTTAAAAATGGGCTCCAAACAAAATTTATGGATCCATTCCCCGACCATCTTTACAGCAATTTGTGGGGCAGTATGACATGAACTCACTCAGGAGAAGCCTTAAGAGCAGCACGCAGATCGTATAGACCATGTTTAGGTTTAGAGATGCGTAGGTGGTTTGTGATGAACGTATGAAATCATCAAATTAAAAAGGAAGCGCCTCAACATGTTAAGCTTCTCCTTGATTGTCCATTTGCACAGCTTGCGGAGTTTCTTTCTTCATGCCCGAAAGCAATCATCTTCCCGATGAGATTTGCAAGGCTAGATTCCGGACTATAAATTTCTCCACAATGCAATCTTGCTCGGGCCCCTTCCGCAACCGTTAAAGAAATATGATTTCCTAGCCTTTTATTTTCCGCTGCACACCATTCAAGCCATTCATTGTAGTACAACTGACAGCGCAACTAGTCCACTTTTTCGCCCTTTAAGATGGTGTGACAGATGTAAAATTATCCCGGAAATTTGTAATCGACCCGGATTCACCTTTGATCAAATTTGCTGCCTAAATTCACCCCACTAAAACAATTCAAAACTATCATGAAAAGAAATCTACTTATCGTAATAGGTGCGGCAGCGCTTTACCTAATGCCAAATGTGGCTTATGCTCTGAAAGCAAATCTACCTGAATGTTCTGGCTTTATGACTACCCTGGTCGCAGTGTCAGCAGCCATTGAAGCGGACACAATACCTCCGGTCTTTGATGATTTTCCTGAGATATTCAGCATTGCGTGTGCTGTGTTTGGCCCTGATGATTATCCAACCGCAACCGATAATCTCGATACGGAAGTGGATGTTCAGATCCTGAGTATGTTCGAGCTTTCTGGCGAATGTTCGGAATGGTGGCTTATCACTTTTATCGCTACTGATGATTGTGGAAACACCGCAACGATCGAACTCGTACTGGAATTGTTTAACGATACAGGTCCAGTTATTTACAATGTTCCTTCAGACCAATACTTACCATGCGATGCTCTTGTTCCTTCAGTACCTCTGGATGTGATAGCTGTGGAAGTATGTGGTGAAGTAGTGAGCCTTGAAATGGTTGTGACATCTGGCGGTGATGTTTGTGAACAATGGATAACCCGCACCTGGACAGCCGTCAATAACTGCGGAAATCTAACCGGGGAAGCCTACACTATTTATTTCATTGACAACGAGCCACCGGTTATTGAAGGTGTCCCGTCTTCCGCCAGTATTTCTTGTGTGGACCAAGCGCCCGCACCGCCTATTGTTGAGATAACGGATAATTGTTCCGGTGGAGTGGAAATGGTATTTACCGAATCCGTTATTGGTGGGGGTTCATTACCAGGAGATCCTTGTGTTTTACTCACTCCTGAAATGGACGCTCCAGTATGGTCATTAGCTTTGTTCGAATTTTTAGGAGGCCAAGGCTATTACATCACAGAGGAAGGCCAGATTACTTACACTCCCGACATGGGCAGTGGTGCATCTGCACAGATTACCGCCACTTTGGTAAGTAGCACAAATCCCAATGGCGGTTTTTACCTGACCCTAGATTTGATTAACGGCATGAACTGGAATACCTGGTCCAACCAGGCTTGGCCCACCAGTTACAAGGATGATTGGAACCTTGCAGGAAACAATTATCTCAATTGGATTTATTATATCGTAAGCAATACCTCTTCGCTTGTGGGTTTTGGTGATTACACAGGCTCATTAATCAATCTGGAGCATGCGCCTTCCAGCCTCTATTTTGGTTTTCAACTTGGAGAGGCGGCAAACAACGCATCTGCTGCCTACGGTATTGGAGGATGGGTTACTTATTCAGGTAATTTCATTGATCTGTCACAAGGCGTAGACATTGACGTGAGCGGTGGTGGCGATGTGGCGTTTGAGCTTGATTGTCCAGGAGGCGAAGGCACCATGGGCGGATGTCCCGAATCTTCCATTATCTATACATGGACCGTCACGGATATTTGCGGCAACACGGCCACTGCAACGCAAACTATTACCATTGTGGACAATGAACCGCCCGTAATCCACAACGTTCCTGCTTCCATCATAGTAGGCTGTTCTGATGATATGCCCGAACTTCCTGATGATGTATATGCCACAGACAATTGTTCAGACGTAGTGGAATTAGTATTTAGCACAACCCTATCCGGTGACCCGCTTGTGGGTGGTGAATTAGGCGACTGTATTGCATTTACCCCAGCAATGGATGCACCTGTTTGGTCATTAGCATTGTTTGAATTTCTGGGGGGCCAGGGTTATTACACCACACAAACAGGCCAACTAACCCATTTGCCGGACATGGTTGATGGTGCAGCAGCCCAGATTACTGCCACACTGGTGAGCAGCGACAATCCTAATGGTGGATTTTACCTGAATCTGGACCTGGCCAGCGGTATGGACTGGAATACATGGTCCAACCAGGCGTGGCCTACCAGCTATAAAGACGACTGGAATCTTGCAGGCAACAATTATCTCGATTGGATTTACTACATCATCGGCAACACCTCATCACTGATAGGTTGGGGCGATTATGAAGGTTCATTACTCTATCTGGAACACGCACCCTCCAGTCTATACTTCGGTTTCCAGCTTGGCATTGCTGCCAATAATGCAAGCGCTGGTTATGGTGGTGGAGGATGGGCCACATATTCCGGCACTTTCATTGATTTATCGCAAGGCATTAACCAAGAAGTGAGCGGTGGTAGCGACTTGGCCTTTGAACTTGAGTGTACCAATATGTTTCCACCCGGCTGCCCGGAAGGTGGTATAGTCAACACATGGACTGCAACAGATGATTGCGGAAATGTTACCGTTGCAACCCAAACTATTACTATTGTGGACAATGAACCACCCGTAATCCACAACGTTCCTGCTTCCATCATAGTAGGCTGTTCTGATGACATGCCCGAACTTCCTGATGATGTATATGCCACAGACAATTGTTCAGACGTAGTGGAATTAGTATTTAGCACAACCCTATCCGGTGACCCGCTTGTGGGTGGTGAATTAGGCGACTGTATTGCATTTACCCCAGCAATGGATGCACCTGTTTGGTCATTAGCATTGTTTGAATTTCTGGGGGGCCAGGGTTATTACACCACACAAACAGGCCAACTAACCCATTTGCCGGACATGGTTGATGGTGCAGCAGCCCAGATTACTGCCACACTGGTGAGCAGCGACAATCCTAATGGTGGATTTTACCTGAATCTGGACCTGGCCAGCGGTATGGACTGGAATACATGGTCCAACCAGGCGTGGCCTACCAGCTATAAAGACGACTGGAATCTTGCAGGCAACAATTATCTCGATTGGATTTACTACATCATCGGCAACACCTCATCACTGATAGGTTGGGGCGATTATGAAGGTTCATTACTCTATCTGGAACACGCACCCTCCAGTCTATACTTCGGTTTCCAGCTTGGCATTGCTGCCAATAATGCAAGCGCTGGTTATGGTGGTGGAGGATGGGCCACATATTCCGGCACTTTCATTGATTTATCGCAAGGCATTAACCAAGAAGTGAGCGGTGGCAGCGACTTGGCCTTTGAACTTGAGTGTACCAATATGTTTCCACCCGGCTGCCCGGAAGGTGGTATAGTCAACACATGGACTGCAACAGATGCTTGCGGAAATGTTACCGTTGCAACCCAAACTATTACTATTGTGGACAATGAACCACCCGTAATCCACAACGTTCCTGCATCTATTGACCTGGAATGCAATGATGCCGTACCACCATTGCCCGATGATGTGTATGCTACAGATAATTGTTCAGATGTAAGTTTGGTGTTCAACCAAACAATTGTGGAAGGATTCCCTTCCGGTAATGAATGTTTTCTATTGCCACCCCAAATGCTTGCACCAGAGTGGTCATTAACCCTTCTTGAATTTATGGGTAGCCAAGTTTATTTCACTCTTCAGGAAGGACAATTAATTACAGGCCCTGAAACAGTTGATGGCTCAACTGCCCAAATTACCGCCACTCTCAATAGCAGCTCAAATCCAAACGGAGGTTTCTACCTTACACTGGATTTGATTAATGGCATGGACTGGAATTCCTGGTCAAATCAGGCATGGCCCACTAGTTACAAGGATGACTGGAATTTTGCCGGAAACAATTATCTCAACTGGACCTATTACATCATCAGCAACACATCAGTTCTGGTAGGTTTTGGCGACTACGAAGGTTCTGTGCTCAACCTGGAACATGCGCCATCTAATCTCTATTATGGTTACCAACTTGGCCAGGCTGCGAATAACCTGACGGCTGCTTTTGGCAGTGGTGGATGGACTACTTATTCAGGCACTTTCATAGACTCATCGCAAGGCATCAATACGCAAGTAAGTGGAGGCAGCGATCTTGCATTTGAACATGAGTGCACCGAAGGCACAGGCGGTTGTCCTGAATCCACCATTATAAATACGTGGACTGCTACTGATGTTTGTGGTAATGTAACGGTGGAGGAACAAATAATCACAATTGGTGGAACAGAACCTCTCCCAACACCATCACCATCCTGCTCTGGCGATTTTAACAATGACCAGCATGTGAACGTTCAAGATCTACTGCATTTCAGTTCACATTACGGTTGTATCGGTGGAAATTGCTCTGCTACCGATATGAACAATGATAGCTTTGTGAACGCAACGGATTTGCTTGTTTTCATAGGCTTTTGGGGTAATTCCTGCCCATAAGCGTTTTTAGAAACAGTAAAACCATCAAGGTTGGTTACACAACCTTGATGGTTTATTATTTCAGGACAAGGTTATATTATTGTTGAATATCATTGATGTGCGTTATTACTTTATCAAACAACTCCCAGCGATAAAAAAGAATGACGAACGCAACTTATCAAGTCGAACAGCTTTACGACAAGTATGGTTCTAGGTTATATGGCATTGCTCTCGAAATATCGCCTGACCGTGAAGTTGCAGAAGAAATTATGACACGTACCTTCCAAAAATTGCTTAGGAAGGAAATATTATTGGGCAAACAGGCATCGGTTTGTGTCGCCCTCATCAGATTGCTTATCCAAACGGCACATTGACACCTCGAAAGAGGCTGGGTAAAAAGTGGTTTCTCACTAAAAAAGTTTGGAAACCATCCAGAGTTATACAATTTACTTTTTGAACAATTAAGTTTGGAAAACCATTGTGAGCAAAATCAGTTAACTCGCTCCCAGGCTATGATTCAAGTTCGTGAAGAATTTAATTCGTTGCGCCCACACAATGAGGTTGCGATATCCAACCATGACTAGAAAGCAATTTATACCCACCCATCATTAAAAATATTTTGTCGGAAATCTTGCCTGAAACTTTTTGTTGCTTTCCTTGCCTCAGTCATCAGTGTGTGTGGCACTCGGTTTCCCATCGGTTAACTAAAACGTGTGAAAGATGCAAACTTTCAATGGAACAATGTAATGCGAACCCAATTATGTACACGGATGTTTGCCGCTGTAACAATTAAGTTACGAAACTAAATTCACCTAAAAATGAAAGAAAATCAAAATGATCAACGCAACCAGGATAAGTCCGGTGGCAAAACAAGTCAATCCACATCGCAGGATTACAGCAAAAAAAGTACAGATCCTAACAATCCTACATCAGGACAAGGCGACCATGACCGTCAGGGTTCCGGTTCTACACAAGGCGGTCGCGAAGGTTCGCAAGGCAGCCAAGGTTCCGGTTCTACACAAGGCGGTCGCGAAGGTTCGCAAGGCAGCCAAGGTTCCGGTTCTTCACAAGGTGGCCGCGAAGGTTCGCAAGGCAGCCAAGGTTCTGGTTCTACTCAAGGCGGTCGCGAAGGTTCGCAAGGCAGCCAGGGTTCTGGTTCTTCACAAGGTGGCCGCGATGGTTCACAGGGTCAGGATCGCCAGGGTTCATCATCAACACAAGGCAAATCAGGTAGTTCCTCTGAAGGCTCCGAAGAAATGTCTGATGATGAAGAAACAACAGCCACAAAAAATTCGAGTGATTCAGGATCAAAAGAAAAGGAAAGCAGGACTGGTAGTCAAGATCTCAACAAAGGGAATAAGTAAAAATCTCTTTCTTCAAAAATCCCCGCACTTGCGGGGATTTTTTTTATATGCCAATTGATAAATCATCTCAATCCGGTAAAGTGTCATTTGTCATGTCAGTTTAATCCCAAAACAAATTCAGATCCTGTATAAATTTCGATTCAGATTCGAATTATGCACCAGACTGACAAATCTAAAAGCCTCAAAGACCCAGCAGCGAATCAACAATTCGGGTGTGAATGCTGTAAGATTTTTTGGAATTAGTGTAACATTAGATGGTTGATGGCCAAACATCTTTGCCGCGTTAATCATCAAAAAACTAAAACGGATTAACTCGAATCATCACTCACCTTTAATATTAAAGAAAAATGAAAAGCATAAACAACACACCCTCAAAAAACGGTACCGACAAATCCTCCAAAAATGGCACTCAGGCTAAAAGTAAGGCCGAAAAAACAAAACCCGGTGCAGCCGATGGATTGCGCGAACTGTTTGTAGCGGAACTGAAGGACATTTACTGGGCGGAAAAAGCACTCACCAAAGCAATTCCAAAAATGATCAAGAATGCCACTGCCGAAGAACTGGTAGAAGCCCTGACAGGTCACCTGGTAGAAACGAGGGAACACGTCACCAGATTAGAAGAAGTATTTGTGTCACTTGGTGAAAAAGCAGTGGCTAAAACGTGCGCAGCCATGGTTGGTTTAATTAAAGAAGGTGGGGAAATTATGGAAGATACTGAAAAAGGCATGGTGCGCGATGCTGGTATAATACTGGCCGGCCAAAAAATTGAGCATTACGAAATTGCAACTTACGGCACGCTGTGTTCATTTGCAAAAACCTTGGGAGAAGATGATGCTGCTGCCATGCTACTAGAGACTTTGAATGATGAAAAAGGGGCGGATGCGAAACTCTCCGAAATTGCTGAATCGTTTATTAATGAGGAAGCAGCAGATGAAGATGATGAAAATGAAGAAGAGTATAATGATCGCAATGCTGTTGTATCTAAAGCGAGGCGCAAATAATTTCATGCTTTTAACCACATCACGATACACCCTGAACATCGTGAGACAATAAAACTAAAACTAAGCGAAGTTAATTGATCGTATTCAATGGGGTCAATCATAATTAAATTCATAAACATATAAAAACAACAAAAATGGGAAATCTACTTTACATCATCGCGGTAATTTTGATTATTTTCTGGGCAATTGGATTCTTGGGATACAATTCCGGGGGAATAATTCACATCCTGCTGGTAATTGCAGTGATTGCAATCATCCTAAGAGTAATCCAGGGTAACAAAATAATAAATTAAAATTCAGTCAAACAATTAAAAACAAACAATTATGAGCACAGGTAAAATTTTATTGGGCGTATTGGCAGGAGTTGCCGTAGGCGCCACGTTGGGAATCTTATTCGCTCCCGACAAAGGATCAGCCACCAGAAAAAAAATATCCGATAAAGGCGGAGAGTACGCGGACGAAATTGGAGACAAATTCCATAAATTCGTTGACGGAGTTTCAAAGAAATTCGATTCCGCCAAGGAGAGTGTTAATGAAATGGCTGAAAACGGAAAATACAAAGCACAGGAGGCCGGATCACATTTGGCCTCTACAGCTAACCGCAAAATGTGACAAAGCTAAAATCAATCAATACCCATCAGATAACCATCTGATGGGTATTACTTCTTGTTTGCTTAAATAAAAAACAATCCATGGAAGATATAGCTAACCCCGAAACATCCGCCACTACTGAAAGCCCTGCAAGTCACATTCAATCCTTGTTGGAGCGAGCCGAATCGTATGGCAAAACTACTCTCGAGCTTACAAAACTTAAAATACTTGAAGCCGTCACCATCGTAGTAAGTACCGTTGTATCACGCCTTATAGTGCTTATTGTAATGGCTATGTTCGCTATAGTTCTTACCACCGGAGTAGCGCTCTATTTAGGAGAGTTACTGGGGAAAATGTACTACGGCTTCTTCATAGTTGCGGCATTTTATCTGCTTACAGGCATAGTGCTTCATTATCTGCTCAACAATTGGATAAAAAAGCCTATCAGCGATCTAATCATAAACGAGGCACTTCAGTAAAGCACAACCATTATGCAAAGTATAAATTCAGATACTGATCTAAGAGCGGCCATACTTCGTTTAGAAGCACGGCAGCAAAAAGAAGGCAAAATGCTGAAAGAGCAATTTGACCTGGCTTATGAAAGCATCAAACCAATCAACCTTATTAAGAACACCTTTAAGGAAGTGGTGGCCTCCGGGGATTTGAAAGATCAGATCCTAAATTCATCGGTGGGTTTGACTGCTGGCTTAATTTCCAAAAAAATATTTGAACGCGGAACAGGCAATCCAATTAAAAAGCTTATTGGCACTGCCATCATGTTTGGAGTTAAAAGAGTAGTGGCTCAGCATCCTGAGGTCATTAAGTCACTTGGCACTGGGTTGATGAACATCATCAGAAACAAATCAGGAGCCAGCACCAATGGAGTGCATAAGGACGAATCAGAGTAAACATTCCTGGTATTCGTATGGTCACTCCTGTGCAATTACCATTTTACGCAAAGGCAGCCCTTATAATAGTTGGATTATATGCGCTTATCAGCATGTTGTTCGTTGCACAGGGCATAATTCTCCCTGTGATCTTTGCCGTTCTTTTTGCCATTCTTCTTAGTCCACTTGTTAATTTTTTAGTGAGAAAAAAAATTAACAGGGCACTGGCTGTTGCCATTGTTGTGCTTTTATCCATTCTATTTGTTGTCGCACTTATCATGTTGCTTGCATCTCAGGCAACCATGTTGAAAGATGCTTTACCCCAACTGACGGCAAAATTTCGGGACATGTTGGGCCATACAGTTACCTGGGCATCGGGCTATTTTAATATTAGTCAGCAAAAAGTCAGCACTTGGTTATCTGAAACAAAAAATGACCTTATTCCAGAAAGCGGTGCTGCTATAGGCAGCACACTGAGTACCTTGGGCAGTGTACTTGCAGTGGTTTTTCTCACACCTGTTTATATCTTCATGCTCCTATTCTACCAACCCCATTTGGTCGAGTTTATACATCAAATTTTCGGGGCCGGTAACAACAGCAAGGTGAGTGAAATTCTCACAGCAATAAAGAAAATCATTCAAAGCTATCTCGTGGGGCTTTTTGCAGAAGTTGGCATTATAGCCACTCTGAATTCTATCGGTCTTTACATATTGGGCATTGATTACGCCCTTCTGTTGGGCATAGCAGGCGCACTTCTGAATATTATTCCATATCTTGGAGGACTTATCGCTATGGGGATATTTATGACCGTTGCGCTATTAACCAAAACACCCGTCTATGTGCTGTATGTAGGCGGGCTCTACACTTTGATTCAGTTGATAGACAATAACTACATTGTACCTAAAATAGTAGGATCGAGAGTGAAGCTTAACGCCTTTGTCTCCATACTCGTGGTTATTGCCGGAGCCGCGTTGTGGGGTATTCCAGGAATGTTTCTTTCTATTCCACTAACCGCAATTCTCAAACTTATTTTTGACCGTATTGATTCTTTAAAACCACTGGGATTTTTATTGGGAGATACCATGCCTCCTTTGGTAAAATTAAAACTCAATTTCAAGGACATTTCCAAAAGCTTCCAGGGCATCCTTCCTACTTTCAATCGGAAATAGGTAAAATTGAGTTGCCAATTTGATTTTTTCTACTCGGTGTCTATTCAAGCCAGAGTCACATTTCAGACAGCCGCTAAGTGATTAGGCAGCAGTGAGGCAAAATTTCACATAGTGTGACTTCCGTAATTATTTAGCAAATCCCTGTAACCATTTCAGATTACAAAAACCCAACTTTGCCCGCCAATTCTACAGGGAATCTTCAATTTCTTATCCATCGAAATCCAGTGAAATTATTTATCAAATACATGGTAAGCAACCGCTGCAAAATGGCGGTAAAGGAAGAGTTGAAGAAACTTGGACTTCACTTCGTGGTTGTTGATTTAGGCGAAGTGGAGGTCATGGAAAACATTTCTAAGGAGATAAGGGAACAATTGCAGATTGGCCTACTCACCTCCGGTCTTGAGTTAATGGATGACAAAAGATCCGTATTGATTGAAAAAATAAAAAATGCAATCATAGAAATGATTCATCATTCCGAAGCAATAATTAAAACAAATTTTTCTGACTACCTAAGTGAAAAACTGAATCAGAATTATACCCAACTAGCTCACTTGTTTTCCGAAGTACAGGGAACTACCATCGAACAATTCATTATCTCTCATAAAGTGGAACGCATAAAAGAATTAATTATTTATGATGAACTCAACATCACGGAAATAGCGTGGAAGATGAACTACAGCAGTGTCGCTCATCTTTCCAATCAATTTAAAAAATCTACAGGCCTCTCTCCCTCCCATTTTAAACAACTGAAAGTGAAAAGAAGAAGCCCTCTTGAAGAAATCGGGGAAAGAAGTTTAGCGACATAAAATGACCTAAAACCAATAAAATGGAAAACCAATTGAAATAATGAATCTCTATACGACAAGACTTTGGCAGAAGCCTCATAAGAACTGTGACAAAAAAAGCAATCCAGTAAAGTGAGTGCATACGTTGTTTGATGCGCAGATAAATCCATTCGAATTCTGGCCGTTTTTCACCAGAGTAAAATGGAAGACCATGAATCTATAGCACGCATTTTAAAAATCACAGCCAAACAAGCTGAGATGGGATTGGAAAGAACAGAGTATGAAGAATTAACTAAAAAAAAATGACAATACTCAATAAAAAAAACCAGGAATTCGAACGAACAAACACAGAAAGCGATCAAAAAACACGTGAAGTTGAAATGGCCAAATCCCAAAAATTAGCCTCACAGTATGCAAGAAGCTTGATTGAAGCCAGCCTTGATCCATTGGTTACTATCAGCACCCAAGGAAAGATTACGGATATGAATGATGCATTGTCTAGTATGACCGGAATAACGCGCAAAAACCTAACAGGTTCGGACTTCTTCAACTATTTTACCGAGCCACAAAAGGCCCGTGAAGTGTACCAGGATGTGTTTGCAAAAGGATCTATTGCCGATTCTCCCCTAACTCTTCGCCACAAGGCCGGCAAGCTCACCGATGTATTATTCAATGGATCGGTTTATAAAGATGATAATGGCAACGTGCTTGGTGCAGTTGTAGTAGCCAGGGACATTGCCGAGCAAAAATGGGCAGTAGAGTTGCGTGTTGCAAACAAAGAGCTTGATTTTCAGAAGAATGAGCAGGAAAAACGTGCTGCAGAATTAGTTATCGCAAATCAAGAACTTGCATTTCAAAATGCTGAAAAAGAAAAACGGGCTGCAGAATTAGTGATCGCCAATAAAGAGCTTGCTTTTCAAAATGATGAAAAAGAAAAACGGGCAGAAGAAAAAGAAAAACGGGCAGAAGAATTAATTATAGCCAACAAAGAACTTGCGTTTCAAAATGATGAAAAAGAAAAACGGACTGCGGAATTAGGCATTGCTAACAAAAAACTTGTCTTTGAAAACAATGAAAAAGAAAAACGAGCTGCGGAGCTTGTTGTAGCCAATAAAGAACTTGCCTTTCAAAATGATGAAAAAGAAAAAAGAGCTGCAGAGTTAGGCATTGCAAATAAAAAACTCGTCTTTGAAAATGATGAAAAAGAAAAACGAGCCGCGGAAAAGGAAAAAAGGGCTGAAGAGTTAATCGTAGCCAACAAAGAACTTGCTTTTCAAAATGATGAAAAAGAAAAAAGGGCAGCAGAGTTAGGTATTGCCAACAAAGAACTTGCTTTTCAAAATGATGAAAAAGAAAAAAGGGCAGCAGAGTTAGGTATTGCCAACAAAAAACTTGTCTTTGAAAATGATGAAAAAGAAAAACGGGCGGCAGAGCTGGGCGTTGCTAACAAAGAACTTGTATTTCAAAACAACGAGAAAGAAAAACGGGCGGCAGAATTAGTCATTGCTAACAAAGAGCTTGAGTTTCAAAATGATGAAAAAGAAAAACGGGCAGCAGAATTAGTCATTGCTGATATAGAACTGGATTTCCAAAACAAAGAAAAGGAAAAAAGGGCAATTGCGAATAAAGAATTGGAGGCCTTTACTTATTCTTTAAAATTGGCTTCTCAATATTCTCTCAGCTTAATTGAAGCCAGTCGTGACCCCTTGGTTACCATTAGTCCAGAAGGCAAAATAACAGATATGAATGAGGCAACGGTGAACATAACCGGCATAAAGCGTGAAAAACTTATCGGCTCAGATTTCTTCGATTATTTCACTGAACCGCAAAAGGCCCGCGAAGTATACCAGGAAGTGTTTGCCAAAGGTTCCGTTGCTGATTCTCCTCTTACTCTTCGCCATAAAAAGGGCAAACTTACCGATGTGCTATTCAACGGATCGGTGTATAAGGATGATAAAGGCAATGTACTCGGTGTTGTGATTGTGGCCCGGGATGTTACAGCCCAAAACTTACTTTCCAACTATTCGCTCAGTCTTATTGAAGCGAGCCGTGACCCATTATTTACAATTAGTCTTGAAGGCAAAATTACCGATTTAAACGAGGCAACAGTGGAGGCAACGGGTACAGCACGCGAGAAATTAATAGGGACGGATTTTTTTAATTATTTCACAGAACCCGATAAGGCTCGAAAAGGTTATCAACAGGTTTTTGCTAAGGGCTTTGTGGCAGATTATCCGCTAACTATAAAGGATCATAAGTTAACGGACGTGTTGTTCAACGGTTCAGTTTACAAAGACGGCAGGGGAAATGTGTTGGGCGCAGTGGTGGTTGCACGAGACATTACCGAGCAAAAAAGAATTGCCACAGAACTAACCGAGTCCAAAGTGTTTGCCGAATTAGCCACAGGGCTTGCCGAGGAAGCAAAAATAAAGGCGGAAAGAGCCACCCGGACAGCGGAGGATGCAATGAAAGCGAAACAGCAGTTTCTGTCCAATATGAGCCATGAAATCCGCACGCCCATGAACGCCATCATCGGATTTACAAAAGTGGTATTGAGAACTGATTTGACAGCAAAGCAAAAAGAATATCTCACAGCCATAAAAATGAGTGGCGATGCATTGATTGTGCTGATTAACGATATACTTGATCTGGCTAAAGTAGATGCCGGAAAAATGACATTTGAACGGACCCCTTTCAAAATGGCGCTGTCCATATCAGCCATGCTTCATTTGTTTGAGACAAAAATTCAGGAAAAGAATTTAGAGTTGGTGAAAGAATACGACAGAAAAATCCCGGAGGTATTAGTGGGCGACCCTGTGCGTCTACACCAGATTATATTAAACCTGGTGAGCAATGCGGTAAAGTTTACCTCCAAGGGAAAAATTACTGTAGGCGTGCATTTGTTGCAAGAAGACCACGAGGCAGCAACCATTGAGTTTTCCGTTACCGATACCGGAATTGGAATAGCAGAAACTAAACTTGAAAATATTTTTGACGATTTTCAACAGGCCACCAGCGGAACTTCCAGAATATATGGCGGCACTGGCTTAGGACTTGCAATTGTTAAACAATTAGTAGAATTGCAGGGAGGAAACATTCGCGTTGAGAGTAAAATTGATAGGGGTTCTACATTCAGTTTTACATTAAGTTTCATGAAAACAAAGGCAGAAGCCGAACAGGATACAGGAACCATAGAACTAGAAACGGAAATTAAAAACATAAAAGTGTTGGTTGTAGAAGACATTGCACTCAACCAGCTACTCATGAAAACCCTTTTGGACGATTTCGGATTCGAACGTGATATTGCCGGCAATGGAAAAATAGCTATTGAAAAACTAGAGACCAAATCTTACGATATTATCCTGATGGACTTACAAATGCCTGAAATGAATGGGTTTGAGGCTGCTGAATACATTCGAAATAAAATGAATTCGAAAATACCCATCATCGCTTTAACCGCTGATGTAACCACTGTGGATTTAGCAAAATGCAAAGCCGTTGGCATGAACGACTACATTGCAAAGCCGGTTGATGAAAGAGTACTTTACAATAAGATAGTGGGACTGGTAAAGAAACCAGTAGCTGCAAACCTCAACGAACAGAAGGAAAACGAAACTAAAAAGACAAAATGTATAGACCTAGAATATTTAATCCAACGCACTAAATCAAATCCAACCCTCATGATGGAAATGATTTCTCTTTACCTGGAGCAAACACCGCCACTAATCAGCGCAATGAAACAGGGCCTACAGGATCAGGATTGGATCTCACTGTATTCAGCCGTCCATAAAATGATTCCCTCATTCTCAATTATGGGTATCCATACGGATTTTGAGAACATGGCAAAAAAGGTCCAGGAATATGCAAGCATACAGAAACATTCCGATGGTATTGCAGACTTGGTTTTACAGCTTGCTAATGTGTGCACACAGGCGTGTCTGGAATTGGAAGAAGAGTTTAATACAATGAAAAACGCAACTTTATGAGCAACGAAAAAATAAAAATATTTCTAGTAGATGATGATGCAGTGTTTTTGAAGTCGTTGGAAATTGAATTTCTTCAACACGCTGACTTTATCGTTGAAACATTTGCAACTGGGGAGCTGCTTATGACAAAGCTTGCACAATTCCCTGACGTAATAATATTGGATTATCACCTTGACGGCATTACCAAAAACGCCATGAACGGAATGGAGACACTGGATAAAATAAAATCTTTCAATCCTGATATTCCTGTAGTGATGCTCTCTTCCCAAGATAAAATAGACGTGGCAATAAACTGCATGCACCATAGGGCATTTGATTATGTTGTGAAAAGTGAAACCGCCTTCGTACGTCTGAAAAAAATCATCTCGTCCATTTTCCGTTACCAAAAAATGGAAAAGGAGTTGAGATGGTATATGGAGCGCATTTAGTCATTCGCTACAATCGACTGCTCACGGCAAGGCGAAAGCTAATTCACTCTCAGGTGTGAATAATGTAACTATTTCTCAAGTTTATGCAACCTCATTTGATATCCAACTCTCAACCTTTGCAACCATGTTTTATCCAACTGGATTGAGTTTCTCGTGCAGTATACCAACTTACATTGATGGCAAAGACCACCTGTGAAGACTATGGCAAAAATCAAAAAAAGACGCTTTATAATTCTTAAAGTGGTAGTGGCATTGCTAGTAATAGTGCTGCTGCTTATTTCGCCCATTGTAAAATATTTAGTTGAAAAGTATGATGTGAAATACATTGGAAGGGAAATCACCCTGAGCGCGGCTTATGTAAATCCGTTCAATGGCTACATTCATTTCAGCAACTTCAAAATGTATGAATTGGACAGCGATAGCATTTTCTTTTCGGCTGAAGGTTTAAGTGGAAACCTCGCCCTGAGAAAAATATTCTCTGAAACTTATGAAATCCACGACCTCACACTAGACCGACCCCGCGGTGTAATTATACAAAATAAGGGGGACCTCAATTTTAATGACATAATAGAACTTTTTGCAGCAAAGGAGGACATTGATTCTACCAAAGTCCCTATTCATTTCAGCATTCTCAACATAAAGGTGAATGACGGAGAATTTCATTACCACGAAGAACTCATTCCCATCAGCTATTTTATCAAGCAGGTGAATATGGAAAGCACCGGGCTGCTTTGGAATGCTGATACAATAACGGTAAAATACTCATTTGCATCGGGCATTGGAAGCGGAGATATGAATGGCGATTTCACCATCAATAAGGAAACCCTGGATTATCGTTATGCTGCTGTAGCCAATAAATTCGATTTGCAAATAATAGAACAATACCTGAAGGATTTAACAAACTACGGAAATTTTTCTGCCAGCATTGATGCCGATATTAAATCGACAGGAAACTTCAACGATTCAGAAAATATCTCCGCCACTGGAATGCTGGCCATTAATGATTTTCACTTCGGGAAAAACCCGGAAGAAGACTACGCTTCCTTCGACAAATTTAGGGTGTTGATAACACAGTTAAGCCCGAATAATCACAAATACCTCTTCGATACGATCTCCCTAACTCAACCCTATTTTAACTATGAACGGTATGATTATTTGGACAATATGCAAACCATATTTGGGGAGGGTGGATCCAATGTGACAGCCGCTGCCTCTGGAACCGCAAAGTTTAATCTTATTCTTGAAATAGCTGATTATGTGAAATTGCTTGCCCGGAATTTCTTTGAGAGTGATTACAAGATTAACCGGTTGGCCATAACCGATGGCGACCTCAGATTTAATGACTATTCAATTAGCGAAAAATTCACTATTGGCTTAAACCCACTTTCAGTAGTTGCAGATTCTATTGACAAAAATCATAAGCGGGTTCGGTTATCCTTTAAATCAGGAATTAAACCGTATGGCAGTGCGTCAATTGCTCTCAGCATAAACCCTAAAGATAGTGGTGATTTCGATATGCAATACGCTTTTAAAGAATTGCCGGCTACTATGTTCAATCCCTACATAGTATCCCAAACCTCGTATCCGCTGGATAGGGGAACCATAGAACTTCATGGTACATGGAATGTCAGGAACAGTAGGATAAAAAGCGACAACCATCTGGTTATTATTGATCCCCGCGTAACCAAAAAGGTTCGAAACAAGGATACCGGATGGATTCCGGTTCCTTTAATAATGACCTTTGTGAGGGAACGCGGTAACGTTATTGATTACGAAATTCCAATAACGGGAAATCTATCAGATCCCAAATTTCATTTGCGAGATGTCGTCTTTGATTTGCTGGAAAATATTTTCGTTAAACCGGCCACAACACCTTATAGACTTCAGGTTAATACTATCGAAAGAGACATAGAAAAATCACTAACGTTGAGTTGGCCATTGCGCAGTAGTACTATTCTGCCCGCACAGGAAAAATTTATTAAACGCATGGCTGACTTTTTGCGCAAAAATCCGGAAGCCTCCATCACTGTATCCCCGCAGCAGTATGCGCTGAAAGAGAAGGAATATCTTCTGTTGTTCGAAGCGAAGAAAAAATATTACCTTGAATCTCATAAGCAAACTACCAAATCCTTGAGTGAAGATGATTCCCTCAAAATTAGCAAGATGTCAGCTAAAGATTCTTCATTTGTTCAATATTTAAATAAGCACGTAAAAGATTCAATGTTGTTTACCATACAAGGCAAATGCACAGCACTCCTTAAATCAGGCCTTGTTGATACCAAGTTTAAACAGCTAAATGAAGAAAGAGAAGATCTTTTTCTCTCATACTTTCTGACGGAAGAAGTGGAAAAACAGGTTAAAATTTCAAAAGCCGAAAACGTGATACCTTACAACGGATATTCATTCTATAAAATCAAATACGAAGGCGATCTGCCTGAAGCTCTGATCAAGGCCTATCAGGAGCTGAATGAACTGAATGAGGAGAAGCCAAGGGACAAATTCAAGGAAGACCGCAAAGAGCAAAGGAAAAACTCCAAAAAAGGAATATAAAATAATAAATATCAAAATTTCGACCATGCTGGACAATGTCAAAAAACACGAATTGTACTAAATGAAACCATTTAATACAATTAGCAAAGTAAAAAATTCTGTAGCGGTCCAATCGGTCAGGCTCAGTGAAAACACGTTGGCGAAAACGGCTGCTGCAGGCAACTTTTTCACGGATGTGGCAGATGTTTTTCTTTTCATAGTCCGCATCATTAGGGAAACGTTTTCGCGCAACTTCGAATTCAAGGAATTCTTGAGGCAATGCTTTCAAATCGGTTATAAGTCGCTGCCACTTGTTTCAATTACAGGAACTATTATGGGTTTGGTACTAACTATTCAATCCAGGCCTGTGCTGGTAGATTTTGGGGCAGTATCTATGCTACCAGGCATGGTAGCTATCTCTATTATCAGAGAAATGGGTCCTGTAATTACAGCACTTATCTGCGCGGGAAAAATAGGTTCTGGAATGGGTGCTGAATTGGGGTCAATGAAAGTGACCGAACAAATAGATGCCATGGAAGTTTCTTCCACCAACCCCATACGATTCCTTGTAGTAACAAGGGTGCTGGCAGCTACGCTTATGATTCCGATACTAATTCTATACGCAGATGCACTTGGCATTTTGGGAAGCTGGGCTGGAGCCAACATCAAAGGCGATGTTACTTTTGTTTTATTCTTTTCTCAAGCCTTTAGCCCGGTTGAGTTTATAGATTTTCTACCCGCGGTGGTTAAATCTTTCTTTTTTGGTGCAGTAATAGGATTTGTGGGATGTTATAAAGGTTACAATGCCGGGCGTGGTACTGAAAGTGTGGGAGTTGCCGCAAATTCAGCAGTTGTTTTAGCTTCTCTCCTGGTGATAATCGTTGATATGATAGCTGTACAAATTACCGATATGCTAATGTCATGAACGAACAGTACAAAGAAACACAAAGCAAATCGGACTTTCCGGCACAGGATGCTGAACCGGTGATAGAGATAACAAATCTGAAGAAATCATTTGGCCAGCAGGAGGTATTAAAAAATCTTTCGTTAAAGTTATTTGCAAACGAAAATTTGGTAGTACTTGGTAAATCAGGCACAGGAAAGTCCGTACTGATAAAATGTATCGTTAGTTTATTAAGCTCCGATAGCGGAACAATAAAAGTGTTTGGAAAAAACGTGACTTCTCTTAGCAGGAATGAATTGGCAGAATTGAGGCAGAAAATTGGTTTCCTTTTTCAAAGCGGTGCACTGTATGATTCAATGACTGTGAAGGAGAACCTGGAATTTCCTTTACGGAGAATAAAAAAGAATATGAGCGAAAAGGAAATTGGAGACAAGGTACAAGAAGTACTGGAGAATGTGGGTTTGGCTGACGCATTAAATAAAATGCCTTCTCAACTTTCGGGAGGTATGCGAAAAAGAATTAGTTTGGCTCGTACCATAGTTGTTGATCCCTTGTTAATGCTTTATGACGAACCTACTACTGGACTTGATCCAGTTACTTCCGATGAAATCAGTACACTCATCAACGATGTGCAGAAAAAATACAAAACCTCATCAATAATAATAACCCACGACATTAAGTGTGCGTGCAAAACAGCCGACAGGATTATAATGCTCTCTGACGGAGAAGTTTATAAAGACGGAAAAGTGGAGGACTTTGAAAACTCGACCGACCCATTAATCAAGTCATTTTTCAATTAAGTATCATCATAACCTCAATATTTTTTAAATCATGGAAACACATACTCAAAAATTTAAAGTAAGGTTAGGTTTGTTTGTAGCTGTGGGCATTGCGCTCTTTGTACTTGCCATATTTCTGATAGGTAGGCAGAAAAACCTGTTCGATCCAGTCTTTAAATTAGTCTCCACCTTCAATAATGTGAGCGGTTTGCAGGTCGGAAATAACATTCGTTTTTCCGGAATCAACGTTGGAACCGTAGAGAACATCAGCATTATTAACGACTCAACCGTCAGGGTGGATATGTGGATACGCAAGGATGTCCAGAAGTTTATCAAGTCGGATTGCTCGGTGACCGTTGGCTCCGAAGGACTCATTGGTGACAGGTTATTAATTATTACCCAAGGAACCTCTGATGCGCCTTTAGCTGAAGAAGGTCAACAATTATCATCCACAGAACCTATAGAAACTGATGCTATAATGGCAAGCCTTCAGGTAACTGCCGGTAATGCCGAAATTATATCATTGGAGTTGGCAGAAATAATGATGAACCTAAATAGCGGAAACGGTACGCTCGGTCGGTTAATTCAAGATTCTACCATTGCTGAAAATCTCAACCAAACTATGGTAAACCTCAAGCAAAGCACCAAAGGGTTAAATGAAAATATGGAAGCCGCCAAAGACAATATCCTCCTAAAAGGTCACTTCAAGAAAAAAGAAAGGGAAGCAGAAAAAGCAAAGAAAGCACTGGAAGACCAAAAGGAAAAAGACAAACGTGAACAGGAGAAAAAGGAAAGTAAGAAAGAATAAGAATTACTTCTGGTAATGGAAATAAATAAACTTAGAGTTGGTGAGTCACACCATTTGAAAAAATCGCCACAAGACCGGTAATAAATTAGCAACTACCTTTAGTAATTCATAATACGATATTTTTGCAGTGATAATATCAAACATTAACCGTTGCGGACGTGGCACAGAAATATGCTTTTATTCTTTTTCGGTTTAACACTGATTCAGGCTGCCTTATTCGCACAGCAAACACCTGCACGATCCGATTCAACCAAACTGTACGAGAATATAGAATCTTATTCAAGACGAAGCAAGCTGACAAAGTTCATATACCGCATGATTTTCAGGCCGGTATTAACCACCTCATCAAAAAGCGCAGTTAAACAACGCGTCTATAAAAAACTTATCCAGAAACCGTACAGCGACTTTGAGGGCAAAATTATCAGATATATCAAAATTGAAACACTCGACCCTTTCGGGCATACTATTGCTGACACGGCAGTAGGAGCACAAAACATATTTTTAAGAACCGGAAATAAGCTACACATAAAATCCCAGTCCATCACTATCAGGAACCTCCTGCTGATCCGGCAAAACCAAATTTTCGATTCTTTGCTTGTAAAAGAATCCGAGCGGCTTGTTCGCAGTCAGGGTTACATTCGAGATGTTTCATTTTTTGTCAGGGCAATTTCAGAAAATTCCGATTCGGTTGATATTATCATACGTGAACTGGATAGATGGAGTATTATACCCAAAGGTGACTTTTCCAATTCGCGTTTGGCCATTCAGTTAAATGATAAAAATTTTTTGGGGATGGGGCATGAATTCAAAAATGCTTACACCTGGTACCACAATACGGGAAAGGATGCCTACAATACCAGTTACAGTATTCCCAACATTCGCAATACCTATATTAATACCACGCTCAACTATGGTACTGACGAATTCCAGAACTTTACAAAGAGCATTTCCGCAGACCGTCCTTTCTTTTCACCTTTTGCCAAATGGGCAGCAGGTATCCGGTTCACCCAACAATTTAAACAGTTTTTCAGTGAACCGGGAGATTCACTTTACCTGATTCAAAACTTCAAGTACAACAGTCAGGATTATTGGGCCGGCAATGCCATGCAGATATTCAGGGGCAATTCTGAAAACAACCGTACCACTAATTTTATTTCCGCAATCCGGTTTTTACGAAAACGTCATCTGGAAATGCCATCGGTGGACACCCTACAAATCTATTCAGACGAATCATTTTACCTTGCCGGTATAGGAATCACTACCCGAAAATTTGTACAGGATAAGTTTATTTTTAATTGGGGCGTAACAGAAGATGTACCCATAGGAAAAGCCTATGGCCTTACGGGCGGCTATCAGGAAAAAAATAACACCGGGCGTTTGTATCTGGGCGCACGCATTTCTATGGGGAACTATTATCCGTGGGGCTACCTTAGCTCTAACTATGAATACGGCTGTTTCTTTCGAAATGCACACGCACAGCAAGGTGTTTTTTCTGTGGGGCTTATCTATTTTACAGGCTTAGCGCAATTGGGCAAATGGAACTTCCGGCAATTTGCCAAAATCCAGATGAGTCTCGGTATCAATCGCTTTAGTTTCGAAAACCTGAGCATCAATGACGGAGAAGGCATTGATGGATTCAATGGTTCAGCATTGGACGGCACCAACCGTTTATTGTGCAAACTGCAAACACAATCCTACGCGCCATGGAATTTAATTGGCTTCCGTTTTGGGCCATATCTCATATATTCACTTGGCATACTTGGTGATGCTGCAACAGGGTTTAAACGCAGTAAAGCGTATTCGCAAATCGGGTTGGGGGTTTTAATAAGAAATGACAATCTGGTTTTTAATACGTTTCAATTCTCCATATCCTTTTATCCGGTCATTCCAGGCACTGGCCAGGATATTTTTAAGCTAAATTCATTCAAAACAACTGATTTTGGATTCGGGTCGTTCAATATAGGAAAGCCGGCAACAGCCGCATTCCAATAGAACGGTCGTATGAAGAATTCCTATTTTTGACCTCATGCGAATAAAACAAAGAGCAAAAAATACTGGTTCGCTTCTTAAAGCAACTTTCCACGAATTTATGGCGGACAATGCCCTAAAGCTGAGCGCAGCATTATCTTATTATACCATTTTTTCACTGCCACCTCTACTCATTATTATTATTAGCCTCTGCGGATTCTTCTTTGGGGCAGATGCCGTAAGGGGCGAATTATTCGGGCAGATTAACGGGTTGGTGGGCAACGAAGCAGCGCTGCAAATCCAGGAAACAATCAAAAACGTCAGCTTATCGAAGAGTAGTGTATTTGCGACAACATTGGGACTTGTTGTAATTCTTATAGGTGCATCAGGCGTTTTTGCCGAAATTCAGGATTCGATCAACTTTATCTGGGGCATAAAAGCTAAACCGAAAAGAGGCTTCAAAAAATTTATCAAAAACAGGTTGATGTCATTTTCCATGATTGGATCAGTGGGGTTCTTATTGCTGGTAGGTTTAATTGCAAATTCACTCATGGATATTCTGAATAAGGGGTTGGCGGCACATTTTCAACGTGACACCGTTTATTCCTTTTATATCATGAACCTGCTTGTGGTCTTCGTTATTACCACGCTTCTATTCACTGTCATATTTAAAACTTTGCCTGACGGAAAGGTTGTATTGCGAGATTGCATTGTTGGAGCCTCCTTTACAGCTGTACTCTTTATGGTCGGGAAATTTGCCATTGGCGCCTATCTTGGTAGTTCAGCTATAGCATCGGTATATGGCGCTGCTGGCTCAGTAATTTTAATTTTAGTGTGGGTTTACTATTCAGCCATTATTCTTTACTTTGGTGCTGAGTTCACAAAGATGTACGCTCTAACTCATGGCCAAAAAATAGTACCTAACGCCTATTCCGTTCAGATAATAAAGGAAAAGATTGAAATAGAAAGTTAGATGCCGTCCTCCCTCCTGCTTTTTCTGTCCAGCCTGTTCTGTTTCTTATTGCCTTTTGCAGCCTTACCAGCTTCTCTGGAAACACTGGATTTTATGCCTGACAATATAGCCTTATAACAATAATTAAAAAGGAATTTTTCAGGATCTGATTCACATTCTATTATCCCTTCCCTCACTGCTTCGCCCGGAACAGGATTTGAATTCAGTATTATTCTATTTGCAATTATTGAAATAACACGTTCTTTAAGCGAGGTAGTATCATCCGTTCGTTTATTTTTGACCGCCACATCCAATCCGCTGTAGAGCATGGTCATATTGCCGTCCGCCTTATTATTATCAGCCACAAAGCTAAAGTTCATTTTTTCCATTCTCCCTGCCGTGGCATATACAAAACCGTTATTCTCCATAATAGGATTCAAGGCACTTGCATCCATACCCGTCATAGTTCCTTGCACCGTAAATGTATTTCTTGCATCAAAAAGTCTCGTCTTTAAATAAATATTAAGCTTCCCACGTCCCATTACCAGGGCTTCGCTCCTTAATTCCAGAAACGACTTTTCTGTTTTATACAAGGTATCGTTACTGATGTTGTAAATTCTTGCTTTGATCTCTTCAAAACTAATGTGCCCGGCAGCGTTGGCCTCTTCCGCGTGCTCCTTGTAATACACCTTACCACTTTCAATCCCGATGGAATCAATGCTTATCATTCCAGGATAATTGTAAATGATTTGTTGGAACGTTGGCCTGCTGCGGTGCCTGAAGGCTTTGCGCTTATCGCGAAAAACATTCATATCCATTTCACCGATTTCAATATAGGAGCATGTGAGGATATTCGAACTGGCGTAGGCAGAGGCGGAAAAATCCAGAAAGGTAATATGGCTACACTCCACTTCGATACAATCCGTTTCAAATTCAAAGCGTGAAGTAAAATCATAACCGGTATAATTCGGCAGAACTGAAATCTTCTTTAAAGTCAGCGCTTTTGAACTGGTTGAATAGTTGATGTCGGTGCCTTTGAATGAATACATGCCGACAGCAGTCTTGGAAACCATTTCCTCCACTTCGAAATCAAATTCCTTCAAAATTCCGTTAGTTAGTGTGTCGCCCTTGTTTATTTGCAAATCATACGCTTTTAATTTACCCTGCTTTAACACAAGAGTTCGCACACCTCCAGAGTCTCCTACTTCAAGGTTTATTTCCTCAATCCTCATTGTACCAATCCTGATATTTGAGGGTAATATGGTGGGCGGCTTCAATTCTTTCGCAGAAGAAATATTCCCCCTCGCATTACATCGAGATACAGAGATTTCTCTGATGTCTAAGTCCTTTCTGAACAATGAGCCCAGATTGATTCCTGATAGTCGAATGGACGATAACCCAATAGTTAAATGGTTGTCCGATTCCTTCGCTCTGGAGAAAACTTCAATGTTTTTCAATGTGATTCCACGATCCAAAATAGAAATATCAACTCCTCCTATTTCAACTGAATAGATTTTACTACCATCATTAAATGAATTTTCAATTTTTTTCCCAACCCAGGGTTCAATCCATACCATAGTAATGATTTTAAGCAATACTAACAGCGCAAGCAACCCAATTAATATTTTTATCAGCACTTTTCCCATCATACCTTGAAACAGTTTCCAGTTGTGGCGTTCTAATACATTTTAGTCCGGAAAATAATTTGGAAAGGTGCCAGCCGCTGCATTCTTAATACTTACAAGTTTTAGAGGAAAGATTGTATTTTCACCACATTTGAACCAGTCTGGAGTTGGCAATCTGAAAAACGTGTGATCGTTGTAAGACCTAATCTGAAATATGTAACTTTTGGCATGTTGAGGTTTTTCACTTTCGCGGCATACTCACTCAGTTAAAATGTAAGCAACATGATAGATAGTCCAAATGAACAGCCTCGTACGGGAAAATCTGATAGCCCGTCCCCTCAAACATCCACACAGGGCACAAACCAACAGGAGGCTAGTCGTTCCAATTCAACTCCCGTAGAGCAAATAGAACAAGATAATAAACAACGCCAAAGCTCAACTACCTCAGGTAGTAAATCGAATAGGGCGGACGGATTCACTGCCGAACATGGCGAGCAAACAACTGGAGAAACCCCTGCTGCCAGAACATCCAGCGATATCCACTTAGGGGAAAAAGAAAACAACACCCCAAAACAAGCAACAAATAGTGGAAATAGTTAAATTATTACTAACTACTGCCTTTATTAAAACCAATAAATAGAACTTACCTTGCGTGAAGAAATCAATTTTTCCCATGAGTTTGAGATAGTCTTCTTCCTTTAAAAAACTTTTACCTTTAAAAACTGATTTCAATACAAATGATAACCCCTGAAAACACAACTGAACCTGTTGATGCCAATATTACATCGGGTGATAATCTTTCCTTTTGGCTTACCGATATCCAACCCATTGCTTTCAATAAATTAAACCATGAAATTGAAACCGATGTCCTGGTTATAGGAGGAGGCATTGCCGGACTTACCACTGCTTATTGTTTAGCTAAAGAAGGACAAAAAGTAGTATTGGTTGAAGATGGCTTTATTGGAAGTGGCGAAACCGGCAGAACAACTGCTCACCTCACCACTGCACTTGATGACCGTTATTTTGAACTGGAAAAAACGTTTGACAAACACACCGCTCAATTAGCAGCAAATAGTCACATGGCGGCTATCCAATGGATTGCCAATACGGTTAAACATAACCACATTGATTGCCAATTTAAAAAAGTAGATGGTTATTTGTTTTTACACCCTTCCGACACCAGGGAAACACTGGAAAAGGAGTATGCGGCCACCAAAAATGCAGGCTTGATTACAGAAATGTTAAACTCAGTTCCAGGAATTGCAGCCGAAGAAGATAAATGGTGTATTAAATTTCCTGACCAGGCGCAGTTTCATATTATGCATTACCTGAAAGGCCTGGCCGATGCCTTTGTAAAATTGGGAGGAAGCATTTACACAGAAACCAAAGGGGAAAACATTACCAAAGAGGGTGCTGACGCTAATGGTTACAAAATAAAGGCAAAGCACATTGTGGTTGCCACGAATACTCCCATCAACGACTGGGTAGCCATGCACACCAAACAATGGCCATACCGTACGTATGTCATTGGATCCAAGGTGCCAAAAGGGATATTACCCTATGCGTTATGGTGGGATACCGGCAACCATAATTCAAAGTGGGTATCGCAGCCTTACCACTATGTTCGTTTGGCTGAATTCAATGAAGAGTTTGATGTTCTCATTGCCGGAGGTGAAGACCACCGCACGGGCCAGGCAGATGCTGAGCACATTGAAGAAGAGGACAGGTATAATAAACTAGAGGAATGGACCAGGAAGCGTTTTCCTGCAACCGGAACAATTGATTTTAAATGGTCGGGGCAGGTAATGGAACCCATAGATTCATTGGCGTTTCTTGGAAAAAATCCGGGTGACGAAAATATATACATCATTACAGGAGATTCTGGCAACGGCATGACGCACGGTACGCTAGGCGGAATGATTATATCCGACCTCATAACCGGCAAAGAAAACCCTTGGGCAAAAATATATAGCCCTTCCCGCATAACTCTTAAAACAACTGGAGATTATCTACACGAAGTGGGCAATATGGTGGCACAGTTCACCGATTGGTTTACTCCTGAAGACATAAAAAAAACGGACGAACTGAAGCCCGGTCAAGGCGGAATCATTGCCTCTGGTTTGAAGAAGATAGCGGTGTATCGGGACGAGCAGAATGAGCTTCACGTCTGCACTGCTGTCTGCCCACACCTGGGTGGAATACTTCAATGGAATGCGGACGAAAAAACATTTGATTGCCCAATGCATGGATCGCGATTTACCACGGAGGGCAAGGTGATTAACGGTCCTGCATCTACCGATCTAAAGAAAATAGATATACAGCAGGAACAAAAGGTTTAAACTATCTAAACTATTAATTCAATGGCCAAAACTAAAACTGTGAAAAAGCCGACATTCAACAATGCCAAGATTGATGACCTTGCTAAAAACACAGAAAGTGGACAAGATCATTTCTTAACGACCAATCAAGGCCTTAGAATAAATGACGATCAAAACTCATTAAAGTCAGGCGAGCGCGGATCAACCTTGCTGGAAGATTTTCAGCTCAGGGAAAAGATTACACACTTTGACCATGAAAGAATTCCAGAACGAATTGTACATGCCAGGGGCAGTGCGGCTCATGGGTATTTTGAACTTTATGAATCCATGACGAAATACACCCGGGCTAAATTTCTGCAAACTCCGGGGATGCGAACTCCCGTCTTTACAAGATTCAGTACAGTGGCAGGTTCACGCGGATCATCAGATCTGGCGCGAGATGTTCGGGGCTTTTCAGTTAAGTTTTATACCGAAGAAGGAAATTATGATTTGGTGGGCAACAATATCCCGGTGTTCTTTATCCAGGATGCTGTTAAGTTTCCCGATCTTATCCATGCTGTGAAGCCGGAGCCAAACAACGAAATGCCTCAGGCAGCATCAGCCCACGATACTTTTTGGGATTTCGTTTCGCTCATGCCCGAAAGTATGCACATGATTATGTGGGCCATGAGCGACCGTGCCATTCCCCGAAGCCTGCGCATGATGGAGGGATTTGGTGTTCACACGTTTCGTTTTGTCAATGAAAACAACAAATCAGTATTCGTGAAGTTTCATTGGAAACCAGTGTTGGGTGTTCATTCCGTGGCGTGGGACGAAGCACAAAAAATTTCAGGAAAGGATTCGGATTTCCATAGAAGAGATTTATGGGAGGCGATAGAAAGTGGCAACTTCCCTGAATGGAATTTTGGAGTACAAATAGTGGAGGAAAAGGATGAGCATAAGTTCGACTTCGATTTGCTTGATCCTACCAAGCTTATTCCTGAAGAGCTTGTCCCTGTGCAAATTATAGGTAAGATGACTTTAAACCGCAACCCCGATAATTTTTTTGCGGAAACCGAACAAGTTGCATTCCACCCCGGTCATCTTGTTTCCGGAATTGATTTCAGTAATGATCCATTGTTGCAGGGGCGTTTATTCTCCTACACCGATACACAGCTAAGCAGGTTAGGCGGACCCAATTTTCATGAAATTCCTATCAACCGTCCCATAACCCCAGTTCACAATAACCAGCGTGACGGACACATGCGCCAAACCATTGATAAAGGCCAGGCGAGCTATCATCCTAACACCACCGGCAACGGCTGCCCGTTTCAAGCTAAAGCTAGCGAAGGTGGATTTGTTTCCTATAACGAAAGAATAGATGCAAGAAAGGTTCGTGCACGAAGCCGAAGTTTCTTCGATCATTTCAGCCAGGCTACTTTATTCTATAATAGCCAGAGCGAGGCGGAGAAAAATCATATAGTCGAAGCGTTTAAGTTCGAATTAGGCAAGCTAAAGTCCGATGCAATACGTGAGCGCGTAACAGGTATGCTCACACAGGTGGACAAAACCCTGGCAGCCAGAGTAGCCCGAGGATTGGGAATCGCGGTGCCCAAGGCTCCCGAGCGACCCATGAACCTGAGCATTCCGGCAGATGGTGATCCCAAAAAATTCGAGCCTGTTAAAGTTATTTCGGCACTACTAAGTTCAAAAGCGCTGAGCATGGTCAACACCGTGAAAGACAACATTAAAACCAGGCAGATAGCCATTCTTGCTGCTGATGGAGTGGACGAAGTTTCGTTAAACATAATGAAAGTCGCGCTGGAAACTGAGGGAGCGCAAACAAAAATAATAGCACCTCATTTGGGATACATTACCTCTTCAAAGGAGAAAAAGGTAAAAGTGGATCAAAGCCTGCTAACAGCAGCTTCGGTTTTATTTGATGCTGTATATGTGCCAGATGGAAAACGAAGCGCAGCGGCATTGGAGCGTGAACCCGATGCCATTCATTTTATTAATGAAACTTATAAACATTGTAAAGCTATAGCAGCTAACGGTGCAGGTGCTAACCTTATTTATGCAACCAGTGCAGGAAACAAAATACTCGAGGAAAATAAAGCCGGCAATCACAACCCTTCAACCGGTGTTTTAATAAATCGTAGCGCAAAAGAATTTGTGGCAGCCATTGCCAGGCACCGCTATTGGGATCGTGAAATTGCAAACAAAGTTCCTGCGTAATCCCTCCTACTCTACTTCCGCAACCCTGAGTACAAAACTAACAAAGCCAAATAACTAAAACTAAATATAATGAATAACATTTTTAGAGGATTAATTGCCGGTTATGGTGCCAAAAAATTAGGTGGTGGATGCCTGGGCACTATTGTCGTATTTATTATAATTTGGGTGATACTAGGTCAGTGCAACTAAAAGCTTACAGCCCCGGTGAAAATTTCCATCAGCAACTTATTACGCTGTGTGGAAAAGCATGTGCTCCGCTTTCATGCTTTGTTATACGTGGCATAAACAAACGGCACTCACACGTTCCATAAATCTGTGAATTATGCAATAATTTCCGTGGTTCATGTAAACTTGACTCAAGACCGAAGGACCAAATTTGCAACTGTTTAATTACTCTTCTTCACAATATAAAAACAACTAAAAATGACAAAATTCGCATTGTGTGTTACACTCAAAGCCAAAGCGAGCCAAAAAAAGGAAGTAGAAGAATAGCGGGTGACAGCACTTATGGCATTTTCGACACTTTCTCCAGCGAGGAAGGGCGCAAAGCCCACCTGGCAGGTAAAGTGGCGGCAGCCCTCATGGAAAAAGCCCCTGACCTCTTCTCGAAAGACCCGTTGATTGAGCAACTCAATATCCTGGTGGTAAAGAGACAAAATGAAACAGTAAATTCTTAAATCACTAATAAAAATAACAAAACATGGAAAACGAAAAATCAATTGAAGTACTTAATACTTTAATAGAAATTAACAACGACCGTATACAAGGTTATGAAACTGCCTTGAACGAAACGGAAGAATCAGATTTGAAAGCCTTGTTCGCACAGTTTGCCTACACCAGCCAAAAATGTAAACAGGAACTGGTTGGCGAGGTTCAAAAATTGGGTGGAACTCCACTGGAAGGTACAACTACATCGGGCAAGTTTTTCAGGCTCTGGATGGATGTTAAAGCTGCACTGACAGGGAAGGATCGCAAGGCCATTCTAAGTTCTTGTGAGTATGGCGAGGACACAGCCGTAGAGACTTATGACAACGCGGCAGAAAAGAACAGGGAACACCTCACCTCCGATCAACTGGCCATGATAACTGCACAAAGGGGATTAATAAAGGCGGATCATGACAAGGTGAAAGGCTTGCGTGACAGCGTGCTGGAACATCATTAAATATCAGTGGATTAAACACAAGAAGGAGCCGAAGAGCACAAACACTGTTCTTCGGCTTTTTTGTACTTATTATTTCTTAATTAAACAAGGCATCGAAAGGGTTGACTGAGTGCATTTTTAGCAAGCTTGAGCTGCCATCTCTAAATATTTTTGCTGGCAGCATTAAACGACAGTTGCTGCATACTGCATGGACCCAACCCGGTTCACCAGCCTCTTTAGCATCATACTATAAAATGATTGTAGCGGAGATAAAGTCAGCTAATCTTAGTTCGCATTAATAGGCTGTCTCAAAAGCAATAAATCTCATAAGGATCACATATATACGCCAGCTAAACGGGGCCGCCACAATCACCGTGTGCACCGCCCCCAATGCCACCACACCCCGCGCAGCTGGGGTTACCAACCGGGCGTGGCCATTACCCGCAAAATAGCATTTCAGGGCATGGGCTTTACACCCCATATGGTGCCAAACTCATCTTCACAAACCCAAACCCCGAAGTGGTGAACGTGAGAGCGCAGCTGCACGATGTGTAGTATGAATATGAGGTAGTTAGCATACATGAACTCTCCATTTAGTTCATTTGTTCGGGTGGAGCGTTCATTTGTTCGGATGGAGCGTTCATTCATTCGGATGGAGCGTTCATTCATTCGGACAGACCGTTCATTTATGCGGAAGGAGCGTTCATTTTGTGAAATAAATGACCCCTCCGAGCGGATAAACGACCTCCCAGGGCGGAAATGACATTCAATAAGCAAAAGTTCCAAATCAGCCACATGGAATCACTATGCAAACTATTGCGCTGCTTGCCCAGCGACCAATTCGCCTGGACGCCCGATGATTCCACCGAAAATGTTCTGGCAAACCCCCTGCAATCCATCGGCAAAAAAGACCTTCCCAACCGATTCAACCGGAGAAATCGCATCGCCTCGTTTACCCCCTCGCCTGCTCAACAGAATGAATATCCACCCGTGGTTGCCCAACAAACAGGGCATTGAGAAGTAAACCGTTAATCAGTTGAGCAGAAAGTGAGGATGCCGCTGAGAATAATAGCATAATGGTGTAAATTGTTTCATAGACTCAACGCCTTCTTACGTTTGGAATGACGGCTTGAACTACAATGTTCGGTAAGATTGTTCTTGCTCTTGTGTGGTTCTAATGCTTGAACCTTGCCCGTTGATAAAGTTGATCAGATCGGTGTTTAATTTCTCCCTCTCTGTAATAAACAAGCCATGAGGGGCATTATCGTATCTCAAATAAGTGGCGTGTGGGAGTAAGGCCGCAGTTTTATCTCCTGACACAGCAATGGGTACTGTTTTGTCTTCATCGCCATGAATTATCAATGTAGGAACATCTATTTTGGTTACATCCTCCCTGAAATCCGTTGCTGAAAATGACCGAACACAATCTATTGTGGCTTTGGCTGAACTGTTAAGACATTGCGCCTGATTCCAGTCTAATATCTCCTGACTAACAGGATGGGTAATCATATTTACACCGTAGAATTTTTTAGCAAAACCTGCAAGAAACGCTGGGCGGTCAGCCTTTAGCTTTTCCACCATTTCGTCAAAGTTTTTCTTATCAACTCCTTCAGGGTTGTCCTCAGTCTTTAACATATATGGAGTGACTGCACTTATGAGCACAACCTTGGAAATACGATCTGTGCCATAGTTACCAATGTAACGGGCAATTTCGCCACCGCCCATTGAAAATCCAACCAGCGTTACATCTTCTAAGTTAAGCGTATCAATCACTGCTTTCAGATCCTCTGCCAGTGTATCATAGTCGTACTTCTCCCATTGGCGGCTGGATTTGCCAAACCCTCTGCGGTCGTAAGCTATACAACGGAGATTATATTTGGGTAGTTCCATTAACTGGTATTCCCACATCTCATGGTTCAATGGCCAACCGTGGATAAATATCACCGGCTTGCCAGTTCCGTATTCCTGAAAAAATAATTTTACAGGATTGCCTGATGCATCGGGACTTGATTTAACAATACTCATGTTTTTATTTTATTTGTCTCACGCAAAAGCGCAAAGAAATTTAACTGTATCAGGAAAATAACCTTTGCGCCTTTGCACCTTCGCGTGAGAGTTTATTGGTTTATTCTGGATTTTTTTCTAACCGCGCATCATTCAAATTACCAGTACGTATGTAATTTCCATCACGATCAAAATAATACCTGTTGGTTCCGGTTACTGAATAATAAGTAGTGGTTCCGTTCATTTCATCCCTCCAAACCCTGTATCCGGAATCGGTCGGATAATTCTTCTTATGGTAGGCATTGATATTTACAGGGACATCTATAGGACTAATCATGGTGCCGTTTGAAACCATGCGCCCGTTTTGATCATAAGAAACCATGCGCTGACGCTTGGTATCATCGTTGAAATAGGCATTGTTGTATCCGTTTTCATTCTTCCACGAAGCGTTGGAGTTGGGATATTTGGTGTCAAATTCCGTTCGGTAATTGTTTGGTGTCGTCTGTGCATTGACGGTTGCCATGGCAGCCACCACCAGGAACATAAAAATTGTTGTTTTCTTCATTGTTTTTAGTTTTAAATAGTTTAAATTATTTGTTTATTTATCGCGCTGCGAAGATGATCGCGTGCTGATATTTATGCCGTTACACAACTTAAAAATTATGTTGCAGAAATCACAGCACTCGATTTTTGAGAATATCCTACCCGTTCCACTCAACAATTTATTATAGCCACAGGACGGGCTGTTAGCGAGAACATTAAGTACAGCTCGCCAGCGGGTAAATCGGCCTACGATTTATTATAAGTGTTCCTTGCGGAATTATATGAAATCTAAAACAAAAAGCTAGTTGCTTGGAACTTTTCATTGTTAACATCACAATTACATATGACTGTAGGTGCAACAACAACTATAATTGCAATTATTTTTGAAAACTAATGCCGATAGCTAAGAGGACTTCAACTATCTAATTCTCCATTTCAAAAATGCAAACAGGAACAGTAGATACTTCAATAGAAAACGGCATAGCCACCGTTACATTTTTTCATCCACAGAGCAATTCGCTGCCTGGCGCACTGCTGAAAAATCTTGCTCAAACCATTTTTGAAGCAGGTGAGGATGCTAACATTAGTGTCATCATTCTTCGCAGCATAGGTGATAAAGCCTTTTGTGCAGGAGCCAGTTTCGATGAGCTTATTTCCATAAAATCGTTGGATGAAGGAAAAGAATTTTTTTCCGGATTTGCTCACGTCATCAATGCCATGCGCCTTGCACCATCCTTTATCATTGGCCGGGTTCACAATAAAACTGTAGGTGGCGGGGTGGGTCTTGCATCGGCAGTGGACTATTGTATGGCCACCACCAACGCATCGGTGAAGTTGAGCGAACTTGCAGTGGGTATAGGGCCGTTTGTGGTGGGGCCGGCAGTGGAAAGAAAAATGGGAGTGAGTGCCATGAGCCATCTTGCCATCAATGCAACGGAATGGCAAAATGCACAATGGGCAAAGGAGCATGGACTCTACAACGAAATTTTTGAGACAGAAACCGAACTTGATCTGGCGGTGAACTCGCTGGCACAAAAACTTGCAACCTCCAATCCCGATGCGATGCGCGAAATGAAAAAATCGTTCTGGCGCGGAACGGAAAACTGGGACAGCCTTCTTCTGGAACGTGCAGCTATCAGCGGCAAACTCGTACTCTCCGATTTTACCCGCAATGCCATTTCGAAGTTCAAGAAGAAATGAATCTCATCCGGCATGGGCGGGGAAAAGACACAAAGGTTATTATGAATGTCGGGAATCTTGCCCAACACACGTTTTGGCGCATCCCTCCCCTTCCAAACGGAGGGGCAACCGGGGCTAACGCGCGGGAGTACTTACGCCCGGAACCATGCGTATGCGCTTCCCTTTTGGGAAATTGGGATGGGCTTCATTGCTTCTTCATCATAGAAAAGCAGCAAATAATCCATCCAGCAATAAAACATGCTCCACCTATAGGCGTAATTGGTCCCAGCCAACCCATTCCTGAAATTCCCAGCAGCTCTTTTGTGGAAAGCAAATAGAGCGATCCGCTGAAAAGAATTATTCCTGCAAAAAGAAAGTGCAGGGCATAGCGACTGCGGGTTGTCAGGATTTTTATTTCCATCAAACCAGAAACAATCAATACACCAAGAGCGTGAATGAAATGGTAAAACACTGCGGTTTTCCATGCGTCAAGTTTTTGCGGAGTGAGAACATCACGCAAGGTATGAGCGCCAAACGCACCACAGATAACGGCAACGGTAAGAAGTAAAAAAGAAATCTTGTAATAGTTCATAATGGGAAGCAGTGGTTTCCATGATTGTTCGCCACAAAGGTGTTTACAACTTGCATCCTCTCACTCATTTTTCAGTTGGCCTGATGCTAGTTTTGGTGTGGACATCTAAATTTCAGAACATGACAGTCTTCTATAGTCTTTCTATTATGTGTTGGTTATTGCTAACCACTGCATCCCAACTTCTGAATGCTACCAGACCTCCCAGCCATGAACTTTTTGACCAGTTGCTGAAAAAATATGTTACCGCTGATGGATTGGTGAGTTACAAAGGCTTCATTGCGGACAGCCTGATATTGAACCAATACCTCGATACCCTGGCAGCACATCCACCGGATACCTCGTGGCAGGATATGGAGGAAATAGCTTACTGGATAAATACCTACAACGCATCCACCATTCGCCTGGTGATTCGCAACTACCCAATACTGAGCGTGAGAGATATGGGAGGACAGCTCAAAAAAATAAAGACACCGCGGGATTTCAAATTCATTCGCATCGGAAACGAAATATTCAGTCTGAACCAAATTGAAAACCAGAAATTGCTCAATACTTTTGATGAACCGCGTGTTCTCTTTGCAATTAATATGGCCGCAAGAGGTTGCCCTAACCTTCGCAACCATATCTACTCTGCGTCCAAACTGGATCGGCAACTCGAAGACCAGGTGCGCACATTTCTTCACGATAGCACAAAAAACAAAGTGACGGAACACCATGCTGAACTCTCAAAAATTTTCCAGTGGCATCGTGGCGATATCACCAAAAATTCTTCGTTCGAAGGATTCATTGCCCGGTATGCACCGGACATCATCACTTTCGACACGGTGGTAGAATACCTGGACTTTGACTGGAGCCTGAATGAATAATTGTGCCACGTAAAGGCGCGAGGGAAAAATTGAAGTGGTGGGTTTTGAATCATTTTACATTTCCACCTATTAATTGAAATTTTCATACACTAATCTCTTTTTCCTTCCATCATATTCCTGTGCGTCTTCATCACGATGCTTCGGGAGATTTAATTGTTCATCCATCCACTTCGCTCTTTCGGTTATTCTCTTTTTCAGGTTAGCAATTTCTTCGTCATAACTCGCAGGCACATTTTCATAAGGCCAGAAACTATCTTTAGGGAATGGGAATACCCGATAGTTTTTTTCACGAACGTTTGCGCTCAATGCCGCAAGCGAATCAATTGTTGTTTCCAGCGATCTATCACTCCAAAAAGTTTCTCTCAACTCTGAATAACGATTGCAACACGATTCAAAAAATGGAGGATACGAGAAGAGCTGATGCCAATAGGCCGGCTTGTCCTTATTCCTGTTGAGCATCCAGGTAGTGGTGTCTGCAACCGGATGGAAGGCCAAATCAAAATCCCAAAGTGGTCCGGCTTTTACGAGAGTGTCATTGCCACTTCCGAAAGCGTGGAAGTAGGAACTCAGGCGAAAAGCATCGGCATTGGCGGAGAGTTCCTGCACCAAAACAAAATCAACGAATGATTCCACATCAAAACAAGGAGCACGTTCTCCGTAATAAATATTTCCTTCAAAACAATTTAACTTTTCTACCACTGATGAATGATAAACACTATCCGGCAAATTACTCTTCGACTTTAAAATGTAAGTCCAATAAACAGACTTCAGTGTCACATCTCCGCTATCCAAACGATCCGTCAATATCAAAAAATCTTCGGGAGACTCAGCCCCGCTTCTGCTGAGCAATCGCGTGGGAGACAGTTGGGGTTTCTCCATTAACACATAAATTCCACGATAGTTATTGTTAATGACAAGCTCCACCACACGTGATGCGGGTTCATAGTGGCCTTGTTTTCTTCCAAGTTCAAAGGCAAGCATGTTTCGAATGTGAGAAAGATCGTACCAACCGCCATAAAGTATCCAGTCTTTGCCTTTTGGTAATCCGCAAAACGGTTGCGCTCCATTTTTTATTGAGATGGAAAAGGATTTCTTTTCAGTGTCCAGGGAAGTTTTGCCACGCGACTCCATGCTGATGTTGTAGCTATCGTCATCCGCGGTATTTGTAATGTTCAGTTTGCCCTCTGTTTTTTCGTCAGGCGGAATGTCCAGGTGTGGAATGGTGATGCGCAACACTGGCAAATCACTTTCAACATTTTTTTCCTCATCCGGCAGATACATGGGTCTCCAACCCTTGTGCTGCTTCCGGGTATAAATAGCCAGGCCGAAAAATTCGGAACGCACCAGTGCGGTATCATTTGGGTGAAAAAAAATTCGTAGAACATTAGAACCGGAGTTCAATATTGTAGCCATTTGTTTTGCATCCAGCACATTCGGTTGCACATCATAATAAGGAATGTAACGCAATTGCTTGCCGGAAAAACTTGTAGGCCAAAATGTGAAATCATTTTTAGAAATGATTTCAGCGCCATTCAACTCAGCGCGAAACTTCATGTTGGAGGGAGCCATGAAGCAGGCGCGATCAAAACCTGGTGCTTCCAAAAGTTCTAGTAAAATTTCTGCAACGATGTATTCTTTCTCCTGTCCAGATTCAAAAATTTTGCCTGCCACGATATCCAGTTGCCATGTGGATGCCAACGGTGTAATAAGTTGCCAATGCGCCTTCCCGATTTTGAAAAAGAAGAGGGCGGTAATCCCAAGTCCGCCAAGCACAATGAAAAGTAAAATCCTACTTTTCATTGCATGTAGTTTTTCATTTGAACGCTGAATGAACGCTTCACTTCACCGCGAGGGTTTCGCAATTCAAGGTGTGCGACTTCAAGATTTTTTAGAGCTGGCCAAACGATGAAAGGATACTCAATCGCCTTGCCTTTGGGTTGACTACTAAAAACCATAATTGATTCCCCATGCCGAATTTGCATTCCTGCTGGTATCTGCACTTCTTCTTTAAGTACTTCAGCAATTCCAATTTTCCAACCTCCCAGATGGATGGGCGCAAATCCATCTGAACCGATTGCAATGCCTGTGTTGTTTTCAATCGCTACCATTTTAATTGTCTCTGTGGCAATTGCAGAAAATCCAACTTCAAAGAATTGATCTGCTGCTTTCTTCATTGCGACTTCATCAAAACTGCTTGGCTGATTTTCGCCCTTGGTGTAATCCGATAGTGAATCACATTCAATCAACGGCTCACCATGCTGACTAAGTAATATGTTGTTGTCAATTACTGCATAGCCTCCTTTCTTATATGAAGAATCTCTACGGGCAAGTACAATGGCTTTCTCATTGTCAAGAAAAACATTCTCTATCACAAAGGCCTCTGAAGAATCCTTTACTTCGATACCAACTTTGTTGTTCCGGATTGTATTCTTCTTTAAATAGATGGCCAGTGATTTTCCAGTGTGATCAACTCCAATTGACACAGCCTTGTCACGGTTAGATTCAAAGTAGTTGTTCTCAATTTGAATGTTGCGTCCATCATTAATGTCCACGGCATCATCGGGCGAATGAGCGACATAGTTTTCGCTGATGAATGAATCGTGCATCGAAATCAACTCGATGGAATCAGGGCAACGCACAATTGAATTCCCAATGATGTGCGCAGTTCCGCGATGAACATTTATTCCTTCACCTGTTCTGTTTCCCTTCATCACTGAATTTTTCAAAACAAAATTCCCGTGCTCTCCCCAAATAATGGAAGCCCTGCCTACTCTTCCCAAATCGGTTGAGTGCATTTCAAAATGACAACTATCCAGTTGGACATTGCAGTAGTGGTAGTTGAAACGAACTTCAACGAATGAAACGTTTGAAAAACTATTTTGGGAATTGTTTTGAATGACCAGACCTTCTTTTCCTCCAATGGGCTCGCTTGCTCTAAATAGCACGGGCGCATCCTGTTTGCCTGAACAAGTTATTTTTCCTTTAATGGTTAGGGCCACATCTTTTGCAAGAAAAATTTCCACACCGGGTTCAATCATCAATTCTTCATTCGCTTCAACTGTGGTTGAGTCTGAAATGACAAAAGGTGATAAATATTTTTGGAGAATTGTTTTTCTTCCGGTTTTTTTGAATGCAGTTGCATCCACTACTTCAATGAGGTTCGTGGAATTGAATCCTGTCATGGTTCTCTCACCGTTTGACGCAACTACTCTCCACAAATACTTTCCTGCATTCAATGGAAACGGCAATTGGAAAGAAGTATCCAGGGTTAAAAATTTCATTGCCGAATCAGCCTGCCAGCGATGATCGTATTTCACCCATAAACCTTCGTAGCTCACAACTCCACCCTGAGGATCAGAACATCGCTGCCAGTTAAGTGTTGGTTGTTTGCTTGCGGTGCGATCAAGAGGTACCACATCGAACAGTGAGAGAGATTCAATAATAGATTCTTTGCGTTTGGCCAACGTGTTCTTCAGGAATTCTTTTTGTTCATTCACTTTGCTTTTCCATTCCGACACATCCTTGACATCATCACGCAGGTCTTTTGCCAGATATGGTTCCAGTGAAGCAACCAGTGCATCAATCTCCTTTTCAAGGTTGAGTGATTGGACTTTCTCATCAATTGCATTCATCCTGCTCATCACATCCTTCATCACAGAAGGTGTCCTGAAAACTTTTTCCATCAGCACATTGTCACCTGTCCATTCGCCTGAAATTTCATAAAGCGATTTCCAATTGTAGTAGGAAAGTGTTTTGTCCAAATCCCAGGGCATCATTTTCCATTTGCCATCGCTCCACAAATCGTGATAGAGATAATAGTTGTGATAGTAGGTGCTGCCATTGCACAGGTAGGTGTTCAGTGCTAAAAGGTTGATGAGTTCATCGTACTCAAAATGTTTCTGCAAAAAACTTTTGCAATCGTTGCTGTCGAGGTGTTGCACTTCATCAATCAATCCGGCAAGGTCATACCAGGATGATTTTTTGTTGGTCTTTTTTTCCCAATTCACTTTAAGATTATCACGTGTGCTCAGGCATGCACCATCCTTTGCAGCCTTGTAAAGATTGGAAGTGCTGTCCAGATTGTTTCTATCCATCCACTGGTCATCTATATTTTCCACTTCAAGATAGAGTCCGTAGAACTCATCATTGAGGTAAACAGCCACATGCCTGGTTTGGAAACTTTTCTGCCCGCATTCGTGCATGATGAGCGCTGAAAGATGTTGTCGCAAATAAGTCTTGTCCAGAAATTCAGCATTGAGGTTGAGAACCTGCCCTCCCCTGTCGTTTGCTTCATTTCCATTCTCCCAGGCATTATCTAATTTCAGTTTTAGTGATTTCTTTTTCATTTCGCGTGATGAATCTCCACGTAAACGCAATTGCGCTGTCGAGCGCTTCCCTGCCTTCGTTTTTATCTCCACAGGAATGTAGATGTCCTCCTTGAAATTATCATAGATGTATTGAAGACTATCTGGATGGCAATAGATGTAATATTCCGTTACAAGATTTTTTTCATCCTCACACCCCGAAAAAAATACAAAAACGAATGGTAAGAACATCATCCATTTCCATCGCGCCATCAACCTATTCCATTTGCCTGGAATCATTTTTTCTTCCTGGGACGGTAAAGCCATAGTAATAGTATGGGTGCAAGAGTGAGTTCGGCAACCATGGCGATGATGAGCGTGAGGCCTATGAGCAATCCAATGTAAAATGTACCCATGAAACTGGAAAAGATGAGCATAACAAATCCGGCACAAAGAATAAGAGAAGTTACCACCATTGCTTTACCCGTGGTGAGAAAAGTGCGCTTGATGGCGTAAGGCAATGTGCGGCCTTCCCGCAATTGCAGTTTCAGTTTGGCCAGGAAATGAATGGTATCATCCACAGCAATACCGAATGCAATACCGAAAATGATGGAAGTTGAAATTTTCAGGTTGATGCCGGCAAATCCCATAATACCTGCCACCAGCGCAAGCGGAAGCAAATTGGGGAGCAGAGAAATCAACCCGATGCGGAAGCTGCCAAACAAAAAGGCCATGCACACTCCTATTATGAGAACGGAAGTCAACAAGCCCCACAACATGTTTTCAGTGAGGTAGGTGTTGTTGAGATCAATAAGTACCGCGGTTCCGGTGAGGCGGTAATCGAAAAGATTTTTTGTTGTGTTCTGAGCAACGAAAAGGGCGAGGTTCTCATTTTTATTTTCGTAATGGGTTCTTCCCAAGTCTCCCACCTTTCCGCTGATGCGCATCCAATGTTTGTCTTCATTCACCACAAGCGAAAACACATCGCGGAATTCTTTTCTCTTCAAAAGGTTTTCCACCGTCCGAATTTCCTCTTCCGATTGAGGGAGGCGGTGAAATTCTTCGCTACCGCCATTCCATGTTCGAAATGCTTCTTTCATCAGCTTGACCGGTGAAAGCAAAATGCCGACACCATAATCATTGCGCAAATGATTTTCTATTTCTTCCAGTTCGTGCAACACCTTCGGGTCGAGGGGACGGACACCTGCTTTCAGTTCAACCGCCATTTCGAAAGGGCGCGCACCACTGAATTTATTCTCCAGGAAATGAAATTCATTTTTCAACCGATGGCCATCTTCCAAGTCTTCCAGTATGAAATTATTGGAATGGAGCAGTGTAATTCCCCACACGCCAATTCCTGCAAGAGCAAGGGAAATCCACATGACCTTTCGCCTGTACCTTAGCAACAGCCGAAATCCAACATGAAGTTTTCTGCTCCAAAAATCTTTTTCGATTCCGCCTTTTACAAGCCTAGGAACAGGTACAAGTATGAGTGTTGCCGGCAACATGAGGTAGGTGAGAACAAATGCAAGCATGACACCTATGCTGGTGTAGACACCAAAATCGGAAATGGGTGTGATGCGGTTAAAAATCAATGTCGCAAAACCAATGGCAGAAGTAAATGCGGTGAGAAAAGTGGCAAGCCCTGCCTTGCGCATAGCCAGCACAATCGCCTCGCGTTTTTGTTTTCCACCGCGCAGTTCATCAAGGTAACCAGAAAGGATATGCACCGAATCGCTCATGCCCACTATAAAGATGATAGTGGGAAGAACAGTGAGCATAATATCAATGTCTTTTCCTATGAGTTTCATAATGCCCAGTGTCCACAAGATGGAAAAGATGACTACAAGAACCGGGATCAACATGTTCCAGAAAGAACGGAACGCAACAAGAAGAAATATAATGGTGAGGCAGATAGAAATAAGCACGAACGACACCAGCTCATCCACCATCATGTCCACATAAATTCTTTGCCCAAGGCAGCGGCCAATAACATGTTCTTCATCAAAAGAAAAATGGCGGAGGGCTTCTTCCACATCCAACGAAATTTTATCGCAGGCCTTTTTCGACAGGCCCTGGTTGTGCTTCATGTTGATGGCCACCGCCTTGCCATCCCGGCTAAAGAATGTGCCGATGAAATTAGCGGACTGCCAGATGCGGACGGAATCCACAGAATAGTTTTCCGGTTCATCAATTCGAAGCAACGGTTTTGCAAAGACAGTCCCCATAAATGGATCGCGGATGAACTCTTTCAAATCGGTGGGTGAAATGACATCCAACATATTTTCAATTTCAGTCATGGCCCGGGCCAGGCTGTCCACCTGCTCAAGAAATTCCTGCCTGAAAATTCCATCGTTGTTCACCAGGCTTACAATCACAAAATCATTGTCGGTCTCGAACGTGTTGCGAAACTTTTCATAAAATTCCGTTTCGGGATGATTCTTAGGGAAGAACTTTTCGAAGTCGTAGTCGAATTTTAATTGGGAAGTGAGATAGACGGAAACCGCGGTGATAATTGCCACCAACGAAAGAAGTCCAATACCAAGTTTGCGATTCATAATTCGAGGAGTCAAATCTATTGGTGGAATGAATGAGACGCTGTTTCCGGTTGTGGAGACCACCACGGCACAAGGCCACAAAGATTCACTAAGACCTTAGTGTTGCTCGGGTCTTACCGTCTTAGTGGCCTCACAAAAAAAAAACCGCCACAAATCTCTCCGTGGCGGCATTTTCCAAATTTTTGATTAAAGGTTGAACAACTTTTACTTTCTCAAGGCATCACGAATTTCAATGAGAAGTTTTTCTTCGTTACTTGGGCTGGGAGGTGGGCCTGCTTCTTCTTGTCGTTTTTTGGACGCAGCGTTCACTCCTTTTATTATCAGGAACAACACGAAAGCAATAATGATAAAAGCAAGAGCGGCTGAAATAAACTTGCCAATGAACACCCCTCCTGGTGCCCAGGTTTGGATATTTTCGGCACCGGCAGCTTTCAGTGCAGGTTGTAGTAACAAGGGTGTAATAATGTCTTCGACAAGTGATGAAATAATTTTTCCAAACGCTGCTCCAATGATTACCCCGATGGCGAGGTCTATCACATTGCCGCGCATAATAAACGCTTTGAATTCTTTAAGCATATTGTGTATGAATTAGTGTAGTACTGGGAGGTAGGTGCGCGTCTCGACCTTGGGTAACTGGGCTGGCAAATAAAAGCAATACGAAGCGCCATAGTATCACCAAAAAAAAACCAGGCATCAGAGCCTGGTTTTTCAGTGGTTTCATTTGTTGTGCATTTTCAGTGTTCTGCGAAATGCAATTGTGATAATCTTCACTTGTTCTCTTTCACCTCTTCGAAATCTACATCGGTTACTTCTCCATCGGTTTTGGAAGATGTGCTTTGGCCTGCATCGCTTTCCTTATTGGCACCGGCATCGGCAGCGTTTGTGGTATTGTACATCTCGGCTGATGCTGCACTGAACACCTGGTTCAATTTTTCAATAGCGGATTTGCATGCACTAACATCCTTATCGGCATGTGCTTTCTTCAATTCGGCAAGCGCATCTTCAATAGGTGGCTTTTTGTCAGCGGGAATTTTATCACCGAATTCCTTCAATTGCTTTTCCGTTTGAAAGATGAGCGAATCAGCCTGGTTAATTGTGTCCGCTTCTTCCCTCGCCTTGTGGTCGCTATCAGCATTCACTTGTGCTTCACGCCTCATCTTCTCAATGTCATCTTTTGACAGGCCTGATGATGCCTCTATGCGAATGCTCTGCTCCTTGTTAGTCGCTTTGTCTTTTGCACTCACATGAATGAGGCCGTTGGCATCAATATCAAAAATCACTTCAATCTGCGGAATACCCCTCGGTGCTGGCGGAATGCCGTCCAGGTGAAATCGCCCTATGGTGCGGTTGTCTTTCGCCATGGAGCGTTCGCCCTGGAGCACATGAATTTCTACCGAAGGCTGATGGTCGCTGGCTGTTGAAAACACTTCGCTCTTTTTGGTTGGGATGGTGGTGTTGGCTTCAATAAGTTTGGTGAACACGTTGCCCATTGTTTCAATTCCAAGGGAAAGTGGAGTTACATCGAGCAGCAAAACATCCTTCACTTCACCGGTAAGCACTCCTCCCTGAATGGCTGCGCCAACAGCCACCACTTCATCGGGGTTTACTCCTTTAGAGGGTTCCTTGCCGAAGAATTTTTTCACCGCATCCTGGATTGCGGGTATGCGTGTTGAACCGCCAACAAGAATCACTTCGTTGATGTCACTCACTTTCAGTCCTGCCTTTTTCAAACAATTTTCACAAGGTGCAATAGTTCGCTGGATAAGGCTGTCGGCCAGTTGTTCAAACTTTGCACGGGTAAGTGTTTTTACAAGGTGTTTCGGTATGCTGTCCACCGGCATGATGTAGGGCAGGTTTATTTCTATAGAAGAGGATGACGACAATTCAATTTTTGCTTTCTCGGCACCTTCTTTCAGGCGCTGCAATGCCATCGGGTCCTTTGTGAGGTCGAACTGGTTTCCATTTTCATTCTTAAATTCCTGTACCAACCAGTCAATAATCACCTGGTCGAAATCATCGCCACCCAAGTGTGTATCACCATCGGTGGAAAGCACTTCGAAAACTCCATCGCCCAATTCCAGCACACTAACGTCATGTGTACCACCTCCACAATCGAACACTGCAATTTTTATATCGTGTGCCTTTTTATCGAGACCGTAGGCTAGTGCCGCGGCTGTGGGTTCATTGATAATACGTTTCACTTTGAGTCCTGCAATTTCACCAGCTTCTTTGGTAGCCTGACGCTGCGAGTCATTGAAATAAGCGGGTACGGTAATCACTGCATCGGTCACCTCATGGCCGAGGTAATCCTCAGCAGTTTTTTTCATTTTCTGAAGAACCATAGCAGAGATTTCCTGCGGGGTGTAAAAGCGGTCATCAATTTTTACACGGGGAGTATTTCCATCTCCGCGAACCACCTGATAAGGCACACGGCTCGCTTCTTTTTGGGATTCATCGTAGGAGTTTCCCATAAACCGTTTTATCGAGTAAATGGTTTTTGTCGGGTTGGTAATAGCCTGCCTTTTTGCAGGGTCGCCCACTTTTCGTTCTCCTCCTTCCACGAATGCCACCACGCTTGGAGTGGTGCGCTTTCCTTCGCTGTTTGCTATAACAACGGGTTCATTTCCTTCCATCACGGACACACAACTATTGGTAGTGCCCAGGTCTATTCCTATAATCTTGCTCATAATTTTTTTTGAATTAATGTCTGTAAATTTTGCCGTTGCGCGCTGTCAATCTTGGTGCCAGCAGGGTTAGGGACTGACAAGGGTGAAATTGTGGCAGTGAACCACCACCGGCAGTATGAATTTTACTTACCACACCATGCCTATTTCCTTCAATTCACATTTGAGACTTTGTCCCAACTCGGTATAAACACACAAGTGCCCGCTCACATCCACTCCGGTAATCATTCCAAGAATTTGTTTACCCTCGTAGATAAAACGACTGGTGACACCAAGACGGTAAAGTGCTCTGCGGTAATTCAAATCCATTTCAGCAAATTTGCCAGATTTCAGATCACTGTAGCCCATAGAGAAGTTTTTCAGGAATTTTTCAAAAACACTTTCCGGTTCAAAGAATTTTTTTGTGAGACTGCGGAGCGAGGATGCGTATGAAATTGAAAACTCTTGCTGGTTGAGGTTAAGACCAACCCCCACAATTGAGCAAAGCAAACGATTTTCGCTCCATGATGATTCGATAAGAACGCCACCCAGTTTTTTGCCGTTAGCCACAATATCATTGGGCCATTTCACACGGACCTCCAGCCCGGTTATTTCATTCACCACATCTGCCAATGCCAGCGAAGCACATTTACTTAGATAAAAATAATTCTCTCCGTTTAAAAAGTCCGGATAAAGAATAATACTGCACAAAAGATTTGCGCCCACTTCACTCTCCCATAAATTTCCTCTTTGCCCACGGCCGTGGGTTTGTTCCAGCGCTATTATGGCAGTGCCTTCTGGTGGTTTTGACTGACGCAGCAGGGTGGCAGCATAGTTGTTTGTCGAGTCCACACTGTCCAGTTTTATGATGGCGCGATCACGAAAAATTATGTCTCTGCCTTGGTGCATGGGCTTTTCAAAAGGACGGCAATATGAACAAATTACTTTTGCGCACAACCAACGTGCATGACAAAAAGAACACAAAAGGCAGCAACAAAAAAATTAGTGAATGCCATTATTGAAGGCATCAGAGAAGTGAAAGGCCACGAAATTGTGAGTCTTAATCTTGAAAAGATAGGTTCAGCACCGGCTGACTACTTTGTGATATGCACAGGAACGAGCAGCACACAAGTAGAGGCCATTGCCCATTCGGTGGAAAAAGAAACCGAAAAAGTGCTGGGAGAAAAACCCCGCTACGTGGAAGGCAGGCGCAACTCAAAATGGATTTTGATGGATTACTTTAACGTCATTGTCCACATCTTTGACGAATCATCTCGTAAGTATTACTCACTCCACCAATTATGGGCGGATGCTGAAACGGAAATGATACCCGAATTGGCTTAGTCAATTACATGAAATAAATAAATCAAACAATCAGTCCGGAAAAAAAACCAACGCAACACTATTTTAGTTTCGTTGGTTTGGTAGAAGGAAAATGAAACACATAATGGCAAACGAGAATATAAAAGAAGAGCAAAAACCAAAGCAGCCCAAAGCCGATGCCCCGGGCAAACAGCAGCCGCCATCACCCAACCCGGCTGGTGGAAGCGGTAAATCCGGATTCAGTTTTTACTGGATTTACGCGGTGATTGCAATGGTGCTCATAGGCATGATGGTGCTCAACACCGGCAAGGATGGACAACGTATCGAGTACGATGACTTTAAGCAGTTTGCATCAAAGGGCTACATAGAGCGGCTGGTACGCGATGAGGCCAAGGGAAAAATTTACTTCCGCGAAAATGTGGTGCCACAGCAGCTTCAGGACTCGCTAGGTATTGATACCGATGCCAACACTAATTCATTTGGTGGTAAACCCTCTACTTGTAGTTTCAACATTCCAAAAGGCGAAGACTACCTGAGCGAAATAAAAACACTGAAAGAAAAATATCAATTCAAAGAATCATTTGAGCCGGTGAACAAATTCGGTGAAACACTTTTCACGTGGATAATCATTCTTGCCATTATGATAGGCGCCTGGGCACTTATCATGCGCAGGCTTGGTGGGGCAGGTGGGCCAGGCGGGCAGTTGTTCAACATTGGAAAATCGCGCGCACAACTTTTCGAAAAAGGAAAAAGCAACCAGATAAACTTCAACGATGTGGCGGGCCTCGAAGGTGCCAAGCAAGAAGTACAGGAGATTGTTGACTTTCTCAAAAACCCAAAAAAGTATACTGACCTCGGTGCCAAAATTCCAAAAGGCGCATTGTTGATTGGTGCGCCTGGAACCGGAAAAACACTACTGGCTAAAGCAGTGGCCGGTGAAGCGCAGGTTCCGTTCTTCTCTTTATCCGGTTCCGATTTTGTGGAGATGTTCGTGGGTGTGGGAGCAAGCCGCGTACGCGACTTGTTCCGGCAGGCAAAGGAGAAAGCTCCTGCCATTATTTTCATTGATGAAATAGATGCGATAGGAAGAGCGCGAAGCCGCAACGTGAATTTCGGGGGCAATGACGAACGGGAGAATACCCTGAACCAATTGCTGACCGAGATGGATGGATTCGCTACCAATTCGGGCATCATCATACTGGCCGCAACAAACCGCGCTGATATTCTCGACAAAGCGTTGCTCCGCCCCGGAAGATTCGACCGTCAGATTTTTGTGGACATGCCGGACATGAACGAACGCAAACAAATTTTTGGAGTCCATCTCAAGGATGTGAAGATTGATGAAAGCGTAGACGTAGATTTTCTTGCCAAGCAAACTCCCGGTTTCAGCGGAGCTGATATTGCAAACATCTGCAATGAAGCTGCGCTTATTGCAGCAAGAAAAGGACGGCTAACGGTGGGACGCGAAGATTTTCTGGATGCCGTTGATCGAGTGATTGGAGGACTGGAAAAGAAAAATAAAATTATTACTCCGGAAGAAAAATCAACCATTGCATACCACGAAAGCGGTCACGCTATTGTGAGCTGGTTGCTTGAACATGCCTCTCCACTGGTAAAGGTCACCATCGTACCGCGAGGTCGTTCCCTTGGAGCAGCGTGGTATCTGCCCGAAGAAAGACAAATTGTTACCACTGAACAATTTTTTGATGAAATGTGCGCAGCACTTGGAGGGCGTGCGGCAGAAGAATTGGTATTCGGAAAAATTTCCACAGGTGCATTGAGTGATCTGGAAAAAGTAACCAAGCAGGGTTATGCCATGGTTGCCGTTTACGGCCTCAACAAAAAAATAGGTAACCGCAGTTATTACGATCCCAATAACGAATCACAATTTGTAAAACCATACAGTGATGAAACGGCTCGTGTCATTGATGAAGAAGTAAGCAAAATAATAGAACGCGCTTATGACAAAGCTAAAGACCTGTTGAGCCAGCACCGTCACCAATTGGATGCTCTCGCCAAAAAATTGTTGGAAAAAGAGGTGATATTTAAAGATGACCTTGAACAGGTATTGGGTGCGCGTCCCTTTATCAATCACCGCGAACTTGCGGAAATTGAAGGTGCAAAAAAGGCAGCAGAAAGGGCAGCAGCAGCGAATGGAAAACCGAAAGAGGCTGAACCCACCACCAATGTTCAACAGGCAAAGACATAATCATCATGCTTTTGGGGTGATAAAAAAAAAGGATGCGAACACGCATCCTTTTTTTGTGAGCTCAATCGAACCGTGTTGCCGATAGTCCCGCCTATTATTGTCCGGTGAAAACTGGCCTTTCGAATCTTCTTACAAGAACACTTGCAGGGTCAGTCTTCATAGTATTGGTTTTGGTTTCGGTATGGTTGGGCCCATGGGCGCTTGGTGTGGTGTTCTTTCTTTTCGCCATGGCCGGCTTGTGGGAATGCTACCACATAATATCCAACCAGCCAAACGTGCTGCCCCGATACACGGGAGGATATTTTACCGGCTCACTCATCTACTCGTTCATTCTGCTTATCTGCACCGGCCATGTTGACCAAGGAATTTTCTGGTGGCTAATTCCCATGATTGTCGCATTGTTTTCTACTGACCTTATTTACCTCGAAAAATTTTCATTGACTCATTTCGGTGTTACCGTGGTGGGATGGATTTATGTGGTAATTCCATTTTCGCTCATCAACGTTCTTGGTTGCATCAGTGGTACCTATGAAGTTTTTCTGTTGCTCGGATATTTTATTCTGCTCTGGACTAATGACACGCTGGCTTATGTAGTTGGACGCACATTCGGCAAGCACAAACTCTTTGAAAAAGTTTCGCCAAAAAAAACTGTGGAAGGTTTTCTGGGTGGCCTACTCTTCACATTTCTTGCAGCATGGATTCTCCATTTATCATTTCAGCGCATTGAATTGAAACACTGGCTAATGATGGCCAGCATTATTTCCATTTTCGGAACTATTGGTGATTTATTGGAATCACACATCAAGCGAGGAGTGGGCATTAAGGATTCAGGCAAGTTGCTGCCAGGGCATGGCGGAATCCTCGACCGGTTCGATAGCCTGTTGGTTTCGCTTCCACTTGTTGTTTTTTACTTCAAAATTTTTGTTTACCCATGACCATCCACCGCGAAGGCTTGCGCATCATCGCATTTTCTCTCATCCTCTTTGGAGTGTTGAACGCCATTAACCTTTGGTTCTTTCGGGAAGTGGGCTGGCTCTTGTTCCTAATTTTTGCAGCCTCCGCCATTTTTCTCCTGCTCATTATCCAATTCTTTCGTTTGCCGAAAAGAAAAAATCAATCATCAGCCAACGAAATAGTATCCCCGTGTGATGGAAAGGTGGTAGTGATTGAAGAAGTCTTTGAACCGGAATACTTCTCTGACAAACGAATCCAGGTGAGCATTTTTATGTCACCTCTAAACGTGCATTGCAACTGGGTGCCCTGCGAGGGGGAAGTGAAATACACGAAATATCATCCCGGACTTTATCTGGTGGCTTGGCACCCTAAAAGCAGTGCAGAGAATGAAAGAACCACAGTGGTGATTTCGCAGAATGAGAAAAAACAAATTCTTGTAAGACAAATTGCCGGAGCAGTGGCGCGAAGGATTATTTGTTACATGCAAAAAGATCAGCGAGTAGTCCGCAATCAGGAAATTGGTTTTATCCGGTTCGGAAGCCGGGTGGATGTTTTTTTTCCTTTGGGAACAAACCTCAAAGTGAAAATTGGAGACAAGACTTTGGGGAATGAAACGGTGATTGCCTCTTGGCAATAGATGCAACCTCCTTTTTGAAAGGCTGCACGATGAGGCCACAAAGGCAATAATGCTGAAAGTTTCGCTAAGTTCTTTGTGTCACTTAGAGGCTTCGAGTCCTGGTGTCCCCGAAAAAAAACCGCCCCATCATGCGCAAAGCAAAATGGGGCGGTGCCAATTTCAAAAAACATAAATGCTCAAACCTTATTTCACCATCAAAGTATTGGAGACTTTGGAGTTGCCAAGAATTGCATTCACGGTATAAACTCCGGCAGCCAATTTGGAAACATCCACCTGCACATTATCAAACTGCATAGTTTCAGAATGAATCACCTGTCCGGTTGCGTTCAGGATTTCAACCAATGCACCGCTCATGTTTTTTACAGCTATGTTCACCTGATCAATTGCCGGGTTTGGATAAACCACAAGGCCGCCATCCATAAATTGCTCGTAAACTGTGGGTTCTACAACCAGATCTGTAGTGATGCAGAAGTACACGATGTCATTGTCATCAGCAGGATCAAGATCACCGGCCACATGTAGTCCCGGTTCAGTATCTCTCTGGTAGGTCAGGTGAATTTTATCATCTACCACCTGGTGCGAAAGTGCGGGGAACGTACATTCAAAACCATCAAAATCCAGATCAGGAGTTAGATCAACCGGAATATCGAGCCATGTGTCGCCACCATCTTCAGAGTTAATTACGTGAATATGCCTAAAGTTGGCATCGCCATTATCATGCGTTTCCACCATGCTGGAGAAGGTCATGTATAGATTGCCATCATCATCTTCGGCCATGGATGGGTAAGTAGCAAGTGCAATTCCGTTGTTCGGAATGTTTGCCCCATCAGCAGCAAGCGTGAGTAGGTCGTCACCGTCAAGGTCTTGCATTCCTGTAACTATACCATACACTTCCGGCCCATAATCTTCTCTCCAATATGCAATGCCGTTCCAACCAGGGAAGTAGCTCCAACTGGCATCGGTAAGATCATCATCGAGGTAAGCCATTTCAGGGAAGAATACATGGGTGGTATTATCGGTATCAATGTAAACACAGCCGGTTCCGTCCGAATTGTAAACTGTATCGGCAACTAAGTCACCATCCAAATCTATTCCTGTATCTATCACATAAAGATCAACAGGAGTATTCACTATGATTGTTTTTTCCCAGGTATCGCCATTGTCTGCGGAGGTGAGAATAAACGTATCGTTGAAATCACCAAATACTCCAATCACAACTTTGTCTTCACGTGAATAAACTGTGTAAGTGTCGGCACTGAAGCCGAGGAATAAAGTGCTGTCCGTTCCATCCAACTGAACCGCCTGCATGTCCCAGGTAGTTCCTCCATCCTGGCTGCGGTAGTAAAGCAGCGATCCGTCCTGTCCATTATAAACAGCTGTGGAATCCGCACCTATTGCAATAGGCTCAGTAATACAAACAAAATGAATGGAATTGCCATCTGCACCGCCTACCGTGGCATGAGGCCACAACAGTGTTTTTCCTGTGGGGTTTGGTATCTCTACTTCACTCCACGAACCTGATCCAAAAGTGCGTGAATTGAGGCGAAGGGCGCCATCACCATCATGTGTAAGTATCAATTCCTTTCCGTTAGCAAGCCGCATAAAATTCGGCCAGCCCACACGTACGGTTTCCACTCTTTCAGTGGGTGAATCGTCCCAATCCCACCAGCCACCACCACCATTTTTGTTGTATCCGGTGCCCCTATCAGTGTATAAGTCGTTCTGAAAACTCATGGTGAAACCAGCATGCATCGGTCCGTCATAATTCTCGATACGGTACTGCATACAATTGTTGGTTTGCAGATCGTAGACGGATGTCCCGATTACGTACTCCGAAAAATTGAACTTGGCATTTGGCTGAGGATTTGGCTTCACAACCTTGGCTGTCTTGTTCTCAGATGCTACTTCTTTTGTTGGCATTACTCCGTAATTCAAGTCGGCCTTTACAGCTTTGAGTTGCGATGGCGTAACCCTCGGAACAGGGTTGGCAGTTGTCTGTGCAATCGCCCATGTTCCAAAGGCGATAGCAGCTAAAGTTATGTAGAATTTTTTCATAAGGATAATTTGATTATTTAGATTTAAAAAAGATGGGGCAAGGTAAACAGATTGGGTTCACCCGCACAAACCACATCTACTTTGGCCGAAACTTTTTTCCTGTGAATGCTGAAATCCTGTGCATAGGCGATGAACTGCTGATTGGCCAAACGCTGAACACTAACGCTCAATGGCTGGGCGAACAATTGAACCTTATTGGAGTGCGTGTTATGCGAACCACCGTAGTAGGCGATGAAAGAGAAGAAATTCTTGCCGCATTATCGGAAGCAGGCGCCAGAGCTCAGCTCATATTGATAACAGGTGGACTTGGCCCCACCAAAGATGACATCACCAAAAAAGTGTTGTGCGAATTTTTTGAAACCGATTTGGTAATGAATGATGAAACGCTGAAGCGCATCACTTCTTTTTTCGTTCAGCGCAACCTGCCGATGCTCGATGTAAACCGAGACCAGGCATTGATGCCACGCCAATGCAAAGTAATCCAAAACATGCGTGGTACGGCCAACGGGATGTGGTTCGAAAAAAACAATGTCGTGTTTATTTCCATGCCCGGAGTTCCTTACGAAACAGAAGGAATGATGCTGGATGAAATCATTGGCCGGATTGTTTCGCATTTCCATCCCCCTGCAATAGTGCACCGCACAATACAGACACAAGGTGTTGGCGAATCATTTCTTGCTGAAAAAATTAAGGACTGGGAAAACTCGCTCGCTGTGGGCAACATTCGCCTGGCCTATCTGCCCTACCCCGGTGGCGTGAAGCTGAGGCTATCATGTTATCAGGGCGAACCGAAAGAGATGGAAGAAAAAGTTGAGAAGAGAAAAGCAGAATTGCTTGAACTGATAGGCGAACATGTTTATGGTAAAGAAAAAGACAGCCTGCCATCCGTGCTATTGGATTTGTCAGTTTCAAAAAAAGTTACCGTTGCCGTGGCTGAAAGTTGCACTGGTGGAAGGATTGCACAAGAAATAACATCGGTTGCAGGCAGCAGCCAATACTTCAAAGGCGGAATGATCGCTTATTCGCCATCTATGAAAATAATGGAGCTTGGTGTGGATGAAAAAATGGTGAGTGAGGCGATCTATTCCACTTCCTGTGCTGAACAAATGGCCACAGGAATTCGTGGTCGTCTGTCAACTGATTTTGCATTGGCCACCACCGGTATTGCCGGACCAGAACCCGATGCTGCATATCCTGAACTAAAACCGGGATTTATTTCAATAGCAGTGGCTGGTCCGCTGGGTGTTGTCAGTGGCTCCTTCCAGTTTGGAACCCACCGTGGGCGCAATATCCAAATGGCCACATCCAGTGCGCTTTTTATGCTGTACAAGGAAATTTTGAAGCAGACAGGTTGAAAATGGTTGAAACAGCCTTTTATTTGCGCCCCTTTAAAAAAACAAGAACATGCCAAGAGTTTGCGACATAACCGGAAAGAAAACCATAAGCGGGAACAACGTTTCCCACTCCAACACCAAAACTCGCAGGAAGTTTTTCCCCAACCTTCAGTACAAGAAATTTTGGTTGGAAGAAGAAAAACGTTTTGTAGCATTGCGTGTAACTCCTAAGGGAATGAGAACCATCAATAAAATTGGTCTTGCTGCCGCACTGAAGAGAGCGAAGGAGAACGGGTTGTAGTCCATAGACTGCGGTTTATTTAAAATATTCTGATACAAAGCTGCCACGCGAATACGTGTGGCGGCTTTTTCATTTTCAACCCCACCTCTTCCCTAAAAACTTCAACACAACCCAAGGCAAGTTCAAAGCATAAATCAGTGTAGGCAATCTCCGTTTTTTGATTTGCAATTCTTCCCGGTAAAGACTCCATCGGAAATTTTTTGAAACACCCGATGCCTCGCATCTTGCCACAACAAGAGAAAGAGGTTGTGCCTGAATTTTTTCATTGAACAGTTTCAAATGAAAATCGTAATCGGCAAGAATTTTCAGCCTTTCATCAAACCGGAAATGGCTGAATAAACTTCGGTGGTAAAATGCACTTTGCTGATGGAGTGAATTTCTCCAATATAAAGTGCTCTCGAATTTGCTGTGATGAAATTGAGGTACCAGTTTGTGCTTTACATTTTTGTTTTGAACAGAACCATAAAACAATTTTGTGTGAGAAAGAGTTGCCGAAATAATTTTCTCCAACACATCTGATTCTGCCAGTTCATCATCGGCACCCATAATGTAAATCCACTCTCCTTTTGCCAGGTTGATTCCTTTGTTGATGCCAGCGTAAATCCCCGAATCCTTTTCAGAAATAAAATGCGCAATGTCACCAATGTATCGCTTAATGATGTCAAGTGATCCATCCTGAGAAAGTCCATCTACCACAATCATCTCCTTGCTTGCACAACCCTGATTGATGACGCTTAAGAGCGCGCGCTCTACGGTTTCGACTGCATTAAAAACAGGAATAATGACGCTCACCAGTGGCTGGCTCATTGTGCATTTCAAACTAGGCTACGCCAAAAGCGTGATTGATTTCTGTCACTTCGCGCAGACTGGTATCATCGCACACCATGATGCGTGAATTGAATTTGCGCATGGTTTCATAGTCGTGCGATGCCATTAGCACTGCTGTTCCTGCACTGCAAATGGCGAGCAACAGGTTGAGAATTTCGAGGCTTGTTTGCGGGTCGAGGTTTCCTGTGGGTTCATCGGCCAGCAGCAGATGAGGAGTGTTGAGCAATGCCCGCGCAATGGCCACCCTCTGTTGTTCTCCGCCACTGAGTGCATGGGGCATCTTGTAGCCCTTCGTGTCGAGTCCCACCAATTGAAGTACGTGCTCCATTCGTGAGGCCATCGCTTTTTTATCGGTCCAACCTGTGGCGCGCAGCACAAATTCCAGATTGTCGTTTACGCTTCGGTCGGTAAGTAATTCAAAATCCTGGAACACAATGCCGAGCTTTCTGCGGAGGTACGGAACCTGCCTCCGTTTTATTTTAGTCAGATCATAGCCGCAGCATTGGCCTATTCCATTTCTTAGTGGCAACTCAGCATAAAGCGTTTTGAGCAGCGAACTTTTTCCGCTACCGGTTTTTCCTACGAGGTAAATGAATTCGCCCTGCCTTACATCAAGGTTCACTTCGCGCAGAATAAGGTTTTCGTTCTGGAGAATGTCCGCATGTTCAAGATGTATTACCCATTCTGCTTCTGCCATTTCATTTCAATTTTATGAATCAAAATTATTTATGCAGACGAACTAATTCATGCTCGAATTATTTCTTTATGAACGGGCGTTATTGAAAATAGAACCGCAAAGTGATGCTATGCTTCCGCATGGATTCTACTGTTGCTGAATGAAGTTCATCATCATCCTTGTTTAGTTTATTGAGATTAAATGATGCAATGAGTTCAATGCTGCGCCTTTGGTAAAGATTGTCGCGCACTTTTCTTCCTATCTTGAGTGCAACGCCCCCTTCAATGCTGATTCTGGACGATGGCATAGCTGGGTATTTCCCATTGAATATCTTGATGGGAAAACCCGCATTGATTCCAAACACAGGGCTCCAGTGCGAATGCGAAATAGTATCGGTTGAAGGCTTGAGGCTTCTTCCACTCAGATGCAATGCAGCGTCTGCTGTCATTGGAAATACATCGAATGTTTCGTTAACCGGGCGATTGAAATCGTAAATGATTTGGGTGGGTGAAAACGTACCCGCGACTGAAGGGCGCACTTCCATGCGGCCAATCGCAATTGAGTAAAAAAATCCTGCTGACAGGTTCACAGCATTTTGAGCAGAAATAGCTGGAACCACATCACCGGAATCTAACTGCACCTGGGCAGCGGCTTTCACCTGAAGCAAAGAATACCCGGCACCGGCAAACAAGCCGAAATGCTGGTGACTGTTTTTATTCACTTTGGGTGAAGGGCTGACAGTTGAATCTACTTGTGCTAATGATTGAATGCAGATAAAAATTAACCCTGCAAATACGTTCCATTTCATGGCTACAAATGAAAAGAGGGACAGTGTTGCGTCCCTCTCTTTGATGTTGTTTTTATCAACGCAATATCATTTTACCATAAAGTCTGCGTCTGTCAACTTTGCATTGAGAACAACATCAGTGGTTTTAATATCCATGGTTTGGCCACCGGCTACCTGGATAATGTGTGAAGGGAACCTCACCCCATTCTTCAAAGTGAGGTATTCTTTAAACGTGGTTTCTGAGGTCATGGACTCGCCCATCATTTCCTGTGTGCTTACACTTTTTACTTTCAATCCGGAAGTACGATGGAAGTACTCAGTGGACATGGCACCACCAGGTTTTTGGAGATTCACCACATAAACTTCTTCACCATCTACCACCTCTATGCCCGCAAGTGTTGCAGTGATGCCGTAGTTTGAATAGTGTAGTTCGGAAACCAGATCGGCCTGGGTCTTCATGTCCGTCATCATTCCCTCTTCCATCGGCATATTTTGCCCCATCTGGGACATCGTACCAGTTGTTCCATCAAACACTTGTTTGATTACTTCCATACCTTGCATTTTGAAGCTCGATGCTATTTTTTTCTGGTCCTTCATCTTTATGTTCATTTCAAGGGGCATAGGAATGGCAGCCATGCTCATGGTACCTTTCTGTTCATACGATTTTATTTTCATCAATTCTTTTTCGCCCCCTATTGCGTTGATGTAATTGAGCAAAACTGATTCGGCAGTAACTCCGGCAGGTGCCGGTTTCATCTCTACGATTTTAGAACCATCGGCATTCAATATTTCGACTCTACCACTTTTTGCAAACCTCCTCAGTTTTTCGGCTACCTCACGATTGCCCACCACAGTTATATGTGCATTCTCCGGCCTGATAAATTGAATGGCTGCATCCTGAACCGCCTGCACAGTTACAGCGTTCAGTTTTTGAAGATAAGTCTCATAAAAATCTTTCGGCAAATGGTACTTCTCGATATTCAATGCGAAGTTGGCCACGGTTTGCGGGCGCTCTAGCGAGCGTGCAAAACTCCCCGTCATTATGTTCTTCACGGTTTGCAATGTGCTGTCGGCCACTTTTTCTTTCACCATACGATTCATCTCATAAAGAAATTCAACTATGGCACTATCCGTTACTTCGTTTCGCACACTGGCAGTGGATGAAAAACTTCCCACCACATCATCGGGGCTGATACTGGAATAAGCGCCATAAGTAAATGCTTTGTCTTCCCGCAGATTTTGCATAAGCCTCGTTTGGAAACCACTGCCTCCGAAAATTGTGTTCAGCACACTCGCAGTTATAGCGTCCACTGTTCCAGTACGAAGTTGTATTGGGTAAGTGATGTCAATAACCGATTGCACTGCACCGGGCATGGGTACAAACACAACCTTGTTTCCGGCAGGTGTCGTTGGCATCGTGTAATTGTGCATGGGCGCTTCACCTTTCTGCCACGTTCCGAAGTATTGAATGGCCTGTCTTTTTGCCTCATCAGGTGTGATGTCGCCTACAATAACAAGGTAAGAAATGTTTGGTTTCCAGTAAGCCTTGTAAAAAGAGGCAAGGTCATCGCGAGTGATGGCGTTCAAGGATGCTTCCGTCTGGAATTCTCCATAGGGATGATAGGCACCGAAATTCATCACGCTGGTTATTTTTCCACTCAGTGCATCAGGGTCAGTTTTTTCACTGGCCAATCCTGAAATAGATTGCTTGCGCACTTTGTCCAGTTCATCTTGCGGGAATGCGGGATGCAGCAACACATCACTCATTATTGCAAGCAATTTGTCCGCATGTTTTTTCAAACAACTACCAAACATGTTTGAACTGGAAGTAGAAAAAGATGCGCCCAGGAAGTCCACAGCCTCATCAATCTGCGATTTTGTTTGGGATGTTGTGCCGCTAGCCATTATCTGTCCGGCAAAACCAACATAACCTGCTTTATCTTTTTCCAGTATCGGGTCGAAGTCTACCGTTACGGAATAAGAAACGCGCGGCAGTTTGTGGTTTTCCACCACAATCACTTTCAACCCGTTTTCAAGGGTGAAGAGTTGGTAATCCCCTATCTGGATTTTAGGTGCCGGACCTGGTGCCGGGGCCTTGGAGCGATCTACCTGCGCGTGCATGTTTGTAGTGATGAAAAACATAGCGGCTATAAAAAGCAGGTGAAAGATTTTTTTATTCATGACTTTAATTTTTGATTTTTGATTTGCGCTAAAAGCATTCATGTTTATTCAATTTTTTTGATGATGGAATTGCCGCCCCGGAATTATTGCTTAAGAAGACTGGGATCGTGTTCGAAATACAGCACCACACGATTGTCTTTCACGTAATATTTTTTTGCTGCGTTCATTATGTCTTCTTTGGTCACTTTCAGGTAGCGTTCAATTTCAGTATTGATGAGGTTCGCTTCACCGAAGTACATGTGGTAATTGGCGAGGCTCTCTGCAATTCCTGCGACTGTTGCATTGCGTGTCACAAAATCATTTTCCACCTGATTGCGCAGTTTCTGGAATTCATCTTCGGTGATGAGTTGCGTCTGCACTTTCTCTACTTCCAACAGCATAGCCTGTTCTACTTTGTCGGCTGTCACTCCCATGTTGGCCATCGCAAATGCAAGAGTGAGACCCGGGTCCTCTACGTTGTAAGTAAATGCTCCGCAGAACAGTGCGAGTTGTTGTTCATCCACTATTGATTTATTCAGTCTGGAACTTTGACCCTGCGACAACAATTGGTTCAGCATGTCAACAGCATAAAAATCCGTGGTGCCTTGTGCAGGAATGTGGTAGGCCAGCAGGGTGAGCGGCAACTGGTCTTTCACTTTCACCACATCACGCACTTCACCCTGATTGAATGGTTCATCTTTATCAGGCCGCGGAATTGGTTTAGTTCCTTTTGGAATCCCAGCGAAGTATTTCTCCACAAGTTTTTTTGTTTCTGCTGAATTGAAATCACCTGCTATGCTCAGTACTGCGTTGTCCGGTACATAAAAAGTTTTGTAGAATTCTACGAAGTCCTGGTCGCTGGCAGCATTTAGATCATCCATAGTTCCAATAGGAGGCCAAGCATAAGGGTGCACTTTGTAAGCATGTGAAAGTGTTTCCTGGAAGAGTGTGCCGTATGGCTGGTTGTCAATTCGCTGACGCTTTTCTTCCTTAACCACTTCGCGCTGGGTTTCAATTCCAATGGTTTCCACTTTGGCGTGCATCATGCGTTCGCTTTCCAGCCAAAGGCCAAGTTCAAGTTGGTTGGAAGGAATCACTTCATGATAAAAAGTGCGATCCTGCGAGGTGTTGGCATTTAGAGCGCCACCCGCATTTTCAACATAACGCGAGAATTCTGAACGTCCAATATTCTCGCTTCCTTCAAACAACAGGTGCTCGAAAAAATGCGCCATGCCGGTGCGCCCGGTGGTTTCATTTTTAGAACCCACGTGGTACATTACAGTAACCGCCACTATGGGCGTACTGTGATCTTCATGCAAAATAACATGAAGACCGTTGGCCAGATTAAACTCCGTGAATTTGATGTTTTGCGAAAGGATGCTGGTAGATGCAAGCAGCATCGCAGCCAATGCCATGTGTTTATTGAATTTCATTTTAGATAATTTTTTTTTGAGGGGCGAATGTAAAATGATGTGGCGATATGACTATCTGGTGATGTGACGATTGGTTGCTGCTCTCGTTTGGTTGGAAAAACAGGGCTACTTATTACCGATGAGAATTTGCAGAACACCAGCGCCTGCACTGTACTCGATTTCATGTCTGAATTTTCCAGACATACTTCACCGCCTCTGCACACCCATTCGCTTTCGATTCCAATACCCCGGTCGAATTTTATCAATCATTATCAACAGCGACTTTACATTTAACCACCTAAAAAACACTTAAACATGATTAATATTTATCCAAACCTGAAGACAATATATGTCTTTTTTTTATGTCTTGTAATGTCAGCAGTGACCTTCGCTCAAAGCGACAACCGCGCCTGGCAAGAGCAAATGGCGGACCCCGCAGTAAACATTTATGATGTGCGCCAGTCCTTCGATAAGGAGTGGGATGGTAAAGAAATTGTGAAAGGTCAGGGCTACAAACAATTCAAGCGCTGGGAAAATTTTATGGAGCCCCGCTGCTACCCCACAGGCGAGCGTATGGCTCCCGATGCAGTTTTTAAAGCAATGAAAGAAAAACCGGAAATGTTCCTCAGGAACAACCTGCCGGGCGACTGGACCTACATCGGTAACACCAGCATTCCCTCTGGCGGGGGTGCGGGCAGGGTGAACAGTGTGCGACCATTGCCCGGAAGCACCACCACATTTTTTGCGTGTGCACCTGCCGGTGGTTTATGGAAAACCACCAACACTGGTGTTTCCTGGACATTGCTGAACACGGACGAACTTGCATCCATAGGGGTGAGTGATGTTGCCATTGACCCATCGAACCATAACATCCTCTACATAGGCACCAGTGATGGCGATGCTGGTGACACCTATTCTTTGGGAGTGTTGAAATCAACAGATGGAGGTGGCACATGGAACACCACTGGATTAAACTGGGCGGTAACCCAAACACGCACCATCAGCCGACTGCTCATCCATCCCACAAGCACACAAACAGTGATTGCGGCAACTAGCGATGGTATCTACCGCACGACTAACGGAGGCACATCCTGGACCCAAGAACTAGCAGGAAACTACAAGAACATAAAGTTTAAGCCAGGCACACCTGCCACAGTTTATGCTACTGGAAATGCGGATGATTTCTACCGCTCACTGGACGGTGGTGATACCTGGACACAAATTACAGCCGGACTTCCGGCATCGGGCGTAAGTCGCATGTCGTTAGCCGTGTCGGATGCCAACAGCAACTACGTTTACATCCTTGCAGGCAACAACAGCGATTATGGATTATACGGTGTGTTTCGCTCAACAGACAGCGGAAGCAACTGGACCCAAATGGCAGATGGCACACCAAACCTTCTTACATGGAGTGAAACCGGAACAGGTGGTGGCGGCCAGGCCTGGTATGATTTGTCCATCGAGTGCGACCAGGAAGATGCCAACCGCATTTTCGTGGGTGGAGTAAACACATGGCGCTCTACTGATGGCGGTACAAACTGGACCTGCATAGGCCACTGGTACGGTGCAGCAGGAATCCCTTATGTACATGCAGACGTTCACGCACTTCATTATTTACCCGGAACCAATACACTTCTTGTAGGCTGTGATGGTGGTGTATTTATCAGCACCAACAATGGAACATCATTCAGCGACATTTCTTCCAACCTGGAAATTTCACAGCAATATCGTTTGGGATGTGCAGCTACCAATTCCAACCGAGTAATAACAGGGTGGCAGGATAACGGAACCAACCTGAAAGATGGTGCATCCTGGAGCGAAGTAGTGGGTGGTGACGGAATGGAATGCGCCATTGATCCCACCAACCAACAAATAATGTATGGAGAGATTTATTACGGTGCCATTTACAAAACCACCACAGGTGCGGGAGGTTTTAGCCAGATAACAAATTCGGGCGGCACCGGAGTAAATGAACAGGGCGCATGGGTTACGCCTTATGTATTGGGCACCATACCCAGTCACATTTTTGTAGGCAAGTCAACCGTGTATCGCTCCACCAATGGAGGTTCAACGTGGACAACACTCGGTGCGTTCGGGTCGGGAAATGTTAACGGACTTGCCGTAGCTCCATCGGACAATAACTACATCTACGCATCGAAGGGCGGCTCTATTTACCGCTCTGCTGACGGAACCAATTTCGCAAACATCACTACCGGCCTTCCCGGTTACTACATCACCTACATTGCAGTTCACTCCACCGATCCCAATAAAATATGGGTGACACTTTCCGGTTTTGATCCGGGCCAGAAAATCTATGAATCCATAAACGGTGGTGCAAACTGGACCAATATTTCAACCGGCCTCCCAAACATTCCTGCCAATTGCGTTACTTACCAAAACGGTTCGAGTGATGGAATTTATGTGGGCACCGATGCGGGTGTTTATTATCGCGATGATGTGATAGGTGCATGGACACCTTATATGAATGCATTGCCGAATGTGGTAGTGAGCGAACTGGAAATACACTACGCAAGCGGTACCATTCGCGCAGCTACTTATGGGCGCGGCCTGTGGAGTGCGCCTCTTTACACATTACCGGCTGTGGATGCTGCAATGGTGGAAGTGCTCGCCCCTCTGGGCACACTATGCGGCACATCAGTTACTCCGCAGATTTCGGTTTCCAACGCGGGCAACAATTCACTCACGCAACTCACCATCCAGTACACCGTAGCTGGACAAGCTGCCCAGACTTACAACTGGAGTGGAAGCCTTGCAACAGGAGCAAGCACCAACATCACCTTGCCCGCTTATAATTATGGAACCGGTGCCTTCAGCACCGTGTTCGCATTTACTTCAATCAATGGTTCGGCCACGGACGACAACATTGTGAATAACAGCACATCAACCGGTTACTATGTAACCGGTGGAACCAACGATGTGACTTTGACATTGAGCACTGACTGCTGGGGAAACGAAGCATCGTGGACAGTGACTAATGAAGGTGGAAACATCGTGTACAGTGGTGGCCCTTATGGCAACCTCGCCACCTTTACTATTCCCATGTGTCTTCCCGATGGTTGTTTTGATTTCAACATCAATGATTCGTATGGCGATGGCATGAATGGCACTGCATTCGGGTGCGGAGTAGATGGAAACTACTTCATCACAGATGATAACTCCGGATATACGCTGGTGGACATGGCCGTCTCAAATTATGGCTTCGGCACATCGCACAATTTCTGTGTTCCTTTTGTTGCTGTGTTTGGATGCACTAATCCCTTTGCCGACAACTACAATGCTGCTGCCAATGTGGATGATGGATCCTGCACTTATTCATGCGTTACTTATCAACTAACTATCGCAACGGACTGTTATGGAGAAGATGTGTCTTGGGAAATTCTTGATCCATTGGGAACGGTGGTGGAATCACAAGCAGCAAACACCCTGGGCGATCAAACCGTTTACACCTGGGACATTTGCATGGACCTCGGATGCTTTTACACCTTTAACATCAACGACCTCTATGGTGATGGCCTTGCAGGCTGTATCCCGAATGGAGCCTATTACATGACAGATAATTTCGGAAACATCGTGTTCCAGATGGCAATTTCCGCTTACGGATTTGGAGCATCCAACACATTTTGTGTTGGCATTGCCGGATGCACTGATCCGCTTGCCTGCAACTATACTCAGTTGGCAAATACGGATGATGGTTCCTGCTCTTATGGAGTAGCAAACGACCAATGTGGACAGGCCATTCCTCTAACGGTAAACGGAGGACTTTTGGCTTCGGATAATTCCAACACATGCATTGATGGCCCGAATCCCAACTGCGGAAACAACGGGGCTACCCAGATGCGTGATGTGTGGTATAGTTTCAATTACACCGGTGGAAATATTGTGGTGAGCACAACTACAGGAACCAATATCGACACCCGCATTGCAGTGTACAGCAGTTGCGGTGGAACCATACTAGGTTGCGATGATGATAGCGGGCCGGGTCTTGCTTCACTCGTCAGTTTATCATGCCCCGGCTCACTTATTCCCGGCAACACATACCTGATACAGGCAGGCGGTTGGGCTGACTATGAAGGAACATTCAACATACAGGTTGCAATGACCAATATCAGCGGCTGTACCAACCCACTTGCTACCAATTACAACTCATGTGCTACACTGGACGATGGATCATGTATCATTCCCGGATGTACCGATCTCACAGCTTGCAACTACAATGCTGCAGCCAACAGCAATGATGGCTCTTGCACTTATCCAGGCTGCCTCGATCTTCTTGCTTGTAACTACAGCGCTTCGGCCGGATGTGCTGCCACCTGCAATTATCCGGTGGCTTGTAACAATCCAACTGCCTGCAACTACACAGCAGGAACATGCATGAATGGAACCTGCATCTTCCCTGTTGCATGTAACAATCCAACTGCTTGCAACTACACGGCAGGAACATGTATGAATGGAACCTGCATCTTCCCTGTTGCATGTAACAATCCAACTGCTTGCAACTACACAGCAGGAACATGTATGAATGGAACCTGCATCTTCCCTGTTGCATGTAACAATCCAACTGCTTGCAACTACACAGCCGGAACATGTATGAATGGAACTTGCACCTTTCCCGTTACTTGCAATGATCCAACCGCATGTAATTACACAGCCGGATCGTGTATGAATGGTATTTGCACCTATTCCGGTTGTACAAATGCTGCGGCATGTAACTATGACAGCGATGCCGGATGCGATGATGGTTCGTGCTTCTTCACCATTACTTATTATCAGGATATAGATGCTGATGGTTATGGCAACCCCAACAGTTTTGTTGGTTGGTGTGATAATCCGGGTGCTGGCTGGAGCATCACTGGCAGCGATTGTGATGACAACAACGGAGCGGTTCATCCGGGAGCACCGGGCACAGGCCAAAACATTGACAACAACTGTAACGGAACATTGGCAGGCGCGGAGATCAATGCTTGCGCAGGCGACTTCAACAACGATGGTCAGATCAATGTCTCCGATCTGTTGTTGTTCATGGCTAACTTTGGTTGTCCTTCAACCTGTGGTGTGTTTGACCTAAACGGTGATGGTCCTTCCAACGTGAGCGATCTTTTGATTTTCATGGCGGTATTCGGAACAACTTGTCAATAAAATTAATCTGAGATTGTAAAAATCCGCTCCGCCACGCGATGACGTGTGGGGAGCGGATTTTTTATTTTCCATCTGTCCTGTTTCATAGAATTGACTCCTTCCTGATTCTATTCCTGTAAGGCCGATCTTTTGTAATAAATAAATCCTTTGTGCTAGCCGCGCGAACTTCAGAAAGCATTATGACGACTTTAGCCTTTGCGGCTATGCGATTCTCAAATCATCCTTTACTACCACGCCCAAAGCTTGGTCGTCCATACGAGACTAATTGCATGCGGATTACTTTCTGTAAGAGTGTAAATATTGAATGGCGAAAAAGGACTTATAGATTTGACACTTCAACTTCACCATTGACATCAGATTTTCTATGAAAGCTTTGATCTGCATTTGCACCGTAATTCTTTTTCAGGATGAATCAACCGCTCAACTTCTTCCTGATTTCGGTCTGGCATTTCCTCAAGCCGAAGTGGCAATCGTTCGCATTACACTCAATCAGGACTCGCTCGATGATATGTTGCTCGAAGAAAACTGGTACAGCAATCATGAATATCCTGCAACCTTTGTTTTTGAAAGCAGTGGGCTGACTGACACGGTTCCTGCTATCGGATTTCGCCTTCGTGGAAACACAAGTCGCGAAGCCTTCAAGAAATCGTTCAAGGTTTCGTTCAACACGTTTGACAACAATGGTATGTGGGAAGGATTGGAAAAAATGAACCTCAATGGGGAGCACAACGATCCATCGCTGCTCCGTTCTAAACTTTGCTGGGACATTATTCGTGAAGCCGGCCTTCCCGGTTCAAGAACTTCCTACGTGAAATTTTTTGTGAACGATGAGTACAAAGGACTTTACCTCAATGTGGAGCACATTGACGAAGAATTCTGCAAGACCTATTTCGATGGTGCGATTGGGGATGGCAATCTTTACAAATGCCTCTACCCTGCCCCACTCGATTACCTGGGAAGCAATCCTGAATTGTACAAGGAAGAATTATTCGGGAGAAGAATTTATGATCTCAAGACTAACAATTTTCCCGACAACTACGAATACATTGCCACCTTCATTGATGCGTTGAACAATACCAACCTCAATGATCTTGAATGTGAAATGCAGCTGGAATTTCATCTCGACCATTATTTGAAATATGCCGTTCTCGAAATTCTTATGGGGCATTGGGATGGATACATCTACAACCAAAACAATTTCTACCTCTACCACAACCAGCAAAGCGATTTGATGGAATGGATTCCTTATGATTTGGACAATACTCTGGGATTAGATTGGATCGGGCAGAACTGGCCCACACGAAACATTTACAACTACGAACCTTCAGGCGAAGACCGGCCACTCTATGAAAGATTGATGGAGGTGCCCGAATTGCGCGCAAGGTTTTCTGCTTACATGAACAAATTCATTGAAGAGTTCTTCAATGAAGAAAACATAACGGCAACGGCACAGCAATGGCAAGTTCTCATTGAAGAAGCTGCACTTGAAGATGTGTACCGCACACTTGATTATGGTTTTGATGATGATGACTTCCTTAATGCAATTGATTTGGCATGGGGCGAACATGTGGACTACTCCATTTCTGAATATGTAAATGCACGAGTTGAAAGTGTATTGAATCAATTGGAAGAGGCAGAGGAACCGGAGGTAGTAGTGCATTGGATTGGTTGCGATCATCTCTCAAGTGGAAGTTTCGGACCACTTTACGCTGACGCAATGATTACCGGCTTAGCCTCAGATTCATGCCTGCTGAAGTATTCTCACAATGGAACAAACTGGTATGAGTTCACTGCTTATGGTGAGGAAATCGGAATAGCAGGAGATAACATTTACCGGGGGTTTTCATCATTCATGGACCCGGCCCTTGACAAAAGATTCTTCAAATTGGAATGCACGATCAACGGTGAATTATCCGAGTACTTATGTGAGCCATCATTCATGTGGACTTCTCCATCAGAAGTTGATGTGATCATAAATGAAACCGGAGTATCCAGTCCCTATGCTACAGATGAATTTGGTGAGGAAGAAGATTGGGTTGAACTGTACAACGCAGGATTAACTCCTATGAATCTCGGTGATCTTTACCTGACCGAAGAAATGTCGAACTGGAACAAATGGCAACTGCCGGATGTGATTCTTAACGCGGGAGAATTCCTTCTGGTTTGGTTGGATGATGATGAAGAACAAGGCGCATTACATGCGAACTTCAAGATTAACCCAATGCAAAATGAAAATATTGTTTGGCTTGTGAACTATGAAGAAGGTGAACCACGCTGGGTAAGCCAGTTGAGCGTTAGTCAAAGTTCGATTGCATTCTACGAACTTGAGCCTGATGGTTCAGATAATGATATACTTACATCCATTCCCACTCCTGGCTATTCCAATAACGATGTTTCAGTAGAAAACACACACGAACAAAATTTTTCCATCTATCCAAATCCTGCCGATGATGTGGTTTACTTCTCGCGACAACTCCAAAGCTTTTCTCTCATCGACTCAACCGGCAGATTGGTCTTGCGGAATGAAAAATGTTCATCGTTGAACATTGCTCATCTCGAACCGGGAGTTTACATTCTTCAAAGCAGTGCGGTGAGAAAACAAGTTGTTGTTCAGTAATATTTCGCAAGCTTGGCCTCGCTGAAGATGAATAGACCGATATAAGTGAGCAAACCGTTCAACAACAAAAGTTCAGACCCAAACCTGTACTCGCCCAACCAAAGGCTGCTTGTTTTATCAATCGCGAAAGTGAGCAGTGGGGCAATGATGCAAATCACAGGAGCAACGTTGTCTCTCAACGTTCTGCTAGTAAGAATTCCAAAAGCAAACAAGCCGAGCAGCGGACCGTAGGTGAAATTGGCGATGTAAAGCAGGAAGTCAATAATGGATTTATCGTTTATCCATCGGAACAGGAAAACGAAAAACAGGAACACCACCGTGAACACAAGATGAACGCGAATCCTTTGTCTTGATTTTTCTTTCTCGCCTCGTGTTGTGTCGCGCTGCATTCCCAAAATATCAATACAAAAAGATGAAGTGAGAGCAGTGAGAGCACCATCGGCTGATGGAAATAACGCGCTGATAAGTCCCACAATAAAAATGAGTGAAATAATTCCCGGCAGGTAGTCCATGGCGAGAGTAGGGAAGAGTGCATCGCCTATGATGTTTTGGTTGTCAAGTATGAACTGCATCTGCTCCTTCCCATCCACCAACACCTTTTGGAACGGGGCACCGGCTTTTGTGGCATAGAGGTAAAGCATCCCGCCCAAAACAAGAAACAGGAAATTGACTGCGACCAAAATAAAGCTGAACGACACCATGTTCTTCTGCGAATCGCCCAGTGTGCGCACCGAAATATTTTTCTGCATCATCTCCTGATCCAGACCGGTCATGCTTATGGTGATAAACGCACCCCCAATTATTTGTTTGAGAAAATATTTCCCACTCATCGGGTCGGTGTTGAAGATGGTCGTGTAACCCGCATCGCTCATTGCGGACATCGCTGTAGAAAAACTGAATCCCAAACTGCTGATGATGTAACTGACACAGACTACCAGCGCCAGCAACATGAAAAAAGTTTGGAGTGTATCGGTCCACACAATGGTTTTTACTCCGCCCCTGAAAGTGTAGAGCAAAATCATTCCCAGTATCACCACTGAAGTCACCGCAAAAGGAATTTTCAAATCCTCCATGATGGTGGCTTGCAACACCGCGATAACAAGATAAAGCCTGAGCGTGGCACCCAATGTTCTTGATACTATAAAAAACAATGCACCGGTTTTGTACGAAAACATTCCGAAGCGTTCGCCTAGGTAATTATAAATGGAAGTGAGGTTGTATTTGTAATAAAGCGGCAACAACACGAACGCCACCACAAAGTACCCTATGAAATAACCAATCACAATCTGGAAATACGCAAAGCCAGCAGTGCCGACCGTGCCCGGAACGGAAATAAACGTGACCCCGGAAAGGGAAGTGCCAACCATGCCAAAAGCCACCAGGTACCACTTTGCCGATTTGTTGGCCTGGAAAAAAGCCTGGTTGGTGGCTTTGCGGCTGGTGTAGTACGACATCACCAGCAACACCGCGAAGTAGGCCAGTAACACCACTAAAATAATTTCCTTTTGCATGGTCAAAAAAGATTCACGGCAAATGAAGTTGCATTGCCATTCACCACATCTTGCGACCGCTTTTCTTTCTCAACAACATATTCATACCATGAAACGAACAAATATCTCATCGGGTGCACCGTGGGAAAACCTAGTCGGTTATTCACGCGCAGTGTGCATAGGCAACATGATAGAAGTGGCGGGCACCACTGCGGTGGTGGATAACGAAGTGCATTGCAAAGGCGATGCTGCTGGACAAACACGCCTGATACTCGAAAAAATAAAAGCGGCAATTGAAGAAGCAGGCGCTTCAATGCGCGATGTAATTCGCACACGCATTTTTACCACTGACATTTCACGTTGGGAAGAAATAGGAAAAGTGCACGGTGAATATTTCCGCGACATAAAACCCGCAACCACCATGGTTGAAGTTAGAAAATTGATTGACCCTGAAATGCTGGTCGAGATAGAAGCAAGTGCGGTGATGATGGGTCAGATGAACTGGGATCAACTTTAATTGCATGTCCAAGAATGCTCTTGCCCTTACTCAGAAAAGAATCCACATGCCGTGAACTGGCACAACTCTGTTGATTGCTGAATGAAGCGAAGAAAACATGCGAAGACTCAATCCTCCGCTGGAAACTGGCTCAAGTGGCAGCCTGGGCAGAGGAAGTACATGAAAAAATTTTGTAGCAATGAGAAAGTTCTTTCATGGAATGTTTTTGAGAGATAGCCGGGTGCAAAATATCGTGATTAGATTTTTGACCTGGAAAGTTTCCTCTGCAAAGGTGACTGATGAAGGTTTAGTGGCTAATAAGGGTAAGCAGGTAGATTGGTGGAAATCACTGAGTAATGATGTAGTGAACGCATCTCCCTTTTGAGGTTAAAGGGTGGCAATTTGGTCGCTCATGGCAGCAAAGATCAATGCACGTTATTCGGGTCGAGCGCACCATGCCCAAGCAAACGCTTATTTCCATCAACAGCCGATTTTTTCTGCCGCGCAATGGTTGACTTCAGCGCTTTCAGACTTTCGTAGTGGTTGGCTGAAATAACAGAACCGCGTTCGATATGGGCGGGGCCTTCAATTGTCCAATCGCTGGTTTTCTTTTTGTCGAAACGGCATTCGTTGCAAATCCATTCGTTCACTTCTCCATACGTGTCTTTGCGGCCTGTGACGCGAAGCACTTCCTCCCCTTTGTACCACAAACGAACTTTGCCAGCGCAAGTCGGACAATCACGATGAGCATCCATTGGATTGGTGTACCACACGCGTTGTTTGAAACGGAAGGTTTTATCAGTGAGTGCACCCACGGGACAAACATCAATCACGTTTCCCGAAAAATCATTTTCAATTACGTTTTCTATGTACGTGGAAATTTCACTCACATCACCGCGATTGATTACACCGTGCACTCGCCCATCAGTTATTTGCTCGGCAACTTTTACGCAGCGATAACAGAGAATGCAGCGCGTCATGTGCAATTGCACTTTGTCACCGATGTCAATTTTTTCAAACTCTCTTCTTGGAAATTCATAACGTGTTCCTTCCTTGCCATTTTCGTAAGCGAGGTTTTGCAAATCGCATTCTCCCGCCTGGTCACATATGGGGCAATCCAGCGGATGATTGATGAGAAGAAACTCCACAACACCTGCACGCGCTTCGAGTAATTCCGGTGAAGTGATGTTCTGAACTTCCATTCCGTCCATTACCGTTTGGCGGCATGATGCCACTGGCTTGGGCATGGGCCGCGGGTCTTTGTCGGAACCTTTGGTCACGTTCACGATGCACGTGCGGCAATAGCCACCGCTTGTTTTCAACTTGGTGTAATAACACATCGCTGGCGGAACTATTTCTCCGCCAATCATTCGCGCTGCGTTTAGGATGGTTGTGCCATCGGGCACTTCGGCTGTTATTCCGTCAATTGTGATTTTGGCCATTGTTCCAGTTTAATCAAAGTCAAACATTTCCCCAAAAAATCCTTTCTTCTTTTTCGCAGGATAGTTTTTATCGTGTTCGCTGTAGTTGCGTTTGTCATCATCGGAATACGATGGTCGGTCGTCATGTCGTTTTTCACTTTCGGATTGAGGCGGACGCTCATCATTGCGTTTTCCTTCATAGTGGTTGCTGGAGCGCTCTATGATTTTATCGAGTTCTCCACGGTCTAACCAAACTCCTCTACAGTTTGGGCAGTAGTCAATTTCAACTCCTGAGCGGTCGCTCATTACGAGGCTGGTGTTTTTACATACGGGACAGTTCATGTTATACTTCAATTAAATTGTTTAACCTATAATAATGCTTCACATCTTTGATAGAAGATGGTCGTGTTACGTATTCTTCAAACTCTTTTCTGAAATGGCGGATGGCCGCGGCCACAGGCCATGCGGCAGCTTCGCCCAGCGGACAAATGGTTTTGCCTTCGATTTTGCTCTGAATGTCCCAAAGCAAATCCACATCTTTCAATGTGCCGTGTCCGTCAAGAATCCTATGCAGGATTTTTTCCATCCATCCTGTTCCTTCTCTGCATGGCGAACATTGTCCGCAACTTTCATGATGATAAAAACGCGTGAAGTTCCAGAGATTTTTTACAATGCTTGTGTCTTCGTCCATCACAATGAAACCACCTGAACCTAACATTGTGCCGGTTGCAAAACCACCATCGCCCAGGCTTTCATAAGTCATCAAGCGTGGTTCGCCTGCGGCAGTTTTCAGAATCAACTCAGTGGGAAGAATGGGAACTGATGAACCACCGGCCACCACCGCTTTCATTTTTTTCCCGTTGCGTATTCCTCCGCACCATTCATCGCTGTAAATAAATTCTTCGACAGGAACACCCAATTCAATTTCATAGACACCCGGTTTGTTGATGTGGCCGCTTGCAGAAATCAATTTTGTTCCGGTGCTTTTCCCAATTCCAATTGCTGCGTAAGCAGCACCACCATCTTTGATAATAGGAACCACAGCAGCAATGGTTTCCACGTTGTTCACCACAGTTGGACATCCCCATACACCAGCCACCGCAGGGAAGGGAGGTTTGATTCGCGGATTGCCGCGTTTGCCTTCCAGCGATTCGAGCAAGGCAGTTTCTTCACCGCAGATGTAAGCACCTGCACCAATCTGCACGTAACAATCGTGGTCGAAACCGGAATTGAAAATGTTTTTACCGAGCAATCCTGCTTCATAACATTCGGCAAGAGCGCGCTCAACAATTCGCGCCACATAAAAGTATTCGCCTCTTATATATATGTAAGATGTTTTGGCACCCAGCACGAAACTCGAGGCAATCATTCCTTCAATCAACAGATGCGGAATGCGCTCCATCAGGTAACGGTCTTTAAAAGTTCCCGGTTCCGATTCATCCGCATTGCAAACGAGGTAGCGCAGCACGCCATCGGGCTTTGCAAGGAAACTCCATTTCAGTCCCGTTGGAAATCCTGCTCCACCGCGCCCGCGAAGGCCACTCACTTTCACTTCTTCCAGTATCTGTTCTGGAGTCATTTGCTTCAATGCTTTTTCCAAAGCAGTGTAGCCACCATGTTGGCGATAGACACTGAGTGTATTTATTCCCGGGATGTGGTCGTGTTCCAGTAAGAGTTTTTTCCCCATGAGTGCGTTTTCTTGAATTTGAAATCGGCCTAAATTGAAAAGTGCGAATTTATTCCTGTGTTTGCTTCGGTGGGCCTTGAACTTCAGGAATTTTTCAAGAATTCATTAGTTGAGAGTGCGATAGAAACTTTTTCATCTTTCCAATGGCCAGCGCACGATGACTAAGTATGTTCTTCTCTTCAAGATTCATTTCCGCAAAACTTCTGGATGAACCTTCGGGAATAAAAACAGGATCATATCCAAAGCCTGAGTTGCCTCTTCTTTCTCTTGCAATGTGTCCTTTCACAATTCCTTCAAAGAAATGCACTTCCCCAGCAATGATGAGACAAATCACCGTTCTGAATTGTGCTTTGCGATTTGTTTCATAGTGAAGTTCAGTAAATAATTTCTCAATGTTCGCCTCTGAACTTCTTGCATCTCCAGCATACCGTGCTGAAAAAACACCGGGCTGTCCGTTTAGCACTTCCACTTCTAACCCAGTATCATCAGCAAAACATTTTTTGTTGAAGCGATCGAAAACAAATCTAGCTTTGATCAGCGCATTTCCTTCAAGGGTAGAAGCGGTTTCCTGAATTTCTTCGGTACAGCCGATGTCAGTCAGTCCAAGTAAGTGAACTTGTCCTCCCAGTTTGGCTGCTACTTCATCCACCTTGTGTTTATTGGCCGATGCAAAAACAAGTTCTTTCATTCAGTAGTTCCTCCGTTTGATTTTTCCAGCATGTGTTCGTTCAAATTTCAAGGCAAATACAATTTCCTTTGGCACTTCCGTGGGTTGTAATATGTTTTTCATATCCTGCCTTAACTGCTCAACTTTTTCATCAGGCCATGGCCAACCTTCAATGTAGAGCACCGCCTTTTTCCCGAAGTAAACATCGTCTCTTCCTATAATGAAATGCGGTTCGGCAATTCTTGATTTCAGTTTTGCTTCCATTTTTTCAGGAAATAATTTCACTCCTCCTGAATTGATGACATTGTCCCATCTACCCACAAACTGGAAAGCTGTTGATCCGCTCAACTGAACTATATCATTGGTTACAATTTCAATGTTGCCCAAGTATTCAGAGGTTATACAAAGGCAACCGCGTTCATCTTGGCGGAAAATCACTCCAGGCAATGCATGATAGTGTTGCGAAGCATGGGTGCCATTAAGCTCGCGGACAGCTATATGTGTGCAGGTTTCCGTCATTGCAAATGTGGCTGTGCAGCAATTACTACACTCTGCAATTTGTTTTTCGAGACCCGGTGAAATTTCAGCTCCGCCAATTATGACTGTTTTTATTTCTTCAAACTTTTCCCTGGAATCAGTGAGCAGGTTTTGCACCTGCATGGGAGTGAGGGCAGCAAAGTCGTAGTGGCTGCCCGGTACAATTTGCGGATGCGATGAGGGTTGCTGCCAATACAGTTTCCAACCGTTGACAAGGCTGCGCGCAATCATCATTTTGCCTGCTATACCTGTAGATGGAAGGCAAAGCAATACGCGTGATTGGGCAGGCAGTTGGAAATATGATGACGTAAGTTTTGCACTGGCCTCCATGTGTTTCTTCAAAAGTTTTATTGGCTTTGGTTCCCCGGTGGAACCGGAAGTGTGTACCACAACAAAGTCTACATGTGCCAGCCATTGAAGAATAAAAAGTAGGTGTGCTTTTTCCCAACCCGGTGCATCGCGCAGGCGGCTCCATGCCCACAATTCGAGTTCCGTTTTGTTGAACTCGCGGTCACCGATGAAAAAACTTTTCATGCGAGCAAAATAGCGGACGTGTCAATTTTTTGTTCTGGATCAAAGCCAAGCTTACCATCCTTTACATAGAGCGATGTGGGAATATTGTTGGTGAAAAGTTTTCCCGTTCCTAACCCCTGGAATTCATGGCTGCCCAGTATGGAAGCCCATTGCGCTATGGCACTCAGCCCAATGTTCGATTCTAATGCGGATGTAATCCACCACCCGATATTTCTGGCATTGGCCAAACGAATCCATTCTTCGCTGCGCTGAAATCCGCCAATTAGCGTGGGCTTCAAAACGATGTAGTGTGGATTTACCGCGTCCAGCAATTTCTCTTTGGCTGAAGCTGTCGTTGGCTCAATCAGCGATTCGTCTAAGGCAATAGGAATGATGTTCAGCTTGCACAATTCGGTCAGTGCGTCCAGATCAAAAACAGGCTGTTCAATGGAGTGAAGGTTGAACCGAGAGAGCGATTCAAGTTTTGTAATCACATTTTGCCACTTGAAATTTGTTCCTTCAATTTTTTCGAAGGCGCCATTGGCATCTACACGCAACTGAATTTCATTTCCACCCATTGACCGAATGGTTTGTAAAATTTCCAATTCGTCCTTCCAATCAATTGAACCAATTTTCATTTTGATGCATTGAAAGCCTGCTGCAATTTTTTCTTCCGCTTCCATTATCATCTCTTTTTTGGAAGCCATCCATATCAAACCATTGATTTTAATTTGTTCTTCACCCTTGATAAAAGCTGATGGGAAAATAATTCCTGTGCCTCCGCCATTCAGATCAAGTAGTGCCGTTTCAAACCCCATATGGATGGAAGGAAAGTTGAGGATTGCAGATTGAAGAAAGTGGTCGCGTGATGCTGGTTCGCACAAGGAAGTAAGTGCAGCGTCCATATCAACTTCATGTTCACGGCTCAGGTTTTCAATAGGAGCACATTCTCCAATGCCGAAAACGCCAGGTTGGGTTTTATCAGATGCAATAATGTACCACGCGTTCCGTGTTGTCATTACATCACGCGATGTAACTGCGGGTTTCAGGAATTGAAAACGTCTGCGCACAAAACGCAGTTGCACTACCTCTGCGAACCTGATAATCGTTTCATCAGCCATTCTGCCGGACCCAGTGTATTGACTCTTTTTTTCCACAGCCGGCAAAGCAATACCACCAGCACCACCATAGCAATAGAATAAGCAGTGATGCTCCACCGCGAATGAAAGTTGGTGTTGAATCCCTTTATCACAATAACACCCAGAACAAGGTGGATGAGCAGGATGCTGTACTTAAGACTAGAGATTTCTTGTATCCATACCGTGAACCTATTCTTCTCCAACTTTTGGAGCAGATACACGCAAGAATTGGTAAGCAATACGCAACTTCCCAAACCCATAACAATGAAGGCAGGGATAAAGACTTTTACATGTAGCGGAAAATACTTACCAGCAAAAAGTTCTTCCTTATCCTGATAAACCGTAAGGCAGAAATACTGCACCACAAAGGATATGAGAATCCAAAGCATCGCCAGTAAATTGTTAGGCGATAGCATACCGCGCACATGCACTTGACCCCTCCCGTGAAGAATGCCAGCCAGGAAAAAAACAATCCAAGGCAGAATTGAATAATATCCATTGAATAGAAAAAAAGAGGCTAGATCATACAGGCCGCTGCCTTCGAGGTTAAATCCCTGGTAGCGAACTGACGTGTGCACCTCGGTAAAGGAGATTAGGACAATGGTCATCACTGCACAGAACACTACGAATACACGCAGAATTACAGTATTGAAACGAGCAACGTAAGATGCGAGTATGTAGAACACTCCGCAAACTACAAGGATATTGAGCGACCATAAGGTTGCAAACGCCAATCCCAGCAGCAACAATATGGTTCCCTTCCTGGTGTTGAAGGCAATCAACTTTCGCTGTGAAGTATGATTGTCGCGCATGGATAACGTAATAGTCATGCCATTGAGGAAGAAAAACAAGGCGGGAAAAATGTCAACCAATGGAAAGTAATGGACATGGTTGAGAAAGTGAAGTCGGTCGCCCACCACGAAGAAATAACTGATGGCAACGCACATCAGTGTGGCAATAACATAAGCTAGATCAATACCGAAAAGGCGGGAGGAACGGGACATGGTGGTTTAAGGCAATAAGGTGCAGGGCGTGAAAGTAGGAAGTTAGAAAAAACATGGTTGACGCATTAAAAAATGCGAAGCCCTACAGAAAGAAAAAAAAGCAACGCAAACAGGAAAGTGCTGAGTGCGATTTTCTTCAGTTCGGGATCCAGTGCTACCGGTTGGGTACAGCGAAAAACATTCCGGATGTTGAGGAGCATCACAGTTAATGGAATGAAAATCCACCCAATGAATTTTGTTTCAGCTTGCAACGAAAAAAGAACCGCGATGCAAAACCACCCTGTCGAAATAAGAAATAAATGGTACCACTTGGCACGGTTAAAACCCATAATCACTACAAGAGTTTTCTTGCCGCTTGCTCTGTCATTTACATGATCGCGCAGGTTGTTAAGATTGAGAACCGCAGTTGCGAACAGGCCAATTGAACTTGCTGGCAGAAGCCATCGCCAATCAAAGTGGGTATCATGCAGAAAGGCGGAGCCGCACACTCCGACAATCCCGAAAAAGAAGAAAACAAACAGGTCGCCAAATCCACGATATCCATAAGGGTTTTTTCCTGATGTGTATTTGATAGCCGCTGTGATTGATGCCACCCCAATGGCAAGTAGCACCAGTGCTTCGGCAAACAATCCTGCTTTCCCCATAGCGAACCAGAGTAATGCAATGCCACTCACAAATGTCAGTGATGCACAAATGATGATTGCGCGAAACATTTCCGATTTCGAAATGACTCCGCTTTGTAGTGCTCGTGTTGGCCCTACCCGATTTTCATTGTCGGCACCATGAGTGTGGTCTCCATAATCATTCGCCAGGTTAGACAGAATTTGCAATAGCCATGAAGTGAACAGAGCAAGAAGAAGAATGAGTATAGGTTGTGCGGAAGTATTCCAACCCAAAGCGCTTCCAACCAGTACGCAAGAAGCCGCCAGCGGAAGCGTACGCAGCCGCATAGCACTCATCCACGCCTTGAATTTCTTTTGAGGTTCTGCCACTGACTTTGTTTTTGAATCCCGCTACTTTACTTGATGACTGCCTTTTGCCCTCTGATTATTGAGCACAGTTTGCTCCCAACTGCGTAAGGCTCGCTTTCAATTTCCGACTAAGGAAATTTCGGATATTTCTTAAAATCAGGATCGCGTTTTTCAAGAAATGCACGTTTGCCTTCCTGCGCTTCTTCAGTGAGGTAATAAAGAAGTGTAGCATCACCTGCAAATTCCATGAGGCCTCGTTGGCCGTCCAGTTCTGCATTGAGGCCACGCTTTATCATTCGCAGCGCGAGCGGGGAATGCTTCATCATGATTTTGCACCAACGCACGGTTTCATTTTCAAGCTCGGCAAGTGGGACAACTTTATTTACCATTCCCATTTTCTCGGCTTCGTCTGCAGAGTATTGTTCGCAGAGAAACCAAATTTCCCGTGCTTTTTTCTGGCCGACATGACTGGCAAGGAAGTTAGATCCAAAACCTGCATCAAAACTTCCAACCTTCGGACCTGTTTGTCCAAAACGTGCATGGTCTGCAGCGATAGTCAGATCACAAACTACATGCAACACATGGCCACCACCGATGGCATAACCATTCACCATTGCAATGACAGGTTTAGGTAATTCGCGGATACGTTTATGGAGATCAAGAACATTGAGGCGGGGAACACCATCTTCACCAATGTAGCCGCCAACGCCTTTCACATTCTGGTCGCCACCGCTACAAAATGCTTTGTCGCCTTCACCGGTAAGAACCACAACGGCAATGTCCTGCCGCTCGCGGGCAATGTCAATTGCCTCAATCATCTGCTGGTTGGTTTCCGGACGAAACGCATTGTAAACCTTCGGTCGGTTGATCGTGATTTTACCAATCCCTTCGAAGTACTCGAACCGGATGTCAGAAAATTCTTTTAAGGGTTGCCAGGGTCTTTTCATTTCATAAACTTGTTTTTAATGAAGTCGAAATAATTCTTGAGCACTTTATCATTTTCCAGCCTCGGTGTGCTCACTTCAAGAATGCTGCAATCGTTTGTTGAGTACAACCATGTCAATCCATCCTCAAGTTGATTTTCATTTTCTGCAAGTCGGTAGTTCAAGTTGTACATCGCTGCGAGTTTGTCTGCTTTGCGCGAGTGAGTTGTTTCAAAAAACTTTTCTAATGCATTGGTTGTGGAAGGCCCTTCGATGATGCGGAAAATTCCACCACCACCATTGTTTATCACAATCACTTTCAACTTTGGTGAAACGTATTCGTTCCAGAAAGCATTGCTGTCGTACATGAATCCAATATCACCTGTGATGAGTGTGGTAAGTCGTTTTGTGATGTACGCTGCGCCAACCGCTGTGCTGGTGCAACCATCAATACCGGCTACTCCCCGGTTGCCGAAATAGTGCAGGTCTTTTCTTGCATCACTCAAAAGAACGTAGCGAACCACGCTGCTGTTTCCCATTTGCAAATCGCTGCCGGCAGGAATTCGTTTTAGTATCGTATCAAAGGCTTTCAAGTCGCTGAATGGGGATGATTGCAAAAACAGATTGGCAGAATTCCGCGTTGTGGAATTCTGTTTCAAGAGTTCGCTTCCGTAACCAGGAATTTTATTATCAGCGATTGCCGAAGTTTTCAATTCTTCAAAGAAAGCCTCCGGAGAAAGTGGAATCACCTTGGTGAGATTCTTCATGGTGTCCAGGCATTCGCCACTGATGTCAACGTGCCAGTGCTCCATTTTCCCACTGCGCAAATACTCCTTGATTTTTCTCGATATAATGTTTCGCCCGATGCTTATGAGCAAATCAGGAATGAAATTCTTTTTCCGCTCTTCATCAAAACCCATGATGAGGCGATCAATTGTGGTTACAAAATTTTCATCGGTAAGATTGCTGTGTGCTTCAGTAAAAACAATCACCCTCGGGTTTGCAGAAAATTGTTTCAGTGATTTCAATAATGATTCGTTCGGTAGCATCTGGCCAGCCAGCACCATTATGCTTTTAGCAGTTGAAATGGTGTTGAGGATTTTTTCTTTTTCATCATCGCTCAACGATAAGTCGGTGGAAGCGCGTTTCACTTCTTTTACTTGTGAAGAGAAATCACCTATTGTTTTATAAAGACTTTCACGCAATGGAAAGTTGATGTGCACCGGCCCATGAACTCCTTCGGTACAGAGTCGCATAGCTTCGTCCATCAGCCGAACGTTGTACCAAACGAGATCTCCATCACTCGCTTCTTCAGCAATTTCATAAGAACCTTTTACATAATTCCTGAACACATCACGCTGGCGGATGCTTTGGCCTTCGCCCTGGTCTATCCACTCTATGGGGCGGTCGGCAGTGATGATGAGAAGAGGCACTCGCTGGTAATATGCCTCAGCAATTGCAGGTGCAAGATTGAGTGCTGCGGTTCCGCTTGTACAAATAATGACAGCGGGTTTTGCAATTTGCTGTGAAATACCCAACGCAAAAAATCCTGCACTGCGTTCATCAATTATGCTGTAGGTATGGAACGAAGGGTGCTCATGAAAACTGATGGAGAACGGTGCATTGCGTGAGCCAGGAGTTATCACAATGTGTTCAATTCCTTTAGCCTGGCAAAGAGCCACAAAATCCTGAACCGGTTTTTTGTCGGAAATCATAAAGAGAGGGCGAAGCTAATTGGGATAGAAGATAAGAGAAATGGGATTTGAGATATAAGATTTGAGCAGGAAGCCAATAACCATATAAGATGAAAGTGCGACTAACAAAAAATTGTTTGTGTGAATTCCGGAAGTAGCCGACTTTCGAACCCTCATTGTCATTTCAAATTCTCAAATTGATATCATGAACATAATTGTATTCGGTGCAAACGGAAGAGCTGGCCTCCAGTGTGTGAAACGCGCTCTAGAAAAAGGTCTCAAGGTGACCGCATTTGTGCGCGACCCTGGCAAAATCCATTTGCTTCATCCCAACCTCACCATTGTGAAGGGCGATGCATTGAGCCAGGAGTCGGTTTCCAATGCAGTGAAAGGTCATGATGCGGTAGTGTCTGCCCTCAGTGCCAGGGATGACATGCACCGCCTTGCTTTTATCCATCATATTATAAATGCCATGCGCATTCACCACATAAAACGTGTGATTGCTATTGGCGGTATTGGTGCGCTACAAGCCAGCGAACACCTGAAGGTTTATGAAACTGCCACCTTTCCGCGGGAATATGTGGAAGTGACACAAGCCCACATCCGCGTGCTGGATGCACTGCTTAGTTCGCACCTTGATTTCACATTTGTCTGTCCTCCGGTTATTGATGATGCTGACCGAAAGGGAGGCTTTAAAACTCAAGACTCTTATCCCACCCAGAGCTGGAACATTACCAGTGGCGACCTTGCCGATTTCATTGTGGGAGAATTGGAACAGAAGAAATTCGTGGGCAAGAAGGTGGGAATTGGGAATGAGTAAAGTGAAAAAACTATGACGACACGGGTTTGCTCAAGTTAAACCGGATCCACATCTACAGCCAGCCTCACACTTTTAAAATCGGATTGCAGAAGTTGTTCGCGTACCAGCTTCACCATTTCAGTTTTCATATCGAGGGCCTCATTGGTTCGTTCCAGTTTGATAAGAAACTGGCGAAGAAAATAGTTGTTGATGCGCGGCACCATAGGTCTTTCGGGACCCATAATTCTTTCGCCAAATTTTTTTCTCAACTCCTTTCCAATTGTAAGAGAAGCATTTTCCACCACATCATCCTGCTTGTGTTTTAATGTAAATTTCATGAGCCGCGTGAAGGGCGGGTAATAGTGTGCCTTCCTCTCCCCCATCTCGCGCTGGTACAATGCCTGGTAATCGTTTTGCACGATAGTTTCCAGCAACCAATGAGCAGGCGAGTAGGTTTGTATTATCACCTTCCCACGCTTCTCTTTGCGGCCTGCACGACCTGCCACCTGCATCATCAGTTGAAAGCTTCTTTCAAAGGAACGGAAGTCGGGATAGTTCATCATTTTATCCGCATTGAGAATGCCCACAAGGCTTACGTTGTCAAAGTCCAATCCTTTGGTCACCATTTGAGTTCCCACCAAAATGTTTACCCGCCTGTCTTCAAAATCGCTGATGATTTTCTGGTAGCTGGATTTGCTCCTTGTGGTATCAAGATCCATTCGCTGCACACTGGCTTCCGGAAACAATGCAGCGATATCCTCTTCCACTTTTTCGGTTCCGAAACCCAACATCCGCAAGTCCGTGCTTCCACAGGCACCGCAAGCCCGGGGCGGGTCAGTGGCGTATCCGCAATAGTGACATCGCAACTGGTGCCCGGCTTTGTGGTAGGTAAGACTAACATCACAACGAACGCATTGTGGAATCATTCCGCAATCATGGCATTGCCAAAGAGGTGAATAACCTCTGCGGTTTTGGAAGAGGATAATTTGTTCTTCGCGTTGCAAAGCCTCGGTCATTTCGCGCACCAGCAACTCCCCGAAATTGGTGCGCATGGTTTTCGACTTTAAATCCTGCCTGATATCCGCGATGAAAATTTCAGGAAGTTCTACACCGCCAAATCTTTCAGTCAATTGAACTAAGCCATAACGGCCGCTCTCCGCATTACGGAAACTTTCGATGGCAGGTGTGGCGGAACCCAGTAGAACTTTTGCATTGAATTTTTTTGCCAGCACAATGCTGAGGTCCCGTGCATGGTAACGTGGTGCCGGGTCGTGCTGCTTGTAACTGTGTTCGTGCTCCTCATCCACTATCACCAACCCCAGGCGGTTAAAGGGGAGGAACAGTGCGCTGCGTGCTCCCAGAATTATATCGCACTCTCCAGGAATGTTGCTCAACACTTTGTGCCATACTTCGGTGCGTTCGTTATCGCTGTAACCGCTGTGGTACACACCCACCTCCTTGCCGAAATACTTTCGAAGCCGATTAATGATTTGAGTGGTGAGCGCAATTTCTGGCAAAAGAAAAAGCACCTGTTTACCTTTTTTTATTTCATGGTTGATAAGCTCCGCGTAAATCTCTGTTTTACCCGATGAGGTTACCCCATGCAATAGCACCACATCTTTTTCCATCCATTGTTCCTGCAATTGATGAAGGGCAGTTTGTTGAACAGCCGAAAGAGGTTTAGTGGTTTCCGATGAAAACAAATCGGTGCTAAGCCTTCCGATTTCTTTCCACCAGGTTACGAAAATTCCTTTCGCTTCCATGTTGGCAATCACTCCGGCATTGGTACCTGATGCTTGCTGGAGTTTTATACGCTCCACCTGGCCGTGTTTGCCTTCGTCCCATCCGCTCAGTTTAAGAAACATCATAAGTGTTTCCGTTTGTTTGATGGCCTTGCGCTTTTCCAGATCAGAAAATATGTGCTGTAGTTTTTCCTCTGTATCGGCAAGGGGACCTATGCGTACAAAATCTGTTTTTCGGGGCTTGAATTTTTCCCTGATTTCTTCCTCGGTATGAATTGCCTTTTTTTCCACCAGTGATTTTATGGTGGACTGCACTGTTTTGAAACCAAGAATTTTCGGGAGATCTTTTATTGAAAGTGTTTTGCCATCGCGGAGTGCTTCTATCAATTGCCACTCGCGATTATTCCATTCATAAGAATCATCGGAGAAGCCCTCGGCCAAAGCAATTTTTGTGTCGCTCGAAAGTTTCAATGCTGAGGGCAAGGCCGCCATCATCACTTCACCGGGATAGCAGCAATAATATCGCGCCACCCAATCCCACAATTCGAGTTGCTGCGGTGTTACCACCGGCAACTCATCCAGAATTTCATCAATGTACTTCGCTTCGTATCGTGCCGGCACTCTCTCATGCACTTCGCGCACCAATGCAGTATAAAGTTTTTTATCGTGCAACTGGACTATCACTCGCTGCCCTGTTTTCACCAGGTCGTTGAGCACAAAGGGAACACGATAGGTAAGAAGATGGGGAAGAGCTAGCGGAAGAATTACATCCACAAATTTGGTATGGCGATCCATTGGAAGTGCGAATGTAACCGGCCGGCTTGCAGTATTTCCTGCAACACTATGGCTGGCAGCATACAAGCTTGAAAGAGCTTTAGAGCAAAAAATGTTGGTTGCGAACCCGAAATTTATAATTGCAGATTACATGTAAAAAATAAAGAGCAGTAGCTGCACTTTTATAGGACACAAGGATATTTGCCAGTATGAAATGGAAGACTCAAAACAAAAGTGTAAGACAACTGCTGACTGTTGGATGGTGGGAAGGCGTTTCCTATCTCGCGTTGTTGCTTGTAGCCATGCCTCTGAAATACTATGCTGATATGCCTCTGGCAGTAACCATAGTGGGAAGCCTTCATGGAGTTTTGTTTCTCTGGTTCATTGCGCTGGTGTACAAATGTTATTATGAATCGGCAATATCATTTGGCAAAGCAGTGCTCGCTTTTTTGCTTTCGTTGGTTCCCTTCGGGACTTTCTTCTTGGACAAGGCAGTGCTTGAAAAGAACAAGTCATGAACTACTAATTTCATAAAATCATTTATCAGATAGCAACCTCTGCGGCATGTCCCAAAACGAACCCCTCAACCAGCGCATCCGCGATTCATTCATGGCAAGAAAAATCAAGAATGAAGAGAAGAAAATGTTTGGCGGCTCCGCTTACATGGTGCGCGGCAACATGACGGTGGGAGTCACTAACAAAGGAGAATTCATGGCGCGCATCCATCCCGATGAACAAGAAGTTGCATTGAAAAAACCGGGAGCGCGAATGATGGAATTTACAGGCCGTCCCATGAAGGGATTTTTGTTCATCAGTGAAAAAGGATTTGAAAAAGACAATGACTTTGAGGCGTGGATTGATATGGCAATGAGGTACAACAAGGCGCTGCCCGAGAAGGAAAAGAAAACCGTAAAGACAAAGTCAACTAAGAAGAAGTGATTTCCACTTTGAGCTTTTCAAGATTGATTTCATTCAAGCTGCCAATTACAAAATCAGCATTGGCCAGCACTTCCTTCCTTCCAATCCCCACACAATAGAATCCCCCGGCCTTTGCCGCATCCACTCCACTCACTGCATCTTCAAAAACAACTGCTTCCGATGGATGCACATTAAGTTCTTGAGCAGCTTTGAGAAAAACTTCGGGATGTGGTTTTGAGAAATGAATTTTGTTTCCATCCACTATGGAATCAAACAAATCTCTTAAGCCCAACTTGTCGAGAATCAGCATTGAGTTTTTTGATGATGAACCAAGCCCGAGTTTGATATGCGCCACTTTCAATTCGCTCAAAAAACGTTGAGTACCCGGCAACATATCTGAGGATTTTATTTCGTTCACATACTCAAGGTACCATTTGTTCTTGATTTCCATGAGTTCATGTTTCTTATGATTATCCAAAACAAGATTTCCCCACGAAAGAATTTTCTCCAGTGAGTCCACGCGACTCACCCCCTTCAATTCTTCGTTTTGTTCTTCTGTAAATGGAATCGAGAGCGTGGCGGCCATGCGGTGCCATGCGCGGAAGTGATGCTTCGCGGTGTCAACCAACACACCATCCATGTCGAAGATGCAAGCCTTTAGCATTAAAATCAGTTCATTGAAATAAGTTGCGGAAGTTTGAATCGGACATGGTATTCAACCAACCCATCAATAGGTTTTTGGATAATTCTCCCTAAACGAATTCCTTCTTGCTTTGCAGCGTTGCGTAAACAATGTTCGAAGTAGTGGCCAATGCTTCCCACAAAGTGGACAGGAACTTCTTTCCAGTTTGAAAAACATTTCACATGAATTTGGATGAAATGTTTCATGCCTTCTGTCACCCAATTCATAACATGTGGATGGTCGCGGTGCTCACCAATAAATTTCATGAAGCCCGCGAGGTAAGTATTCGCATTAGGTTCACGATAGATTTTGGAAATGATTTCTGATTTTGTGGGTGCGTAAGCTTTTTCAAAATCATCTCTCAAATCTTCGGGCAACTGTTTGTAGAAGTATTCGCGCAGTAGAATTTTTCCGAAGTAACTGCCACTGGCCTCATCACCCAATATGTATGCAAGAGAAGGAACTTCCTCGTAAACCTTCTTGCCATCGAAGAAGCAGGAATTGCTTCCTGTACCCAGAATGCAGGAGATGCACGACTCACCATCGTAAGTAGCCATTGCGCTTCCGAGCAAATCATGTTCAACCAGAATTTCGGCTGAAGAAAAAACACGGGCAAGCCCGCGCTTCATTATCGCACACATTTCTTCGTTGCTGCTTCCTGCCCCATAAAAGAAAACATGCGTGATGTCTTTCGATGTAATTGAAAGAGAATTGTTTTCACGCAATGCATTTTCAATTTTCTCTTCATCGTGGAAATAAGGATTCAATCCTGTGGTTTCAAAATCACCAAGGCGACTTCCTTTTTCGTCTATCAAAGCCCAATCACATTTTGTGGAGCCGCTGTCTGCTATCAGTATCATATTCTATAAGTCAAAAAGAAAATTAAACTTCAAACCATCAACACAAGGTCGCATACTCTTTCGCTGTAGCCCGCTTCGTTATCATACCATCCCATCACTTTCACAAGATTGCCATTGGCACTTGTCAATGCAGCATCAAAAATGCAGGAGTGATGATTGCCAACAATGTCAATCGAAACAATTGGGTCGGTGCAGTATTCAATAATTCCCCGCATAGTGGTTTGAGCGGCTTCTTTCATCGCTGCGTTTATTTCTTCTTTCGTTACATCTCGTTTCAATATTGCAACTAAATCTGTAAGAGAACCATCGGGCACAGGAACGCGAACTGCCACACCATCAAGCTTTCCTTTCAGTTCCGGCAGTACCTCACCAACTGCTTTTGCTGCGCCCGTTGAAGTGGGAACCATACTTACTGCTGCCGCACGTGCCCTCCGCAAATCTTTGTGCGGTGCGTCCTGCAATCGTTGGTCAGCGGTGTACGCATGTACCGTTGTAATGTATCCCTTTTCAATCCCGAATTTTTCGTGCAGAACTTTCGCCATGGGCGCGAGGCAATTGGTGGTGCATGATGCATTGCTCAAAATCACATCGTCATCCGAAATTGTTTCATCATTCACACCGAGCACAATCGTTTTCACTCCACCGGTTGCCGGTGCGGTGATGATGACTTTTTTCGCTCCTGCTATAATGTGTTTCATAGCGCCTTCCTTGTCTGCATAATGTCCGGTGGATTCAATTACGACATCAACTTGTAAATCTTTCCATGGCAAATTGATCGGGTCACGTTGCGCAAAAACTTTAACCACTTTTCCTTCCACTGAAATGGTATCCAGAGTGGATTCAATCTTCACTGAAAATTTTCCGTGTACACTGTCGTATTTCAGCAAGTGAGCAAGTGTCGGCACATCGGTAAGGTCGTTGATGGCCACAATTTCAACATCATCTTTCTGAACCAAACTCCGGAAACACATCCGGCCGATTCTTCCAAAACCATTTATTGCAATTTTTTTCATAAGTAAAAAGGGAGAAATTCTTTAATCAAATACCTAGATTGACAGGATCCGCGCAATCCTCAACTCATCGCGGTTCGGCATGTTCTGTCCTTTAATTGCTTCCTCCAGTGGTGTGTAAGTTTCGTGATCGTTCACTATTCCAATCATTACATCTTTTCTTCCCTGAAGCAAACCTTCCACTGCGGCCACTCCCATGCGCGATGCAATCACACGGTCGTAACAAGATGGTGCACCACCGCGCTGCAAATGCCCAAGCACGGAAACGCGCGTTTCATATTCACTGTATTCCTCTGTCACTTTCTTCGCAATTTCATAAGCCCCTCCGCTCTTGCTTCCTTCGGCCACAATTACAATACTTGAAGATTTTCCACTTTCTTCGGTGCTGCGCAGTGTCTCAATCAACTCGTCCACGCTCATTTCATCTTCTGGTAAAATGATAGCTATGGCACCCGTAGCAATTCCGGTTTTCAATGCAATGAAACCGCTGTTGCGTCCCATCACTTCAACAAAAAATAAACGGTTGTGAGAAGTAGCTGTGTCGCGAATCTTGTCTACACATTCCACCACAGTGTTGGTGGCAGTATCGAAACCAATGCAATGATCGGTGCCGAATAAATCGTTGTCAATCGAGCCGGGAATGCCCATCACAGGAACACCAAATTCCTGATAAAAAATATGTGCCCCGGTAAATGTTCCGTTGCCCCCAATGGTGATTAGCGCATCCACCCCATTCTGCTTCAAATGGTCCATAGCTTTTTGACGCCCATCTTTTTCATAGAATTCTTTCGAGCGTGAACTTTTAAGTATTGTTCCACCTCGACCTAGAATTTTTGCCACAGTCCTTACATTGAGTGGTTCAATATCGCCTTCAATCAATCCTTGGTAACCGCGATAAATTCCAACCACCTCTACTCCGCTAAACACACCAGCGCGAACAACAGCACGCACCGCAGCATTCATTCCGGGGGCATCGCCACCACTGGTAAGAACTCCTATTCTTTTGAACATTGTTGGATGTTGGAAGTTGAAAGTTGGCCAAAGTAAGTGTATCAAGTACACTAAGTAATGAATTCAAATAAAAATTCTTTAATTTGAAGCGGCAAAAAAACAAACACAATTTAAAAACGTGGCGAAGAAATCGGATTCCAATGCTTCCATTTTGTTGGATGTTTCTGTGGATTGTGTAGTGTTCGGTCTGGATGATAAAAAGCTCAAGGTGCTGCTCATCGAACAAAAAAATCCGGACAAAAATTCCAGGCTCAAGTCACAGATTGCCTTGCCTGGTGACCTGCTGAACCCTGATGAAAGTCTTGATCAGGCTGCGCAACGTGTCCTTCTGGAACTCACTTCGCTGGAGGGCATTTACCTGAAACAGTTTCACACATTCGGCAATCCAAGGCGGGTGAAGGGTTTGAAAGACCAGGAATGGCTGCGCATATTTCGCGCTCATCCTGAACGAAGGGTGATCACAGTTGGTTATTACTCGCTGGTAAAATTGGAAGACTACAATGCAAAGGCATCCTCTTTTGCAGGAAAAATCCGGTGGACCGATGTGTATGAAATTCCGGCACTGGCATTCGACCACAACGAAATTGTTCATCAAGCCATCAAAGTATTGCGGCACGAATTGGTTGCTGACAATATCGGTTTCGAACTTCTTCCTGAAAAATTCACCTTGTCGCAACTCCAGCATCTCTATGAAATAGTGCTTGATAAAAAATTGGACAAGCGCAATTTCCGCAAGAACATTCTTCGCATTGAGCTATTGAAGCCGTTGGCGGAAAAACAAAAAGGTGTGCTACATAAACCAGCGCAGTTGTACAAATTCCATGGCAAGAGAAAATGAATAACTAAAATCAAAAGAGCCTTATGCATCCCTGGCACGACATAACTCCCGGAGAAAAATTACCAGCAGTGGTAAACGCCATCATTGAAATTCCACGCGGCACAAAAGCGAAGTATGAAGTGGACAAGCAATCGGGCTTACTTAAACTTGATCGCGTGCTTTATGGTGCATTTCACTACCCTGTAAATTATGGTTTCATCCCTCAAACCATGGGCGCTGATGGCGACCCGCTTGATATTCTGGTTATCTCGCAGGCAGACATTGAACCTCTGTGCCTCGTTCTGGCAAAAGTGATTGGCCTGATGCAGATGACGGATCAGGGCATTTCAGATGAAAAAGTGATTGCAGTGGCTATGGGTGATGGTGCTGTTAATCATTACAATTCGGTGGACGATTTGCCGGCTCACCTGAAACTGGAGATCAAGCATTTCTTTGAACACTACACAAGGCTTGAAAACAAAAAAGTGGAAGTTCATGAGTTTTTACCAGACCTCGAACGCACCGGGTTATAGTACATTCAACAGTGAGATACCGGAATAAATTTCCTGCCTGATGCAAACAGCCCTATAGTTCGAACATGATCATATTACTTTTGGTAAAATCCTATGAAAAAATTTTCGAATTTTTTCTGCGGCAACAACCAAACTTAAACTGCTCATGCTAAAACGGTCATGCTTTTTTGTTTCATCACTACTGGCTGCATCGGGTGCAGCGCAATTCCAATACGCATCCACTGCTGCTGTAATCCAAGCTTACAACACCGGGTCAACTTATGGCGGAGGTGTATCCTTTTACGACTTCAACAAAGACGGCAAGGATGACATAACTTTTGGAATGAACGCTGATTCCATTCTCTTTTACAGAAACATAAGTGGGATGAACTTCCAACGTATGGAAATAATTCCAAACGAAATGGACGTTAAACAACCCACCTGGGTGGATTATGATAATGATGGCGATGCCGATTTTTTCTTTGGACGCGATGGTGGTTCATGCAAACTCTACCGCAACGATGGCAACATGATTTTCGCAGATGTAACTGCCGATCTCAATCTTCCTTTCGAATTTGCCCGCAGCTTCGGTTGCTCCTGGGCCGACTATGACAGGGACGGCTGGCTGGACGTTTATGTCTGCAACTACGATTGGCAAAACGGGGTTGAAAACTGGCTGTTGCACAACAACGGTGACGGAACCTTTAACGATGTTGCTCCCGCGCTCGGCCTCACCAATGACGACTTGCCCACCTTCCAAAGTATCTGGTTCGACTGGGATTTTGATGGATGGCCCGATCTGTATGTGATCAACGATAAAAACACAGGCAACAGTTTTTACCGCAACAACGGTGATGGCACTTTTGAAGACATCAGTGATGCCACCAATGCCGATATTCAAATTGATTCCATGAGTGCTTCATTGAGTGATTTTGACCGTGATGGCGATTGGGATATTTATGTCACCAACACAGGAAGTGGAAATTTTTTCCTACGCAATGACGATGGTGTGTTTGTGAATGTGGCCGAAACACTCGGCATAGCTTGTTACAGCGTATGCTGGGGTGCTCTATGGATGGATCATGACAACGACATGTACGATGATTTGCATGTGGCCACTGCTGCTGCCAATGATGGCAACCAGAATTATTTTTTCATAAACAATCAGGATGGAACTTTCCAGAGTGGGATAACAGAACTGGGACTGACCAATGATGATTACATGAGCTTCAGTTCCGCAAAAGGTGATTTGGAGAACGATGGCGACTGGGATTTTGTGGTTCACAATCAGTCGCCCAACAATGCTTCGTTGTGGCGCAACACAACACCTCAAGGCAAATGGCTGAAACTATCACTGGAAGGAACTGCCAGCAACAAGGATGCAATAGGAACCTTGATCGAGTATTGGATGGAAGACCAATACCTGTTCACCCAAACCATGTGTGGCGAAAATTATATTTCCCAGGACTCACAATACGAAATTCTAGCCATGGGTGAATTCAATGTAATGGATAGCCTTGTGCTCAACTGGCCCAGCGGCTGGACTGACACCTTTTACAACGTGGCATCACAACAAGTATTCAATGTAACGGAAGGTGAAACTTTTATGCCTGACATTTTGCAATTGAATGAGCTATGCAATGGCAGCACAGCTGTGCTTGATGGTGGAGATTTTGAAGAATGGATGTGGAGCACAGGAGCTAGCACTCGCTACATAACCATTTCCGAACCTGGAAATTATTCGGTGGAAGTAAAGCACGAATCAGGCATTTCCGGACTGGCGCAAATAGTTGTTGAATTGACCGCAGCACCTGAAGCTCTGAGCCAAATCATATCACCCTTGTGTGCAGGTGAAGCCACGGGAGAAATATCAGTATCCACCACAGGCGCTGCCATTACAGAAATTGAATGGAGCAACAGTGAAACAGGAAACATAATGATAGATTCCCTTCAAGTTGGTTCCTATTCTTTCACATTGACGGATGAAAACGGATGTGTGTTATGTGATACATTGGAAGTTTCAGAGCCGGATTCACTTTCGGTTTCTTTTACATCATCCAACGTAACATGCTTTGGTGGTAACGATGGCAGCGCCAGCATTTCAACTTCAGGAGGAACTGGAATAATATCCACTTCATGGCTGGATGGAATTTCGCCCGAAGAATTGACTGCCGGAATTTTTGTTGCGATGCTGGAAGACGAAAATAATTGCATGTTGGATATTGAAATTTTTATTACGCAACCCGAAGAAATCACAGCGCAGTTAACGTTCGATGTTCCATGTTTTGGCGAAGACGGAATGGTGGAAGCGTCAGCCACAGGAGGCACGGGTGAATTGTCTTTTGATTGGAATGGTATAAATCCCGAAGCACTTCCAGCAGGAGACTACGCACTGACAGTGACCGATGAATCGGGATGTGCAATTGAACACGAATTTGTAATGCAGGAAAATCCTGAAATCACTGCAGAAATTTTGGTGCTCGATGCCAATGGCGGTGCCAACGGTTCAGCACTTGTCACGCCCGCGGGTGGTACTCCTCCTTACGATTATTTGTGGAGCAACGGCAGCACATTTGCCACAGTGAACGGGCTGGCGCAAGGCCAATACACCGTCAGCATAACAGATAATGCCGGCTGTTCAATCGTGGTGGAGGTCAGTGTGATTGATGTGGGTGTTGCTCATCTAAATTTTTCAGGCATAACCATATCACCTAATCCATTTTATGATGAACTGGTGATGGATTTCCCTGAATCGTACGCTGGCGAAATGGCTGTTTTGCTCAATGCAATGGGTGAAGTAGTGATGACGTTTACAATCATTCAGGAAAAAATGATCGTTGAGACAAAAGGACTTTCAACCGGTATGTACATTTTGAGGGCAGGAAACAAAAATGTGTTGCTGATCTGTGGTGGATAGAGCGCACACTCCACTTTCATTTAAACCCGATGTGAATCGTTAGAGGCAAATTTGAAATTGGTTGTCCGAAATTCAACAACCAAGTTTACCTGATCTAAGCGCAATAAGCTGATGTGATTTTTGTTCTGTCATTCGAAACAAAATTCACCATGCATCCTGACGACATCACCACTGCTTATCAAAACAACATGACCAAAGAAAAACTGGACAAATTCTGGCTCGGACTTCTCCTCGGTTTTGCTGGGGCGTTTGGCGGGTTTTTCATTTTCGCATTCTTATGGTCGCTGGTTAACGAAACTACGGTTAAGGATTTTATAGACAACGTTTTTTTTAACAGCGGTCCGATCCAGTTTCAGGACAAGATTGTTTCTGTTTCCATGATTGCCGACATACTGCTCTTCTACTTATTTATGCGAATGAGCTGGTACAACGTGTGCAAAGGACTACTCGCAGTGGTGATATGCGCGGTGCCGGTTGTGATTTACCTCTACTGACGGGTATTCATACTCCCCTATTCTTTCACCCATCTCTTTACCAGTGTTTCATCATCTGCATTTACCTGGATGGTGTACATGCCATCCGTCCATGCGGAAACTTTCACTACACACTCATTGGAAAAAACAGAGTTGCTTTCGAACACCAGCCTGCCAGTGTTGTCGAAAATTTTTACACCATCAATTGGATGCGAATTGAGCAGCCGGATTTCATTTCCCAACACTTGTAGCACGAGCGTCATATTTCTGTGCGGTTCGCGAAGCGATGTGTACGAACAACCATCAACAGCATCGAACAGCACTTGCAGGGAATCAATGGGTTCAGTTAGCTCAGCATACGTGTTTATGGTAAGATCGAGACCCAGTGCATCGGGATTTTCAAAAACGCCAGCCACCCGAACAAATGCGGAAAAGGAAGAAGTATTGAAATCCTCGCAGCGAGTATCGGCACCCACCACATTGGCGCCCTGCAGTGCCGCCATAAGTTTGCATGCAAGGGTGCCTTCGGTATTCAAAAACCGGGTTTCCATCGAGTCAAGAATTTCTTGCCCAAGCAAGATATTTCCTTGTATAGCATAGTTCGGACCCACGATGTGGTTTTTGTAATCGAAACAATCTTCACCGGTAAATGATGCGCAAGTGCCATCCGTGCGAATGACACCGTACTGCCGGATGCCGGGATTGTTTTGTGCATCATTGGCAACCAACGAGTCAATTATTTGCTGTGCGGTGAGGTTCATGGTCATCAACTCGCTGCCGTAATTCTGGTTGCTGGCAAGCCAATACGACTGAGTATGCACTACCCCAATGCCTGGATGCACATCGGAAATTATAATGCAACTGACATCGGAACTTTCGATACAGGTAGCACCGGCACTTCCCACCTCACCCGTTTCAGGATCGAATGCGCAGATTGAAAAAGTGTCTTGCGCATTAGTGTAAAATGACATCAGTACAAAAAGTGCCAGTAAAATTGCTTTCATGATTTGATTGATTTTGGTTGGGCTAAACTAATGGACAACAGACACTGCTCCCATTGCATGAGCAGAGGATTGACAATTGTCAATTTCTTTGCAACATGAAGCTAAAAAATCTCGAAGGAAAAAAAATCATCCTCGCCTCCAAGTCACCGCGCAGGCAACAGTTAATGAGCGGGCTGGAGTTGCAGTTCACATTGCGCACCATGGATGTAGATGAAAGTTTTCCTGTCCATCTCAAAGGAGAAAACATTGCACTCTATCTCTCCAAAACAAAAGCAGAAGCATTTTTACCAGCGCTGGATGAAAATGAAATCCTCATCACTGCCGACACCATAGTTTGGATTGATGATGAAGTGTTGAATAAGGCATCGGATTTTGATGAAGCCTTCAGGATGATAAAAAAATTGAGTGCAAGAACTCACATTGTTTACACAGCAGTGTGCATCACATCAAAACACAAGCAGGTAAATTTTTGCGATGAAACAAAGGTGACGTTTGCAGCATTGACCGATGAAGAAATTACTCACTACATCACACATTATCAACCTTACGACAAAGCAGGCGCTTACGGAGCGCAAGATTGGATTGGCCTTGCCGGAATAGAAAAACTTGAAGGCTCTTATTTCACCGTTATGGGTTTGCCGGTGCATCGGTTATACCAGGAGTTGAAAAAATTCTGAAGGTATTTCTTACACTGAGTTTTTTATGTATGAAAAAAGATGAATAAAAATAGTTTTTATTCGCAAAGCCACCACGCTTATCGGTGTTCAGGATTCACGACAACATTCACAACTCAATGGAATAGAAGTACACACTTAAACTGCACCTAATGTTTTTTCCCAAAAAAAAACAGCCCTGCATGGTAAAAAAAAACGCTGAGAAATCATTTTCATTCTCTGCGCATTTTCGGCACGGTGCGAGAGTTTAGATTCTTATCGTTTTTTCATCCACCACTTTTCCATCCACTATCATTTGCGCTACATAGTCTCCCGCTTCCATGTCGTAAGCTTTGAACCTGAAATTCTGTGTGAAGAATCCCCACTGCAAACTTTTGTCGGTGTAGAACACATAAAATTCTTCGCCCTTAGGATCAAGAATTTTCAAAGTGCCTTTGCCGCCATTGTCGAGTTGGAAGTGAAGCGTTCCTCTCAACTCCTTTGGCTCGTAAACAAATTGTGTATTCAGTTCATAGCCGTAATCCACATCGTAAAACGGAACCTCTTGCCCAAGAACATGAGCTGTGAACTCGCGCAGCTTTTTAGTCTCCTGCTCAGCCCCACCATAAATGCCACCCACTGAGTGATCATCGCTCACCGCCCAGATAGCGGCCTGTTCCAGCATTGGGTCGTAATTGTTTTCCGCAAGATGTCCTGAAAGCTTCATAAGATTTTCGCTCTTGCATTTCTCCAGGCGAAATGCACTTGCTGAAGTAGGTACGCTATTCCCAGCCTGACAACAGAAACCGTAAATCGAACCTGAACCTGTTTCGTTGTTCTTCACAAAAATTTCAATGGGTCGTGTCACAAGTATATCCTGTTCACTCTCATTAGTGGTATTGAGGATTGCACCTACCGGAATGGAAATGGTGAGTGGCGAGCCAGAAAGGTTGCGGACATTCAGGGTTGCACAATTCTCACTGCTCGATTCAGCGGAAACGGGCATCACCGAGATCAATTTTTTCTCGAGTGCAGTAAACACATCGTACTTCTGCGGAGGACTTTCCAGTGTGGCGCAGATAAAAATTACAGAAACAAGGATGGCACAAAAAAGAACGGTTTGTTTTTTCATTTTGCTTACGGTTTGTTGGTTTATGATTGGGGAAACGGATACTGTTCAATCAAATTGTGTAAGTCATGAAATCTGGATCACCTGGATTTCAAAAATCCACGTTGTGTTTTCGTTTACCTAATGTTACGAAGATGTAATGCAAGCATGAATTGTTGTGCTACAAACTTCTATTTCGTAATGTTTCAATAACCGTATGTGAGGTAGCTTCAAAATAGCTTCGCACTCCATATACTCATCATACAATGAAGACTCTACTACCTGCATTATTCTTTGTTTTCACCGCATCTGTGGCCATGTCGCAGGGTACAGTTCGGGGCAAAGTGACCAACAACCTGGGTGAAACCATTCCGGGTGCAGCCGTTGTTGTTAAAGACAACACTTCGTTGGGTGCTTACACTGATATTGATGGTGACTATTCAATAAAAATTCCGGACGCATCTCCACAGATTTTGGTGCTGAATTACCTTGGTTACATGCCGCAGGAAATAACAGTGAACCCAACAGGCGGTGAAGTAGTAATTGTGAATTTCGATCTGGTGCCCGAGGATTTTGTAATTACAGGAGTAACCGTTGAGGCCAAGGCCATCAAGCGCAATGATTACTACATGGAGAAAATGAAACAGAAATCGGCAACCACACTGGATTACATATCAGCCGAAACGATCAAGAAAACAGGTGACTCAAATGTTTCTTCAGCTATTAAAAGAGTTACAGGTGTTTCGTTTGTTGGAAATTATGTGACCGTTCGCGGGCTTGCTGACCGCTACATAAAGACCACTATCAATGGTTCCAGAATACCAACTCTCGATCCTTTCACAAATAACATAAAGCTGGACATTTTTCCAACGGGTTTGATTGACAATCTCATCATCACCAAATCCGCAAGTCCCGAGTTGCCGGGTGACTGGAGCGGTGCTTACCTTTCAGTAGAAACTATTGACTTTCCGGATCAACTTACCATCCAACTCAACTCATCATGGGGCTACAATCCGCAAACTACCTTCCGGGATATCGTTTCATCACAGGGCAGTTCCACTGATTGGTTGGGCTATGATAATGGCTTTCGAGGCATTCCGGATGGTGTACCCACCGGCCAAGAAGATTTTCCTGTGGCCATTACCAACCCTGACTACTACATGCAATTCCAGGAATTAGGACTGGGTAGCTATCTCAACTCTTACGGCATCACATCCAATACAAACATTACGGAAGGAGACGCATTTTACAATCTGGCTATGATAGAACTTGGCTTGCTAGGCCCTGCGCAATTCTATAATTCATCAGCCGTGAACCAGGCCATAGGAAATTACCAGGATCAATACCAGCCCATTTTTTTCCCGAAGTTTAATGCCGAGCTAGCGGATATCGGACAGAAGTTCAGCAATTCCTGGGCTACCCAAACAAAGAAGGCACCTCTCAATTCTGGCAACAGTATCATCATTGGAAACCAGGTAAATTTCCTGAAAAGAAAATTGGGATTTATGATCGGTGTTAGGCATTCCACCAACGTGAACTACGATGGAAACTCAACAGCACAACGAACCAATGCATCACCCGATTTTGGTGCATCTCCTGAGGTACCATCTCCTATTGCAGATGATCTCAACCTTTCCCAGCAATCGGCTTCTGAAACGAATAGTGTAAGTGGCCTTGCCAACTTGTCTTATCAACTCAACAAGAACAACAGTGTTTCGCTATTGTTTATGCCCAACTTCATCGGGGACAACCAGGCTAGAAAATTTCAGGGTAAAGACCGCGACTCAGGACCCTCTGAAACATTATTGGGCGAAGACCAATACTATGAGGAAAGAAAGCAACTGGTGTATCAACTCAAAACAGAACATTTTTTCCCCGGATCAAAAATCAAGGCTGATATCAACGCATCGTACACTGATGGTGAAAGAAATGTGCTGGACTTTAAAGACATTCAATATTTCTATGATGCGGGTGTTTATCAGTTCAGGAGCACCTTTACTCCCAACAGGCGTTTCCGCGAAATGCTTGAGTCGTTGTTTGATTCCAGGGCTGTTGTCGAGATTCCGATTGGAAAAAAAGAAGCCAACACCACCAAACTGAAACTGGGTGGTGCATATCAATACAACAGCCGGGATAATTCGCAGGCCATCTATTCGCTGCAAGGCGTAGGTGGTTCCATCATTACCTCCAGCCTGAGCGACTTATTTAGTCTTGACAGGTTTTCCATTGATGGCCGCACCACTTTCGATCTCAGTTATGCCAATGCCTCTTCGTTGCTCGACAGCGATATAGGAATAAGTAAAGTGACTGCAGGTTTTGTTATGGCTGATCATCATTTCGGAAGTAAACTTCGTATGGTTGGCGGAGTTCGGGCGGAGCACACTAATATCATTGCTGACATTAAAGAATACCATGAACTGGGATTACCAATTGATGATCCTGATCGCAGAAACATTGGTGGAGTAAAAGCAAATCCCGGCATGGTAGATACCCTGCACATTTTACCAAGTGCCAACCTGATTTACAATTTGGTGGGCAACGACACAACCACGGTCAACGTGCGCCTGAACTACTTCCGCTCATTGGCACGGCCTGGTTTCCGCGAATTGTCCGCGGTGTCGCTTGAAGATTATGAATTGCGCGCACGCGTTCAGGGAAACCCCAGCCTTGAAATGACTAATGTGAACAATTATGATTTCCGCATTGAATCCTATTTCCAAACCGGGGACAATCTTTCGTTCAGTTTGTTCTACAAAACTTTTGAGAACCACATAGAACTCGTGAAACTTTCCGGTGGTGATAATTACACCTGGCAGAATGCTGATAAATCCAGCGCACTCGGATTAGAATTAGAAGGAAGAAAAAAGCTGACATCCAATGTTGATCTGCGGGCAAATGTTTCGTTTATTGATTCCAAAACCACCGTCACTGTTCCGGTTAACGAAACCAGGAAAATGTTTGGACAGGCTCCTTATATCGTAAATGGAATTCTTTCCTACACGGGCGACAGTGCCAAGTTTTCCGTTTCGGTATCGTACAATGTGCAGGGGCCAAAACTTGCCGTGGTGGCCAATGCGGCAGAAGATACTCCCGACATTTTCGAATTACCCCGACAGTTGTTGGATCTAAACATCACTAAAAAAATAGGCAAACATTACAGCGCCAGTTTCCAGGTGCGCAATCTCCTCAATGCGCCCATCCGCAGAACTTACAAATTCGATGCGGGCTGGTTGCTCGACTTCGACAAATACACTTACGGAACAAACTACGTGCTCAGCGTTTCCTACAAGCTCTGATCTTTTCACACGAATTTTTTCATACCATGAAAATGAAAATCATTTTTTCAACACTTGCAATTCTTATTTCCTCCGCATCAATACTTATTGCCCAGGGCGACATCGAGAATGTAATGGTAGAAACTTATTACATCACGGATGGAAATGATGCAGCTGATATTGATGGAGATGATCCAGGAGGATCGCTGCCAGCAGGTTCGGTGACCTATCGTGTGTTTTTGGATCTGGTTGAAGGAGCAAAACTCATTTCAATTTATGGTGATACCAACCATGTTTTGTTAATCAATAGTACCGCTCCTTTCTTTAACAATACAGACCGCGGGGAAGTTTTCGGTTTTGATATTGGCGCGAATCATCTTAATAAAAACACCGTAGCTCTTGATTCATGGTTGTCATTCGGTGCAGCCTCGGATGAACACTCCGGAATTCTAAAAACGGAAGACCCAGACAGTTCAATTGTAGGTGGGATGAACAACACTGGAGGAAGCAATGAAGTAGCTGGTGGCTTGCTTGTGAACAATGATGTTCTGGCAGGAATTCCACTCATTGAAAAAGATGGATTGATTGCATGGATGGATTCATCAATTCTTGATTTGGTTGTGGCAGGCGATAATCCTGAATCAGTTTTCAATGATGAAACACTTTCTTCGATTTACGAAAGCGATAGTGTGACGATGCTTGTGCCGGAAGGTGTGCAGGGACCAACATCCGATAACAAAATTCTTATCGCTCAACTCACAACCATCGGAGAACTCACTTTTGAATTCAACGTGACAGTTATGAACCCAAACGGTGACATCATAAAATATGTGGCCAATGATTCTATACTTCTTGAAGATGAAAACGTAAGTGCATTCCTCAAATACCCTCCCACCTGCGGATGCAACGATCCGCTCTATCTTGAATATGATCCCGCTGTGAGTTGCAGTGATGGTTCTTGCCAGACTTTAATCGTATTAGGTTGTTCGGACACGCTTGCATGCAATTACGATCCCGATGTGAATTTCAACGTGCAGGAATTGTGTTGCATTCTTCCAGACAACTGCATAAACCTCGATCCCGATTTGATTTGTCCGGGATTTGTCGGGCTTGAAAATTTATCGGCCACTGATGTTGATTTCATTTTCTATCCCAATCCTTTCAATGATCAACTCAGTATTCAATTCGGGGATAAGGCACATCAATCAGTTTCCGTTTTGATCGTTGATGCTCTGGGAAGAATCGTTCATCAGGAAAACGTGGAAACGACTTCGGAAAATCAATTGGTGAAACTGAATACCGCCCATCTAGCAAAAGGCATTTTTCTTCTTCAACTAAGTGGCGATCAAATTTCAGAAAGGAAGTTTGTGGTGAAGAACTAAATCACATCTGACCTTGCGATGATCGTCTTGATAATTTGCAGGTAACACAGAGCGAGCAGGACTAACGTTTATTTAATCTACAGGATGAATTTGGGAAAAGGTGAGCATCTAGCCTTGCACTCTCAAATTAACCAGAATGAAAAAAATCCTACTTTGCTTTTCCCTTGTCCTGACAGTTGCTTTCACCCGATCACAGGGCCTCGAAAACATTATCGTTGAGACTTATTACATCTCCGATGCCAACGATGCTACTGATACCGATGGTGGTTCGCTGCCTGCAGGTTCTACCACGTACAGAATTTTTGTGGACATGCTTTCCGGCTATGAACTACAGGCGGTATATGGAAACGGAAACCACGAATTGCGCATCGAGACTTCCACACTCTTCTTTAATAATGTGGATCGGGGTGAAAAAACAGGTAAGGAAATTCCCGACAACCGAATTGATGAAAACACCGTTGCACTAGACTCCTGGGTGGCCATGAGTGGTGCCACTACACTTCGTCTTGGAGTGTTGAAAACTGATGATGCCGGTGGTTCGCTCGTTGGCGGTGCAAATAATGATGGAGGAAGTGCCGGAATTGCGGGTGGACTTTTGGTGAACAACAATCCTCTTGCCGGAATTCCGCTTACTACTTCAGACGGGTTGATTCCAGGAGTTGGCCCCATAGTTACAATAGTAGGTTTGGATTTATCAGTGTTCGACAATGTGAATGCAGGTCCGCTTTTTACTTCAAATGGTGGTGCATGGTCAGTACTCGAAGGTGTGCAAGGCCCCACTGCCGACAATCGTGTATTGGTTGCACAAATCACTACGGATGGTGAATTTTCTTTTTGCCTCAACATCCAACTCGGAACACCGGGTGGCGGTGTTGAACAATACGTTTCCAGCAATCCCGTGGGTGCTGAACAATACTTCCAGGCACTTTGTTATCCCATGCTCGCAATATCAGGCTGTACGGACAACACCGCTTGCAACTACAACCCCGATGCGACAGAAGATGATGGATCATGCACCTATCCCGGTTGCACTGATGATACTGCCTGCAACTATGTGGATGGTTCTGGTTGCGATGACGGCTCATGCACCTATCCCGGTTGCGCTGATGATACTGCATGCAACTATGCAGATGGTGCAGGTTGCGATGATGGCTCATGCACTTATCCCGGTTGCAACGATCCGGCTGCAACTAATTACGACCCACTGGCAGGATGCGATGATGGTTCATGCACGTATTACTGCCTCGGTGACTTTGACGGAAACGGAACCGTAAACACCTCAGACCTGCTGGTGTTCATGTCCAACTTCGGCTGCACAAGTGGCTGTGGTTTATTTGATATGGACAACAACGGAGCAGTAAACACCAGCGACCTTTTGATATTCATGTCAACATTCGGAAACGTTTGCCCATGATGATTCACATCCTGGTCTAAGAAAATAGTTAGCACCCCTAAGAGGTCATGCAACGTGCTTGACTCCTTAGGGGTGAATAATGAAAACGCATTTTATTCAAACAACCAAATTCAAAACACAAATAATTGATGAACAAATTTTTTATTTCCGCCCTTGTCTCACTCGCTCCCATGTTTTCAATTTCGCAAGGTCTCGAAAACATCATTGTAGAAACGTATTACATCTCTGACGCCAACGATGCGGTGCCCAATGATGGAGGCACCCTGAATGAGGGTTCAACAACCTACCGTATTTATGTGGACATGGCGCCTGACTACGAATTGCAGGCGGTATATGGAAATGAGAATCATGAAGTGAGGATTGAAACTTCAACATTCTTCTTCAACAATGAAGACCGCGGTGAAACGCTGGGCGGTGGCATTGGTCACAGCTTCATTGATGATAATACTGTGGCGGTGGATTCGTGGCTAGCGATGAGCGGAGCAACAACACTGCGGCTCGGAATTCTGAAAGCGGATGATCCCGATGGTTCAATTGTAGGTGGGGTTTATAACAATGATGGTTTGCTCAATAACGAAGATCCTCTTGCCGGAATTCCCCTTGAAGTTGCCGATGGATTGATGACCGGAACCGTTCCATCCGTCACAGTGGTGGGTTTGAATTTGTCCATGTTCGATATGATGAATTCACCACTTGTTTTTTCTTCGAACAACGGTGCATGGTCGGTGCTTGCAGGTGTGCAGGGGCCAACTGCTGATAACAGAGTTCTCGTTGCACAGATAACTACTGATGGTGATTTAACTTTCTGCCTGAACATTCAATTGGGAACTCCCGATGGCGATGTAGAACAATATGTATCGAGTAACCCTGTGGGTGATGAACAATTCTTCGAGGCTCTTTGCTTCCCTGTCGTTAGCAGCGGCCTTGGTTGCACCAGCCTGTCCGCTTGTAATTATGATGCAACAGCAACTGAAGATGACGGAACTTGCATTGAGCCAATAGCAGCTTGCCAGGCCTGCAATGCAAACAACGATGGTCTTGATATAATTGATGAAGACAACGATGGCATTTGCGATGCAGAAGAAGTTTTAGGATGCACTTTAGCCACCGCCTGCAATTATAATCCCGATGCAACAGATGATGATGCTACTTGCATAGAACCCATCCCGAACTGTTTAGCCTGCAATGCCAACAATGATGGTTTGGTAATCATTGATACAGATGGTGACGGCACCTGCGATGCACAAGAAAATCCAGGATGCACAAGTGCTACTGCGTGCAACTACGATGCAGCTGCAACGGGTGATGACGGCACCTGCATTGAACCCCAAACCGGATGTTCACAATGCAACGACACCAACAATGGCCTGGAAATTATTGACACCGATGGTGACGGTGTATGCAATGCCGAAGAAATTTTCGGATGCACCAGCGACATGGCTTGCAACTATGACCCCGCAGCCACAGAAGAAAACGGGGATTGCATAATACCTGTCTTCAATTGCCAGGAATGCAACGACACCAATGACGGACTTTTATTGGTGGATGATGACAGTGACGGTGTTTGCAATGCCAACGAAATTTCCGGTTGCACAAGTTCATCCGCCTGCAACTACGATCCATTGACAACTGACGATGATGATTCTTGTATTGAACCCATTGAAAACTGCTGGGCTTGCAATGGCAACAACGATGGTCTTGTAATTATTGACACCGACAACGATGGAGTTTGCGATGCCGAAGAAAGCCTCGGATGTACAAGTTCTACAGCCTGCAACTATGATGAGAATGCGCTGAACGATGATGGCTCATGCATTGAACCGGTAGCTGATTGTTGGGCCTGCAATACAAACAACGATGGTCTTGAACTGGTGGATGATGATAGCGATGGCATTTGCAATGCAGAAGAAATTCCGGGTTGCACTGACCCCGATGCGCTTAACTACGACCCGCTGGCAACCGATGATGATGGCTCGTGCGAATACTTCACCGGTGTAGGTTGCGATGAAACAGGCGGACTCGAAGATGTGATTGTGGAGATTTATTATGTGTGTGACGCAACAGATACTGAAGATGAAGATGGCGGTTCCGATTTAGCTCTCGATTCTTATACCTATCGCATTTATGCGGACCTGGTGGAAGGTTATGAATTGCAGGCCGTGTTTGGAAATGCTGAACACGAATTGCGTTTCGAAACTACCACTTATTTCTACAACCAGAACGACAGAGGTGTGGCAACCGGTGATGCAATTCCGCACGACCGACTGGATGAAAACACACTTGCACTTGATTCATGGGTGGCTATGGGCGCTGCTTCCGATATAGCGTTCGCTGTTTTGAAATCTGAAGACACCGATGGTTCTATTGTAGGTGGTGCTAACAACGATGGAGGAAGTGAAGGCATTGCTGCAGGATTGCTCATCAATGATCATTGCCTGGTAGATCCGTTGCTCACCGAAGCGGATGGTTTGGTGTTGGGACCCGTTCCGCAGGTAACTGCTGTGGGGCTCGACCTCACCATGTTCGACAATGAAAACAACGGCCCTGTGTTTACATCCAACAACGGTGCATGGTCGGTACTCGAAGGTGTGCAAGGTCCTACTGCCGAAAACAAAGTTTTGATTGCACAGATTACCACGGATGGAGATTTTTCATTTGAATTGAATCTGCAACTCGGTACTCCTCTTGGCGATGTTGTTCAATACGTGGCAAGCGCTCCAACAGGTGAACAGGTGCAATGCGACAAACTGATTTACGGAGAAATTTTCGGATGTACTAATGATGCTTCTAGCAACTTCAATCCCGCGGCAACTATTGATGATTGCTCCTGCACAACGGGCGTGAATGAACTGGATGCCCTTTCACAATTCATTGATGTGTTTCCTAATCCTACTGATGGAATGGTTGCGGTCACTTTTGATTTCGGGTCATCGGTAGATGCAAGTTATGTGGTATACAACGTATGGGGTGAAGAAATTCTTTCAGCAGACCTCCATTCTATTGCTGGCTCACATACCGAGGTGATTGACATTTCAGCTATGGCTCACGGAGTGTATTCCATCCGGTTTATGGTGGATGGAAATGCGGTGACCAAAAGAGTGGTGAAGGAATGAGGAAACAAAAAAACTGAGAAATAATAAAAAATAAAGAGGCTGTTTCTAAAGGTGCGTTGGTTCGGCCTTTTGATGCAGCCTCTTTCATTTTCAACTCTCTTCCTGCTTACAATCACTCCAATGGCATGTGATTGTCGCTGCACACTGCGGGCATTTCGCTTAATCCTCCCTGGAGCTCGCAACAAAAAAGAAACTAGATGCCGGGAATCTTGCCCAACTACATGTTTTTGGCCCATCCCTCCCCCCTAAAAAACCACCTATGTTTGCCCAACCATCAACAATAAACAACAAAACATGGATCTACGACACTCATCAGAAACTATTGAAGCCATACTGAAAGAAGTGGAACAGATGGACGAAATTGCCCAACAATCGTTGTTAATCCAGTTAAAAGCCAGACACTACCTCCAGCGTAAACACAAGCCCATTGCACAATACGACAAGGCCAGTGTAAAGCCGCTATCCATGAAACAAATTGATGAAATCAAACACAGGGCAAGGAAGAAACATGCGGGTTGACAGGTTTGTACTTGATGTAAATGTTTGGGTAAGTTATTTCATCAACAGTCGAGAAACATTTTTAGCACAAATAATTTCGGAACACGAGATTACGATCTTTTCAAGCATTGAGCTTCTTGATGAATTGAAACGTGTTCTAGCCTATCTACATCTTTCGAAGTACAATATCAACCGCAGGAGGGCATTGAATTTTGTGAAAGAGTATTCTGTCAATTATAGTATCAGTTACCCCATCAAAAAATACATAGCTGATGACAGCGATGACAACTATTTAATCGCGCTGGCATTGCAAACAAATTCAGGATTCATTACAAGTGGCGACAGGCACATTCTGAACGCAAAACACATTCTTGAAAAGAAATTCAGCAAACTCAGAATTCTTACCAGAACAGAATTTGAGTCTATGTTTCATTAGGTCTAGCTTCGCTTATTCGTGAACGAATTTTTCTTGAGTGTTCTTTCATCGGGTTTACAACTATCCCAAAGACAAAAAACCCTGCACTCGCGCGCAGGGTTTTTTGATTTCAACTCTTTTCTGTTTTACTTCATTGCAACGCTTCCACCAGCGGGCACCACTTCCACCCACTTGCCTGCAGTGCGGGCCGAAATGGTGTTGTCGTACATCGCTTCGCAATTAACCGCAGGCAGGTAATACTTGCCGAGGTAAGTGGCATTCAGTTTTATGCGGTAGGTCTGTTTTTGGTTGGGATAAAGGTCGAAGTAAGAATACACGCGGTCGTCACGTATGTCCTGGTACTCCGGCTCATCGGCATTGGCCACCACAGCACTTACATCCATCCGCGAGTTGATAATCTCCCAACCCGATGGGAAGATTTGCGTGAGTGCCACTTCATCGTAACGCGGCCTTATACCCGGATGTGTCACAGTCACTTCAGCAATGAAATCCGTTGCCTGTTCCATCTTCGTTACATCAACGGCCACGCCTTGCAGGTCGGTATACTTCACCGTCATTTTAAGGTCGCGTTCGCCCGGTGTCTCCTGTCCGTTAAGTGGTTGGCCGGTGGTAATAACACGCACATAGAGCAATCCGCTTCCGCTGTTCTTCAACTCGATGGTGTTGCCCGTCATCTTCGCGCTGAGGTCCTGTTTCGCTACGGGTTTCATCGTGCCTTTTTCGGGAGATGCTTTTCCGTTGAGCGTGTAGGCGTACTTGATTTGTTTACCCACTTCGCCACCTGCAAACTTCGAAATGGCGAGAAGTGCGTAAGCAGTCTCCTGCGTGCTACACCACGATGCGGACGATAGATGTGCTGCAAGTTCTTTGACAACAGGGGCAGCGCGCACCCGGTCTTTCATCGCAACGAGTGTTTCCACTATCATGGCTTCATCGCGCCAATGGCTTCCGTAAGTATAGCCCAGCGAATGGTAAGGTGCGATAGTGGTGGTGAGTCCATTCACTAACTGCTTCGCCACTTCCGGTTGTCCGGCCATTGCATAAGCCGCGGCAAGTCTCCAGCGCGCAGCAGTGCTCATGCCTTTAAACTCCTTCAGGCGATTCATGGCGCCCATCTCCGCACTGCCTGCAAGCGACAATGTGTAAAGGCGGTAAGCCTGCACCAAATCATTTTCGCGCCAGTAGTAATTGCCGCTTGCGGAAGTTTGAGGCCGCCAGTTTTGTGCTGCTGTTTTCTGGTAAGATGTCCACGAAGTTTTCCAACCGGATGGCAGTGTGAATCCTTTTTTTTCTGCTTCCAGAAGGAAGTGGCCGGCATAGTTGGTTCCCCATTCGCTCTCTTCAATACTGCCTGGCCAGTAGGTCATCGCTCCACTCTTCACCTGGAATTTCGCAAGCTGGTTGATGGCGGATTTTACGTTTTCCGATGCGCGAGATTTCTCCGCATCGTTCATCTCAATCACATCTGCCAGATAAAGTTGCGGAAACGCCCCCGATGTGGTTTGCTCAATGCATCCGTGCGGATAGTCGAGCAGGTATTTCAATCTGCGTCCGAAATCAACAGGCGGGATGGTGCTCACTTCAAGCACTGTGGTGTTGGTACCCGCCATGCCCGGCAGATTAAAAGTGCCGCTCCACGTTTTGCCTGCATCGGCAAGGCCTTCCACCACGTTCGTGATATACGGGTTCGGATTGCGCACATCCATTTCCACATCGTAAGTGGAAGAAAATTTTCCGCTCGTTACTGTCACTTTCACTTTTCCTACTCCAATCTTTTCATTCACCTTCATGGAAAAATTCACGACATCATCCCCCGGTTCCTTGAATGAAATATTTTGCGTAGATGATTTTTCAATTGTGAAGAAATCATTCGGCTCAACTTTCACCACAACTTCTTTAATGTTCTTGTCCATCGCGAAAACAGTGACAGGCAATTTCACTTCTTCGCCCGGGCCAAGCACACGCGGCAACGATGCAAGTACCATCAACGGCTTCTTCACCAGTACTGCTTTTTCAGCATTCCCATAAGCCATGTCCTTCCCCGCAACTACCATCACTCGCACACTGCCGATATAGTTTGGCATCGTAAACTTGTGCGTCTTCGATTTTCCTGCTTCGATAGTAAAAGGCCCAGCGAACATTACAACGGGTTTGAAACGGTTTGCGCGGTTCTTTGCTTTTCCTCCGGCTTCGCCATCACCACCAAGGCTCAACAGTTTCTCCAGCTTCGCCCCGAAAGCACCAATCACTTCATCGTACATGTCGTAAGTATTTACGCCAAGGGCTTCGCGTGCATAGAAATGATTCCAGGGGTCTGGCGTTTTGAATCGCGTGAGGTCGAGTAAGCCTTCATCCACAATGGCAAGCGTGTAGGTCATTGCCTTGCCGCTCTTCTCCGAAACTTTTACATCGAATGATTTTTCAGGCGCGAGTTCATCGGCCATTGCAATCACCGGGTCAAGATGCGAGTTGGGATTCTCAACAAAAATTGGCATCACACCGTAAAGCCGAATCGGCAAATCATTCGCGGTTTGGTTGTGTGGCTGCACAAGCGCGATGTTGATGTATGCATTCGGTGTCATCTTCACATTCGTTTTGAACGTGAAAGTGGTCTGGTCCTTTTTAGCCTCCACCCAATGCGCTTCAATCACATTCGTTCCGCTCTCAATACTTACAAGTGCACGACCCACTCCGCTGGATGGGAAGGTGACAGTGCATTCATCACCCACAGTGTATTTGTCCTTGTTGAGTGAAAACGTCAACATGCTGGCACCGCCAGGATTCTCGCGTTGCGCACGACCAGCCCATCCCGGCCAGTCACTGTAAATGGCTTTCCCTGCTGCGTGTCCGCCTTCAGGGTCGGCAATACGCACGAGGTAACGTCCCCAATCGGGGTACTTGATATTTATCTTGAATGAACCTTTGCCATCACTTGTGGTGCTGCACTTTCCAGATGAAATCGGCACAGTGCTTTCGCGACCTACATAGCTGGCCAGGTCATCACCACCGGACTCCCACCACCAGCGCCACTGCACTTTGTATAGCGACCATGAAAGGCTGTCAATCTTCACAGGCTTGCCTTGTGCATCAAGCGTCACGACATCAATTTTGTGGTCGGTATCTGTGAGCAACATGCTGCGCTCTTTGTCGCCCTTCGGCATCTTCAGTCCTACGAAGTTTTCATAAGGCGCATAAGGAATCGAGAAACGGTCAACAGAAAAATCACCACCTTCCTCAAATACTTTCACGGAAAAATTTGCATTCACCATTCCCGGTGCACGGTCTTTCAAGTCGAAATCCATTGATACCAAAGCTTTGCCTTCTGCATTCATGTATGAATCAAAAATGACTTGCTCCTCCGCATCGAAATCGCGAATGGGGTCATCAAAAACATAATCGTTGTACTTGTCGAATTTGGTAGTGGTTTCTGTGAATGTTGCACTGACCATCGCCTTCAGATTTTTTGCGACTGCACCATGCAGCCACTTCGCGCTCAGTTCTCCTTTTATATTTTCATCGAGCGCGGTTATTTTTTCCTTGCCGAAATCAAGCGCGAGTTTCAGGCGATTCGGTTTGATGGTTTCAACTTTCAATGATTTGGAAAACGTTGCACCACCCACGCGAACATTCGCTGTGTAGTTTCCTGTCTCCGCATCGTCATCAGTCTTGCAGGTGAAATTGTAGAAGCCGTTTTCGCCTTTGCTCTTCACCATTTTCGTCACCACCTGCCCCCGCGGATTTACCAACTCGAAGTTGACAGGATGAATGGCAGGAAGAGTTTTTCTTTCGTCCTCAAGAATGAATGAAAGGAAAAGCGTATCTCCCGGACGCCACACACCACGTTCACCGTAGATGAATCCTTTCAGCCCCTTTTGTGTTTGCTCTCCTTTAGTATCGAACGTTGAAAGTGAAAGTGTGTGGTCGCCATCGAGTTTCAGGTAACCGCGTTGTTTATCTTTTTTCGCTACGAGAAGAAATGGATTGCCTTCGAGTTTATCCACTTTCGCTTGTCCTTTTTCATCGGTCTTCATTTTGGCAAGCGATTGCTGCTGGTAGTTCAGCAACTCGATGTCCACTCCTGCAAGCGGCTTGGTGGACTTCATATCAGTCACCGCGAAGAACATCGAGTTGTCCGTCCCCTTCTTCGCAATAATGCCGAGGTCTGATGCAAAAATGTTTTTCGCTTCCGGCCTGCGCGATTTGTAGTAAGCATCGTCACAAGGATTGTCGCGCTGGTCGTATTCATAATCCCAATCATAGTCGCCTTCGTAATAGTCCCCGTAATAGTCTTCGGAATAATCCCAATAGGAGAATTCATCTTCATCGTTTTCATCAGCATCGGCTTCCTCCATATCCTTCATGTTGTCATCGGGTTTGGGGTCCTCATGACCTTCGCAGTGGTATAGCGAATACGCCTTTTTGAAACCCACTTCAACACGATAGATAGCACCGGGTTCAGCCTTGATGATTTTGTTGAGGTCGAGATAAAATGTATTCCAGGTTGAAAGGTCTTTGCCGTTCTCACTGTTGAGTTGCACTGTGGTTTTTTTTACTGCTCTGCCCACGCGCCTCATCTCATTGTCTCCGTTCAAATCATTCACCTGAAGAAATTGCGGAACGTTGTCTTCATACACACGAATCACACGAACGTCAACCGCGGAGAGATTCACCGCTTCAAACGGAAATGCAAGACCATCAGTGGACGGAAGGATGACACGTTCGGGATCAGGAATTTTCACTGCCGGTTTTATCTCTTCGAATACTAGTGTGAACACCTGCTCGCCTTTGCTTTTATATCCCATGATGTTCTTCACTCCCGGATGGATGTTCACCACATGCGAACCGCTGAGGCGGTAACTCGGATACACTCGCAATTCGTTTCCTTCAATGGAGAATCGTTCGCCTGTCATGTTCGGCATGTCCACTAGTCCATCGAGGTCTTGCCCGGCATCGAGCGGATCACTGAATTGCAATTGGATGTATTGTTCCGGTTGCTGAACAACGTTGAAGAAGAAAACTTTGAAATCACCCAACGCAGGAATTTCCTGCTCCAGTTGTCCTGCCTGTTCCGCTTCAACTGATTTACCATCCCACTTCAACAGAATCTTTCCGGCCTGCTCAGTGCGCGAGATGCTGTCTATTGTAAAAGTGTGAATGTGCGGGTCGGCATCATGTGTCCACGTCACAGCGAGACCGTTGTTGAATTGGGAAGATGTAATGGTTTGCGAGAGCGCGTTGTTGTCGCACGCATCCATGGTGTTCAAGGTGCCCGTGAGTTTCATCCAGCGCAAATCATCGTTTTTATACGATGAAATACCGGTGACCTTCATTTCCATGTGTTGTTTCATAGGTTGGAATGAGAAACGGAAGCGCTTCATGTCATCGGGCAACTGCTTTACAATTTTGCTGAGGTGAAGTGTGGCCTCGTACATCTCGCCACGTTTCATCCAGCCTTTCGGAGTATACTCAAGGGTCTGGTTATCCACCCAGCGCAACTCACCTTCAATGGTAGGGGAGAACTCCAGAAGTTTATCCTGCACCACTTCGCCCACCGCCACTTCTCCGGCAAAGGCATCGGTGAGCCTTATGCGAATGGGACTGGATGCGGAGATGGTGCCGCTGGTGAAAGCCGAGATGTATTGCGCGAATTGCGGATCGAAAGGGATAGCAGTTTTCTTCCTGCAGCCCATGCCGAAGAGAAATACGAGTGCAATCAATAACACTAAAGCTGAAGATTGCAAATTGCCAATTGCATGATGGGAATTTTTTACTGAGGCGGTAATAGACACAGCTTTCGCAGAAGGAGGCTGGTCTTCATCGGAAGAAGTTTCTTCGATGCTGGAGGGGTTGTTTTGCACGGATGGATTTCCCGAAAACAAGAAAGCCACGCATGACGTGGCGGAACGCAGAACACTAGCAGGGTTCATTTGGTTTTTATGTTGGTTTTACGAAAATGATAACAGGCGGGAAAGGTGCTTATTGTGTGGAGAAGAAAAAAAACTCAATGCCGGGCTAAATGTTCGACTTTGATCAACATAGTCTTGCTCCTTGTACTTCAGTATCGCCTCCTTATGGAAAGTATTCAAGTCTTGAGTTATAACGTTTATATATCAAAGTCACTCTCAAGCCCGGACTGTATATCAGTGGGGTCATCATCAAGTTGAATTTCCTTGATTGTCCAGTTGTTTAGTTCATTATCCGAATCCTGCAAGTGTCAGTGAAAGATTAAGAAACCGGGAACAGTCGCTCAACGCATATCGCGCATCCCTGTCCCATTGTCTTAATTTTTCTATGTTCATGCTGAAGTTGATCAATAGGTTTGCATCTGACTCAAACACTTTCAAATGATACGAAGTATAGCCCTCGCACTTTTACTAAATGCAATGACCGCGATCGGCCAATCCCCTTGCAAGGAAATTGTTGCTTACTACCCCAACTGGCAGTGGTACGACCGTGCACAATTGGTGAAGCCAACCACAATTGATTACTCAAAATACACCGTCATCAATTATGCTTTTTTTTCCCCACAACCCAATGGCGCATTGATAAGCACCGACAGCTGGGCCGATGAAAATCTACTTCTCGGTCCCATGAACTGGCAATTGAATATGCCGGATGAAACACAATCACTTCCGTACTTGTGTCATGAGAATGGAGTGAAACTTCTTGCTTCGCTGGGCGGCTGGACGTTAAGTTACCATTTTCCAGCAATCGCTGCCAGCGCTGCAACGCGGGCCACGTTTGCTGATAATTGCACCAACCTTATCGAGCAATACAATTTTGATGGAATTGATATTGACTGGGAATATCCCGGCTATTCACCCAATGGCGGAACGGTTGCGGATGAAGCCAACTACACTCTGTTGCTTCAGCAGGTTCGCGATTCGTTGGATGCCCTCAGTGCAACAACAGGAAATGAATATCTGCTCACCGCAGCGTTGCCTGCCGGCATTTCCAACATGAACAACATTGACTGGAATGCGATTGAAAACATTCTTGATTTCATGAACATCATGAGCTACGATTTTTTTGGGCCGTGGGATGCAACGTGCAATCACAACTCGCCATTGTATGCAACGGCACAGGGTAATACATCTTTCAATTGTGCTTCTGCCATCAACACACTCATCAACACATTTGGAGTTAGTGAAGAAAAACTTGTGATGGGCATTCCATTTTATGGCAGAAGTTTTAAGACCTTGGGAACGCCAGCGTTGTTTGCATCCGTGCTAAATAATTCGGCTGATAACATCACTTTCAGTGCTGATGAAGGCACCCCGCTTTACTACAACATTCTTCTGCAACAAAATCTTTTTAGCACGCAGTGGGATGCGCAGTCGCAAGTTCCCTTTCTCACCGGCAATGGTTCGCTAAACACATTTGTGAGTTATGATGACACCACCTCGGTTGCGCTAAAAGCGCAATTCATTCTCAACAACAACCTGCGTGGAGCTATCATGTGGGAATTGACTGGCGACTATTTAGAAACATCGCCTGGCAGCGGAGTGATTGCTGCAACACCTTTAGCCAGCAAATTGAACGAGGCATTGTGCGAAGGTTTTGTCCTGGAAATTTCAGGTTGTACAAATGCAAATGCCACTAATTACAATCCACTGGCGACAATTGACGATGGTTCGTGCATCGTTCCCGGCTGCATGTATCCGCAAGCGCTCAACTATAATGCTACAGCAACCTTTGACAACCTCTCCTGCATTTTTCCCGAAGAACAAAATTGTGCTTCCGACCTGAATAATGATGGCGTGGTGAACATCTCGGATTTGTTGCTTTTTATGGCGGACTTTGGTGGAGTGTGCGAATAGGGCACAATTGCTTCCAACAACTTGCTTTTGCTAAGCGGGCACTTTTTTAGTTCATGATTTTTTTTCAAATCATGTGAACGCCTTTCTCGTTGGCGGATAAGACCTAATCAAATCTTACAAAAATTATTCAATATGAAAAAGTGGGAGACCGAAGCCGGAAGCAGAGGATGATTGTCGCGGGGTCTCGCGGACACGGTTACGTTTTGGGTACAGGTTGAAAAACTGGTGCCCTATAGATTTTCTTATCAGTCGTTATGCTTGTCTTTGTAAATCAACGATTTTATCATAAACAATTTTCACGTCTTCAATCAATTCTAAGCTTGCATATTGCTTTCCACCAGGCAGGTCTCTGCCTGGCATCTTTGAGTTTCCGCTGTCATTTGGGCCAAATGTTATTGTTCCACTTTTGTCAGGTTTTTGAGTGTATGATATTTCCGATACGGACTTAAAGTTCAGGGATTCAATTTCCTCCCGGAAAATACCTGATTTCATATTGATTCTGTCCTTTGTTATCCCATATACCGTTTTTGCTCTTTTTCTTGCATCAAGGAAGAAACGCCCGATGAGTAAATAAAGTCCAATCAAAATAAAAGGTATCCCAAACAGGGAAAAGAATATCGGTGCTCCCATTTTTATTGAAGTAAATTCCCAAAATACTGTGAAACCACACCAAAGCAAACTAAACGGGATTATGAAAAAGTCTGTGCGTTTAAACAGGATACCGGTTTGAGGTCGGCCTGTCCAAATGAGTTTTTCGCCCGGACGCAAGATGGGTCCTATTTCATTTTCAATGTCGTAATTCGTGATAATCATGGGTCTGTTTTTTTAGGCTGACCGCTAACACCCGGGAGATGTTCGTCTAGACGTTCATAGCGTCAAAAATATGGAGCAACAGGTATTGATCATGTGAACCCATAGGGTTTAGGCGCTGAGGGAGCACATCACATTGCCTTAGCTTCTTGTTCGTTGCCTGTTGAATACTCCTGATCCCCGACTCAGTATCAGTACTTGTACTAATTGACCAAATCCGTGGCCACCGAAAAATGATTGGATGGTCCGGCAAGATGGTAGATGGCACGTCCGTAACTGAGATGAAAACGCTTGACTTTAAATCCCACGCCATAAGAAAAACCTGCCATGCCCGGACGATCCGAAATTTTCAACTCCTGCCTTCTCCGGTAATTGTAACCAAGCCGGAATTGGATGTTTTCCGAGATAATAAATTCTACACCTAACACAGCATGACGCATTAGTTTATCGCCTAATGGCCAGCCTTGCTGGTCCACCACTTCACCGGTGATGGGATCGGTAAAGGTTGTGTTGTTCGGGTCGTTGTAAGTGAGGTCGCGTTTCTGTAAATTTTCTGCCACCACATTAAAACGAAACGGTGCATGTTTCAGCCTTTTGGTGATACCGAGCTGAATTTCAAACGGAAGTCTATCTGCATCATTGTTCGCGTAAGAATCAAGTTGCAAACCTGCATTGCGAAGCACCAACGACGCTGTGAAGTTGTGAATTGGTTTATGATAAGTGGCAGCCATGTCCAGCGCTGCACCGTAGGCCAGTTGGCCAGCCAGGTTGGAATAGATAAACTTCACATTAGCGCCCAGGCTGAAAAGTGAATCGAGTTGGTATCCTCCACCTGCGTTAAAAACATAATCGCCCGCGGTCCATTGTCCCGTGGATTGTCCTGTGGCATCCGTTGTTTCGGAATTGCCGAACGACATGTATTGCACAGTGCCAGCCAGTACAAGTTTCCTGTTGAGCGTATGGGCATACGATGCGAAACCAAAATTTCCCCCGGAGAAATAGTCCACATAGCTCAATGCAATTTTTCCATGCACAAGGGTATCAAGCAGCGATGGATTGGCAATGCAGAGGTTGAGGTCACCATCTTTCATAGCGAGGTAATTACCGCCCATTGAAGCCACGCGGGCGGAACCTGAAAAGTTGAGAATAGGAAAAGCATGTGTGCCTCCTATCTGTGCGAATGCATTAAAAGAAATTACAAGAAGAAAAAAGAATACGAGACGGTGGAACTTCACTGGTGTTTTGGTTTGATGATGAAGGAGTACAACTTCATGGGTGTAAAATTATTGTGCGAGTTTACACAAGAATGAATTGTTTGCTACGAGACCACCAGACTCAATACCTATCGAATCGAAGTTGAAATTTATAAATCGCGCTTCTGCACAATACGCCATGAAAGCCCCATTACGAGAACCAGGTAAACAAATGCAATGATGAGCGCATCTGTAGGAATGTGGTCAAGACCGGGAAACATGGCCAAGTGCGGTATCACCCAGGGAATTAAGCGGTGAGTTGCTTCTACCGGGAAAATGTTGGAGACAAAATCCAATTCATGGTACCGGAGAATTCCAATGGTGATGGGTTCAAAAATGTACATCCAGAAAATGAGAAGGGCAATGGTTAGCCCGGACCTGCGCAGCAACAATGCAAAGAGTAGTGACAACATAAGGAACAACACCACATGAATCCAGTAGGCTCCGAGGAAACCAATGTTTGAGAAAATTGCTTCTAAAGAAACTTCGGTTGACGAGGTTAATCCCGCCACAAGGCCAAGCACGAGAACAAGCAGGGTTGCAGCAGTTGCAAGTGCAAGGACTAAGTACCATTTGCTGAGGAGCCATTCTTTCCGGCTCAATCCGTCAATCACATTTTGCCGGAGTGTGCGATAATCAATTTCATTGGTCACGCTCACCACCACCACAAACGCCATAAAGATGCTCAGCATCTTGTACACATAGGCGAGGTTGTGCCATATCTCCGAGAAATCAAAAACGGGAAGTTGTGTGAACTTTAAGCCCAACGCATCGAGGCTTTGACCTGATTGTGTTTCCAGCCAATACAATACAATCTTGAATCCAATAGGAATACTCAGGAATGCTACTATCCAAAGGATGAGCAGCACACGGAAATAACGCGCACTCCACAACTTGGTGAATTCTATACTAAGTAGCCTGCGCATTGTTTTCATTCAATATCCGAAGGAATTTTTCTTCAAGTGATTTGTGTCCTGATGAAAGGTGACTGAGCACAATTCCCTTTTCAAAGAAGGCTTTGTTCAACTCAGCAGCATTGATTCGCTCTTCAGTTTTCACCACCCATTTCTCCCCCGCTTTTTCTTTTGAAACGATGAAGGGAAAATCTTTCAATGCATTTTCGATTGCATCAGAACTCTCTCCCTCTAGTTCGAACGAATGGTCGCTTTCAAGATCGCGCTTTACGTTTCCGGTGTAGAGCAATTTTCCTTTTCCGAGCACACAGAAATCAGTACACACTTTTTGTACTTCATCCAAAAGGTGACTTGCAAGAACGATTGTTTTTCCATCCGATGCAATGTGGCGAATCAACTCGCGGATGTCAGCAATGCCTTGCGGGTCCAGGCCGTTGGTGGGTTCGTCAAGAATCATGATGCGAGGGTCACATAACAATGCGGATGCAATGGCAAGCCGCTGTTTCATCCCCAGGGAATAGGTTTTGAACGCATCGTTTTTCCTTTCGAGCAATCCCACAGTTTTCAAAACCTCATCAATGCGTGATTTAGAAATTTCTTTTATGAGACACACCACTTCCAGGTTTTTCCGGGCTGACATGTACGGATAGAAAATGGGACGTTCCAGAATGGCCCCCACTTTTTTCCTTGCTTCATGATTTGTTTTTTCACCAAACCAACTGAAACTTCCGGAGGTTGGATTAGTGACACCAAGCAACATTCCCAGCGTGGTTGTTTTGCCACTGCCGTTTGGTCCCAACATGCCGAATACCATTCCTTCTGCAATGTGCAGGTTGAGTTCATGCACCGCACGAATGCGCCCGAAGTTTTTTGTGAGTTGTTGTGTTTCCAGAAGAACACTCATAGAGCCTCACTTAAAAATGTCACGGTTTTGTAGCAGTGTTTGAAGATTTTCCAAGTCGCGTAAGCCATTGATATCCTTCATTTCAATAGTGCCGTTCAATTCAAAAACCTGTAGTTGAAGCGAATCGGAAATGATGGCTACAAGATTCCGTAATTTGGAATCACCTGAAGCCGATTTAGCAAAAACATTTATTGAGCTTCCCTTGCCTTGTGTGCCAATTAGTTTTTCGTAGCCACCATTTGTAAGTGCGGCTTCAAGTTCAGTTGAAAGCTTTTCATTCGCTTTAGTTTTAAATTGTTCGAGGCGATTGGTGTGTTTAAACAGGGGACGGAATTCATCCGATTCTGCCACGGCCACCGCTGTCTTCAGAACGCTTTTGCGGTAAACAGAAAATTTCTGATCATCATAGGTTTGATGGAGCAATTCCATAGCAGGGCTTGATTCAAGAGGCCTGCCCGCCATCAAAAAAGTAAATGCAAATGCAACAAGAATGGAGCCGATGACTGCCTTCACTTCTTCAGGTTTTCGAGTTTTTCCATTCCTTCAATATTTACCACACGGGCGAGTTTGGAGAGTTGGTTCAGGTCTATGTCACCAGTTATGGACATGATGAAAAACTCACCAGAGGATTCGCCAATCATTATAAGTTCTTTCACAACACCGGTTTGTTCTTTAATAAAGAAGCTGAGGTTTTCTTCGGCATCCTGCACGCTCATCATCAACTCGAATCCCATCATTTTTGTTTTCACAGCGGCCTGGTAAGTTGCTTTCGAGTTGGTAGCTTCCTCGTTCACCAGAAATCGAAGTCCCTTGAGCTTCGAAATGGTTTTGAGCATTTCTTTCTCTTCTTCTGTCTTCCCTTCTATGTGTGTAAAAAGGGTAAACATCTTTCCCGAAACCGACACTAACGTGAACGAAGGATCGGTTTCGTATTTCGAAAAGAATTGTGTGATGCCATCGCTCTGTGCATGGGCAAGCACAGCGGTCATCATCAGGATTGCGAGGCTGAATATTTTGTTACTCATGAGGTTATTTTTTTGCATTCGTGAGACTTCGTTTTCATTTACTTTATTGTTCAGATGTTGGTTTTATCCGAACCTGTGCCTCATCAAATTTCGAAAGCATCATGGTTTGTTCTTGTCCTTTGTTGAGTTTAGATGAAATGAGAAGTAGCGCTGACTTGGTTTGTTCAAATGCCCTCATTACTTCTAAGTCCACTGGTTGTGTTGTATTTGTTGTTTGGGTAATCTGCACTGGAGGTTCATCAGTTTTGAAAACCCATTGGCTTACTGTAACAAGTCCCACAATGAAAATTACCGATGCTGCGATGCGCAGCGTCCATCTGAAGGCAGTAGTTCTTTGTTCCTTGTTCCTGATGCGCGACATAAGTTCATGGTCGAACGATGAGTCGAGCCTCATGGAACAGGATGATGAAAGTGCAAGGAAATACATCGCGTCTTCCTCCATTCCTTTCGGTGATGGATTTTCATTGAAAAACTTTTTGAGCCAATTTTCCTCGTGCGAAGATGTTTCGCCTGCCCAGAATTTTTCGAGCAATGGTTTTATATCAGTTGTGTTGTAGTCCATAAGCATTCAATTCAGTAATTTTTTCGCGGATAGTTTTTCGTGCACGGTGCAAATACACTTTCACCTGCGACATTTCCAATCCTGTTATCTCCACCAATTCTTCGTAGCTCTTTTCCTGGAAATCGCGCAACTCTACCAATTCGCGCTGCACCACAGGTAGAGTATTCATAAAGCGGATCACGTGCTGCACCATTTCCTGAAGTTCCATCTTTTCCGAATGAGGTTTTTCAAAGCGCTTCCCCCGATGAATCACCTTGAGGTGCTGCTGCCGGATGTTTCCCACACGAATTTTATCCAGCGATCGGTTGCGCACCATTGTCATACACCACGCCTCAATGTTCTCGTAATCCGCCAGTGGTTTTCCGCTTTCCCACATCTTCAGCATTACTTCCTGCACCGTGTCACGCGCTTCTTCTGCATTGGTTAGCAACCTACAGGCAAAGGCGTACAACTTGTTTTTCAACGGAAGTACGTTTAACTGGAATTCGGCTGTTGTCATGGGCATTGGCAGTGCGAAGACGAGCGAGTATGAATTGGGTTACAAAGGTGGGCAAAAAGAAAAAAATGAAAAAGGCATTGGCAAAGGTCAGGGTCGGTAATTTGCGCTTGTAAACCTTATCATGAAATTGTTTAGACCCCTTCTCTCAAAGACATTGATCCCCATCTGACAAATTGATAGGCTGCCGGACCAGATTTTCACTGTTTTGAGAAAATAGAAACGGCACAACAATCCATAACTCAACTTTTCAACTTTCAATTTTAAACACTTCACCGAGCAACTTTTCATCAAGCGTCTGCGATCAACATTCAACCTTCAGCCAGCACCTTTCCAGAAGTATGGGATTTCGATTCGTTCAATTCATCAAATCTGAATGAAATGGAACGGAACTTGCCAAACGCGCCCCGCAATTTCAATTGCGCTGAAAGAAATGTTAAAACATTCTGTACCCACCAACCCAAAAATCAACTTTGGCGTCATCAAATCCCAATTGATTTTAGTATGAACCTGCACATCAACAAATCTTCTTTTTTGGCCATTGCGGCCTGCATATTCTTATGTATGGCAAGTATGGGACAATCTCCCAAACCAACATCACCTACCTATATTAAGGGACACATCACCGGACTGAAGGACACGGTGGTTTACATAGCGAACTATTACGGCAACAAACTTTATTACAACGACACATCAAGGGTTGACTCCAAAGGAAATTTCACTTTCCCCGGCAAACCGTTTAACGAATGTGGCAAATACGCCCTGGTGATGCCCGGCCCTAAATTCTTCGATTTCATAGTTGCAGAAGAAAACATTTTTATTGAAGCGGATTCTTCCAACGCGATTGACAAACTGAAGATTAAGGAATCGGTAAACAACAAAATTTTCTTCGACTATATCCGCTTTATCAATGACCGGAGAAAGGAACGCGAGCCTATTGACAGTGCGTTCAAAGCCATTGATTCGCTTCACATACATCCTTTGGGCGACAGTCTTTATCTTGAAGAAGACAAAAAAGCAAAAGACGAACTGAAGAAGCCATGGATTGAAAAACTGAGCACCTTAAACAAAAAAGTGGTTGACTATCAAAAAGATCTTATTGCAAAAAATCCAGACCTGCTGGTTTCAAAACTCATCAATATGAGCGCGGACATTATAGTACCTGATGCACCTGCGGATTTGAAAGAAGAGGAAAAGCCGCGCTGGCAGTACTACTGGTATCGCAATCATTATTGGGACAATGTGGACCTCACCGATCCCAGACTGGTGCGCGACCAGAGCTACCATAAAATGCTGGATAAATACCTCACCCAAACGCTGCCGCAAATTCCTGACACCATGTGCGCTGAATCAAAAAAACTGATTGAACGCACTGGTAACAATGCTGACGGGTTTAAGTACATCGTACATCAATGCACTTATCTGGCTGAAACATCCAAAATCATGTGCATGGACAAATGGTTTGTGTACCTGGTGGATCAGTATTACAAAACAGGAAAAGCCACCTGGCTCAAAGAAGATAAACTGAAGAACATAATTGAGGCCTCTGATGAAAAACGATTCTGTCTTTGCGGTGAAATTGCACCCGATATAATTTTGCCCGACACCACCGGAACCCATTGGGTGAGCATGTACGGCATGAACACCAAGTACACCCTTCTGGTAATATGGGAAGCTACTTGTGGCCATTGCAAAAAAGAAATTCCGAAACTGCACGAACTTTATCTGAAATGGAAGGACAAAGGACTTGGAGTGTACTCCCTGGAAGGAGATTTGGAAAACGATAAGTGGGTAAAATTTGTAAAAGAGAAAGGTCTTACCTGGACTAATGTGAGTGATACACCCGAAATAATGCAGCAGGATTCAGCCAATAAACTGATGTGGAAAGGCGTCACCACTGTTCAAAGTCTCAACTTCCGCAAAACGTTTGATGTGAGCAGCACACCCAAAGTTTTCCTGATGGACAAAGACCATAAAATAATTGCCAAACAATTAAGCTCCGAGCAACTGGATGAACTGCTGAACAAACTGGAAAAGGGCGAAACAATAGATACTTCGAAAATGAAAGCGACCGAATATGAAGACGAGGATGAAGAAACCCCACAATCCCCTAAAAACAAACCCCAGCCGAAACAAGGAGCAAAACCGAAGCAATAGACAAAGGGGTCCCGATAAAAATCGGGATTCCGCTACGCTTCACAAAAGGCAAAAAGCAAAGGACAATAGGTTAATTCCCACACTCACATCTCACTCCCCACAATCAACTCGTAAATAACCAACCCAATCAATAACCAATACTTATACTAAACAAAAAAGCGCCACGCATATTTCGTGGCGCTTTTTTTATTGATTACTATCGCTAAAATATTTGCGCGGCATGATTGATCTGGACAAAATACTGGTGAAAGGAATTGGCAAAAAAGAGATTGAACATGTTGCTGCAATCGCAGCGAAAGATAAAAAACTTTATGATGAGTTAGTCAGTATTTCACTCAACAATGAAGGCACACTAGGGATGAAAGCCTCATGGATTGCCGCCAAAGCATCGGAACACAATCCGGGTTTTGCATCTCATCATTTCGATTCCATAGTTGCAAGGCTGGAAAAAATTCAGACCACTGGCATACAGCGTGAAGTGGTAAAAATTCTTCTTCATTCAACAATGAATGACGAGCGTTTGGGCAAAACCGTTCAGCTGTGTTTCTATTTCCTTCGAAGTTCCAATTGCGATGTTGCCGTGAAGTATCATGCAAAAAGTTTTATTGAAGAAACATGTAAGAATCATCCAGCGTTGATTGATGAATTTTTGATGGAATTGGAACCACTGCTCGAACAGCACACAGAAGCGTGGCAAGCGCAAGTGAAAAAAACAATGGAACGATTGAAGAAGAGAAAACAAAAAAGCCTTCGATGAATGAAGGCTTTAATTTTTTGTAGCGAGATCGAGACTTGAACTCGAGACCTTGCGATTATGAATCGCATGCTCTAACCAGCTGAGCTACCTCGCCAATTTTTTTTAGGGGCGCAAATATAGAAGCATCACAACACCATGAAATCCGAGTCCAAAGGTTGCAGTTCGAAAATCACATTAAAGAAATGACACCGCCAACCACTTAAAACTATCTATTCTTGCACAAATCCTAGAAAGATGGCAAAGGAAAAATTTGAGACAGAATTTTACATCAGAACCTCCGATAGTGTTCTCTTCAATTGTATGATTACCCCCAGCGGTTTGGAAGGCTGGTTTGCCGACAAGGTGAACATCAAAGGGGATGTGTTTACATTCCTTTGGGAGGGCGAAGAACGTTCGGCAAGACTGGATTCAAAAAAGAAAGACCAGTGGGTAAAATATGTATGGCTCGATGATCCTGCAGAAGCAACCTACATGGAAATGCGCATCAGGATTGATGACATGACCAACGACCTTGCACTGGTGATTACTGATTTTGCCGAGCCCGCTGATGTGAAAGATGCCAAAATGATTTTGGAAACTGCTGTGGACGAATTGAAGAGAATTCTCGGTTCGTAATCATGGCTTGATTCACATCATTACACTTCCTTCCCTTTACTTCTCTGCCTGCTTTTTTCCGGGCTTTCCGTTACTTTCGCGTTCCTATCAAAAAAATAATTATGAGAAGCATTCTTTACTTATTGTGTCTTGCATTGAGTGTGAACCTCTGTGCGCAAGTCAACCTTCAAATACCTGTGCTCAACTTATCATCCACTGATCCAGACTGGGCCGGTTTGATGAAAGCCGGTGACGCGAATTACTTCGACATCGTTAACCTGCACAATGCTTCGTGGCCAAAGATGCCAGCCACTCCTGGTCAAGGCTACAAAGCATTTGCGCGGTGGCAATACCTGATGAGTATGCGGGTAGATGAGAATGGCAACATGCCATCGGGACAAGAAATAATTCATCAATGGCAACTGCTGAAACAATATCAATCCAACCGTTCACTTGCCGGCAACTGGCAACAGTTGGGTCCTATAATCGATGCTGTTACCACCCGCGATCATATTGAAGGTGTGGGAAGAACTTCTGCCGTTGCATTTCATCCCACTGATGCAAACATTATTTATCTGGGAACACCTGCCGGAGGTTTTTGGACCAGTGCTAACGCTGGTCTTTCATGGACTACAACAACAGATGATTTACCTACGCTCGGAGTAAGCGCCATTGCTATTGATGCCGCAAACCCGCAACTGATTTACTTAGGAACTGGCGATCGCGATGCTGCCGATGCTCCCGGAATGGGAGTAATGAAAAGCACCGATGGAGGCGCCTCCTGGGAGTTTGCAAATGCAGGAATTGAAAGTGCATCAGTAGGTGTTATACGGCTTCTGCCTGGCGGTGTCATTTTAATTGGCACCAGTGACGGTGTGCATCGCTCCACTAACGGTGGCGATTCATGGACGTTAACTTCCGGCAACACGGTGGACTATCGCGACATGGATGTGCATCCCACCAATCCCGATATTGTGTACTGCACTGGTGGTGGAAAATTTTTCCGTTCAATTGATGCTGGACTAACATGGGATTGGGTGCAGGAAGGTATTCAGAACGGATCCCGAATGGTAATTGCCGTATCGCCCGTAAATCCGGATTACGTTTATGTTTTGCGTGCAAATACGTATGAATTCCGCGCACTTTATCGCTCCACCGATGCAGGTGTAAATTTTGTTGAAATGAGCGATGCCCCAAACATCCTCGGATGGGCCGCTGATGGCTCAAGCGATGGTGGCCAGGCATGGTACGACCTCTGCATTGAAGCCGATCACGAATTGAGCGATGTGATTTATGTAGGTGGAATCCGTGTAAAAAAATCGGTGGACGGAGGAGCAACGTGGATTGATGTCAACTCGAACTACCTCCACGTTGACCAGCATGAAATGATAGTCTCTCCTCACAACAACGATTTGTACCTTGCCAATGATGGTGGACTCTATCATTACGTTGACAACACCGAGTGGCTCGACATCTCGAATGGTTTTGTGAACGGGCAGATATACCGACTTGGACAATCGCCCCACAATCCCAACCGCACTTTAACTGGTTTCCAGGATAACGGTACTGCGGAATTTAATGGTGCACATTGGCAGAAAAGAGGCGGTGGCGATGGTTTCGAATGCGCTTATGATATCACTGATGAATCATGGCGCTATGGCTCGGTTTATTACGGAGACCTCTTTCGCACCAGCCCAGATTTCATCAACCAGAAGTTTTGTGGTTTTGAAGTGAATGACATTACAGAAAGTGGCGCGTGGAGTACACCCTTCATTCTTCATCCCACTGATCCCAATACCATGTTTGTCGGGTTGAAAAATGTTTGGCGTTCAATCAACATCAAGGATGAAGAAGCAGACAGCATTGCGTGGAAAAAGATTTCTTCCAATCTCGGTGGCAATGATCTGTCTAACCTGAATGCGTTGGAAATCTGTTCTTCTAATCACGCTATTCTTTATGCAAGCGAACCCAACCAGAAACTTTTTCGAACCAACAATTGCAATGCGGACTCTGTGATCTGGACTAACATTTCCAGCGCACTTCCCGTTGCCTATTCTCCAGTTCGATCCATCGAAACAGATCCCAGCGATTCGAATCTCGTGTACATCGCTTTTCACAACAACGCATACAAAAGCACTGACATGGGTGGCGACTGGGTGGACATCACTCCCACTCTACCGGACATTGTGATGAACAGTATTGTGCTCGATACATCTGGTGCCGAAGAAGCGTTGTACGTGGGGACAGACATGGGTATTTATTACAAGGATGCAACGATGACCGACTGGGTTCCGTTCAATTCCGGATTCCCACTCAACTCACGGGTAACTGAGCTTGAAATTTATTATGGGGCAACACATGCAGAATCGCGGTTGAAAGCTGCAACGTATGGAAGAGGTCTTTGGGAAAGTGATTTGTACAGCAGCGGCAGCATCACATTTCCTCCGCTTGCACTCCTGACACCTGATGATGAGACCAACGAAATTTTTGGTGACTTCGCGGTAACCCTCACTTTCCATCGCTCACTCGATTTTGTGGAGATGAATGACCTGAGTACCGATGATATCTGGGCCGACAATGCCACACTTTTTTCTATGACTGATGACGAAGGAACTTTTGGCAAAATCTTATCCTTCACACCAACCACTTATGGCGAAGTGAAAATTTATTTTGCTGACAGTCTTGCGACAGACAATGACGACCTTCCCAATCTTGCCAGTGATACGCTCACACTTTATTTCTCCGCACCACCTGAACCTTTCGGTATTTATGGACCCGGTGGTGTTGGTGATGACACGCAACTAACTTTCTGGCTTAGGGCAGATAGCGAAACTTTTGGCGACAACAACATTCCGGCTGAAGATGATGGGGATTCAGTTGAAGAATGGAGAGACAAGCTTGGTGGGCCGTATTTCGGTATTCAAAGTGATAACAACAACAAACCCATTTTGCTGACTGGAGAAAACGGAATCAATGGTGAGGCTACTCTTTATTTCGATGGTGAAGATGACTGGCTCGAAATGTTTGATGTAGTTCCCGGCCGCAGCATAAGCGGCTATGCTATGGTGGAAGCGGACAGCATTGCGTGGAATGATCACGGCTGGATTGCCAGTGCGCGGGAACCGAATGGCTACCTGATGCACCCGTGGAAAGAAGAGTCGCGCTACTCAGCGGAAGTTTTTGATCTCGAAGAAAATTATCTCGGTGGGCCTATCTACTACATTGAAGATGCTGCCGCACCGCGCATGTATGGTTTCATTTACCACCAGGATGATTTTCACCAGGTGTTTCATACTGTATTCGATGACCAGATGATAGCGTTTCCGGGTGCTGATATTGGCGACCGCGACAACACCACTTCCATTGACATTCACCTGGGATGGGATTACGAAGACCGGTTCGGGCAGGGGAAAATTGCAGAGCATTTTATCTACAACCAGCGCTTGCTCACTTCTCACCACACGCTTGTTGCCAATTATATGGCGAGTCGTTACACAACTGATATAGGGCCGCTTTCCAAATACAATCATCCCGATCAATCCAACGAAGTTTTCGGAATAGGGCGGGAAACAAGTTATGATCTTCACAACGATGCACAAGGTTCTGGCATCATCCGCATTTCAGATGATTTGGAAGTCCCGGAACCTTATTATATGATGATGGGTGATGATGGGGCTTCACTCGCAATGACTACTGAGTCGTATCCCATTATTTCATCCCGCACTGAACGCACATGGGGCTACACCGAAACTGGAACAAATGGAAACATTTATGTTCGTGTGGAAAAAGAAAGTTTCACCGGACTTTCCAGTTTGGGATTGATCATTTCTGAAAGTGATGAATTTGTTCCGGGTGAAAGTGTGGACTTTATTCCACTGACCGAAAACGGGGACTACCTCGAAGCCAACGTTGATTTTACAGGAAGCGGGGTATTCACTATTGGTATTACTCCGGAGGTGTCTGTCATCAATCCTGATTTTATTGAAATGAATGTGTTCCCCAATCCTGCGTTTGATGTACTGAACGTGCAACTGCGCAATGCGGGCAATTCCAATTGTTCAGTTCAACTGATGGATGCAACAGGAAGAATAGTGCTTGCAGAAAATTTTGCCACCAGAAAAACTGCGCTTGATATAAGCGGCCTTTCACACGGCATCTACACCCTGCGCGTGGAAGTGAAGGGAAAAACTTTTAATTGGAAGGTGGTGAAGAGGTAGGGGGGTTGATTGCAAGCATAATTGGAGCAATTCTTTTTTAGGGTTATCAGGTTAAGTCGCGAAAACCTGCCAATCGTCTTCTCCTTATATTCTCATCCCTCCCCTACCGGCCTCATCTGTCCTTCGGCCATATTCTCCTAAAGGAGAAGAGAGGCGGCCAAGGGTTTTTGGAGAAGAAAAGCGGACAATAGAGTTTGGAGAGGGCGGTTGCCACGATTGAAATTCAGGTTTCATTGCCTGATAATCTTTTCGCTCTGCAACACTTTTTTTCCATCGAACAAACTTAGGGTGTACATGCCTGCGGCCAACTCTTCCACATCCCATATATAAGTGATGTTGGTTTCTGTTGCGGTGAAACTTTTTGCAACTCTTCTGATTGAATCAATCAACTTGAATTCGCTGCCCACCGGAAAATCTTCTCCCACAAAAATGTTGAGCATTTGCGAAACAGGATTGGGCCCCACCATAAATCTTTTTCCATCTGCAGGCTCAGAATGACTTTCTATTCCGACAAAACAATCTGGATCGCAGCCCGGCACCAAACATCCACACGCATCCACTTTTACAATCCACCCCTGTTGGCTTACGTGGCAGTTTTCGGTGTAGCAGAGGTCGGTGGCTTCGCCACAAAATATGTAGCCACCATCTGCGGTGGCTTTTAGGTCATAGACTGCGTGTTTGTCAAAATCTTCGGTAACGTATCGGTAAAAACGCTCCCATTCTATTACTCCATCTTCCGATATTTTGATGAGCCATGCATGCCAGTCGTACCAGTTGCCATCGGGTGGGTGTTCGCCATAAGATGTGTATTGGTGGCCTATGCAGAGGTAGCCGCCATCGGCAGATTTTACGAGGTTTTTGTTCCATTGTTGCGGATAATAATCATAACTGGGAACAACAGACCATTGCACATTGCCCAATGTATCTACCTTGTACACCAGTGGTTTAATACCTGTGTTGCCCGTATTGAGGTTGTCTGTTGCGACCACAAGTTTACCGTCATCAGAAAACACCATTTCATTCGAATAGCCAGCGTCAAACTCAAAATTCTCTTCACCAAATTCCCACAAATAATCCGCTTCCCCATTTGGCTTTAGTTTGAAAGTGTGAGGTGTGGCACCAGTGTCACTTGTGTGCCCACCCCCCACAATCACCCCGTCATCCTGTGCGATTAATGATTCGCATACATCGGGGTCGGCAGCGGTGGCGTAGTTGTGTATCTAAAACAATTCGCCTGCGGGAGATATTTTGTAAATGGAAAAGTTGTTCCATGAGCCGTAGTTTACTGTATGCACGGCCATGTAAATGTTGCCTTGAGCATCGAGTGAAATGTACTCTGGAATGGCCCAGTTGTTTACGTCACCCGGTGAGGAAACCGGCCAGGGAGGGTCAAAGTCTTTGGTCTCAAGGGTGTCGCCTTCAAGGTTTATCCAGACGAGTGCGCTTTTCAAATATGAATTTGTTTTCCGGGTGGCTGCAAACAAAAACAACGTGTCGTTCAGTTGCCAGTTGGCATCATTCCCGGGAAAAAATTCGTCTGTTGGTTGTCCATAGTATTTTACAAAGTTGGTGTCACCTTCGGCACCGAATCCTGCTATGAACATATCGAAATGATAGCCCCCGTCCTTGCCAGTTGTGTCAATGATGACACCAACACTCATGTACCCGTTAACGGTTTCCCAAACATTAGTAGGCACGGAGTTAGGCCCGAATTCAAAACGCTTACTAAAAGTCTGTGCCTTTGAGCCAGATAAAAAACACATGAGCGCACAAAAAATTGCGCTCATGTGTTTGATTCTCTTATTTCTAATGCTGGATTTCAAGTTTGCCTTTGCACTGTAAGATTGGGCAGGTTCAATTCGTAGAAGTACATTCCTGCCGCCCATGTCCTTGTATCAACTGTAAGTATCTGTTCAGCATTTAGAATTGAATACGTTGCAACCAACCGGCAATAATTCCTACCGAACCAATCAGTGTAGTCCAAAGGTTTTCCATTCCTCAAAACAATTTCACCTGCTGTTTACCCGCTATCTTCTTTTCATTGTACGCTTCCCCAAATTTCTCTTTCCAATAGGTATCAAGTATGCGCTTTTGCAGTTTGTTGTCAGAGGTTATTTCCTCGGTGAGTTTCTCAACATGCTTACCGAAGGTGATGGTGTTTTTGGCTTGTGCCTTTGCGTCTTGCAACAGTTGTTTCAGGTGGTCCACATAAACATCAAATGAAACTTTGTTACGCTGAGATTTCACTCCTTTCAGGCTTTGCGCTTTTTTCAAACGCGCGTCTATCATTTGGTAAGTGGCCTTGTAGAGCGCCAGCAACACTTCATCACGTTCAGATTTTTTTGTGTAGCCAATGGCGTCCAGTATAGCTGAATCCAGTTTTACTCTTTCAGGGTTCACCGTCTTCAAACTGGTAAGCGAACCCAACTCTTCTTTGAAGTTTGTTGTTGCTCCAAGATTGACTTTTAGTTTTTGAAGGTTGAGGTCTATCATTGGGAAAGAGGCCAATTCATATGTTTCAATCTTACCTGCACCATCCCCCAGATTGCTTCGCATGATGAGTTGCTGATTCAGAAATGAAATGGTAGAGTTGAGAAACAGCCAAATGCTCTTTGCATTTTTTTCTGCATACACATTATGAAAATTGTTGTTAGTGTATGCTTTACAATAAAATGTTCTGCCGTATTCATTGATGATGTAGTTGAAACTCATGTCAGGCAAATTCTTCTGGCCCACATTGTACCAAAGTTTGCGCGCAGCCAATGACGAACTGTGGTTGATGTGCTCCTTCTTCGCATTTTGTATATACTTGAACACATAAGGACTATGTTTCTTCAAATCCTTCTTCTCATCATGCACAAGCAAGATGCTGTAAGTGAGTTTGGCTGGTTTGAATTCATAGGTGTCAACATCCTTTGGACTTGTGAGCATGGGTTTTAGGAATTGTTCTTCTATCAACCACAATTCACCAAAACCATTTTGCACCAAACGCAAACCATCCTTCTCTGCTGACTTCAAGGTGCGTAGGTTGTCGAAGTTATTGACCGCAACATGCAATTGCTGGTCGAGTGCTTTAGTGGTTATGTCTTTGACAATGAAAAAATCATTGCACCCTGTCATGTATCCACGAATCACATCCGCCAGCACACTAAGCGGTTTCCACTTGCCCTTTCCCTTTTCAAGTATATCGAAATACACCTTGGGTGCTTTCAAGAATGGACTCCACTTGCTGTGGCTTGCCAGTTCGGTTTGCTTCACACAATTGACACGAAAGTTGTCGTTCGTTTCATTCTTGCGTGTCTTTAGTATATAGTCGCGTAAGCCTTCCGAACCTTTGTGGGCTTTCAGCGCGGTTGCCAGAAATTCGGTGAAATAGATAAACCGAACAGTGTTGTTGTTGCGCAGGTCTTCATCTTTTTGTTTGCGCAAAATGACAATACTGGTATTGACAGAAGCAGTAGGGAAGAATCGTTCAACTTCGCTATCCATAATGGCAACGATTTCATAGTTGCGCAGCATGTATTGCTGCAAGTCTGTGCCGTAGTCGGTATCCAGCCAACTGTTTTGCACGATGTACGCAAGGTAGCCTTCGTTCTTCAGAAATATGCTGGCGTGGTAAAAGAAGTATGCGTAGATAGAAGTGCGTTGTGAAGGCTCAAAACCACACTCTTGCTTAATCATGTTTTGAATCTTAGACTTGGTAACTGTACCTAGCATCGTTCCAATATCTTCTTGTCTTGTGTAGGGGGGATTGCCGATGATGGCATTGAAATGAGGCAATAGTTTTCTGTCTTTCTTGCCCTCAAAGTCGTGCATGTCCAACTTGGTGTTCAGTGCTATGGCGAAGAAGTCCTTATTGAATATGCGCGGATAGCTTGCCCGCTTTGTATTGCGAATCGCAAGGTTCAGCATTGAGAGATATGCAGGATAGCCACTCAGGTCGTTGCCATAAATCTCATTGAGCAAGACCTCATGCCGCGCTCCTTTATCCTCCTCTTTGCAAAGTTGTTTTTTGCGTTCTTATGCACGTACCAGAAAAGTACCCGAACCACAAGAGGGGTCAAACACTTTGTCGTTACTTCGGTGGATGGCAAATGCATTTATCAAATCAATGATATGTGGTGGAGTGAAGTATTGGCCCAGCTTGTGACGCTCATCTTCGCGAATCAATTCTTCGAAAATGCGACCAATGATGTCAAACGGAATGTTGCTGAAATTGTAGTGACCACCTGTTTCAAGTATGTCCGTCACCAATTCAATAGAGGCATCACTTACAAATGGAATCTGGAAAATGATATCGGCTCTTTCGCCTATCAGTAACTCGAAGTCGCCTGTTATTTCCTTGAACTCCTCGAAGTATTCCCAAATAAGTTTTTCAAGTTGAGCAGGTGTTTTCACTTTGTCGCTTACCTGCATGGGGTGCAGGCGGTGCCAAGTCTGATTGTCCACATAGGCTTTGTAGAAAATCAACTTTGAAATCAACATCAACACAGCAATGTGCGTGAGGTTTTCTGTTTCTTCAAACTTGGTAGGAACGTTCCAAAGTTGGCTTTGCGTATAGCGTGTGATGTTCTTTTCAAACTCTTTGTTGCTCTTAAACTTCTCCCATACTTTTTGGCTTATGGGCGGGGCATACACCTGAATCAGTTTCTGAATCTTGAAGATGAACAGTTCATCAAGGTTGATAAACTTGATGGGTTTGCGGTCGAGAATTTCTAGAGCGCGGTCGAGGTAATACTCAGCGATGGAGCGCAGCTTCTTTTCTATGTCTTTGCCCGGTGAGTAGCTGGCACTAAGTCTGGCAATGTCAGCAAGGGTGAAGAAGCCATCGTTAACACTCACCCTTTCGTCCACCTTGTCTCTGTCGAAAAAACCACAAGCAAGTAAATTGCACACACCGAAATACCTGATGTCAAGCCGCTGCGCCCTGCCAACTTCGCGCAGCAGCACATCACCATTGAATACCGTTCTGCCATCTCTGGCCGTTGGGTCTTTCAGTTCGAGAAAAAAAATGGGCTTGTCATTCTTGCTCTTCAAGGTGATGTCTGCCCGCCCCTCTTCTAGCGTGGTGTAAGGATGTATGCGGTTTTGCAACCCCCTCTCCTTAATCAGTTCAGTAAATATGGTATTGAGTGTGCTTTGTAGCTGGCGTTCGATTTTCATAGAGAGCGTTTCAGTAGAGACGGTTCATGTTTGGCGATTCAGACTGTTAGCGTAATTGTTGTTTCATCCGTGCAATAGTAAAAAACTTTTCCCCACACCTATATATATAGGTCTCTGTCCCCCGACTTCGGATTACCCCTCCTTTCACCATCCCTTTGAAAACTTCCCTCTGCTTCTCACACTCCTTACCCGCCTTGCCAGGCATTTTACCCGCCTGCACACCGGCCGGTGGTGCGGGTGGGTGTTGGCCCATTGCAGTTTTGGGTGGAATGTCATCTTTACTCACAGGGTGAAGCTATGAATGGGTTGTAAGCGGAATCATAAGGGCACCTCAAAAAATAGTACATTTGATTTAAACAATAACCAGATGAAAGCACAAAGCAACACCGTTAAGGATATTTTATTAAACCTGCCCGAGGACAGGCTTGAACCCTTTAATAAACTGCACGATGTAATTTTAAAAAACCTGCCCAAAGGATTTGAACCCGCCATTAGTTACGGTGGTCTGGGTTATGTGGTGCCGCATAAACTTTACCCCTCAGGTTACCATTGCAAGCCTGAAGAGCCACTACCTTTTGCCGGCATTGCCTCGCAAAAAGGATCCATTAATTTTTACCACATGGGGGTTTATGCTGATCCGAAATTATTAAAATGGTTTGTGAGCGAATATCCTAAACACAGCAAACAAAAACTGGATATGGGCAAGAGTTGCGTGCGTTTTAAGAAGATGGAAGAGATTCCCTATAAACTCATTGCTGATTTAATGAAAAAGATAAGCGCTGTGGAATGGATTGAGATGTATGAGAAAAATCTTCTACCTAAATCGAAGAAGAAGTGACGCGCACAGCGCACTTCGTAAGTCGTCATTCGTAATTGCTGTTGAGATAAGTCAAAACATTCCGCTCAATACGCTCAAGCGGATTCGCTGAGGCATCAGGTTCAAAATTTTTGCCCGTCACTTTTTCAAAGAGTTCTATGTAACGTGCGGAAACAAGGTTCACGAATTTATCCGTCATTTCAGGAATTTGTTGTCCGGCCTTCCCCATAAAACCACCGGCAATAAGCCACTCGCGCACGAACTCTTTGCTCAGTTGTTTTTGCTGTTCTCCTTTCTTCTGCCGTTCTTCATATCCGTCAGCATAGAAATAGCGCGATGAGTCGGGGGTATGAATTTCATCCATGAGCATCAGCTTTCCATTGCGCATTCCGAATTCGTATTTCGTGTCCACGAGAATTAATCCGCGCTTAGCAGCGACTTCTGTTCCACGCTGAAAAAGTTTTCGCGTGGCCTCTTCCATTTGGGAATAGGTTTTCTCATCCACTATTCCTTGCGCGATTATTTCTTTCCGCGAGATGTCTTCATCGTGGCCCTCGCTGGCTTTGGTGGATGGAGTGATGATTGGTTCGGGCAAACGGTCGTGTTCTTTCAAACCATCGGGAAGGGCAACACCGCACAAAATGCGCAATCCACTTTGGTAAGTGCGCCATGCATGTCCGGTGAGGTATCCGCGAATCACCATTTCGATTTTCAACGGCTCACACCTGTGTCCGAGAGTAACGTTTGGATCAGGCGAAGCAATTTTCCAGTTGGGAATAATGTCTGTCGTGAGGTCAAGAAAGTGTGCTGCAAGCTGGTTGAGTACTTGTCCCTTAAATGGAATTGTTCGCGGCAGCACCACATCGAAAGCGGAGATACGGTCGGTGGCAATCATCACCAGCAAATCATTGCCAATGGAATAAACATCGCGCACTTTTCCGTGATACACATTCGATTGCTTTGGGAAATTGAAATTGGTTTGGTTGAGAGTCACTTGAATTACGAATTGGGAATTACGAATTACGGACGCGCCATTGATGTGTCACGCCATTGATTGTTTCTTGAACCCTTTATGCTTTTGACAATGATGGCTAGAATCTCATCTCCTTCTTTCCAAAGCCTGCGCAACTCATCGTCCTTCTTGATTCCTGACTCAGCAATGAGTTCAAGCCAATACATCGGTCATTCATTCTTGCTTTCATCTTTTTCAAAGGCGTTGATAATCCTTGTGACGAGCTTGTGGCGAATAATGTCCCGCGCATCCAGTTCTATGATTGCAATACCCTCCACACCTTTCAAAATTTCGGTTGACTTCTTCAAACCGGACATCTGTTTTCTGGGTAAGTCTATCTGGGTTACATCACCTGTAATGATGAACCTGGCGGTTTGTCCCATTCGGGTGAGGAACATTTTCATTTGTCCCACTGTTGCATTTTGTGCTTCATCAAGAATTACGAAGGCTTTATCCAGTGTACGGCCGCGCATAAATGCGAGGGGAGCAATCTCGATCACATCCTTTTCCATGTACTCCGCAAGTTTGTCGTAAGGAATCATATCCATGAGCGCATCGTAAAGCGGTTGCAGGTAGGGGTCGAGTTTTTCTTTGAGGTCGCCCGGAAGAAATCCCAGGTTCTCGCCAGCCTCCACCGCAGGTCGGGTAAGGATGATGCGCTTCACTTGTTTTTCTTTAAGCGCGCGCACTGCAAGCGCAACTGCCGTATAGGTTTTTCCTGTTCCGGCCGGGCCAACGGCAAACAACATGTCATGGGTGGCCATGGCTTCCACCATTCTTTTCTGGTTGGGAGTGCGCGCGGTTACACGAGTTCCACCCGGACCAAAGACCAGCACTTCATCACCGTTTCCTTTTCCGGTTGTTGCCGTTGGTTCTTCTTCCTGTTGCCCGTCAAGAATCTGTTCCAATTGGCGCAGGTTTATGTGATTGTAATGTTCAAGATGAAAAAAGATGAGACTTAGTTTTTTCTCAAATTCGTTCAACTCCTTTTCATCACCATGCGCCTTAATCAAGTCTCCGCGCGACAAGATTTTCAACTTGGGAAAGCGAGCTGTGATGATATTGAATTTGGAATTGGCCGGGCCGAAAAATTCGAGCGGGTCAATGCGTGGAATCAGGATTTCTCTGTCGTTCAATCGTGTTGATTTTTTAGTTCAAAATTCGTCATTCACAATTGGCACCCTGCACCATTTGGTTGAAATATGTGTTGGCAAACGTTTTTATGAAGGGCACTCATGGGTTCTATAAAATCTAATTTTGGCCGAAAGTAAATTGCAATGCACGTGAAATAACAACGGAACCATGTTGTAAACCAGTTGAAGATTTCTTTATCCACTACAACTCGCTGTAAGGCAAAACCATGTCTATCATCACCCTCACCACTGACCTTGGCCACCGCGATTACTACGTGGCAGCAGTGAAGGCTGCCATATTGAGTCATGCGCCCAATACGCAGGTAGTGGACATCACCCATCACATTGCACCTTTTTCCATTTACGAAGCCGCCTACCAGTTGCGTTCGGTTTGCATGGACTTTCCAATAGGCACGGTTCATATCCTGGGCATCAATCCTGAATTAAAAGCCGACCAGCCGCATATAGTAGTGCACCACATGAGTCATTATTTCATTGGTGCCGACAACGGAATTTTTTCTTTGTTGTTCGATACCGAACCGGAAGACATTTTTGAAATCACTTTGCCACAGGGCGAATCGTGGACATTTCCACTGAAGGGGGTTTTTGCAACTACCGCTGCACATCTTGCCAACGGTGGCACTCCTGAATTGCTTGGAAGAAGAGTGAAGTCCGTGAAGAAAACCCAGGCCAATACTCCCCTCATAGATGAGGATTTGCTGCGAGGTTCCGTGATTCAAATTGACCACTATGGCAACGTGGTTATCAACATAACGCGGACACTGTTTGACAACATGAGGCGCGGAAGGCAGTTCAGCATTTCGTTCAAACGTGCAGGATATTCCATCACCAAAATTTCTGAATACTTCACGGAGGTGATTGAGGGCGAACGCCTGGCTATGTTTGCTACGAACGGTTACCTCATCATAGCAATCAACGGTGGTGTGACCGGCCATGGTGGAAGTGCAGCATCTCTTTTCGGACTCAGGTTGAATGATATTATTCGTGTTGAATTCTATGGCAGCAATGACAAGAATCGTAAAGATGACCTTTAAACCGGAAGCCATTGAATCGTTCCGCGAAATGTTTGTGGCCTATCGCGAACGAATTGCTTCTGCCGAAGGATGCACACATCTTGAATTGCTGCAAGACAAGCATGACCCGCGCATTTTTTTCACTGTCAGCAATTGGAAGGATGAATCATTTCTGGAGAAATACCGCAAAAGTGATTTGTTCGGTGAAGTGTGGCCGATTACAAAAGGAATGTTTGAAGAACCAGCCGAGGCCTGGACGTGTGATGCGAAACAGTAAAATTGTCATGCAGGTGTGAACCAGGAAATCTCCAAATTTATTTTCTGATGAGATGGCTAAATACTTTTCGCTCTCTCCCAATACTCATCCATTTCCGCCAGTGTCATCTCTCCCAATTTTTTTCCATCCTTCACGCTTTCTGTTTCAAGATATTGAAATCGTTTGATAAATTTTTTGTTGGTGCGTTCAAGCGCATCATCCGGATTGATGCCTTTGAACCGCGCATAATTGATGAGTGAAAAAAGCACATCACCAAATTCGTCTTCCATCCTTGCTGCATCACTTCCCTTGTCGGCTTCAGTTTTGAATTCCAGCAATTCTTCGTTAACCTTTTCCCACACCTGACCTTCGTGCTCCCAGTCGAAACCCACTCCACGGGCCTTGTCCTGAATCCGCTGTGCTTTTACCATTGCGGGAAGTGATTTGGGAACCCCTTCGAGCACACTCTTTTTTCCCTCTTTCAGTTTCAGTTTTTCCCAATTGGATTTTACTTCTTCTTCATTTCTTACCACCACATCACCATAAATGTGAGGATGGCGTGAAATAAGTTTTTCGCAAATGGAATGAAGCGAGTCGGCAATATCAAAAGCATTTTTCTCCGAAGCAATTTTTGCATAGAAAACTATATGAAGCATCAGGTCGCCTAGTTCCTTTTTCACTTCATCGAGGTTTCCATCAAGAATGGCATCACCCAATTCATACACCTCCTCAATGGTGAGGTGGCGGAGACTTTCGAGCGTTTGCTTTTTGTCCCATGGACATTGTGCCCTCAACTCGTCCATGATGTTGAGCAACCTTGCGAAAGCATCCGTCTCGCGCTGGCGTTTGTTTACCAAGTTTTGGGAGTCAGTCATGAAAGAAATTAATCCATATAAATGCTCGTAATCATATTCACCAATTTGTAGTCAAGCATTTTTGGGTCGAAAATTTCTTCTTGCCGATATTCAATTAAAACCTGCTTCCCAGACAAATCATTTAGGTTTTGGGGAATTTCAATTCCATCAATGGGCGTGAGCCAATAGAATTCTTCTGCACCGGATTCATTGGTGGCTGATAGGATGACAATGTCCGTTACTGAAACAGTATTGATCCTGCCTTCGAATACCGAAAATCCCTCCATGTCATATATCTCATCATCGGGTTCACTGAATATTTCTTCTTGATTCGCTCCGGCCATAGCCATAAATAGTTTCGGACATTTCAGAGCCATGTTTACACCGACCGATATACCGAGTTTTTCAGCTGTTTCATCATCCATGTTATTCAGGTCTATGCCGTGCTTTTTCTTCAACTCCTTTTCATAAGGTTGTGCCGCTGCAATGAGACAAAGGCCAAGTTGCATTTCCAGTTCTTCGGGCAATGCGCTGGGGTTGTCCGCAGTTTCCATGCAGGTACAGGCGTCCTGCGCAATGTTGTCCAGCACATCGTCCTGTGCGGTGGTGTTAAGTGATGTTAGCGCTGTAAGCAGCAGGACTAAAAACAGATTTGATTTCATAGCTAAATGTTTAATAATGACTTTGAGGAAGAATATCATCCCACCCACGGATAACGATAATCAGTTGGCGGAACAAATGTCTCTTTGATTGTTCGTGGCGAAACCCAACGCAACAAATTCAAGTAACTCCCTGCTTTGTCGTTGGTGCCTGATGCACGAGCTCCACCGAAGGGTTGTTGCCCGACTACTGCGCCAGTTGGTTTGTCGTTGATGTAAAGATTTCCAGAAGCGCCTTCGAGAATGCGTGTTGCCTGTTCGATAGCATACCGGTTGCGCGAAAGGATTGCACCGGTCAGAGCATACTCGCTGGTTTCATTCACGAGGTGAAGTGTCTTTTCCCAATCTTTTGGCTCATAGATATAGAGTGTAATCACGGGTCCAAAAATTTCTTCGCACATGGTGCGGAATTTCGGATTTGTAGTGACTACGACTGTCGGGTGAATGAAATATCCTACGCTGTCATCACAAATTCCACCAGCAATAATCTCTGCATCCTTTTGTGTTTTGATGTATTCGATGTAGCCCTTTATCTTTTCGAAAGCACGTTTGTCAATCACTGCGTTGACGAAGTTTGAGAAATCTTCGGGGCTGCCTACTTTCATGGATTTTACATCTGCAACAATTTTTTCCTTCACTGCTTTCCACAAATTGGAAGGAATATAAGCGCGTGATGCCGCAGAACACTTCTGACCCTGAAACTCGAATGCTCCACGCAAGATGGCAGTGGCTACTTCATCGGCATCAGCACTTTCATGCACCACCACAAAATCTTTCCCACCTGTTTCACCTACAATGCGCGGATAGGTCTTGTAGCGTTCAATGTTGTTCCCTATTTCTTTCCAGAGAGATTTAAAAACCATGGTGCTTCCGGTAAAATGCAACCCTGCAAATGCAGGGTGCTTGAAGATGACATCGCCTGCCACCTGTCCATCAACAGTTATCATGTTTATCACGCCATCTGGCAAACCCGCAGCGAGGAAAAGTTCCATAATGACATGGGCACTGTATATCTGCGTTTCTGCAGGTTTCCACAAAACCACATTGCCCATCATGGCTGCACTTGCAGGAAGGTTTCCGGCAATTGCAGTGAAGTTGAAGGGTGTGATGGCAAACACAAATCCCTCAAGCGGGCGGTACTCCAACCGATTCCAGATTCCAGGACTATTGATGGGCTGGTCGCCATATATCTGCTGCATGAACGCAACGTTGAAGCGAAGAAAATCAATCAACTCACATGCGCTGTCAATTTCTGCCTGGTGGCAATTTTTGCTTTGACCAAGCATTGTTGCGGCATTCATCCGGTAGCGAAATGGACCAGCAAGAAGTTCCGCAGCTTTCAGGAAAATGGCTGCTCTTTGTTCCCATGGCATGGCTGCCCATTTAGTTCTTGCAGCAAGTGCAGCATCAATGGCTTGTTGCACATGTGTTGCGTTTCCGAAATTGGAATGACCAAGAATTTTTTTGTGTTCGTGTGGAGATGCAAGTGGTCGTTTGTCGTTTGTCCTCACTTCTTCATTGCCAATGTACATGGGCACATCCACAGGAGGTTGATTGTACATGGAGCGATAGGTAGCAAGAAGTTCCTCCCGCTCTTTTGAACCCGGTACATAACCGCGGATGGGATCGTTTACCGGCAGTGGGACATTGTAAATTCCTTTGGGCATAGTTTGAAAATTTTCGCGGACGAAAGTAGGGGTGGCAATGGGAAGAGGAGGCTGATGAAAGCTGGGGATAAGAAGCAAAAGCGTGAATGAACATATTGAGCAGGTGCCATGGGAGGAAGCTATTAGCTCTGAAATAAACATTTTTTAGTTGTGGTTGAACTTGAAACTGTTTTGGGTGAACATTTTTCCGGGATGGTGGAGTGCGGGATTGGAGTCATCAAACATTAAAATAAAAGAGCCATGCTGCAAGGCATAGCTCTTTTCATTATCGGGGGTTGAAAAACGATTTTCTATTTCCTCACCATCTTTCTTGTGGCTTCCACAATACCATCTATAATAAGTGTGTATTGATACGTGCCGCTTGAAAGATTAACGGTGTTGATGTTCAACTGCACGTTTCCTCTTTCGGTTACTTCTGCAATTTGAACCGGCTGGCCAAGTGCATCGGTAAACAGCACTTCCACAACTGCGGTGATGTTTTGTGGCAAGTAGATGTTGATGTTCACGTTGCCATCGTTGGGGTTCGGGGTGGCAAGGCCGAGTATAGCTTTTTCACCGTTTTGGAGGGTGAGGTTAAGCTCATGATCGGGAGATGGTGAGTTGAAAGATTTTACATCGGAACAGCAAGAGGCGTATTGTTCTTCAAGTGCAACAACCTTTGCGTTGAGTTCCTGGATGGCGCCAATAGTCACGGGAATTACTTCAATATAATTGAGTGCTTTGTAGGTGAACGCGTCTGAAAGAACATTACCCTCTTCATCACGTCTTTCCGGAAACAACACTTCCTGTACAAGATTGGGTGTAACGGTTTCCGCTTCTTGTGCAATAAGTCCAAAATGCTCACCAGCACCAAGTGCCATTGCTGAATATTCTTCTGTGTTGAAGTTGTACGATTTCGGTTTGAATTGGAGAATCTTGTCCAGTGAATTTTCCAAATCTGAAACGTTGGTTTTAAGATTTGCATCCGATGCGAAGAGCGAAGGTCCAGTCGTGTTTATTCCACCAACAAAATATCCTGCCCATGGAACAGCTGTGCATGCAGGATTTGAAATGGCTTCACCATACACACCAATTACTGCGTCAAACAAGCATTGGGTGTTTGTTGCAGTGGCCCGGCCAACCAGACCTATTAGGTAATCATTGTTTGCTAAATCAGTAGAGCCATCGGCATTGGCGTTGCCCCATGCACCTATTACCCAACCCTCGCGGCCTTGGGCATTAAATCTACCGGCAACATTTGAAACTCCTGAATTTGCTCCTGTTGCTTGGTTTGATCGCACAAATACTGTTGTGCCTGATTGAGTATTGTCCTGGGTATGTTCTATGCTAAGTTTATGTAGCGGATTATTACTTCCTATTCCCACATTCCTGTTCTGCATGCTGTAGCATAGCCGGTTGCCAAATTAGTTGTACCAATCAAATCCCAGTCGCAAGCAGGAGTGGCAGGTAACCCCACCCATGTGCCATTGCCAGCCAGGTAATTGGTTGAAATGCCGTCAAAATTCAAATGTGTGAGTGTAAAATCATCCACATCGGTATCGCCAGTGTTGGGATCAAAACCCAGCATAAGAGCTGTGAGGGCTACAATAGGGACAGTTCGAAATCGTGCGTTGCCGTTTACATCGAGCCTCTCGCTTGGTGTAAGCGCAACTGTGGAAGCATTCAGGCCAATTCCAACATTGCCAAAGGTGCCTGGTGTGCCATTGCCGCCAAAGACATAAAGTG